>Ga0326727_10004110_pt1 | contig 44626 bp, 25 predicted proteins | sample MB2enrmetagenome_FD_207643 | JGI IMG/M metagenome (GOLD analysis project Ga0326727, IMG submission 207643) | Lab enriched peat soil microbial communities from McLean, Ithaca, NY, United States - MB29MY | ecosystem: Environmental > Terrestrial > Soil > Wetlands > Peat | place: USA: New York... | reverse complement strand
GCGTTCGTGACCTTGATCATGGCCAACATCGGCGCGACCGTGACGCCATGGATGATCTTCTTCCAGCAGAGCGCGGTGGTCGACAAGGGCCTGACGGTCGCCGACGTGCGGGAAGGGCGTCTCGACACCGCCGTCGGCGCGCTGATCGCCGCCATCGCGGCGATCGCCACGGTGGTCGCGACGGCGCCGTTGTTCGCCGCGGGCGTCGACGTCTCCAAGTTCGTCAGCGGCGCCGACTTCGCCAGCGCGCTCGCGCCGGTGATCGGCTCGACCGGCGCGACGCTGTTCGCGCTCGGCGTCATCGAGGCCGGCGTCGTCGCCGCGATGACCATCTCCACGAGCTCGGCCTACGCGTTCGGCGAAACCCTGCAGGCGCGGCACAGCCTGAACCTCAGCTTCTCGCAGGGCCGGCTGTTCTACGGAACCGCGATCGTCTCGGCGGTCGTCGCCGCCGCCATCGTGCTGATCCCGGGCGCGCCGCTCCTGGCGATGACGCTGACCGTCAACGTCATCGCCACGCTGCTGATGGCGCCGGCGCTGCTGCTGCTGCTCTTGCTGGTCAACGACCGCGAGATCATGGGGGCGCACGCCAACGGCCGGCGCGCCAACTTGCTCGGCGGCGGGATCGTCGTCGCGCTGATGCTGGTCGGCGCGCTTTACGGCGTGATCACCGTGTTCCCCGGCCTCTTGGGCAATTGAAGGAGACGAACATGTTCAGTCCAACCCGTGGCGTCGAGGTTCTTGAGGCGACCCAGCTCGCCGCGGCGACTAAGGCGCCGCTGCCGCGGCGCGTCCTCGGCCGCGGGACCCTCGCCCTGCTGATCGCGCTGCGCGTCTATGTGTTCGTCGCGGTGCCGATCGTCGCCTACGCCTTCGTTCATGCGCTGTTGACCGCGCCGTGACGCGGCGGCGCAGTCCGCCGGCGTTGATTCGCCTCGAAATCCGCCATTGCCTGGCGATTGGAACGCCCCTAGACAAGGCCGCGCGCCGGCGCCGTTGACAAATCGCGCCGGCGGCGAGCGGAGGCGCGTGAGCGGCGGCGATGGCGGACGGTCGCGAGGGCGCGGCGGCGCCGAAGGACGGAGTTCGGCCCTATCCGGGGCCGCGCTTCTCGTGGCGGCTGGTCGCGTTGGCCGCCGGCCCGGGATTGGTGGCGATGTTCGCCGACACCGACGCCGGCAGCGTCATCACCGTGGCGCAAAGCGGCGCGCAATGGGGCTATCGCCTGCTCGCGCCCAACCTGCTGTTCATTCCCTTCATGTTCATCGCCCAGGAGCTGGCGCTGCGGCTTGGCCTGGGAACAGGGCAGGGCGCGCTGGAGCTGACGCGCCGACGCTTTGGCCGTATTGCGGCGGCGGCGCTGCTGGCGGCGCTCGCGGCGAGCTGCTTCGGCGCGCTGGTCAGCGAAATGAGCGGGCTCGCCGGCGTCGGCCAGTCGCTCGGCGCGTCCGCCGGCGCGACCATGGCGCTTGCGGTCGTGGGGCTGATGGCGATGGTGATCACCGGGTCCTATCGCTCGGTCGAGCGCGTCGCGCTGTTCCTCGGCCTGTTCGAGGTCGCCTTTCTGGCGATGGCCTGGCGCGCCGCGCCGGGCTTCGCGCCGATCGTCGAGGAGGCGGCGAGGGCGCCGCTCAACGACCCTGACTACCTCTATCTGCTGGCGGCCAACCTCGGCAGCAGCGTCATTCCCTGGGCGCTGCTCTACCAGCAGTCGGCGAGCGTCGACAAAGGGCTCGGCGCGCGTCATCTGGGCGGGGCGCGGCTGGAGACGCTCGTCGGCGTCGTCTTCTGCCAGGCGATCACCTCGGCGCTGCTGATCGCCGCCGGCGCCACGCTCGCCAATGGCGGACCGATCGAGACGGTGGCTGAGATCGAAACGGCGTTCACCGCGACCCTGGGGCCGACGTTCGGCCATGTGGTGTTCGTCTTCGGCCTCACCGGCAGCGCGCTGACCGCGGCGATCGTCGTCTGCCTGACTCTCGCCTGGGCGGTCGGCGAGACCTTCGACGTCGGGCGCTCGCTCGAGCACAGCCCGGCCAAGGCGCCGTGGTTCTACGGCGCGATGGCGGCGATGCTGGCGGGAGCGGGGGCGCTGGTCGCCTCGGGCGCCGATCTCGTCAAGCTGTCGATCGCCGCCGGCGTGGTCAACGCCGCGCTGCTGCCGATCGTGCTCGCCGCGCTCTATTTTCTCGCGCGGACCGCGCTGCCGGAGCCGCTGCGCCTCAAGGGCGCCTATGCGGCGGCGGTGGCCGCCGCCTTCCTCGCCATCGGCGCGGTCGGCCTCTATTCGGGCGTCGCCGGCCTGCTGTGACGCCGCGCCCTTGGGGCTTGCGCGCGGCGCGTCGCTCGGGCAGGGAGGGCTCGGGCGGCCAAACGGCGCCCGAAGCGGGATGGATGATGAAGCGAGCGATGGACTTCGTGTGGCCGATCGTCGGGTTGTCGGCGGTGGCGCTCGCGTCCTGGCTGTTGCTTCGCGAGCTGAGGGGGCTTTCGCTCGCCGAGCTCGAAACCGCGATCTCGGCGATTTCGCCGCCGCGCTGGGCTTTGGCGATGATCGCCGCCGGCGTCTCCTACGCGGCGCTCGCCTGCTACGACCAGGTCGGGCTCGCCCATCTCGGACGGCGGCTGGACGGGCGGTTCGTCGCGCTGGTGTCGTTTTGCGCCTATTCGCTGGCGCACAATCTCGGCGCTACGATCTTCTCCGGCGGCGCGGCGCGCTATCGCGCCTATTCGACCAAAGGGCTCGGCGTCGCCGAGGTCGGCGCGCTGGTCGCCTTCTGCGCGTTCACCTTCGCGCTCGGCGTCGCCTCGCTCGGCGGATTGACGCTGCTGTTCCATCCTGAGCTGGCGCGTCGCTACGTCGAGGCGCCGGATTGGGCGGCAAGGCTGGTCGGCCTCGCGCTGCTGTCTGTCCCCTCGCTCTACGCGATCGGCTCGCTGTTGCGTCTTGCGCCGCTGAGGATCCGCGGCGTCGAGCTCGTCTATCCGCGCCCGCCGGTCGCCGCGCGGCAGTTGCTCGTCGCTCCGATGGACCTGATCGGCGGCGCTGGGATCATCTATTTCGCCTTACCGAGCGCGGCCAATCCCGGTTTCGCGATCGTGCTCGGCGTCTATGTCGCTTCCTTCGCGCTCGCGCTGGTCAGCCATGCGCCGGGCGGCCTCGGCGTGCTGGAGTATTCGTTTCTCAAGGGAATGCCGAACACGCCGGCCGCCGACGCGCTGGCGGCGCTGCTTGTCTTTCGGCTGCTCTATTTTATCTTGCCCTTGCTGTTCTCGCTCGTCGCCATCCTCGCGTTCGAACGCGGTCGGATCGGCGGGCTCGTTCGCGGGAAAGACGGAGACTGAACAATGTCCGCGACCTTGAGAACCGACGCCAACGACGCGCTGCTGGTCATCGACGTCCAGAACGACTTCGTCGACGGGGGCGCGCTGGCGGTGCCGGACGGCGCGGCGATCGTGCCGACGGTCAATCGGCTGATCCGCAACTTCGCCCAGGTCGCGCTGACGCAGGACTGGCACCCCGCGGGCCACGCCTCGTTCGCTTCCTCGCACCCGGGCGCGAAGCCCTTCGACGTCGCGACCTTGGCCTATGGCGAGCAGACGCTGTGGCCTGACCACTGCGTGCAAGGGTCGCCGGGCTCGTGGCTGCATGCGGCGCTCGACGTCGAGGCCGCGTTCCTCATCTTGCGCAAAGGGTCCAACGCCGGGGTCGACTCCTATTCGGCGTTCACCGAGGCGGACCGCAAGACCACCACCGGCTTGGCGGCGTTGTTGAAGGCGAGGGGCGTTCGCCGCGTCTTCGCCTGCGGGCTGGCCACTGACTATTGCGTCGCCTATTCGGCGCTCGACGCGCGGTCGGCGGGCTTCGACGCCTTCGTCATCGACGACGCCTGCCGCGCCATCGACGTCGGCGGCTCGCTCGACGCGGCGTGGGCGAAGATGAACGCCGCCGGCGTCTGGCGCGTGCAATCGCGCGAGATTCTCGGTTGACTGGCCTTACAATGCTCTAAGCGCAAAGGCCCGGCTCTAAGCGCAAAGGCCCGCGCGCGGCGCGCTCCATAAAAACGCGGTGGGCCCCGACGCGCTGTGGCGTAACGGGGCCCTGTTTCGCCTTTGCGAAACGTTCTGAGAGGTTACAGAAATTCTTACAGCCAACCGCACGCTTGGCCTTCGCGCCGGCGGCCGTTCGATGTTGGCCGTTTTGCTTCAGACGCCGTTCCGCCTTCGGGTCTCAGGCGGCTTTGGCGTCGTGACCTCGATCGCGTCGAGGTCAATCAGTCTTGCCCGGCGGAGTCATGGCTAACCCCGTTCTTTCTGCCGGCGGCGTCCGCCGGCGTTTTGTCCGCCGACGCGCCGTGCGCGTCTCGTGGACATGGCGGAATCGTCCGCCTATGCGGCCCGGCTGTCAAGTTGGATTTTCGTATCGTTGTTTACCCACGCGCGGCGCGGCAGGCCTGCTCGGCGCTGACTTCGCGGCCGACCTTGCCGAAGGCGGCGCGAGCGTTGCGTCGGGGGCGAGCGGCGGATGGCCGGAGACGAATGCGCGCCGGCCGACGACGCGGGCGCCTTCGGCGCGTCGGGAAGAACCAGACCCCTCGCTTGCAGGCGCTGTCCGACGCGAGCCCTCCGCCGCTCGGAAACGCGATGCGGCTGATCGGCGAGACCTATCGGGCGGCGGCCTCGCGGCGCCGATTCGCGCCGCTATTGCGCGGCGGTCGGCAGCGGCGGGAGAGGCGGGTCGATGGCGTCGGACGGCGCGAAGGCCTGCATCGTCGACGGGGCGACCGGCGCCGCGGGCGCGTCATGCTGCGCGTCAAGGAACGCGCGCCAGTCCTCGCGCGTGCCGTGGAAGACGTTGCGGTCGACGTGGCCGTCGATGCCCGGCGCCGAGCCGTCGGCCTGGTACTGCCAGAACTGCCACTCGCGCGCGCCGTAGCGCACCGCGGGGTGGTGGCGCGTCGAGCGCACCCAGATCGGATAGTCGGCGAACGCGCCGCCGGACAGGATCGCGTCGTAGAAGTCCGGCGAGCTGTAGATGATCGGCTTCTTGCCGTAATGGCGCTCGAGCTCCTCGATCATCACCTTCATGTCGGCGACGGTCGCGTCGCGTTCGAGACGGCGCCGGCAGGTGCGCGAGTCGGGCGTCGGCTCGACGTCGAGCACCGGCGGCAAGGCGTCCGCCTCGACCGGCACGTTCTGCTCGAACCATCGCGCCTCCTCGATCGGCGGCCGGCACCAATAGACGAAGTGGTAGGCGCCGCGCGCGACGCCGGCCTGTCTCGCGCCCTCCCAATTGGCCTGGAAGCGCTCGTCGAGGTGGTCGCCGCCCTCGGTCGCCTTGATCCAGGCGAACTTGACCCCGCTGTCGGCGACGGCGCGCCAGTCGATGGCGCCCTGGTACTTGGAGACGTCGATGCCCTGGATGGGATAGTCGGCGGGCTGGGGATAGCCGTCGTCGAAACCGAGCGGCCCGGTCCCGCCGCAGGAAGCGAGCGCGAAGCCGAGCGCGGCCAGGAGGCCGAGGCGCTCCGGCGCGCGGAACAGGCTATGGCGCGGATTTGAAGGCATCGGCTCCAGGGACGAGGACGCGCGGCGAACGACAAACGGCATTCTATCTCACTCGTGGAAGAGGAGGGGCAAGTTAGAGCGAGGGGGGTAACGCTTCGTTAATCGCCGGCGGCGTCTGCTCGCAAAGCGCTCTCCGCCGCGCAGGGACGATCGAACGAGCGCAAACGCCCTTGCGGCGGCGCGCGGCTAATGACAGATTCTCGGCGAACAATGACCAAGCGCTCCAGACCCTTGCCCCTGACGTTCTGGAAGTCGGACGACGGCCGCGAGCCGGCGCGGGAATGGCTCGACGCGCTGCCGCCGGAGGACCAGCGCGCGATGGCGCGCGCGATCGCCAGGGCGCAATTCGGCTGGCCGCTCGCGCCGCCCGCCCTGCGCCGCCTGAGCAAGAACCTTTGGGAGCTGCTCGCGCCGTTGCCGAGCGGGGGCGAGGCGCTGGTCGCGCTCGGTTATCACGCGGGCGAGCTGATCGCGCTGAAGGGCGTCGACAAGAAGCCGCCGACGCCGCGCGCCGATGAGTCGGCGGCGGGGGCGCGAAGCGAGGAGGCCGCGACCCCGTGAGCAAGATCAATCCGCGCCTTGGCTCGACCTTCGAAAGCTGGCTCGACGCGCGCGGCTGGCGCGAAGAGGCGACCGCGGCCGCGGTGAAAAGCGTCCTCGCCGACGAGGTCGCCGCGGCGATGAAAGAGCGCCGCCTCGCCAAGGCGCGCATGGCGGCGCTGATGGGCCTCAGCCGCGCGCAGTTCAACCGCCTGCTCGACCCCAGCAAAGGCGACGCGACGCTGGAGACGCTGCTGCGCGCCGCCAAGGCGGTCGGACGCGAGCTGCGCCTGGAGCTCCGCTGAGCGCCAGGCGCCGTCCGCCCCTGTCGCCGACGCGACAATTTGTGACACAGTAAGGCTAACGGATCCGCGGCGCTGCGCGTGCTCCCAAAGGCGGCTCCTGTCATTGCGCGCGAGCTTTTCCCGAGGGCGGAGGCGGGTGCGCGGCCGCTCGGTTCCCGCGATCAAAGGCCCGGCGCCGTGGCGAGATTGACCCGGAAGCGGTCGCGTCAGCGCCGATAGCGCCGGGTCAGTTCGGCGCTGGCGCGGCCGCGCTGCTTTTGCGCATAACGCGCGTCGATTTCGACCGACGAGGCAGGCGTCGATTTGCACTTCATGGCGAGACTGTTGATTTGCGCCGCTTGTCGTTGGTTCTCGCTAACGCCGGCGTACGCATGGCTGTCACACTTTGGCTCTAATCCCTCAACGCTGCCTCGGGCGTCGCCGGCGCAGTCAGAGACTGTTATGGGCCGCGTCGACAGTGCCGGCTGCTAAGCCGATGGGGCGGAGGCTCGCTTCGCGTTGTCATGCGTCTGACGAATCTTTCGCGACGACGAATTCGGCGCGCTCCTCTCAGGGCTTCGGATTTGTTGCTCGCCACGGCGTTGGGACTTGTCCTTTCGACCGGGGCGGCGACCGCCCAATCGGACGAGACGGCCTCGGTTGATTTTAACATTCCCGCTCAGTCGCTCGCGCCTGCGTTGGACGCCTACAGCGTGGCGACCGGAATCCTCGCCGTCTACAATGGCGGCTTGGCCGTAGGTCGGCGCTCCGGCGGGATACGGGGCCGGTACGCTCCGCAGATCGCGCTGCGCCTTCTGCTGAGCGACAGCGGACTGGTGGCGCAGTACACGACCCGGGACGCCTTCGTCCTCGTCCCCGCGCCGGCGGAGGCGGCCATCGTCGAGACGCCGTCCGCGATCGGCCTGTTGGCCCTGGCGCGACAAGACACCGCCGAACGGCGATATTCCGGTCAGGTGCAGTCCAGCATCATCCAATCCCTTTGCGCCGCGCCGGAAACGCGCCCCGGCGATTATCGGCTGGCGATGAGCTTCCGGATCGGACCGTCTGGCGAAATCGCGAACCTGAAGCTCTTGGGCTCGACGGGAGACCAGCAACGCGACGCGGCCATCATCGGCATGCTGCGGCGCCTGCGGTCGGTCGGCGGGCCGCCCCCTCCCTCCATGGCGCAGCCCTTCACGATGATCATGCTGCCCCGATCTTCCGGCGGAATGGTCGATTGTCCGGCGTCCGAAGGCGGTCGACAAAATGGTTGAGCGCGAAAGCGAGGCCGAAGGCGCGCCCGCCGAAGGGGACAATCTCGATCCGTCGAGTCCAGCGAGCCCGCGGACGTTGCGGGCGCTTCTCGGCGAGCGCTACAAAGAGCTGAAACTGCGGCTCGCCCGCCGTTTGGGCTCTCTCGACTGGGCGGAGGAGGCGCTCCATGACACGTATCTGCGCCTTGACGGCGCCGAAGCGGTCGGGCGGATCGACAATCCGGGAGCTTATCTCCTCCGCGCCGCCTTCAATAACGCCCTAAATCGCCGACGCGCCGAAAACCGCCGGCTAAGCGCAGTCGATATCGAGAACTTGCTGCACATCGCCGACGACGCGCCCAGCGCCCAACGCGTCGTCGAAGGGCGTTCCGACCTCTCCTTGCTTAAAACAGCAATGGCGGCGCTGCCGGCGCGGCAGCGCTCCATCCTGCTGGCGGCCCGTCTGGAGGGGCTGACCCGGCGGCAGATCGCCGGCCGATTGCGAATCTCCGTCAGCCTGGTCGAGAAGGAATTGAAGAGGGCGCAGGAGCATTGCGTCGCCAGTTTCAAGCGACAGAAGGGCTGAGCGATGGTCGCGCGCGTGGAAAGTGGTGTGGTTCGCCTCTCGCTGAAGTGTCTATCAGATAGGTTCAGCGACCGTTGTCGCCATCGCGATGGGGTCTGCGGGGCCGAGGGGTTGGGTCCCAAGCGATGGTGACGGACGACGCGGGACACGGCGAGGGCGGACTAACGCCGCTTCAGAGCGAAGCGCACGCCTGGATAAGACGCCTCGCGTCGGGCGAGGCGACGGAAAGCGACGCGCAAACGCTCCGGCGCTGGTGTGGCCGCAGTCCGGCCCACGCCGCCGCCTTTTCGGAGGCGAGCCAGTTTTGGCAAGCTTTCGGGCCGGTCGGTCGGAGCCTGCTCGACGATGAAAAGGCCGCGGCCGAAGCTCTGCGATCTGCGGATCGGCGCGTCATGTTCGGGCGGCGCGCGCTCATTGGCGGGGCTCTGGCCGCCTCCGCCGCCGGCCTTTTCGCCGTGCGTCCCCCGTTGGGTCTATGGCCCTCCTTGTCCGAGCTGAGGGCGGACTATCGCACTGGCGTCGGCGAGCAACGCCGGGTCGTTACGGGTGACGGCGTGGCGATCCAGATGAATACGCGAACCAGCATTTCCGTCGATATCGCCGGGGATCCGGACGCCGTCGAGCTGGTCGCCGGCGAGGCGTCGTTCGCGACGTCGGGCCGCCGGTTCAAACCTTTCAGCGTCATCGCGGCTGGCGGGAAGGCGTCCGCCGACGACGCCCGGTTCGACATGCGTCGTCTCGACTCCGGCGCCTGCGTGACCTGTCTGGCTGACGAGGTCAGGGTGGAGCATCGAGGTCGCCTGGTGACGCTCGGTCCGCGACAGCGCGTGGCCTACGACGGCGGGGGGCTCGGAGAAATCGCCTCGGTCGACCCGGCGGTCGCGGCGGCTTGGCAGAACGGCCTTCTGATCTTCAACATGACGCCGCTGCGAGAGGTGATCGACGAGCTGAACCGGTACCGCGCAGGGCGCATCGTCCTCCTGAACCAGGCGCTCGCGCGCAGTCCCGTCAACGGCCGTTTCAGAATCGATCAGCCGGACGAGGCGCTGACGCAGATCGAACGCGCCTTCGGCGTCCAGAGTCGCCGATTGCCCGGCGGGTTCATCCTTCTGTCCTGAGGCCGAGCGGCCGTGATGAGCCGCGGCGCGGTATCGCCTTTCGCCGCCGACGCCGGAGGATCGCAAATTTCGAGTGTGGGGTCGCCCGTTCTCAGGTGTCTCAAGAAGAGAGGGGATCCGGGATCGCCGCCGACGATTGCGAACGTTGCGACCTCCGCCCAGGAAACGAGAGAGCGATCCTATGCTCATTGCCGCCGCCGCTGATCGCTCCCGAAACGCTCCTGGTCCATCCCGTCATTCCGCCCTCCTCGTCGGCGCGAGCACGCTGGCGCTGACGTTGGCGCTCTCAGCCGGTCAAGGCGCGAGCGCGCGCCCGTTGAACGGCGGCGCGACGGTCTCTGCGACTTCGAACGCGGCGGCCGCGGCCATCGTCAGCGCTCAGCAGGCGGCGGCGGCGACGCAGCAGTCGATGAATTCGCTGTCGCGGGCGGCGCAGGCGATCCAAGCGATGCAGGCGGCGCAAGCGGCCGCGCGCAAGCTGTCTCAGAGCACGCCCAACGGCGTTCCGAACGGCCTCGCCGCCGGCGGATTGACGCCCGACAGCGGTCTGGCCGGCGCCGGGGTCGCAAACACGGTCACGACGTGGACCAACGCCAATACGCCGACCCAAGCGACCAGCGACGGCGAGACCGTCGTCACCGTCAAGCAGACGGCGCAGAAGGCGATCCTGAACTGGTCGAGCTTCAATATCGGCGGCGATACGGAGCTCTACATCAACCAGAGCGCCGGCAATTCCTCGACCGGCAACGGCTGGATCGCGCTCAACCGCGTCACCGATCCTTCCGGCGCGCCGAGCCAGATTCTTGGGCAGATCAAGGCGGAAGGAAGCGTCTACCTGATCGACGCCAACGGCGTCATTTTCGGCGGCGCGAGCCAGGTCAACGTCAGCTCGCTGATCGCCTCGTCGCTCAATTTGTTCAGCAACACGTTTGGCGATGCGAATACGCCCGGGACCACGGTTTATCGCTTTCTCAACGGCGGCATCGGCGATCTGAATACGACGAATTTCGCGACCGACTCGATCCTGCTGACGAGCGCGACGTCGGGCGCCGGCCCCATCACAATCGAGGCCGGCGCGTCGATCACGCTCAACAGCACCGGCCTCGCCGTCATCGCCGCGCCCAATGTGACCAACAGCGGCGCGATCACCGCGCCGAGCGGCCAGGTGGCGCTGATCGCCGGCGTCGGCGTGTCCTACGGCTACAACGAAAGCGGCTTCAATCCTGGCGGCCTCACTCCGAGAGGCACCAACGACAATTCAACGACCAATCTGGAGTTCGCCAATTCGGGTCAGTGGCTGGCCGACGGAAGCGACGTCACGCCGCGCGGCGTCATGATCAACAATGGCCTGATCACGACGCCGCGCGGCAACATCACCATGCTCGGCGGGACGATCGAGCAAAACGGCGTGGCAATCGCCACCACCAGCGTGGAGCAGCCAGGCACGATTGTGATCAACAGTCTTTACGAATTCGGCGTCAAATCCTACACCGGAGCTGTCGATTTCGGCGCTCAGGCGGTGACGTCGGTGCTGCCAGACAGCAATGGCGTCACGCTGCCGAGCGATCCGACGTCGCTCGCGCGCTTCCATAACCCGTCGCAGACGGGATTCTTACCGACGGAGGGGCCGGGCCTTATCTCGATCACGGGACAGGCGATCGATTTCCAGGGCGGCGCGCTGGTCTACGCGCCGGGGCAGACGATCACGGCCGAGACGTCGGTCGTGCTGGACCCGCGGACCAGCGTGCCGCCGGTCTCGGGTTCCGGCGGCGTTCTGCTGGAAAGCGGCGCGGTGCTGGACGTGTCGGGCATCGCCGACGTCGAGCTGTCGGTGACGGCCAATCTGTTGACGGTCAAACTCGGCGGCAACGAGCTGGCGGATTCGCCGCTGCAGCAAGACGGCGCCCTCTATGGAGCGACCGTCACCGTCGACATGCGCGACAGCGGCGTCAACGCCGAAACCGGCGAGAGCTGGGTCGGCACGCCGCTGGCCAATCTCTCGAGCTATGCCAATCTGGTTCAGAACTCGATCGATCAGCTCCTGGTCAACGGCGGCGCGATCAGTCTCGGCGGGAACCAGGTTGTGGCCGCCCCCGGCTCGATCATCAACCTCATGGGCGGCTACGTCCATTATCTCGGGGGCTTGATCGATACGACCGAGTTGATCGGCGCCGACGGCCGTCTTTACAATATTGGCAGCGCCAATCCCGACATGACCTATGTCGGCGTCGCCGGGCAATTCACCGTCGATCATGCTCACTGGGGCGTCAGCGAAACCTATATCGACCCGCTGCTCGATCATGGCTATTACGAGCCTGATTACATCCAGGGCGGCAATGCCGGCTCGCTGAGCATCTCGGGCAGCGCCAGCAGTAAGGTTCAGAACAGCGGCGCGGTCGTTCTCGATTCGACCCTGCTGGCCGGCGCCCTCACGGGGACGCTGCAGGCCGCGGCCGGGACGCCGCCCAGCGACGGCAGTTTCAGCTTCACGGGCGCCCAACCCATCGAGATCGGCGATCCCGGCACGTTGTCGGCGACAGGGCTGAGCGCCTCGTCCGTTCCCAACGGCTACACCATGGCGTCGCCATTGCTGGCGACCGCGGGCAGCGCCTACGCCGCCGTCAACGTGATCAGCGCCTCGATGCTGAACGCGGCCAATTTCAAAAATATCAGTCTGACCTCGGCGCCGACATCCTCAACGGGGGCGCAGATCACCGAAGACGCCGGCGCCGCGCTGACGGTCCAGCCCGGCGGCTCGATCAATCTCACCGGCGCCGCGATCACGATCAATGGCGTGCTGACCGCGAGGGCCGGGAGCATCAGCGTCAGCAGCAACGCGGGCGACATCGTGGTCGGCGCCAATGGGGTGTTGGATGTCAGCGGTATCTTTTTCAACGAGTCGCCGCAGACGGTAGAGCAACAGCAAGCCGCAACAGCGCTGGTCAATGGCGGATCGATCGCGTTGGCGACCGGCGCCGGCAACATCACGCTCGCCGCCGGCAGCCTGCTCGATCTCGAAGGCGGCGGCGTGGTCCTGTCCAACGGGCAATTGCAGACCGGCGGCAATGGCGCGCCGATTGGCAGCGGCGGCAGTCTCTCTCTGGCGACCGAGGGGAGCGCCGTGCCGCCGCCATCCAGTATACTGACGTCGCCCTACATGCTGACTCTCGACGGCGCCATCGACGCGCTGGGCTTTTCCGGCGGCGGCGCGCTGACGCTGCAGACGGCGGCGATGCAGATCGGCGGCGATGCGGCGACGACGCCGTCCTACGCCTTCTATTTCGATCCGGTCAAATGGGGCGATCTCGGCTTTGGCAGCTTCAATCTCAGCACCGAGCTGCAGGCCGAGGTTCCGGCCAACGCGACGGTCTCCCTGCACCATGTGAACCTTCTGCCCAATTATCCCGCGATCGAAAGCGCGCCGAGCGGCGCCGATCCCGCCGCCTACGCGACGGCCGGGTTTTTGACCGGAACGCTCCTCAGCCCGACCAACCTCAGCGTCACCGCCGGGCTCGAGCAAAGTGAAAACTATGATGGCGTCCCCGCGGCGGGCAAGGATTACGCCCAAGTGGATCTGGGCGCGCGGATCATCGCCGATCCCGGCGCCAGCGTGTCCATCGCCTCCTATTCCATGACCAATATTTTCGGCAGCATCAAAGCGCCGGGCGGCAAAATATCGCTGACGGTCGAGGACTGGGCGACTCAGGGCAACGGCACCGGCAGTGCTTTGGGACCACTCTATATCGGCCCGAACAGCATGCTCGACGTGTCGGGCGTGACCGAGATCAATCCACTCCCCGCGCCGGTCCACACCGCCAGCGGTTGGGTCGATCCGATCACCGGAAAGATCCTGGCCGGCGGCGCCATCACGTTGACGGACAATTACTCGCCAATCCTGGTGGCGCCGGGCGCCGTCTTCAATGTGTCCGGCGCCAGCGGGGTCTTCCAAGTGGAGGCGGCGAATTCTTCGTCGACGTCTCTCCACGGCGGCGTGACGCTGACGAACCAACAGGTGTGGAGCGACGCCGGCACGGTCAATCTCGCAGGGGCGGGTGGGCTGCTGTTCGAGGGAACCCTGATCGGTCAGCCGGGGGCGCCGCAAGCTCAAGGCGGGACGCTGACCATCACCGGCGACAGCACTACCTATGGCGGTACCCCTAACATCGTTCTGGTGCAGGATGCGGCGGCGGCGATGGCCGCCGCGGGTTCGACCTTCAGCTTCGCCAGCTATGTGCCGACGCCGACGGCGAACGGCGCGCCGACGATTTCCAAACTATCAGACCAACTGCTCGGGGTCGACAGTCTCAGCGGAAACGGCTTTTCCAGCCTTACGCTGACAAACAACGCCTACGGCGGGGATATCGGCTTTGCCGGGACGGTTTCGTTGACGTTGGGCAATTCCTTTGTCACCAACGGGCAAATTTACAACGCTTCCAGCCTCGCCAATTTGAACTGGATATACGGGACGAGCGGCTCGACCAAGGGCGCGTCGCTGACGGTCACCGCGCCCTATATCGCAATCAACTCCGCGGGAGGAATCCCAAATCAAAATTCCATTAATCCGGCGCCGAGCGACGCCCAGCTGACTATGACCGCCACCAAACAATTGGATTTGAGCGGTTTCCTCTACTTCGCGAACCTCGGCCAGGCGACCTTCGTCAGCTCGGGCGACATCCGCCTGCTGCCGGTGGCGTCCGCCCCCGCGGGCGGCAACCAATTGGTGGGGTACCTGCTGACCGGCGCCAATTTGACCTTCGAGGCCGCCGACGTCTATCCGGCCACCGACACCGCCTTCGTCATCCAATCGAAACCGGCAATCGGCGCCGCCGCACCGACGACCATCAGCTTCGAATACCCGTCCGGCGTCGCTCCCTCGACCGTCACGCCACTGTCGGCGGGCGGGACCCTGCTGGTCGACGCCAGCGCCATCAATCAGAACGGCGAGATCAGCGCACCGTTCGGGTCGATTGTTCTCGGCATCAATTCGTCGTCCGCCACAGCGATCAGCGCTACATTGGGCACGTCGAGCGCCAATAATAACTTGTACTACACAGGCGGGACCGCCACCACTAGCGTCACCCTGGGGGTTGGCAGCATCACTTCCGTCTCGGCCAACGGCGCCACCATTCCCTTTGGCAGCACCGTCGATCAGACCACGTGGGTTTACAATCCCATTGCCAACTGGGGCGTTGCGACTGTTCCGGCCGCCTTCACCACCCCGCTGACCGGGGCGCCGCAGGGCGCCGTCACCCTGACCGGCAATGCGGTCAATTTCAATTCCGGCGCGACGATCAACCTGTCGGGCGGCGGCGATCTGCAAGCGCAGGAATGGATTGCCGGGACCGGCGGATCGCGCAATCTGTTGCTGCAATCCCAGACGAGCTATGCCGCCTCGACGTCTGGAACCCAGGTTCCCACCTATCCCGACGGCAGGCAGATCTACGCCATCTTGCCCGGTTACAGCGGTTCCGTGGCGCCCTATGACGCCAATCTCTCGCAATCCGGCATGACCGCCGGCGAATCGGTCTATCTCGCCGGCGGCAATGGGCTGGCGGCCGGCTATTATACCCTGCTGCCGGCGCAATACGCGACCTTGCCCGGCGCTTACCGCGTGGTGCTGGATTCCAGTTCTCCCGGCGTGCTGTCGAACGCGACCATCACGCTCGCCGACGGCACTATGGTGATGCAGGGGAACTTCGCCAACGCCATCACGGGCAGTTCTTCGTCGACCACCGAGCTGTTCTACGTTCAATCCGCCGCCGCCTGGGAAAAGTATTCGCAATATGCGCTGACCAGCGCCAACAGTTTCTTCCCGTCCTATGCCGCCACCAACGGCCTGGCCGCGCCCAATGTCGCGGCCGACGCGGGACGGTTGGCGGTGGCGGCGACCGCCGGCCTGGTTTTGTCAGGCGCGATACAGGGCGCGGCGGCGGCGGGGGGAACCGGCGCCCAGGTCGACATCAGCTCGCAATATATCGAGATCGTCGATAGCGGATCGGGATCGACGACCATCGCCGGCCAGACCTATCTTGAAGTTGGAGCCCAGCAGCTCGACGCGCTGGGCGTCAGCAGCCTGCTGATCGGCGGCGTCCGGTCGCAGACCTCGGCCGGCACGGTGATCACACCCACCGCCAACGGGGTCGTCGTGGCCAACGATTCCAGCGCGCCGCTGATCGCGCCGGAAATCATGCTGGCGGCGGCGCCGAAATTCTCGACCAGCAACGGCGACAGCACGATCACGCTCGATGCCGAAGGCGACAGCGTCCAAGTTTCTACTCCCGTCTCCGGCACCGGGCAGGTGACGATTCAGTCCAACGCGGTGGTCCAGGCGTCGGGCGCATTCAGCGGCGCGGAGCCGATGGCGCTGATCCTGGGCGGCGTCCAATTGCCGACATTGCCCACCATGGCGCTGGTCTCGGATATCCAGAGTGGCTCCGTCGGCGCCCTGCTGGTCAGCTATTATGCGGCGCTCGACGCCGATCTCGGGTCTCTGGTCCGGGTGTCCAACGGCGCGCCGGTGACGTTGCAATTGCCGAGCGCGGCCCAGATCAGCCCCGGCGCCATCGCCGTCACCGATAACGTCAATGCCAGTAATCCGGTCACCAAGTCCTCTCTGACGTCGCTGTCGGGGAGCAACAGTGGCGCCAGCGCCGTGATCCAGACCGGCGCGACGGCGACGGGCGGCAATTCGCTGACCCTGGTCTCGACCGGCGACGTGCAGGTTCAGTCGGGGGCGCTGCTGTCCGGCGCCAACATCACGGCCCGCAGCAGCAGTATCAGTTTCCTCGGCGCCGGCGCGATTGATCCGCAGACGGGACTGGAGATCGACGCAGCGACGCTGGCCGAGCTTGAAAGCGCCCAGACGGTCAATCTGCAAAGCTATGGCGGCGTCGCCTTCTACGGCGACGTGACCGTCGCCATGACCGGCGCCAACAGCGTCCTCACCCTGGGCGGCGACAGCCTGTCGAACAATGGCGGCGCGGTGACGATCAGCGCGCCGACGCTGGTCCTCGACAACGAGTTGGGCGGCGCTCCGCCGACGACGCTGACGACGGGCAGCGGCGCCCTTTCGATCAACGTCGGCGCGTTGATCTTTGGCGCCGGCGCCAAGTCATTGACCGGGTTCGGCAGTATGAGCGTGGCGGCGAGCCGAGGCATCGTGGGGCAGGGGACCGGCGGGATGAATTTCGGTTCACTGCCGCTCACGCTGCAGACGCCGATCCTGATCGCCGATACGTCTTCGACGCAGACCCTGACCACCACCGGGGCGCTGTCAGTGGCGCCGATCGCCGGCGGCGTCGCCCTGGCCTCGACCGCGCTGGGCGGCGCCATCACCCTGCAAGGCGGATCGGTGACGGTGTCCGCGCCGGTCCAGGCGCTGGCCGGCAACATCAGCCTGGAGGCCAGCAGCGGCAATGTCGAAGTCGCCGGCGCGGGCTCGCTGATCGCCCACGGCGTCGCCAAGCAATTCGTCGACGTCACTGAATACGCCAGCGCCGGAACCATCACGCTCTTCGCCAGCCAGGGCGCCGTCCTGGTGGATTCGGGCACTTTGGTCGATTTCGCCGGCGCTTCCGGCGGCGGCAATGGCGGCAGCCTGAGCGTTTCGGCGCCGAGCGGCAATGTCGCCCTGAACGGGACCCTGCTTGGCGCCACCGCATCCGGCTTCACTGGCGGCAGCTTCACCCTCAATGCCGGCGGCGCGGCGACGTTGGACGCGCTGGCGCAGATTCTGACCACTGCCGGCGTCACCGGCGGCATCGCAATCGAGACCGGTCAGGGGGACCTTTCTCTGAGCCGTAGCCTGACCGCCTCGTCGGTGAGCTTGACGGCGGACGCCGGCTTGGTGACCGTCGGGGGCGCCATCACCGCCAATGGAACAGCTTCGGCCTCTGGCGAGATCAATCTCTACGGCGCCAAGGGCGTCGATGTCGAAGGCGCGCTCCTCGCCACCGGTTCGCCCAACAGCCAGAAACCAGGCGGCTTGATCAACATCGGCACAACCGGCGCCGGCAGCACGACCTCGCTCAACAGCACGTACGGCTACGAGAATGTCGATCCTTCGGCCTCCGGCGCGATCGCCATCGGCGCCAACGCCGTCATCGACGCTTCCGGCGGCACGATCACCTTCCGCGCGCCGATCCTCGACGCGCCCAACGCCCAAGGCGTCAACGTCAATGTCGCGATCGCGCCCACCGCGCAGGTCAAAGCCGGAACGGTCTTCCTCGACGCCTATGCGGTGTGGAGCGCCGCTGATTCCGGCGCAACGCCCGCGCAGCAGGCCGGCGGCGATCAGCACTTCGACGGCTATGTCGATCCCGCCGGCTGGTACAACGCCAGCGGCAATCTGGTCGCCGGCGGTTTCCAGGACATCAACGGCAATGCGGTCGCGAGCTGGGACGGCGCCGCGCTAAGCGGCTGCAGCGGGACTTGCAACAGCTTGTCCTATTATCTGACCAACGACTACTTTACGCCAACCAGCTACAATGCGGCCCACGCCGTGTTCTATGGCGGCTACAATCCAAACAACAACGAGAGCTTCAATCCGTCTGCGCCCGATGCCGGCAGCCTGCCGGCGTTCGTGCAGCAACCGGGCTTCCAGTTCGGCGCCGCCTTCGCAAGCATCGCCAATTTCACCGCGCGGCCGGAGATCGATCTGGTCAATCCCGCGCCCTCGAATGGCGGCGTCAACGGCGGCAATATCAGCGTGCTGACCAACTGGAACCTCGGCGCCGGCGTCATGAATTCGAACGGCAGTTTCACACTCGCCTATCGCTACAAAAATACGATCGCGCCGGTCGTCAGCCTGCGAGCGGCGGGAAATATCAACATCCTAGCCTCGATCAGCGACGCGTTCTTTCAGACGTCGTCGGTCTATCTCAGCTCTCCTTCGCCCACGCCCCTATTTTCATCCGATGAGACCGCTTACACCACCGAAAACAATTCAAACCTGACGGTCTACGGCGCCACGACCGTTCCGGTGACCTCGATCGAGCAGGCCAGCGCGGAGACCCTGCTTTACAATTATGGGGCTTCCTCCTCGGCCGGTTCCAAGAACGTCGGGAATGGCGCGTTGAATTCGCTCGCCCTTTCGAGCAGTCCCCAGGCAGGCGTCTACACGATCACATTCACTTCGAGCACCAAATTCACGGTTACGTTTCCTAGCGGCGTGACGAGCACCGGCACGGTTGGCGCGGCCTTTTCGGCTCGCAGTGCGATCAAGTTTACCATCGCGGCCGGGACCAAGGCCTTCGCCGCTGGCGACAGCTTCACAGTGAATGTTTCGGACAGCGCTGTGCTGGCCAAGTCCGGCAACGCCGGCAATGGGGCGGTGAGCGCGCCGAGCCTGCTGACCGGCGCCCAGGCTGGCGCCTACACGATCAGTTTCACGTCGGCGACCGGTTACAATGTCGTCGCTCCGAATGGAACGACGGTCGGCGCCGGCACGATCGGCGTGGCCTTTGCCAATCAGCTCGGCTTTACCGTCTCGAGCGGTTCCACTCCGTTTAAATCTGGCGATAGTTTCTCCATCACGGTCGCGACGCTCGGCGGCCTGGAAGCGAGCGACACGAATTATCAATTGCAGGCGCCGCAAGCGGGCGGAAGCGCCGCGTACTACACAGTCTTTTCCACCTATCAAACGTATTACAATACCTGGGCTCAAGCCATGATCGGCGGCCTGAATGGCGCCACGGGAAAATCAGGGACCAGCACGGAAACATTCGCTCTCGTTAACCCGTCACAGCTTGCCGCACTGCCGAACTCGGCTCCGGCGTTGTCTCCCGGTGAGAGCTATTCGGCCTATAGCACGGCCTATGGCGCGTATGTGAAGCAGGCTGTGACCACCGGCACGTACTACGCTTATACGGCCCCGACGCCGCCACTAGCGTCCGACACCAGCCAGGCCGATTGGACTAGTTACTACAGCGACTGGTCGTCATATTCCGCGACTTTTGCAACGCTCAAGATCACGTTAGGAGGTTCTACAACTAATTCCACGATCAATACGTTTTTTGAGTCGGCGCCGGCTGCGCCGCAGTTCCAGGCTTTCGTGGCTCCCGTCGCGATCAACACGCCGTCCAACATGGCGACGGCCGCCGATCCGTTGTCGGTTCAGGTGGCGCAACTGATCGGCGGCCAGAGCGCGTCGTATCGGGTCGTCGCCGGCGCCGCCCTCGATAGCGCCAATCCGCTGGCGCTGCAGAATGCCGCGCAGTTTGCCTCAGGCGCCGGCCAACTCGCCGGCGAGGGCAATGTCCTGATCAGCGGCCATGTTGTGCTCGATGAGCTGGATCTTACAAATGCCGAGATCGCGGCGCCGACAACGGTGCGCACCGGCGCCGGCTCGATCGACATCGCGGCGGCGGGCAATTTCGATCTGCTCGATGCATTGGCGCCGGGAGTGGTCTATACCGCCGGGACCATCGCGCAGGCTTCCCCCGCCGCGACGACCGTGGCCCTGGGCCAAGGAGTTTTTAAATCAAGTAATTACACGAGCCTCTCAGGGATCAGCACGATCCTGACGCCGGCGGTCAATCCCACCGACGGCGGCGATATCACGCTCACGGTCGGCGGCAGCATCGTTGGCGTCGAGAATGTCGTCGACAATCTGGCTAACTCAAGCAGCGCCGCATCGGGCCTGACCAGCAAGCAAGGCGCGTTCGTCGGCCAGTTCTGGGAGCCATGGTTGCTGCTGACCAACCCCAGCACTTCCAGCACTTCCAGCACTTGGTACGTCAATTTTGGCAGTTTCGACCAGGGCGTCATGAGCATCGGCGGCAATGTCGCGGTCAAGGCCGGCGGCGACATCCATGATCTCGCCGTGTCGTTGCCGACCACGTCGTGGCTGGATTCCGCCAACGTCACTCATATCACCGGCGGCGGCGATCTCTCGGTCACCGCCGGCGGCAGCATCTATAGCGGCGATTTCTACGTCGGCCAGGGCAGCGGCGCCATCGCCGCCGGCGGCGCCATCGCCTCGGACTTCACCTACATCCCGGCCTATTCCGCATCGACGACCTCCGCTTTCCCGGTCGCGACCCTGCTGGCGGTGCAATACGGAGCCATCGCCGTCGACGCCCGCCAGTCGGTGGATATCGGCGGGGTGTTCGATCCCACCTATCTCAGCCACTACACCTACAATCCCCAGAACGTAGCCTCCCCGCCGGTGGCCTCGTATACGTCGGTATCCGCCGCGCCGATCGATCTGGTCCCCTATGTCACCAGCATGAGCACGACCAGCGGCGTCTCGGTCCAATCGACCGGCGGCGACCTGACCTTCAACTCACTGCTCGCCCAAGGTGTCCTCAACCTGGGTAACGGTGCGTCCGCCTCTCTGACCAGTCTGCTGCTGCCCGCGTCGCTGGACCTGGCGGCGCTCTCGGGCGGCGTCACCGTCGATCACGGCGGCGGGCTCTATCCGTCGGCCACCGGAACCTTGTCGATCATCGCCGACCAGTCGGTCAACCTGTCGGTGCCGCTGGAACCCTATCAGGTATCGGGCTCGGGCCTCTCTTATCAGCTGGTGACCTTCCCCACCGTCGGCAACGTCTTCGGCGCCTCGCTGGGCAAGCTCGATTATCTGGTCGGGACCGGCATCCTGCCGACCGCGTCCAACCCGACTTTGCTCAACGTCTGGAACCTGACTCCCGCCCAGTCCATCGATCCGGCGCTGGTCGCCGCCGAGGAGGCGGCTCCGACCGATCCGGTTCGGATCTACAGCCTGAACGGAAGCATTATCGACGGCGAGGCGACCACTGCGAGCGAGGGGAAAATCTATGAATTGATTAACACCGGCACGAATGGTTCTCCTCTTTATAATTCTTTCGTCCTCAACATCGTCGTCGGCGGCACGGTCGGCCAGATCAGCATCATCCCCAACGCGCCGGCGCAGATTTACGCCGGGGCGGACATTCTGGACATGCCGTTTTACGGCGAAAATTTCACTGCGTCCGAGATCACCAGCATCGTCGCCGGGCGCGACATCCGCTCCAACATCTACGGCGACGCCCAGCCGGCGGCCATCGAGCTGGCCGGTCCCGGCAGCCTGATGGTCCAGGCCGGACGCGACCTGACCTTCGCGTCGGAACCGAACGTTCCAAGCAGCTCGACCAGCAATTACGAGACCGGCATCCGCACCCTGGGCGATTCCATCGATCCGAACGCGGATCCGATTTACGGCAGTCCCGCGCCGGCAAATCGCGTTTCGCCCTACACCACCACCACCTATCTGGCCGATTTCGGCAATCCCTATCTGCCCGCCGGCGGGGCCTCGGTCACGGTAAAGTTCGGCGTGGGGCCGGGCGTCGACGCCCAAGCCTTCGTCGCCGCCTATCTCGATCCCGCGTCGGGCGCGGCGACGGCGCTGACGGCGCAAGAATGGACGGAATTCCAAACCCTGACCACGGCGCAGCAGCAGCTTGTCGTCGATCAGGCGTTCTTCGACATTCTCAACGCCACGGGGCTTAACTACAACGATCCGTCCAGCTCGACATACAAGCAATATACCGCCGGCTATCAGGCGATCAACACGCTATTCCCCGCCGTCTACGGCTATACCCAGAACGCCTTGACCGGCGGCGTCAACGGGGCCAACCAACTGATATCGACCGGGACCTTCGACATGCGCGGCTCGACCGTCCAGACCCAGCAGGGCGGCGACATCTCGATCCTGGGGCCGGGCGGACGCATTCTGGTCGGCAGCGCCGCGGCGTCGCCGGCGGTCGATCCCGCCAGCCAGGGCGTCCTGACGCTGGAAAGCGGCGATATCGACATCTTCGCCGATACCGACGTTCTGGTCGCGCAAAGCCGCGTCATGACCGAGCAGGGCGGCGATATCGTGATGTGGAGCTCGAACGGCGATCTCGACGCCGGCAAGGGGGCCAAGACCTCGGTGTCGGCGCCGCCGCCGCTTTACTCCTGCGACATCGACTTCCATTGCAGCGCCGACATCAAGGGGGCGGTCTCCGGCGCCGGCATCGCCACGCTGCAGTCGCTGCCCAATGCGTCGATCGGCGACGCCAATCTGATGGCGCCGCGCGGCACGGTGAACGCGGGCGCCGCCGGCATTCGCGTCTCCGGCAACCTCAATATTGCGGCGTTGTTCGTCGGCAACGCTTTCAACATCCAGGTCGGGGGCACAGCGATCGGCGTCGCCCCGCCGCCGCCTAACATCGGCGCGCTGACGACCGGCAACAATCAGGCCGGCGTCTCGGCCCAGCAGGCGACCGCGCCGACCGGCCAAAACGCCGCCGACCGGCCGTCCATCATCATGGTCGAGATCCTCGGCTTCGGCGGCGGCGACGGGACGCCGCCACAGGACCTGCAGAACGACGACAAGCGCCGCAAGGGGAACGGCCCGCAGAGCTATAACCCGAACAGTCTTCTGCAGCTTGTCGGCAACGGTCCTCTTTCCGAGGCCCAAAAGCGAGCGCTGACCGACGAGGAGAGGAGAAGCCTCGACGACCAATGAAACGCCGCTGTCGACGCCGATCGAATAAGGCCGCAAACTCATAAAACTCGCGCACGAGATTGAACGAAGCCGCTGCCGCGGCGGGGGATCTCGGGATGGCGTGAAGGCCCTGTCGTCTGAGAGGATTGGGGTGTTGCAGCCCCCTCTCAGGCAGGAGTTTCAGATGGGCGAGAAGAGCCCTCGGCGCCGCTGCTGCGCCACGCGATGGGACACGATCTTCGCCGCCTCGACGGCTGCGTCCGTCCCCGTATCGACCCTGCCCGCAACCGAATCAGAGGGTCACGACAGATTCAGCTTCTCCTCCGTTTGTCACCCTCGATTTCAATCGATCGCCCCGGCCCTCCAGGCCGCCAAGATGGACGGGGCCAGCGAGGTGGTCGACCTGTGTCCGACTCAGGACGCGGTTCGGTCCGACGAGAACAAGGGCTGGACAAGATTTCCCCCACCTAGCCGAAGGTGGGGGAATTTTGGGGAGAAAAGCTCAACGCTTTCAAGACCCCAGGAAACAAATGGTGCGGTCAAGAGGACTCGAACCTCCACCCCGGTTAAAGGACTAGCACCTCAAGCTAGCGCGTCTACCAGTTCCGCCATGACCGCTCACGCCCCGGGCGCGAAGCGCGGGGCCGCGAGGCCGGTCGTCTAACAAATCGGTCCGGGGATGACAAGCAGGATCGCCGGCCCCAACGCGGCGGCGGCCGTTGGCGGCGAGAAAAGTCTTTCAAACCTTGACCAGCCGCCAGCTTCTGAGCGCGAACGGCGTCAGGCTGCGCGCCGCCGTCGCCGGCTCTTCGAGGATGTCGACCGCGCCCGCCTCGCGCCAGCCCGCCGGCAGGCGGAAGGAGAAGGGGCCGCGCGCGCCCGCCGGCTCATAAACGCGCAGGACGAGGCCGCGGCCGTCCTCGGCCGGCTTCAGCGCCGACAGCGCCGCGGCGACGCCCTCGAAGGCGATCGGCTGGACGACCGTCGGCGCGAGATCGGCGGCCGGCGCGGCGATCAGCGGCTGGTTGAGATCCTCGGCCTCCTCGCGCACTTTTCCCTCGCGCCAGTCGCCGGCGTGCGGCATCAGCGCGTAAGTGAAGGTCTGCTCGCACTCGTCGGCGAGCGGATCGGGGTAGACCGGCGAGCGCACCAAGCTCAAGCCCAAGACGTTGTCGCGCGCGCTGTGACCGTATTTGGCGTCGTTGATCAGCGCGAGGCCGAAGCCGGGCTCGGAGAGGTCGACGAAGCGATGGGCGGGCGCCTCGAACTGCGCTTCCTCCCAGCTGGTGTTGGCGTGCGTCGGCCGGGTGACGACGCCGAGCGCGCATTCGAAGGTCGCGCGCTCGGCGCGCACCGCGGCGGGCGTCAGCGTTCTCATGAGCGCGCGGCGGTCGCGCCAGTCGATGTGGGTGACGACGTCGAGGCGACGGCTGTTGGCCGAAAGCGTCAGCGTCTGGGTGACGGTCGATCGCCGCCAGCGGCGCGTCAGGCGCAAGCTCGCGCGCGCAGGCGAGCGCTCTTGGACGCGCAGGCTTTCCAGCGCGCGTAGCGCCTCGCCCCGCGCCGCGTAATCCTCTTCGAGGTCCCAGGCGTCCCAGGCGCGCGGCTTGTCCTGCGGATAGACCCAGAGCTGGTTGCCGCGCCCAGCGAGCGCCTCGCGGCCGGTGGGTTTATGGACGAGGCTGGCGATCGAACCGTCCTCGGCGAGCTCGACGCGCAGGAAGGCGTTCTCCAGCCGCCGCTCGGAGACTTCGAGGCCGGGCGCGGGGATAAGAAGCGCGCGGTCGAACACGCGGGCGGCGAGCGGCGGGACGACGTCGGCGCTCGCCAGCGCCTCGCCGCCGGCGAGCGCGAGGCGCAGCGGGCGCTCGTTGAGCGAAGGGTTGACGACCACCAGCGCGTCTTCGATCTCGCCGCGGGGCAGGCGCGCGACCAGCGCGTCGAGGCCGCGCCGCTCGGCGGCGAGCGCCGCCGCGGCGACCGCTTCCAGCTCCGCCTCGGCCTCCTGGCAGACCTCGCGCACGCTCGATCCGGGCAGGATGTCGTGGAATTCGTTCTTCAGCAGCAGGCGCCAGTGCGGCTCGAGATTGGCCGGCGCCGGTCCGCCGATCAGGTAGGCGAGCGAGGCGACCGTCTCGGCGGCGACGAGCGCCGCCTCGGCGCGCCGGTGCTTGCGCTTGACGCCGCTCTGCGTCGTCAGCGTCGCGCGGTGCAGCTCGAGATAGAGCTCGCCGCGCCAGACGGGAAGCAGCCGCGCCGCGGCGCTGGCGCGCGCGCGGGCGAAGAACTGGTCGACGCGGGTCCAGCGCGCGCGCGGCAACGCCGGAAAGTCGCGTAGCGCCGCCTCCGCCTCGATCGCCTCCGGGGTCACGCCGCCGCCCCCGTCGCCATAGCCGACCGAAAGCAGCGTCTCGGGGTGGCGCGTCTTGCCGCGGAAATTCGCCCAGGTCGGCGCGATCGCGCCCGGCGCGACCTCGCCGTTGTAGCCGCCGACCGGGTTGTCGAACGAATGGGCGAGCACGCGGCTGCCGTCGAGCCCTTCCCACCAGAAGAGATCGTGGGGGAATTGGTTGGTCTCCGACCAGCTGAGCTTGGTGGTGAAGAACGAGTCGAGCCCGCCTTGGCGCAGCAGTTGCGGCAGCGCCGGCGAGAAGCCGAAACAGTCGGGCAGCCAGCAGACGCGATGGCGGACGCCGAAGGCGCGCTGGAAATAGCGCTGCCCGTAAAGGATCTGGCGCGCCAGGCTCTCGCCGGCGGGCAGGTTGAGGTCGGGCTCGACCCACATGCCGCCGATCGTCTCCCACTGGCCGGCGGCGACGCGCTCCTTGACCGCGGCGAACAGCTCGGGGTCGTCCTCCTCGATCTGCGCGTAGAACTGCGCGCTCGACTGATTGAAACGGAAGTCGGGCGCGCGCCGCATCAGCGCCAGCGCGGTCGCAAAGGTGCGTCTGAGCTTGCGACGCGTCTCGGCGTAGGGCCACAGCCAGGCGAGGTCGATATGGGCGTGGCCGGTCAGCGCCACCTCGCCCTGCGGGGGAAAGCGTCGCTGCAGCGCCGCCAGCGTCGCCGTCAGCGCGTCGGCGGCGGCCTTGACGCCGGCGCGCTCGGCCGCGCCGAGCGGCGCGGGTTGGGCGATCGGCTCGGGTCGGCGCCACAGCGAGCGCTGCGACGGCGAATCGGCGATGCGGGCGAGGTAGTCGGGCGTCGCCGACGGCCAGTCCAGCGCGCGTAGCGCCTCCTCCGCCGCTTCGACGAGATGCGGCGCGGCGTCGTGAGCGGCGAGCGCTTCGGCCGCCTCGGCGACCAGACGCAGCAGCGTGATCAGGCGGCAGAGCGGCAGCTCGAGGCGGGCGAGCTGGGCGCGCTTGAGGCGCGGGTCGGCGGCGGGCTGGCCGAACGGGCCGCGCGCGACGCTCTCGACGACGATGGCGAAGCGCCGCGCTTCGAGCGGGAACTCCTGGTGATGCGGGTCGAGGCCGAAGAAGGCCTTCTCGCCGCCGTCGTAGGAAAGCGCGACCAGACTCTCGCCGCCGACGTCGAGCGAAAGCCGCGCTTCGCCGAGCGGCCAGGCCTCGGGGACCGCGGCGCTCGCCTCGATCCGCGCGACGCCGTCTCGGCGCGGCCAGGGAGCGTGAAGGGCGATCGGCTCGCCGTCGAAGCGCCAGCCGTGGATATCGAGCGTCTCGCGGGCGCGCCAATAGGCGAGCTCGTCGATGCGCGCGCGCAGACGTTGGAGGCGTTGGTCGAATCTGAGCGGCATCGCGCCTAAGTCCTCGCCGTCGCGTTATTTTGCGGCGGCGCGCCGGGGCCGTCACCGGGAAAGTGCGACGAATCGCCGCCTTTCCCCATCAAAAGGCGCGGAATCCGGGCTACGGCGGCGAAATCTGCGGGGATCGGCGCGCGCGTCGGCGTCGCCTGGCTGGCGCTGACGCGCGCGCCTGAATTATACCCACTTTCTATTCGATCTCACGCGACTGTGATTGCACCGCGAAAGGCCGGCGATGAAGCGCCTGACCAACTGGTCGTTGATTGTGCTCGCTCTGGCCGCCGGCGCGTTCGCCGCGGCCGAGCGGCAAGCCGCGATTCCAACCTTGGTCTCCCCGCTCGTTCCGGCGGCGGTCGCCGCCCTGCTGGCGCTGGTCGTGGTCCTCAGGGTCCTACCCTTGAAGGCGCGCCGGGTCGCGGTGTTCCTCATCGTCTTGGTCGGCCTCGCCGCGCTGGTCGGCGGCCTCGTCTACGTCCAATTCGTCATCCGGCCGGCGATGATGAAGAGCTTTCTCGCCGCCTCGTTCGCGCCGAAGCCGACCATGGTCTCGGCGGAGGCGGCGCGGGTCGAGACGTGGCCGCCGGAGCTCGCCGCGATCGGCACCTTGCGCGCCTACCAGGGCGTCGTCATCGCGCCGCAGATCGCCGGGATCGTCACGGCGATCCACTTCGAGTCGGGCGACGACGTCGCCGCGGGCGATGCGCTGGTCAATATCGACGACTCGGTCGAGCAGGCCGACCTCGCCAACGGGCTCGCCCAGCTCAAGAACGCCAACGTGACCCTCGACCGGCAGAAGACGTTGGCGATCAGCGGCAACACGCCGCAGTCGTCGGTGGACGCCGCGATCGCGGCGCGCGACTCTGCCGCCGCGACGGTCGAGCGCACGCGCGCGGTCATCGCCCAGAAGGCGATTAAGGCGCCCTTCGCCGGCCGCCTCGGCCTGCGCAACGTCGACCTCGGCCAATATGTCGCGGTGGGGGCGAGCCTGACCACGCTGCAGCGGCTCGACCCGATCTACATCGATTTTCCCGCCCCCGAGGGAGCGCTGAAGACGCTCGCGGTCGGGCAGACCGTCAAGGCGACGGTCGACGCCATGCCCGGCCGCGAGTTCGTCGGCAAGGTGGCGGCGATCGACGCGCGCGTCAGCGCCGAATCGCGCAACGTGATCGCGCGCGCCCAGTTCGCCAATCCCGACGCCAAGCTTCTGCCCGGCATGTTCGCCGACGTCGCCGTCACCACCGGCGCCGGCGGCGAGGTGCTGACCCTGCCGCGCACGGCGATCGTCTACAGCCTTTATGGCGACAACGTCTTCGTGGTGAACCCGGCGCCCTCGGGCGGCGGCCTGGTCGTCGAGCGTCGCTTCGTCAAGGTCGGCGAGACGCGCGGCGAGCGCATCGCCGTCGCCGAGGGCCTCAAGGCCGGCGAGCGGGTGGTGACCGCGGGGCAGATCAAGCTGCAGGCGGGCGCGCCGGTGACGATCGATCCGACGGGCGCGCTGCCGCCGCCCGCCGAGACGCCCAAGCCGTGACGGCGCGCCGATGAACGCCTTCGTCAACCTCTTCATCCGCCGGCCGGTGCTGGCGACGGTGGTCAGCCTGCTGATCCTGCTGATCGGCGGCGTGGCCGGCATGAAGCTGCAAATCCGCCAGTTTCCCAAGACGCCCAACACCACCATCACCATCACCACCACCTATCCGGGCGCCGCCGCCGACGTGATCAAGGGCTTCATCACCACGCCGATCGAGCAGGCGGTGGCGAGCACCGACGGCGTCGACACGCTGGTGTCGACCTCGCAGCAGAACGTCTCGACCATCACCCTCAACCTGCGTCTCGACGCCAACCCCGACCGGGCGATGGCCGACACGCTGTCGAAGGTCAACCAGGTGCGCGGCCTGCTGCCGCGCGACGCCAACGATCCCGTGGTGGTCAAGCAGACCGGCCAGGGCTTCGCCCTGATGTATCTGTCGTTCACCTCGGAGGTGATGAACCGCTCGCAGATCGCCGACTATCTCAGCCGCGTGGTGCAGGCGCGGCTGCAGACGGTCGACGGCGTCGCCAACGCGCAGATCTTCGGCGGACAGACCTTCGCCATGCGGATCTGGCTCGATCCGGTGCGCATGGCGGCGCTGGGCGTCACGCCCAACGACGTGCGCGCGGCGCTGCTCGCCAACAATTTCACCACCGCCGCCGGCGAGGTGAAGAGCGACTACACCCAGATCAGCGTCAACGCGCTGACCTCGCTCGACAGCGCCCAAGCGTTCGGCAAGCTAGTGATCGCCGCGCACGGCGACGCGCTGGTCCACCTCGGCGACGTCGCCGCCATCGACCTCGATTCGCAGGGCTACGACGCCTCGGCGACCTTCGACGGCCTGACCACCGTGGCCATCGGCATCTACGGCACGCCGGACGCCAACCCGCTCACCGTCATCGACGGCGTGCGCGCGGTCCTGCCGAGCATCCAGACGGAGCTGCCCGCCGGCATGAAGGCGACGATCGCCTACGATTCGACCAACTTCATCCGCGCCTCGATCCGCGAGGTGGCGAAGACGCTCATCGAGGCGGCGGGGATCGTCATCGGCGTCATCTTCCTGTTCATCGGCAGCGCGCGGTCGACCGTGATCCCGATCGTCACCATTCCGCTGTCTCTGATCGGGGTGATGATCGCGCTCTTGGCGCTCGGCTATTCGATCAATCTGCTGACGCTGCTGGCGCTGGTGCTCGCCATCGGCCTGGTGGTCGACGACGCCATCGTGGTGGTGGAGAACATCCACCGCCATATCGAGGACGGGATGACGCCGTTCAACGCGGCGATCCAGGGCGCGCATGAGATCGCCTTGCCGGTGGTGGCGATGACCATCACGCTGGCTGCGGTCTACGCGCCGATCGGCTTCGTCTCCGGCGTGACCGGCGTGCTGTTTCGCGAGTTCGCCTTCACCCTCGCCGGCGCGGTGATCGTTTCCGGCTTCATCGCGCTGACGCTGTCGCCGATGATGTGCTCGAAGCTCCTGCGCCACGACTCCGGCCAGGGCGGCTTCGGCCATTTCGTCGACCGCGTCTTCGATCGTTTGCGCGCGGCCTACCAGCGCCGCCTGTCGAGCTCGCTGAACTTCCGCGCGCTGACGCTGCTGATCCTCGCCGGGGTCATCGCGATGACCGTGGTGATGTACGTCTCGACGCCGCGCGAGCTGGCGCCGGAAGAGGACCAGGGCTTCATCATCAGCCTGATCAAGACGCCGCAGGTCGGCGACCGCGACTACATGGAGCAGGCGACGCAGCGGCTGAGCAAGATGGCGCAGGCGACGCCCGAGGTCGCGCACTTGTTCGTCGTCAACGGCTATCCCAACGTGCGCGGCGGTTTCGCCGGCCTTATCCTCAAGCCTTGGGACGAGCGGACGCGCAGCCAGAAGCAGGTGCTGGCGGGGCTCGCGCCGCAGTTCCTCACCGTGCCCGAGGCGCAGGTGCAAGCCTTCGCCCCGCCGTCGCTGCCGGGCTCGACCGGCGGCGCGCCGATGCAGTTCGTCATCCGCTCGACTGGCGACTACCAGACGCTCGCCGACGTGGCGCTGAAGATGCAGCAGGCGGCGAAGGAGAGCGGCCTGTTCATGTTCACCGACGTCGACCTCAAGTTCGACACGCCCGAATACGTCTTCAAGGTCGACGCCGACAAGTCGAACCGCATCGGCGTCAGCATGGCCGACGTCGGCACTGCGCTGGCGACCATGCTCGGCGGCAACTACGTCAACCTGTTCAACCTACAGGGCCGCAGCTATCAGGTGATCCCGCAGGCGCCGCGCGCTTTCCGCCTCGGCCCGGACTGGCTGACGCGCTATCAGGTGCGCACCGTCAACGGCGAGCTGGCGCCGCTGTCGGCGGTGGCGAGCGTCTCGCAAGACGTGCAGCCCAACGCGCTGACCAGCTTCCAGCAGCTCAATTCGGCGACGCTGTCCGGCGTGCCGTTCCCCGGCCGCACCCTCGGCGAGGCGCTCGACTACCTCAAGGACAAGGCGCAGGAGATCTTCCCTGAGGGCTTCTCCTACGATTTCCAGGGCGACTCGCGCCAGTACGAGCAGGAAGGCAACGTGCTGGCGGCGGTGTTCGCCTTCGCGCTGATCGTCATCTACCTCGTGCTGTCGGCGCAGTACGAGAGCTTCCGCGACCCGTTCATCATCCTGGTGGCGCTGCCGACGGCGCTGTTCGGCGCGCTGCTGCCGCTCAACATCGGCGGCTTCTTCGGCTTCGCCACCCTCAACATCTATTCGCAGATCGGCCTGGTGACGTTGATCGGCCTCATCGCCAAGCACGGCATCCTGATGGTCGACTTCGCCAACCGCCTGCAGGAGAGGCGAGGGCTTTCGCGCCGCGACGCGATCGTCGAGGCGGCGGCGATCCGCCTGAGGCCGATCCTGATGACCACCGCGGCGATGGTGATCGGCGTGATCCCGCTCATCCTCGCCACCGGCGCCGGCGCGCAGTCGCGCTTCGCCATCGGGCTCACCATCTTCTTCGGCATGGCGATCGGCACCGCCTTCACCCTGTTCGTCACCCCGATGGTCTACACCTTCCTCGCCCGCGACCACGCCGCGTGGATGGCGCGCGAGAAGGCGGCGGGGCGCCTGACGGAGGAGGCGGGCGGGGCGGAGTAGGGGGCGATCCCACCGCCGCGCCCGAGCCTTTCCGACGGCGGCGGCGAGCTGCGGCGGCGTGGCGGAGTCGTTCGACAGGCTTCCGCGATCGGAGTAATTTGGCCCCCATGTCGTCGCGATCTTCATTGCGCGAGAGCGATTTCTACGCCTGGAGCCTCGAGCAGGCGGCGCTGTTGCGCGCCGGCCGCGCCGAGGAGGCCGACCTCGCGGCCATCGCCGAGGAAATCGAGAGCATGGGCAAGACCGAGAAGCGCGAACTCGTCAGCCGCCTTACGGTCCTGTTGCTGCACTTGCTGAAATGGCGGTTTCAGCCGGCGGGGCGAGGCAATTCCTGGCGGCTGTCGATCGCTGACGCGCGCGACGAGATCGCCGACCTGATCGCCGACAATCCGAGCCTGAAATCGCTGCTCGACGAGGTGATGGCTTCCGCCTACCGCTATGCGCGCCGCAAGGCGGCGATCGAGACGAAGCTGCCGGAGGAGCGATTTCCGGAGCGCTGCCCGTGGCGCTTCGCCGAGGCGACGGACGCGGGGTTCTGGCCGGAGTAGGGGCTGCTGCGGGTGTTTGTAGCCGCGCTCGCCGAGCGCGGCGGCCGCGCGGACGGCGTAGGAGCGGTTAAACAGCGAAGCGTGGGCCTAAATCTTCGCTGCCCTCGTGATCGTATTCAACGGTGCGGTGATGAGCGAAGCGCTTGACGGCAGTCCGGCGATAGGCGCGGTTCGGAGGTCGTGTTTTGCGATCATTCCCGCGTATGACGCGTCAAATATGTCGGCTTGGCGTAGTGCGCTGTGACGCGCTCGCGGTTGGTGTAGCGCGCCCCATGTGCTTAATGCTGTAGGTCCTCCGCATTCAGGAAGTTCGACCGTGAGCGTAGCGCGACGGTGGAGAAGGTTCCGGCTTCGCCGCCTCAAGCGCGGCCTCCCGCGCTCTTCGCCCGCCAAATCCGCGCCGCCGGTCGCGATCGAGCCGGCGGAGGCGGAAGCAAAACTTCCTGAGTTCGCCAAGAAGGCCGTCGACCTTGAAGCGCTGAAGAAGGCAGTCGACGATGCGGCGTCGGTCAGCGGCGGGCTGTGGTTTTCGTACCTCTTCATGCTGACCTATCTCGCCGTCGCCGCGGGCGCGGTGACGCATGCGGATTTGTTTTTCGAAAAGCCGATCAGCTTGCTGTTCATCAACGTGAACGTTCGGGTCGTCGCGTTCTTCGCTCTCGCGCCGCTGCTGTTCCTCGCGCTGCACGTCTATACGCTTGTCAGTCTCGTTATGCTGACCGAGAAGACCAAGCGCTTCCACAATGCGCTCTATCAGCAAATAGGCGAGACTCTTGGCATGTCCGCCGAAGGGAGGAGGAAGCGTAAGGAAGCGCGCGACGGGCTGCGCGCGCAATTGCCGAGCAACGTGTTCGTGCAGTTTCTCGCCGGCCCGCCCGCGATGCGCGGCGGTCCATTTGGCTGGGCCTTGCGCGCGATCGGCTGGATCACCCTCGCCATCGGCTCGGCGCTATTGCTGCTGTTGTTCCAAGTGCAGTTCCTGCCCTACCACAGCGGACCGATCACTTGGATGCACCGCTTGGCGCTGCTGGTCGATCTCAGTTTCGTCTGGTGGCTGTGGCGGAGGATACTTGAAGGCCGGGAGCTGGAAGATAAGCGATCGGCGTTGTCTTGGGGCTGGGCGCCAATAGGAATTATTGTGAGCGTCGCCGTCGTCCTGTTCTCGTTGGCGCTCGCGACCTACCGCGGCGAAGGAATCGCAATTTGGCTCGCGAGCCGCGATTACGGCGCTGTTGTAGCGGCGGTCCACGAAACGATCTTCCAGTCCCAAGTGAATCCGCAAACGCGCCTGCGCGCATGGCTGTTGTCCGACACGCTCGTGCTGCCTCGGGTTAACGCGTTGGAAGAGCTCAAGACCGATGACCTCGAGCGCGAAAATTGGAAGGATTACATTTTCATCGCGCAGGATCGCGACCTAGTCGGCGCGGATTTCAGTGAAGCGATCATCGCGAGGATCGATTTCCGTCACGCCATTTTGAGGGGCGCGGATTTTCAATCTGCGCGCATGGATCGCGTATCATTCGATGACGCGCAGCTTCAGGGCGCTTCGCTCGATCGCGCGCAGCTTCAGGGCACGTCGTTCGTTGCCGCGCACCTTGAGGGCGCATCGCTCGCTGACGCGCAGCTTCAGGGCGCGTCGTTCGTTACCGCGCACCTTGAGGGCGCATCGCTCGCTGACGCGCACCTTGAGGGCGCATCGCTTGTTGCCGCACACCTTGAGGGCGCATCGCTCATTCGGGCGCAACTTCAAGGCGCTTTGCTCCTCGAGGCGCAGCTTCAGGGCGTATCGCTCTCTCGCGCGCGGCTTCAGGGCGCATTGCTCGAGAACGCGAAGCTTCAAGGCGCATCGCTCGTTGGCGCACTGCTCCTCGGAGCGTCGTTCAACGGCGCGATTCTCGACGCGGCGGACTTGTCTTTCGCGCGACTCTGGCGCAGTTCGGGGGACGCGAGCCGTACGGAGAACCTCGATCTCACCACGGGCGCGCCAGATGTTTGGGGACCGTTCTTTGCGTCCCCGATGGGAGTACAACGACCCTGGGACAAAGCCGCCTACACGGAATTGCGCAACGAGATCGAGGCCTTGCCCGCGGGCCCGTTGCGAGATCAAGCGCTCGCGAGGATCCAGACGCTCGACTGCGACGACACGACGCGCGTTTCGTGCGATCCGGGTCAAGCGCTGAATCCGCCTGCGGAATTCGCCAAGTGGCGGAATCAACTCGTCGACGCCAAAGTCGAAGACGCCGTGTTCCGACGAGCGTTGACGAATAGCTTGCGGGTGCTCATCTGCCCGGGCGACGAAGAGACGCTCTATGTCGTCCGCGGCGCAGGACTTCTTGGCCGTCTCCGGGACGCCGGCAGCGAGGGGAAGTCGCTTCTCGACGACCTGCGCGAGAAATCCGGCAACGCCTGCCCCGTCGCCGCGCAACTGAACGACGACGACCGGGCGAAGCTCCCGGAGGTCATCAAGACCGAGGCGACCGCGCCGGCTGCGCTGACGCCCAAGTAGCCGCGCCGCCTCCGATCCCGCGCCCGCCCGGCTCTTGCCCGCAAACGAAAAACCTGATACCGCGCGCTCTCCTCAACCCGTGGGAGAACGCCCGGTCGCCAGCCGGGGACGCCGTTCGCACCACGAACCTGCAACCTGGCGTGAGCCGCCGCGCGTGAGAGCGCGAGCGGCGCTCGCCGCAAACGGAGCAGCATTCATGGCGAAAAAAATCGCCGGCTATGTCAAGCTGCAAGTGCCGGCGGGGGCGGCCAATCCGGCGCCGCCGATCGGACCCGCGCTCGGCCAGCGCGGCCTCAACATCATGGAGTTCTGCAAGGCCTTCAACGCGCGCACCGCGCAGCTGGAGAAGGGCACGCCGATCCCCGTGGTCATCACCGCCTACCAGGACCGCTCGTTCGTCTTCGAGATGCGCCAGCCGCCGGTGACCTTCTTCCTCAAGAAGGCGGCCGGCCTCAAGCTCGGCAAGAAGCCTGCTTCCGGCTCCAAGACGCCGGGGCGCGGCTTTGTCGGCAAGGTGACGAAGGCGCAGGTGCGCGAGATCGCCGAGAAGAAGATCGTCGACCTCAACTGCGAAACGATCGAATCGGCGATGAGGATGATCGAAGGCTCCGCCCGCGCGATGGGCCTCGAGGTGGTGGGGTAAGCCATGTCCGAACACGGCAAGCGAATTCGCAAGGCGCGCGAGGCGGTGGTGCGCACCAAGCTCTACAAGCTCGACGAGGCGGTGAAGCTGGTCAAGAGCAACGCCGGCGTCAAGTTCGACGAGACGGTCGAGATCGCCATCAACCTCGGCGTCGACCCCAAGCACGCCGACCAGATGGTGCGCGGCGTGGTCAACCTGCCCAACGGCACCGGCCGCACCTTGCGTGTGGCGGTGTTCGCGCGCGGCGCGAAAGCTGACGAAGCGCGCGCGGCGGGCGCCGACGTGGTCGGCGCCGAAGACCTGGTCGCGACGGTGCAGGGCGGAACGATCGAGTTCGATCGCTGCATCGCCACCCCCGACCTGATGCCGCTGGTCGGCCGCCTCGGCAAGGTGCTCGGGCCTCGCGGCCTGATGCCCAACCCCAAGGTCGGCACGGTGACGATGGACGTCACCGCGGCGGTGAAGGCCTCCAAGGGCGGCGCGGTCGAGTTCCGCGCGGAGAAGGCGGGCATCGTCCAGGGCTCGGTCGGCAAGGCCTCGTTCGGCGAAGCCCAGCTTGCCGAGAACATCCGCGCCTTCGTCGAGGCGGTCAACAAGGCCAAGCCGACAGGCGCCAAGGGCGCCTACATGCAGAAGGCGGCGATCTCCTCGACCATGGGGCCGGGGGTCAGGCTCGACCTGGCGACGCTGCCGCAAGCGGCGTCGGTCGGGGCGTAAGTCGCCCACGTCAGCGAACGGAGAATTGGACGGCGCCGGAAGTCTCCCGGCGCCGTTTTGGTTCGTAGGCGCGCTCGGCGGCTTAAAGCGGACGCACATCCGCCTGCGAAGCGGAGGCGCCGCCCTTCAGGGCGGCTTGACCCCGGACGGGCCGAGGTGGCTCGCCCGTCGTCAAAGCGGGCCTCTTCAGTTGAACCAGACGAGATAGGTCAGGAAGCTGCCGCCGAACACGGTCTGCAGGTCGTTCCATTCCTGCCGGCCGATGGTCGGTCCGGCGCGCAGATAGGGGGCGGCGCCGGGGCCGGTCAGCCAGTAGACCAGGTCGAAATCGCCCGGCTGCTGGAAAAAGGCGTTGAGATCAATGCCCCATTGGTAACGCCAGTGCGGCAGCAGCTTCGTTCCGTCGAGCAGCGCGTCGAACAGTTCGACGGCGTCGCGCCAGGCCTTGACCTTCGCCTCCGTCACCTGCAGCGCCGGCATGGCCGCGTTCTTTTGCTGCGGCCCGGGGATCCAGTTCTTGTCGTCGTCGGCGCGGGCGAGGATGATCGGCCACATCTGACGGTTGAGCGCGACCACCGCCTTGAAGTGCTCGCGCGCGCGGCGCATGCGGTCGGGCTCGACGCAGCGCCAGTGGATGGAATGGACGAAGCCGATCGCGTCGGCGATGTCCGTCTCGACGCCGGACGCGCCGCCTAGTGGGCCGGGCCGCGTTCCTTCGTAAGGCTTGGCGCTCTTCGCCCCGGAATAGAAGAAGCCGGCGTAGCGGTCGAAGCTGTCGCGCCAATCGTACGCCAGCGCGAACTCCAACCCGGCCGACAGGACATGCGCGTAGGCGCGCAGCCACAGCGCGTCGGCGCGGTCGAACGTCGCCTCGAACGGCCCGGCGGGGGACGGAGTCGCCGGCGCGGGGCGGAAGGCCGACGGCGCCGTGGCCTGCGCGAGGATCGCCCCGAGCGTCTGCCCCGGATCGGCCGGTCCGGGGCCGCTGAAATGAAACTGAATCCGGTTGAGATCGAGCGTCACCTTGGCCTTGGTCTCACCCATCGGCGCGAGCGTCGTCTCGACCTGCGCGACGTCGTCAAGAAGGGCCTGCAGGTTCGCGCGCTGCTGCTCGTAGGAGAGCGGCTGCGGCGCGGGGTTGACGGGGAGGAGTTGAAAAGCGACGCCGATCCGCACGCCGAGCCGCCCAATCCCCAATCCGTAACGGTATTGCGCCTGGCCGAAGCGCTCGATCGCTTCGGCGAAGCGGACCATGCCGAGACCGAGCCGCGCCTCGTCGTCGCCCGGCGTCGCCGCTACGCGATCGGCGAGCGCGCGCTCGCCCTCGGCGAAGGCGCCGGATTCGAGCGCCTGCCGCGTCGCGTCGGCCAACTCGCCAGCCGCGGCGGCGAGGGGGGCGAGCAGCCCCGCCGCAATCAAGAAAAACGCGATTGCGCGTCGCCTCATGCCCGGCTCCTTCGCTTGGTCGGCTCGGACGCTCCCGCCCGGCGAGCCCGATCAGGGCACGTTTGGCCCGCGGCGGCAAGCGACGCGGCGACGCGGCCGATCTCGCCGAGCTCGCGGATGCGGCCGAGGAGGCGGGCGGCGTCGATCGCGGCGGAGGTCATCGCCGATCTTCGGGCGCGGCGCCGACCAGCGACCGATAGCGCGCGCGGTCGGTCGCGCCCTCGGAGTTGACGATCAGCGCGCGCGAAGCCGATTCGAGGCCGAGCGCGGCGCGGCTGTCCGGGTCTAAGGCTGCGCGCGTCATGCCGGCGAAGCCGGCGGCGCCGCTCTCGCCGGCGACGATCGCCGGATCGTCGCCGAGCGGACGGGCGAGCCGGTTCATCGCCGCGATCGCGTCCTCGTCCTCGACGGTGAGGAAGGCGTCGGCGACGCGCGACAACACGCGCCAGGCGATGAGCGAATTGCGCCGGCATTCGAGCATCGCCATCACCGTCGGCGGACCGGGCTCGGCGTCGACCGAACGACCAAGACGGGCCGAGCGCGCGAAAGAGGCGCAGGTCGTCGGCTCGACGACGACGAAGGTCGGCCGCGCCGGGCCGAGAACCAGCGCAAAATGCGCCGCCACCGCGGCGGCGAAGCCGCCGACGCCGGCCTGGATGAAGACGTGGGTCGGCGGACGGGCGAGCGCGCTCAGCGCCTCGGCGACGATGGTCGTGTAGCCCTGCATCACCAAGAACGGCGGACGCTCGTAGCCTTCCCAGGAGGTGTCGGAGACGAGCGTCCAGCTCGACCGTTCGGCGGCGCGCGCCGATTCGGCGACGGCGTCGTCGTAGCCGCCGCGCGCCCGGATCACTTCGGCGCCGAGCGCGGCGATCGTCGCGGCCCGCTCGGCGCTGACGCCGGCGTGGACGAAGATCGCCGCCTTGGCGCCGATCAGCGCCGCGCCCTGCGCCACCGAGCGGCCGTGATTGCCGTCGGTCGCGCAGCAGAAGGTCATGCCGCTGGCGATCTTGCGCACGGCCTCGCTCTTCCATTGGGCGACGTCGACGGGGCGGTCGAGCCGGCGCCCGACTTCTTCCAGGGCGAGGCGCACGACGGCGTAGGCGCCGCCCAACGCCTTGAAGCTGCAAAGGCCTAGCCGCTGGCTCTCGTCCTTCAGATGAATCTCGCCGAGGCCGAGCTCGCGCGCCAGCGCGGGCAGCGCGAGCAGGGGCGTCGGCCGATGCTCGGGGCGCGAATCAAGGAAACGGGCGACGTCGGCCGCCGCCCGTTCTCCGAGCGCCTCGGCGTCGGCCGGCTCGAGCGGGCGGCGGTGGTCGGGCAGGCGGTTGAGGATCAGCATGGCTTCGCTCAGATCGGTTTCGCTGATGCGGCGGCTGTTCTTCGCCGACGCCGACATCAAGCGGTTCGCCGCCTTGGCGGCGATGGACGGCGTCAAGGCGGACTTCGCGGTTCCGCTTGGCTGAAACGAACGCGCCGGCCGTCGTTGGACGGCCGGCGCGCTTCATTCTTAGAGGCCCGCCGCGGGGAGCGGCGGGCTCAAGCGTCAGGCGATCACGCCGTGCGCGAGGCCGCCGAGGCTTCGCCGAGCGCGGCTTGCGCGGCGGCGAGGCGAGCGATCGGCACGCGGAACGGCGAGCACGAGACGTAGTCGAGGCGCGCCGTCTCGCAGAAGGCGATCGAGGCGGGGTCGCCGCCGTGCTCGCCGCAGATGCCCATCTTCATGCCCGGGCGGGTCGCGCGGCCGCGCTCGACGGCGGTCTTGATCAGCTCGCCGACGCCGACCGTGTCGATGCTGACGAACGGATCGGCGGGCAGCAGCCCCTTCTGCACGTAGATGCCGAGGAACGAGCCGGCGTCGTCGCGCGACACGCCGAGCGTCGTCTGGGTCAGGTCGTTGGTGCCGAACGAGAAGAATTCGGCGCTCTCGGCGATCTGGCCCGCCTGCAGGGCGGCGCGCGGCAGCTCGATCATCGTGCCGACGGTGTAGGGCACCTTAACCCCGGTCTCCTTGGCGACCGCTTCCGCCGTGGCGACGATGATCGCCTTGGCGAGGTCGACCTCGGGCTTGCCGAAGGTCACCGGCACCATCACCTCCGCCGTGACCGGCTTGCCGGTCTTGCGGCCGGCTTCGACCGCGCCCTCGAAGATGGCGCGGGCCTGCATCTCGGCGATCTCGGGATAGCGCACCGCCAGCCGCACGCCGCGGAAGCCGAGCATCGGGTTGAACTCGTGGAGCTCGTTGGCGCGGGCGCGCAGCCTCTCGGCCGGAACGCCCATTCCCTTCGAGACTTCCGCGACCTCCTTGTCGGTGTGCGGCAGGAACTCGTGCAGTGGCGGGTCGAGCAGGCGGATCGTGACGGGCAGGCCCGACATGATCTCGAACAGCTCGGCGAAGTCCTTGCGCTGCATCGGCAGGAGCTTGGCGAGCGCGGCGCGCCGACCCTCTTCGGTCTCCGACAGGATCATCTCGCGCATCGCCACGATGCGCTCGCCCTCGAAGAACATGTGCTCGGTGCGGCACAGGCCGATGCCCTCGGCGCCGAAGCCGCGCGCGGTGCGCGCGTCAAGCGGCGTCTCGGCGTTGGCGCGCACCTTCATGCGCCGGACCGAGTCGGCCCAGCCGATGAGGGTGCCGAAGTCGCCGCTGAGCTCGGGCTTGACCATCGGCGCCGCGCCGGCGAGCACCTGTCCGGCGCCTCCGTCGATGGTGACGATGTCGCCCTTCTTCAGCGTGACGCCGTTGGCGGTCATGGTCTGCGCGGCGTAGTCGATGCGGATGGTGCCCGCGCCGGCGACGCAAGCCTTGCCCATGCCGCGCGCGACCACCGCCGCGTGCGAGGTCATCCCGCCGCGGGTGGTGATGATGCCTTCCGCGGCGTGCATGCCGTGGATGTCCTCCGGCGAGGTTTCGATGCGCACCAGCATCACCTTGTGGCCGGCCTGGGCGAGCTTTTCCGCCTCGTCGGCGGTGAAGACGATCTCGCCGCTCGCCGCGCCGGGCGAAGCCGGCAGGCCGGTGGCGAAGATCTTGCGCTTGAAGGCCGGGTCGATCGTCGGGTGCAGGAGCTGGTCGAGGGTGGCCGGCTCGACGCGGGCGATGGCCTCCTCGCGGGTGATCAAGCCTTCGTTGGCCATCTCGACCGCGACGCGCAACGCCGCTCGCGCGGTGCGCTTGCCGTTGCGGGTCTGCAGCATCCACAGCTTGCCGCGCTCGACGGTGAACTCCATGTCCTGCATGTCGCGGTAGTGCTTCTCGAGCAGTTGGGTCGTGGCGACGAACTGCTTGAACACCTCGGGCAACACCGTCTCGAGCGACGGCTTGTCGGAGCCGGCGGCGATGCGGGCGGCCTCGGTGATGTTCTGCGGGGTGCGGATGCCCGCCACCACGTCCTCGCCCTGGGCGTTGACCAGGAACTCGCCGTAAAGCTTGTTCTCGCCGGTGGACGGGTTGCGGGTGAAGGCGACGCCGGTGGCGCTCGTCTCGCCCATGTTGCCGAACACCATCGCCTGGACGTTGACCGCGGTGCCCCAATCGGCGGGGATGCCGTTGAGGCGGCGATAGGTGATGGCGCGCGCGTTCATCCACGAGCCGAACACCGCGCCGATGGCGCCCCACAGCTGGTCCTTCGCATCCTGCGGGAAGGGCTTGCCGGTCACTTCGTGGACCTTCGCCTTGTAGGAGGCGATGATCTCCTTCCAGTTGGCGGCCGAAAGGTCGGTGTCGAGCGTGAGGTGGTGCTTTTCCTTGAACTGCTCAAGCACGCCCTCGAAGTGGTCGTGTTCGATCTCGAGCACGACGTTGCCGTACATCTGAATGAAGCGGCGATAGCTGTCGTAGGCGAACCGTTCGTCGCCGGAGGTCTTGGCCAGCGTCAGCACCGACTTGTCGTTGAGGCCGAGGTTCAGCACGGTGTCCATCATGCCCGGCATCGAGGCGCGGGCGCCGGAGCGCACCGACACCAGGAGCGGGTTGGCGGCGTCGCCGAATTTCCGGCCGGTCTTGCGCTCTACGCCCGCCAGCGCGGTCGCGACCTGTTCGGTCAGGTCGGCGGGGTAGGTCCGATCGTTGGCGTAGAAGTAGGTGCAGACTTCAGTCGTAATGGTGAAGCCGGGCGGCACGGGAATGCCGAGGTACGCCATTTCCGCAAGGTTAGCGCCCTTGCCGCCGAGGAGATTTTTCATCTTTCCTCGGCCCTCGGTGACTTCAGTGCCGAAGGAATACACCCATTTTGTCATTGACCGCTCCATTGTGTCCTCAACCTCTTCCTAGAAGACCAGGTTCCGTCCTCCGCGCGTCAGTAGCGCGTGCGCAACCCGATTCCAAAGGCAATCCACCCGGCGCCGTGAAAAAGCAGGTCGACGCCGAGCAGAACGCCCAATACGTAGACGCTGTCGGTGGGCCAGCGCATGACAATGATCAAACCGAGAAGAAAAGTGACCGCCGCCGCGACGAGCACCATGCCGCGAGAACGGGCAGGGGGAAGCTGAATGGCGAGATAGGCGCGCACGACGCCCGCCGCGATCAGGCCGGCGCCTAAGAACAGCGTGAGCGCCAGCGAGGCGAGCCGCGGGTTCAAGATGCACAGCAGTCCGGCGGCGAGGTAGAGCGCGCCCCCGATGATCCAGAAGAAGAAGCGCGCCCAGCTCTTGGCGTGCGTCCCGACGCCGATCTCGGCCACGCCGGCGACGAGGAAGAAGACGCCGTTGAGGGTGACGGTCGCCACTGTGGAGGCGGCGGCGAACGTCGAGGCCACCAGGCCGAGCGCGATCAGCAGCGCGCCAAAGGCGACGATCTCGCCCCATCGGCCGCGCAAATGCTCGATCGCGGCGCCCAGATTGTGCGGGCTCGCGCTGGGTTTCGGTGCGTCGGACATGGCCGTCTCCCCGCTGCGTCGGCGCGCTTCTAGCGCAAATCGGGGCGGCGCTCCATCGCCCTGTTCAATGGGCGCGCTTCAGCTCGCCGAGCACCTGCGCCGCGTATTCGACCATCGGCACGATGCGGCCGTAATTGAGCCGCGTCGGCCCGATCACGCCGAGCACGCCGGCGACGCGCTGCTCGCCGCCGCGCAACGGCGCGACGATCATCGACGAGCCCGACAGAGAGAACAGCTTGTTCTCCGAGCCGATGAAAATCTTGACCCCTTCGCCGTTCTCGGCCCGGTGCAGCAGGTCGACGACGTCGGTCTGCGTCTCCAGGTCGGCGAACAGCAGGCGGACGCGCTCGAGGTCCGCCGCGGCGCGCAGGTCGCTGATCAGGTTGGCTTGGCCGCGGACGATAAGCTGGCGGCTGGTCTCCTCGACGCCGGCCCAGGAGGCGAGCCCCGCGTCGACCAGCCGCGCCGCCACCGCGTCGAGCTCGCCGCGCGCCGCCTCGCGCGCGCGGCCGATCTCCTCGCGCGCCTCCGACAGCGTGCGCCCGCGCACGTGGGCGTTGAGATAGGCGCCCGCCTCGGCGAGCGTCGAAGCGGGCATGCCGGCCGGCGTGACGATCACCCGGTTCTCAACCGCGCCGTCCTCGCCGACCAGCACGGCGAGCGCGCGCTCCGGCTCCAGGCGAATGAATTCAATGTGTTTGAGGTGAATGTTGTCTTTGGAGGTGAGCACCACGCCGGCCGAATGGGTGAGGTCGGAGAGCAGCGTGGTCGCCTGCGTCAGCGCGCTCTCGTAGCCGCCTTCCTCCGCCGCGGCGCGCACCTGGGCGTCGATTCGCGCGCGCTCCTCGCGCGCCAGGCCGCCGAACTCCAGCAAGGAGTCGACATAGAACCTGAGGCCGAGCTGGGTCGGCAGCCTGCCGGCGCTGACGTGCGGCGCATAGACCAGCCCGAGCTCCTCGAGGTCCTGCATGACGTTGCGCACCGAGGCGGGCGACAGCGTCATCGGCAGCAGGCGCGACAGATGCCGCGAGCCGACCGGCTCGCCGCTGGCGAGATAGGAATCGACGATGCGGCGGAAGATCTCTCTCGCGCGCGCGTCGAGGTTGGCGAGCGCGCTCGTTTCGGCGGGACGGTCGGCGGCGTCGGACATAGGGAGAGAATGGCGGCGCGGCGGCCGGCGCGCAAGGGGGCGGGGGCCGAGGGGCGCGTCGCGTTCAAGCGAATCCGGGCCGCGCAGCGATTATTCCACCAATCGGGGCGACGCAGGCTATGATGGCGCCGACCGGAGAACGCCGTCGCGCGGCGGCTCCTGAACTGCGACGATCGATTGGGCGCGCGCCGCGCCCACGGTCGGCCAGCGTCGGATTGGAGATATTTTGCAAGTTCTTGTACGGGACAACAACGTCGAACAGGCCCTGAAGTACCTCAAGAAGAAGATGCAGCGCGAGGGAATCTTCCGGGAAATGAAGCGTCGGAAGGCCTACGAAAAGCCGTCGGAAAAACGCGTGCGGGAAAAGGCGGAAGCGATTCGCCGCGCCCGCAAGCTCGCCCGCAAGATCGCGATTCGCGAGGGGCTGATCGCGGCGCCCAAACCCAAACCGAGGACGCCCGGGGCCGGCCGAGCCACGCCGGCGTTCGGCGGGCGCTGACGCCAAGAACCAGAGACAATGACTCGTCGTGGCCGGGGACTCGTCGTGGCCGGGCTGGTCCCCATAGGCGCCAGTGCTTTCGCAAAGCCTCGACCGAACGGCCTTGGCGCGAGGCCGGGCATGGCGGGGACAGCCTTGCCCTCTGTCAGCGCCAATGGGGACAAGCCCGGCCATGACGACGGTCGGCGACTACAGGCGTTGGCGTAAGTCCACAACCCGCCCCGAACCCCAAGTCGACGGAATCGGTCGAGAAGCGGGCGATTGCGACGTCGGGGCAGAACGTGATCTCGCCGAACCGCGGCGAGGTCGGGCGGCAAGAAAAGCCTCTCGCGGCCGAGGCTGATTTCGCCCGCGAACGATACGTGTCGGCTGCGCCGCCGCCGCCCGCCGCGGCCGCGAACGCGCAAGGCCGCTACGCTTCGCCGGCGATCTCTTGGCGGCGAAAATTCCGATTGAAGCGGTCGTCGCGGGCGCGCGCCGCCTGCGGCGGTCGAGATGCTTGACGGCCGGTTTCAATCGGAAAAGGTTCTATCCAAGAGATCGACGGCGAATTGCGGCGGCCGGGGAGGCGACGTTGCGGCGAGAGCGCGTTGGCGTCGCTGCGCTCGGCGACCGCCGCGGGAAACTCCAAGGATCGACAGCAAAAGGCGCCATCAGTGGAACCGGTCGATCTAAGCGGCTCATTTGATTTGGAGATTTAGGAGCATCAATCGCTTCGGAAACGGTGCGGGGGCCAACCTCTGTGGGGACGCGGCTATTGGGCGGCGACGAGCGGCGACATCACGGACGAGGTATGGCAAAAGTACATTGAGGATCAGAAGCCGGAGGTTTCGGATGATCGCTTTAACGTTATATAGCGAAGCGGCCCTTGTGGCCGAGTAAATCCGGCTTCAAGCGGTAACCCGAAGCCGCCGCCTTTAGGTCGTGTCCCATCTGGTGGTGTAGCTCGGCGGGAGCAAGCCGCTCGCTCGCTACGGCGCTATTGAAAGCGCGCTTCGCAAGCGGCTTGCTCCCGCCGAGCTACACCACCAG
>Ga0326727_10004108_pt1 | contig 44659 bp, 34 predicted proteins | sample MB2enrmetagenome_FD_207643 | JGI IMG/M metagenome (GOLD analysis project Ga0326727, IMG submission 207643) | Lab enriched peat soil microbial communities from McLean, Ithaca, NY, United States - MB29MY | ecosystem: Environmental > Terrestrial > Soil > Wetlands > Peat | place: USA: New York... | reverse complement strand
GAAAAAGAAAAGCAACCTTGTCCGGTCCGATGCGGGTCGCGGAAAAAGGGTTCCGCACGCCTTCGACAACGTCGTCGCGCTGCGGCCCCAAGGGCCCCTCACCCCCGCCCCCTCTCCCAACGGGAGAGGGGAGCTTTTCGGGCATTGACTGACTCAAGGCACGCTCTCTTGCGGCGGCCGGTCGCCGAGGTGAAACGTCTTCTCAGCGACCATCTCGCGACCGCGGTTCAAGAAGGCCCGCACGCGGACACACCAGCGAATCTGGATGATCTGGCCGTCGTAACTCAGCGGGCTGGCGGGGAGCGTGGTGCTGAACCGTTCGGGCCGGCGGGGGTCGATCCATTCGCCGCTGTCGCTGTCCCGCCGCCAGAACTCGTGAACGGCCAGGTCCTGCTCCCCCTTGCCCTCGGTGTACCAGAGCACGGACACTTCCACGGCGCGGATCGGATCGCCTTCGGCCGCCTCCAGCCGGTACTGGCCGGAGAGGGACTGGCCGGGGCGGTAGGTCCGCAACGGGGCGTCCAAACGGATGAGGACGGCCGGCTCGTTCATGGGCCGTCGCTCCCCGGGCCGGAAGCCCCCGCCAGCGGATGCACGACGACCGGGAACGCCCGCGAGAAGGCGTGCCGGCCGACCACGTCACCGCGGACCACCAGGCTCCAAATGATCTCGTTGTGGTCGGCGCGGAAGGAGTGCATAGCGTCGGCGGGCACGCGGACCGAGCACTCCGCCTGGAAGCGCTCGCCGGGGCGGATCGCCACCGCCTCGCGGCGGAAGACCGCCAGGCGGCGGACCTCGCGGGTCTCGGTGCGGGCGTTGGTGCCCTGGCGATAGGTCGCCTCCTCGCGGCATGCCAGCCAAACCTCCAGCGACCGCATGTCGAGCCGGCCCGACTGCGACACCAGCAGCCGGTACTCGCCCCCCGGCAAGAGCGGATGGTCCGAGATTTCCACGAGCGTCGGCCCCACTCCGGTAGCCACCACGAGTTGTCGCACAAAACAGACGATCAAAGCAATGCCGATGACCAGGAAGGGGAGGATGAAGAGCGTGAGCAGCCAGTCGGGCTGTCGCGCCAAATGGCTACGGACCGCCGCCACGGTAAAATAGGAGACGCTGCCGTTCCACAACAAGCACGCCGCGGCCAGGCCCAGCAGCGTCCAACCGGGCGAATGGCTCAAGGGCAGGCGGTAGGCGAGCTTCGTGCCGGGACTGCTGGTGATGTCGCTAAGGTCCGGAACGTTGGGGAGTTTGGGACCGCGCGGGCGATCCAGGTCGAACAGCTCGATCGGCTGAGCGCGCTGCACGGTGGCGGCGCGGCGCTCCGCCGACTTTCCCCAGCGGAGGACCGTGTAGAGCAGTCCGCCGGCCCCGATCGCCACGAACGACCCCGGCACGAGAAACACCAGCCAGAGCCATCCCTGGTAGCCGCGGACCAGGACGGCGACGTCCGGCTGGGCCGGATCGTACCAGCAGGGGTATTTCTGGCCCTCGACAAAGGGCTCCAGCGCCGCAGCGGCCGCTTCGCGGTCGCTGGAGTAGGCGCGGTCGCCCTGGTAGTTGATGTCGTAGGTCCAGGGGGAGTATTGTTTGCCGTAGACCTCGTACTGGATCTTGATTTCGGGCCGATAGAGGGTAGCGCTGCTGCCTTCTTTTTCGCCGAGCTTCTTCTGCAGCACCAGGCAGGCGGCCTGCTCGAAGCCGTGGTGCAGCCGCCACTCGGGAATCACGAGCCAGAAGATGCCCGCCAGGATCCCGCCGCAGCCGAGCACCAGCAGAAGGGCGAAGAAGACGGCCTCGCCCAGACTGCCGAGGGTCCTGGAGCCGGTTCGCCGGTGCCCCCGCTTTTTTTCGAAGTAGCGGAAGTAGTTACGAGCCAAGGCAGTGTTGCGCCTTCGTCAGCGTGGTTGGCAAGGCGGCCCGTCCACGGCCGCGCCGCCGGACCCAGAGGGTGCCCCAGCGACTGCCCCGCGCTTGAACTGGCGGTAGAAGCCGATCCCCTCCAGCGCCTTGTAGACCTCCTCCAGGGTCTTTTCTCCAAAGTTGGAGATTCCCAACAGGTCGTCCGGGGTACACTTCAGCAGGTCGCTGACCGTGAAGATGCCGCGGTCCTCCAGGCAGTTGGTCGTGCGGACGGACAGGCCGATCTCGGCCGTGCTCATCTCGAGTTTCTCGGCCCGATCCTGGGCCTGCGTGTCGGTCTGGATCAACGGAATCCGGGTTACAGCCATGGGGTCCCTCCTTGTGGCTAGTGGCTAGTGACAGGTGACCAGTGATTAGTGGCCGGTGACTGGCGAGCACGATCGCCGTCAACCAGAAGAATATAGCAATTCCGGCGGATTGGGGCAATCGTCGCGCCGGAGTATACTGGCAAGAATCCCTGGCTGCGCCAGCCGTGGACGAGGTGCTGCACGCTTTCCCTTCCGCCCTCCGCCGGGTCGTAGGTGGCCTTCCGCCTTCTTCCCCGAGAGCAACCCATGTCGGACGAGCTTCTGCGAGACCTGACCGACGCCCAGCGGGAGGCGGTGCTAGCAGTCGAGGGGCCGTTGCTGATCCTCGCCGGGCCCGGCAGCGGCAAGACCCGGGTCATCACCCACCGCATCGCCTGGCTTTTGGCCCAAGGGATCGCCGACCAGCAGATTCTCGCCCTGACGTTCACCAACAAGGCGGCCGACGAGATGCGCGGCCGGGTCGAGCGGCTTGCCCCGGGCCGGTCCACCTGGATCGGCACCTTCCATCGCTTCTGCGCCCGCTTGCTCCGCAAGTACGCCCCGCTCGCCGGCCTGCAGGAGAACTTCACCATCTACGATACCGACGACAGCAGCCTGGCCCTGCGGCGGACGCTGGAGCGGCTCAAGGTCGACTCGGCTTTCGTCGCCCCGGAGGCAGTCGCCCGCGCCATCAGTTGGGCCAAGAACAACCTGATCTTGCCCGAGCAGTACGAGCCCAAGCCCGGCCATCCGCTGGGCAACGTGATCCAGCAGGTTTACCCGGCATACCAGGCCACGCTGCGGGCCTCGAATGCCGCCGACTTCGACGACCTCTTGCTGCACGTCGCCACCCTCTTGCGGGAGAACCCCGAGGTCCGCCAGACCCTGGACGAGCGCTACCGGTTCATCCTCGTCGATGAGTATCAGGACACGAATCTCGCGCAATACGCCATCGCCCGCGCCCTGTCGATCGACCACCCCAACCTGGCGGTGACCGGCGATCCGGACCAATCGATCTACGGCTGGCGGGGCGCCAACCTGAACAACATCCTGGAATTCGAGCGGGATTTTCCCGAGGTCCGCGTGGTGCGGCTGGAGCGGAACTACCGCAGCACGCAGCGGATCCTGCGCGTGGCCGCCGCGTTGATCGCCCATAATCTCCGCCGCAAAGAAAAGGCCCTCTACACGCACAACAGCCGCGGCGAGCCGGTCCGCCTGGTCACCTATGCGACGCAGAAGCATGAGGCCGACGACATCGCCGCCCAGATTGCCGGCGAGATTCGCGGCGGGCGGCGGCGGGCACGCGACTTCGCCGTCTTCTACCGCACGAATGCCTTGAGCCGGGCCTTCGAGTTCGCGCTGCGCCAATCCGCCGTCCCCTACCAGTTGGTCCAAGGCGTCGAATTCTTCCAGCGCAAGGAAATCAAGGACGTCCTGGCCTACCTGCAACTGCTCAACAACCCGGCCGACGAGGTCGCACTGGGGCGCATCATCAACACCCCGCCGCGAGGCATCGGCAAGACGACGCTCGCGCGGCTCGGGCAATACGCCGCGCGCGAGAAGATCCCCGCCCTGCAAGCCGCGCGGCAGGTCCGCCAGATTGCGTCGATCGGCCCCCGACCGGCCGCCCAAGTGCTGGGCTTCGTCCGCCTCTTCGATCACCTGGCCGCGCTGGCGGGCGGCCCGATCGAAGAACTCCTCGGCCACGTCCTGGCCGAAACCGGTTGGGAGGCGCTGTGGACGGCCTCCGGCGACGAGGACGACGAAGAGCGGCTGGCCAACGTCCAGGAACTGCTGACGGTCGCCCGGGAGTTCGACGAACGGCATCCCGGCACGGGGCACCTCGAGACTTTCCTCGAGGAAACCGCGCTGGTGAACGATACCGACGACTGGGAAAGTCAACGCGACCGGGTCACGCTGATGACGCTGCACGCCTCCAAGGGACTGGAGTTCCCCGTCGTCTACCTCGTGGCGGTCGAAGAAGGGCTCCTGCCCCACGAGCGGAGCCGGCACAGCCCCGAGCAGTTGGAGGAGGAACGGCGACTGATGTTCGTCGGCATCACGCGGGCACAACAACGGGTGCAGATCAGCCGGGCCCAATCCCGCGACTTTCGCGGACAGCGGAGACTGACGGTCCCCAGCCCGTTCCTCATGGAACTGCCACGCTCGGAGATGGAAGCGATCGAGTTGCCGGACCCGCAGGGGGCCGCGCCGCCGGAAGGGGACCATGCCGAGGGGCCGGGGCCGGAGGGCCGGTCACCCGCCGCCGACCCGCTGCGCGAGTGCCCCGATCAGCCACCGCAATCGCCCGAGGAGGCGCCACAGCGGGGGGCGAAGGCGGCCGCGCTCTCCGCGGCTGGCCTGACGACCGCCGCCGAGATGGCCGCCGGCGGCACACCGTCCCCGCCCCCGGCCCCCGATGTCTTTCAGCAGGGCATGCTGGTGCTGCACCCGCAGTACGGCCTGGGGCGGGTCGTCGCGCTGAGTGGCAGCGGCCACGAGCGCCGGGCCACGGTCGATTTTCCCACCCCCACAGGACGCCAGCGATTCCTCCTGGCCGCCAGTCCCTTGCGGCCGATGAAGGAGAGGGATTAGAGATTGGGGATCGGGGATTGGGAACGAGGGATCGCAAATTAACCCCTGGCCGCGGCCACCACGCAAGGCGTGGTGCCCGACCCGCGAAGGGATCGGGGAGAAAGGATGAAAGAGATCGAGAAGCCGCTTGCGGTTTCGCCGATGGGGCCGCTTGCGGTCTTGCACTCCTGCCGGGTAGAATCACAATTTGCCGGAAAAATCGTGCGGCACAAGGTTGGATTCCATGCGGATTGCGGTCGGAAGTGACCATCGCGGCGTGGCGATGCGGGCCAAACTGGTCGAATTGCTCCGTGGGCTTGGCCAGGAGGTTGTCGACATCGGCAGCCACGGTCCAGAACCCGTCGACTATCCCGACGTGGCCGCCCTGGTGGGATGGAAGGTAGCCCGCCGCGAAGTGGACCGGGGCATCCTGATCTGCGGCTCCGGCCTGGGGATGTGCATCGCCGCCAACAAGATCCCCGGCGTCCGCGCGGGTCCTTGCTACGACGATGTGACCGCCGAGATGAGCCGCCGGCACAACGATCTGAACGTGCTGTGCCTCTCGGGCGACATGCTGGGGGACCGGCTCGTTGACCGGCTCGTCGAGATCTGGCTCAAGACCCCGTTCGAGGGAGGCCGCCACGCCCGGCGGCTGCGGAAAATCGACGAGTTGGAATCCCACAACGGCGACTAGGTCATGGGCCTTCACGAAGGTCTCCCCTCTCCCTTCGGGAGAAGGGACCTTGCAAGCCCCAAAACCTACTCCCCGCACATCTCGGCCAGGTCGCGGACGTATTCCAACGCCCCTTCCACGTCGGGCACGGCAACACCCACATGGCGGCCCTGCCGGTCACAGCGGGCCAACAGCCGCAGCTCGTCGAAATTCTCCGAGGCCGCCAGCCGCCGCCGGGACCGCGCCCCGAGCGTGTGATCCGCCAGGGCCAGGGCGTCCTGGTGATGTTCGATCAGCCAAGCGGTCCGCGGCGTGACGAACCCCTCCAGGGCCTCCAGGGCCGCCGCCACGTGTTCCCGCGGGTCGATCGCCTTGCCCACGTCGTGCAGCAGTGCGGCCAGCAGGAACTCCTCGTCGTAGGGCAGTTGCCCCCGGGCCAGCTCGAAGACTTGCAGGCTGTGGTAGAGCAGGTCGCCTTCCGGATGGGCTTGACGGTTCTCCTGGATTTTCTCCAGGGGAACCAGCAGCCTGGCGTAGACCCAGAAGCGGTCCACGCCGGGACCAGCCGCTTGGGGTCGGACCGCCGGCCGCGGAAGGCGGCCCGCGGGCCGCCCCGGCTGCGCGCCGCTGCTACCTGGCGGGTCCTGCGGCTGGAGTTGGCGGTGGTCGGCACGGGCCAGTTCGAGAACTTGTCGGTCGACCTCGCGGTTGGTGGGCAAATCGCTCTCGCGGAACTCGCCCCCGTAGACCCGCCAGGCCGCCCGCCGCTTGGCGCGGTGATGCTCCGTTTCGTCCCGCGTGTAGAGCAGTTTGGCCGCCTCGAAGGCAACCTGGCGGCGCTGGGAGTCGCGTGGCATGGCAGAAAGAGCGCCGAGAACCGGCCCATCAATGCGGCGCGGGGCCTTGTCTTGTGAGGACTCTTCTTCAGTATAGTCGACCAGCCGAGGCGCAGCCAGGGCGGCCATGTGCGCCGGAAACGCCTGCCGCCGAACGATCCACGCGAGCGGCTGAACCGGGCACTCACACTTCCCGGTACGGCCGGCGGCGGTCGCGGCGGCGGGCCAGCTCGCTGGCGTAGCGGCGGCCCAGCGTGTCGGCGTGCTGGCCCAGCCAGTCGGTCAGCCGGGTCTGGCCCGTCGCAGGCCCGTCGACCGCGAGTAGCCCGGCCATCAAGCCCGCAATCTCTTCGCGGGTGACCACCACGTCGCGGAGCATCTTTCCCAGGACCCAGGCCGCCAGGTATCCCAGTTTCGGCGGAACGGAGAGCACCAGCCGCCGCTTGCCAATCCGGCGGCCGATCTGCCGCAGCAGCTCGCGATAGGTGAACGTCTCGGGGCCCACCGCGTCGATCACCCGGCGGCCCTCAGCCTGGCCCTCGCGGACAGCCAACTCGGCCAGGTCTTCAACGTGGATCGGGCGGACGCGGTATTGGCCGTCGCCGAACATGCCGATGACCGGCAGGTGCCGCAGCATCCAGGCGATGTTGTTGATCAGGATGTCTTCTCCGCCGAACAACAGGGCGGGGCGGAGGATCGTGTAGCACAACTTCGACTCGACCAGGGCCCGCTCGACCTCCGCCTTGCCGCGGTAGTATTCCAGCGGTGAGTCCAGCGAAGGGTTGGCGATGCTCACGTGGACCACTCGGCGGACCCCGGACTGGCGGGCCGCCGCAAAGAGCTTACGGCTGTTCTGGACGGCCGTCGCGTGGCTGAAACCGGGGTGATTGAACCGTACCCAGTAGGTGTTGTAGAGCACGTCGGCCCCGGCGAGCGAGCCGGCCAGGCGGTCCGGATCGTCGAAATGGTAGGGGACCGCCGCCACCCGGCCGCCGAAGGGATTCTCGCGCTCGGGCGAGTTGGTCAGGGTGCGAACGGTGTAGCCGCGGTCCAGCAGCCGCCGGGCGATGTACTGGCCGCAATACCCGAATGCCCCGGTCACGATGTGGACGGGCGGCTCCATGCAGGTATTTTACACGAGGGCGGCGGCAAGGGGCGTGGTGGGAGAGCGGCCCACTGAATGCTAGTTCCCCGTTTGGGGTAGGGTAATTCCCGGCCCCTCTCTTCCGGGTTTCAGCGGGGGTGTTCCAGGTTATTGGGGATTTGGCAATGGCAGGGATTGGATAGGCTTATGGGGGTTGCAACGATGGTTCCCTTGGAAAGCACGTTTTCGGGCTTACAGGCACCGTGAACCTTTCCTAGAAACTGAAAGGTGTTGTCCATGCCCAGCAAATTCGAGCCACTCGCCCTTGTGTCTTCCGCCGCCCAGAGCCGGCCCAGGCCGCTCTGCGACGAGGATCGCCAACAGTTGGAGTCCGCCCTCGGGCCGGACACCCGGCAGCCGACGACCATCGAGACGAAGCGGAGGATGTACCAGGAGTACTGCCGCGGCGAATCGGTGGACGCGCTGGCCGCGCGGTTTCACCGCACGCGGGCCAGTGTGTACCGGGTGATTCACGAGATGCGGGCGGAGCGGATCATGGCCCTGCCCTTGGACTACGTCCCCAACGAGCACTTCGCACACGTGCGGTCGGAGAAGGGCGAGCAGGAGATCATCCAACCCCCGCCGCAAGACGAACCGTGGAAGAAGCCGCGGGTCCCCAGCGGGCTGCCGCCGTACCTGGCCAGCCTGTACGAGATCCCCCTGCTGACACCCGCCCAGGAGGCGCACCTCTTCCGGCAAATGAACTACTTGAAGTACAAGGCCGCCCGGCTCCGCAAGCAGCTCGACCCCCGTAACCCCGATCGCCTCGTGATGGACCACATCGAGAAGTACTACGACCAAGCCGTCGCGGCGAAGAACTGGATCATCCGCGCGAACCTGCGGCTGGTCGTGTCGATCGCCAAGCGGCAGTTCGGACCGGGCGAGACGTTCTTCGAGCTGGTGAGCGACGGGAACATGTCGCTGATGCGGGCGGTGGAGAAGTTCGACTTCGCCCGCGGCTACAAGTTCAGCACCTACGCCAGTTGGGCGATCATGAAGAATTTCGCCCGTACCATCCCCGATCGTTTCCGCCACTGCGACCGCTTCCGCACCAGCCAGAGCGAAGCCTTCGAAGGCGCCACCGACGTGCGGCCGGACGCGCGGGAACAGGAGCGGGCACAATCCCAGCGGGAGGCCCAGGTGGCGCGGATCCTGGCGCGGCTCGACCCGCGTGAACAGAAGATCATCATCCGCCGCTTCGGGTTGCACCGCGGCCGCGAGCCGCTCACGCTCAAGCAGGTGGGGGCGGAAATGGGCGTGACCAAGGAGCGGATCCGGCAGATCCAGGCCCGTGCGCTGGGCAAGCTCCGCCAGGCCGCCGACGAGCAGAAGATCGAAGTCCCCACGTAAGCCACGGGCCACATGCCCACGCAAGCGTGGGCATGGCACCCCGCGCCGCGGCCCTTGCCCATCCCCGAGCCCTGTGGTGGCGGGCGCACGTTGCGTCAGGTTTTCGCCGCGCCGATGGCCCGGCGGAAGACGTCGCGCATCAGCTCGGCCGGCCCCTCTTGCCCCGTGAACAGCTTGAACTGCATGCACGCCTGGCGGACGAACATCTCCACGCCAGTGACCACCGTGCAGTTGCGGCCGCGGGCCTCCTTGACCAGGAGCGTGCTCTCCGGGTTGTAAACCACGTCGAAAACGACCATCGACGGCTTCAAGTAATGCTTGTCGAAGGGGCTTTCGTCGACGTTGGGGTGCATGCCGACAGGGGTGCAGTTGACCAGGATGTCACAGGAGACGCCGTGTCGCAGCGACCATTCCACCGCGCGGCAGCCGAGCCGCTTGGCCAGCGTCAGGGCTTTTCGAGCCAAGCCGTCGGTCACGATCACCTGGGCCCCGCGGCGGCTCAGTCCGTGGGCCATGGCCATGCCCACCCCGCCGGCGCCCAACAGCAGCGCCGTGCGGCCTTCCAGCGACTTCTCGCCGCGGCCGGCCACGTTCATCGCCTCCTCCAGGCTGCTCATGGCGGCGTGGTAGTCGGTGTTGTAACCGCAGCGGGTCCGGCCGTTGAAAACCACCGTGTTGGCGGCGCCGATGGCGCGGACCGCCCCGTCCGCCTCGCTCAAGAGCGGAAGAATCTCCTCCTTGTGCGGAATGGTAACGCTCAGGCCCCGCAGCCCCAGGGCCGGCGCATCGTCGATGAACCCCGCCAGGTCCTCGCGCGGCACGCGAAACGGCACGTACACCTTGTTCAGCCCCAAGTGGGCGAAAGCGGCGTTGTGCAAGAGCGGGCTGAGGCTGTGCCCCACCGGATCGGCCACCACGCCGTAAACCTCGGTCTGGGCATCAATCCGGTCGTAATGATAGACCTCGGTCATCTGCTGGAAGCTGAGTTGGCCGGGGGCCAGTACCCGCTCGTGATGGAACGTGGCATAGGTGAACGGCGCGCCGGCCCGCCCCGCCAGGATCCGCGTGGGCACGCCGATGTCCCCCATGCCCAGCCCGATCGTCGGGATCGGGCTCTGCCGCACGAGCTCCAGGATGCGCACGTTGTCGTGCGGGTGGTTGGCCATCACGGAGAGCTTGATGATGTCCGGGTCGAGGCGCGACATCCGCCGGTGGATCGCCTCCAGGTCGTCCGGCGTCTTGCGGAAATCGTGCAGGCTGATCACCCGCTTCGTCTTGCCGAAGCGCGGGATGCCGCCGGCGATGTCCTCCTCCAGATCGACGTACTCCACGCCCTCGGCAATCGCCGTCCGCAACAGCATCTGCCGCTGCTCCTCCGGCCCGGACCACTTCCCGCCGTCTTCCGGGCGGCGGCAGGAGATCACCACCGGCGAGGGCCGCTCGGCCAACAGCCGCCGCAGGTTCACCTCGCCGCTGATGTAGTCCAGGCGGAGTTCCACCAGCCGGGCACCCTGCTCGACCAGGTGCCGGTGCTCCGCCATGACGTGACGGTGACGGCCGCGACCAATGCTGACACAGATCATGGGAGAGTGAAGGGATTGGGGACCGGGGATTCAGGGATTTGGGACTTGGGGGTTAACTTGACGGCCGATCCGCGCACTATGCCCGGCATGGTCGCGCATCGTGCCCTGGCGCGGCGCTTGCGGCTTCGCACAGCCCCGGCGGACGCCGCAATCTGCTCGCCGGTCCCATTCTACTTCCACCGGGCGGCCGGTTAAAGGCGGGGTCTGCGAAGCCGCCAGTGGCCCCGGACTCCTCTCCAATCCGAAAGCCTTTGTCCCTCACGTGCGGCGGAACTGCTTGTCCAACTCCTCGCGGGTGAAGACCAGGGCCGTGGGGCGGCCGTGCGGGCAGTGGTGGGCGTCGTGCACCAGATGCCGCTGCTGGAGCAGGGCCTCGATCTCGCCCGGCGAAAGGCGGTCGCCCGCCTTGATCGCCGCCCGGCAGGCGATCGTGTGCAAGAGGTCGTCCAGCACGTCCTCGCGCTCGGGTTTCCGCCCCCCGGCCAACAGCCGCTCCACAAGCGCGTGCAGCACCTCGGCCGGGTTCATGTTGGCCAGCATGGCCGGAAAAGCCGCCACCAGCACGGTGTCGCCGCCGAAGGGCTCGATCCGCAAGCCCAGCCGGGCCAACAGGTCGCGATCCTCAAGGGCCGCGGCTGCCTCCGCGGGGGCCAAGTCCACCGGCTCGGGCACCAGCAGGCTCTGCGTCTCGATGCCACCCGCGGCGATCCGCGCCCGCAGGTGCTCGTAAAGGATCCGCTCGTGCAAGGCGTGCTGGTCGATGATCGTCACGCCCTCGCGGGTCTCGGTCACCAGGTAGCGGTTGTGGACCTGAAGGGCCTGGAGCGGCCGGGCGGCGGGCGGGCCGGGCTCCTCGGGCTCGGGCGGCACCTGCTCGGTGGGGCGCCCGCACAGGCCCGCGGCAGGGGCCTGGCGGTCTGGGCCCAGCCGCGCCAACTCCAGCGGCCGGCGCTCGCCCGGCGGCTGGCCAAAACTCGACTCGGGCGACCAGGGTGGCAGGGTAGGGGAGGCCTGCGAGCCCGGGCCGCCCTCCGCGGGGGATATGCCGCCCACCGCCGGCCAGGAGGCCATCTTGCCCTTGGCCCAGTCGACCAGCTCCTGCCGCAGTTGGGCCGTCCGGCCCGTGTCGTGCCCACCCGACGGGTCTTCCGCCGCAGCCGATTCCACCCGTACCGTCAGGTCGGTGGTGAGAAACTTGCTCCGCAGCGTGGAGAGCAACTGGCTGTAGAGCCGGCCCGCGTCCTGGAAGCGGACCTCCAGTTTCGTGGGATGGACGTTGACGTCGACCATTTCCGGCGGCATCTCGATGCGCAAGAAGGCGATCGGGTAGCGCCCGACCGTCAACAGGCCGCGGTACGCCTCGCCCAGGGCGTGCTGCAGAGCGTGGTCGCGGATGTGCCGGCCGTTGAGAAAGAAATACTGCATACGGTTGTTGCTGCGGCTGAAAGAGGGATGGGCGGCCAGGCCGCGGATCCGCACCGGCCCGTCGGCGCTCTCGACCGGAATCAGGTGCTCGGCCAGCTCGCGGCCCAGCAGGGCGGCGATCCGCTCGCTCCAGGCCCCCGCGGCGGGCAGATCGAACACCTGGCGGTCGTTGTGCCGCAACGTGCAATGCACGGCGGGCGAGGCCAGGGCGATCCGCGTGAAGGCCTCGCTGGTGTGCCCAAATTCCGTCTGCGGCGTGCGGAGGAACCGCCGCCGTACGGGCGTGTTGAAAAAAAGGTTGTGGACCTCGGCGGTGGTTCCCACCGGGCAGCCGCAGGGGACCGCTGTGCCGGCGGCACCGCCGGTGACCTCGATTTCCGCCCCGCCCCCCTCGGCGGCCGTGCGGCTGCGGAGCACCAGCCGGCTCACTTCGCCGATCGAGGCCAGGGCCTCGCCGCGGAAACCGAGCGTGCCGATCCGCACCAACTCGTCGGCCTCGCAGAGCTTGCTCGTGGCGTGGGGGGCGACGGCCAGCGGCAACTCGTCGGCCGCAATGCCCGCGCCGTTGTCCGCCACCCGCACCAGCGTCAGCCCGCCCTCTTGCACGGAGACGTCCAGCCGGGTCGCGCCGGCGTCGATGGCGTTCTCCATCAGTTCCTTCAGGACGCTGGCCGGCCGCTCAATAACCTCGCCTGCGGCGATCTTGTTGACCAGGGATTGGGAAAGGCGGCGGATGGGCATGGGGGAGGGGATTGGGGATCCCGGGTTTCAGATTTTGGATTTTGGATTGGCGATTGGGGATTTGTTTAGCGGGCGGGCGGGCACCAGGCGCGAGCCTGGTCCGCCGTCACAGCCCATACTCCTTGATCTTGCGGTACAGCGTCCTCTGGCCGATGCCCAGCTTGCTGGCGGCTAATTCGCGGTTGCCGCCGGTGACGCGCAACGTCTCGGCGATGAACAGCCGCTCGACCTCCTCCAGCGGTTGGCCCACCAGCGCGACCAGACTCGGGGCGACCGGCTCGCCGGCCGGCTCGTCGGCGGGGCGGAAATCCTCGGGCAGGTCGTCCACGTCCAACAGCCCGTCGTAGTCCACCACCACCATGCTCTCCACCACGTTGCGGAGCTGGCGGACGTTGCCCGGCCAGTCGCAGCTCAGCAAGCGGTGCCGGGCGGCCGCCGACATGCCCTTGATCTGCTTGCGGTGGTGGGTGGCGAGCTGTTTCAGGAAATAGTCGATCAGGATGGGGATATCCTGGCTGCGCTCGCGCAAGGCGGGCAGGCGGATGGTAATCACCTTCAGGCGGTGGTAGAGGTCGCTGCGGAACGCTCCGGCGGCGATGGCGTCCTCCAGGCTGCGGTTGGTGGCGGAGAGCGTCCGCACATTGACGCGGGTTGCCTCGTTCGAGCCCACGCGGGTGATCTCGCCGCTCTCCAACACGCGGAGGAGCTTGATCTGCGTGGCCAGCGGCATGTCGCCGACCTCGTCGAGGAACATGGTGCCGCCGTCGGCGTACTCGAACTTGCCCACCCGGTCCGTGGAGGCGTCGGTGAACGCCCCCCTGACGTGACCGAACAACTCGCTTTCCAGGATGTGCTCGCTCAGGGCCGCGCAGTTGAGGGCGACGAAGGGCTTGTGCTTGCGGGGACTGTTCTGATGGATGGCCTGGGCCACCAACTCCTTGCCCGTGCCGGTCTCGCCCTGGATCAGCACGGTGGCGTTGGTGGGGGCGATGCGCCGCAGGCGTTCCAGGACATCGCGCATTTGGCGGCTGTCGCCGATGACGCCCTCGAAGCCGAACTTCTCGTCCAGCCGGCGGTTGAGCTCGACGTTGGTCCGGCGGAGCCGCGAGCTTTCCACGGCCTTTTCCGCGGCGGCGCGGAGCTGCCCGATGTCCAACGGTTTCAGCAGGTAGTTGAAGGCCCCCTGTTGCATCGCCTCGACCGCCGAGGCGATCGTGCCGTGGCCGGTCAAAAGGATGACCTCGGTGTCGGGCTGGGCGCTCTTGGCGCGGGCCAGGATTTCCAAGCCGTTCACGTCATGCATCACCAAGTCGGTAATGATCGCGTCGAATTCCTTCTCCTCGACCAGCCCGGCCCCTTCGCTGCCGGAGGCCGCCACCCGGCAGCGGAACCCGATGCCGCTAAGGGCATCGGCCACCGTCTCCGCATGGGCCAAGTCGTTGTCTACAATCAGTACGTGCGGTGGCGGCGTATCCCGGGAGGCGCCCTTCTTGTCCGGCATTTCGTGGGAACCGTCGGCAGGTGGAGAATGATGTGGGCTCATGGTCCAGATCTTGCGATTGGGCGCGCTGGGTTGCCAACGATGGGAAATGACATACGCCTTTCCATCCGCTGGGACGGATACTATTTCCAACCGCCGAGCGCATGGCAGCCAAGACTCCCCATTATAGCGTGCGAGCCGCCGGTTGCGTCGAGCCCCGCCAATGACTAGACTGATGTCTGATCAGGAGCGGCCGGGGGAATTCACGACGCCGGGGGCGATGGAGGTGCGAGATGCCGTATGAGGCCACCTGCCCGAAGGGACATCGACTGCAAGTGACCGAGGGCCACTTCGGCCAGCGCGTCAATTGCCCGACCTGCGGCGAGGCGTTCGTGGTTCCGGAGTCGGGCAAGGCCGCCGCGTCCAGCACCCCCCCGTCGCAGCCGGCCGGCAAGGCCGTTCTCGATGCCCGGCGGTGGAAGCCGTCGGCGGATATGGTCTCCGGGCTGTCGCAGGGTGGCCTGTGGGCCGGCCGTCCTCTGGTGGCCATCGGCTTGCTATTGGTCCTGCTGGTGCGCGGCTGCGATGGCGTCGGCCAGCGCGGCGTGCAGCGGGCCGAGGGGAAACTCCAGGCGGCACGCGACGAACTGGCCGACAACTACCAGACCAAGCGCCTGCAACTGGAAGAGAAGATCTCCGAGCGCCAGGACAACAGTGATCCCAAGGCCGAGGACGACCAGAAGCTGAGCGATTTGAAGACCCAGTTGGCCGACCTGGCCGCGCGCGAAGCGAAAGACCGCAAGAAGTGCGAGCGCGGCGCCTGGCGGGGCCTCGAAATCAACGCCCGCACCGCCAAGACCAACCAACAGATCAACGCCTACTGGCGAGAGATCTTCTTCGTCTTCGCCTCGATCCTGCTGGCCACCGGCCTGCTGTTGGTGGGCTGGACGGCCCAAGGCGCAGAACGCTGGCTCGCGCTGGCGATGCTGGCCATCCTGACCGCCAGCGTCTTCATCGGCGGCGCGGCCTGGGTCCCCCTGCCGCGATAGCGCTCCGCGCCGAAGATGCTACCGGGTACCATGCCCACGCTTGCGTTGGCATGCCGGGCTTCGTCCAAGGCATGCTTGCTGTCTCGCTTCGCTCGCTTAGCAAGCATGGCACCCACACGTGGTCCGGCCTCTCCGGCCGGTTCACTCCTCCAGCGACCCTTGCTGAATGCCGCAGGTCCGCTGCCCGCAGTCGGCCCATTCCAATCCGCTCTCGCGGCGGACGCGGTGCTCAAAATCGCCCAAGAGCCCGCCGATCACATCCCAGCGGTCGCGGCGCCGCAATTCGACGTCCCCCTGGCGGTTGACGCGAACCACGCTCTCGTCGGTCACGCCGATCTTGTCCAACTCGTGCATCTGCAACTCGTCCTCGCTCACCAGCCGCCGGAGGGTCTTGCCGGACATCTCGATGAAGTGCATAGGCTTGTCTCCCTGGGACCGGCGACGCCGGCTAGTCACACTTCATTATACCGCCGGGGCAACGGGTCCTCCTACCCCCGGTCTTACCGCCGGTCTTACCGCTTCCGCTGCTTGGCGCCCCACCGCGGCCGGAGAATCGCCAGCACCGCCAGCACTGGGATCACCAAGATCACGTAGCGCGGCCAGCGGGCCAGGACGATCAGCAGTACGGGGATGCCGGCTAGGACCCAGGCCGGCCAGCGAGCCAGGTCGGGGTAGGCCAGCCACCACACCCCCAGGACGGCCCCCAGGCGCCAGCAGAATGGCCCCACTTGCCAGTAATCGCCCGCGGCGCCCCAGAGCCACAGTCCGCTGGCCACGCCCAGCAGCAGCAAAGCCAGAATGCCGATCGTGTGCCGACGCATGGGGTGCAAAGGGATTGGGGATTGGGGAAACAATAAGGGGCGGAGTTTCGATTGTACTCCTCACGCTCCGCGTGAGGAGTACGACAGCTCAAGGATTCGCCAGTCCTCAACTCCCGGGCGTGTCCAGATAGGGGTCCTGCCCCATTTGCCGCTGCAGCTTCTTCCGCTCCTTCTCGAAGTACATCAGGGCGCGGCGCTGGCGGAAGTGACGGCGCTCGACCTTCTTCTGGGCCTTGCGAAACAAGGGGCTGAGGTAATCCAACGGGCCGGCGGCCTGCAGACCGAGGGTCTCCAGCCGCTCGGCGCGTTTGGGTCCCAGCCCGGCCAGCAGCAGGTCGTCGTCCAGGGCGAGGTATTGGCGGAAGGTGCCGGGATCGCCCTGCCGGCCGCAACGGCCGCTAAGCTGCCGGTCGATGCGGGAGGCGTCGTGCATCTCGGTGAGGATGACGTGCAGCCCGCCGACTTGGGCCACGCCGCCGCCGAGCTTGATGTCGGTCCCGCGGCCGGCCATGTTGGTCGAGACCGTGATCTTGCCCGGCAGCCCCGCCCCGGCCACGATCTCGGCCTCGGCCGCGATGTGGCGGGCGTTCAGCACCTGGTGCTCCAAGCCCCGCTCGGTCAGCAGGCGGGAGAGGTGCTCCGACTTGTCGATCGAGCGGGTGCCGATCAGCACCGGCCGCCCCTTCTCGTGCAGTTGGCAGATTTCATCGATCACCGCCGCCCACTTGGCATCCGCGCTGCCGAAGACCTGCGTGCGGACCCGCTGCCGGATCAGCGGGCGGTTGGTGGGGATGGGCACGACGCGGCAACGGTAGATCTTCCTCAGCTCGCGGGCCGAGTCGGTCGCCGTGCCCGTCATTCCCGCCAGCCTGTCGTAGCGGAGGAAGAAGTCCTGGATGGTGATGCGCGCAGCCTGGCCGGTGGCCACGGTCACGTCGACGCCCTGCTTGGCCTCGACCGCCTGGTGGATGCCGTCGCGCCACTTGCGGCCCTCGCCCAAGCGCCCCGTGAACTCGTCGACGATCACCACCTCCCCCTCGCGGACAACGTATTGCCGGTCGAGGAAGTACTCGCGGTCCACCAGGATCGCCCGCTCGATGAAGCGGTAGATGTTGACCATGCCCACGGCGTCGAGGCTTTCCGGCTTGGGCAGCAGGCGGACTTTCTGGCGGCCCTCGCGGGTCAGCTCGACCGTCTTCTTCTCGTGGTCGAAGTCGTAGTCCTCCTCGTCGACGAACTGCTCGGCCACCGACGCGCTCCATTGGTAGCACGCCTGCTCCATCTGCTCCTCTTCCGTCGGCAGGGCGCTGATGATCAAGGGCGTGCGGGCCTCGTCGATCAGGATGCTGTCGGCCTCGTCGACCAGGGCGAAGTGCGGCGGGCCCTGCACGGGCTCCTCGCTGGACGGGTTGCGGTGCCCCAGCATCCCGCCCAACAGGTCGCCCTGGCCCTCGTCAATCCGCCGCAAGAGCAAGCGGTCCCGCAGGAAGTCGAAGCCGAACTCCTTGGCTGTGCCGTAGGTTACGTCGGAGCGGTAACCCTTGCGGCGATCGTCCTGCGACATCTGCGTCTCCACCACCCCCACCGAAAGCCCCAAGGCGCGGTAGATCGGTCCCATCCACTCGGCATCGCGGCGGGCGAGGTAGTCGTTTACCGTGGCCAGGTGGCACCCCTTGCCCACCAAGGCGTGCAGATACATCGGCAAGGTGGCGGTCAGCGTCTTGCCTTCGCCCGTCTGCATCTCCACGATCGAATGGTGGAACATGGCGATGCCGCCCAGAAGCTGCACGTCGAAGTGCCGCATGCCGATGGTCCGCCGGCCGGCCTCGCGCACCAGCGCGTAGCCTTCGACCAGCAGCCGCCCCAGCGGCTCGCCGCTCTTGGCCCGGTATTGCAATGCCAGGCTCCGCTTGCGGAGCTGGTGGTCGCTGAGCTTGAGCATTTCAGGCTCCAGCGCGTTGATTCTGGGCACCAGCGCAGCCCACCGGGCAAGCCGCCAGCGCTTCGGCCCGGACGCCATCCCCGCCAGGCCCGCCTGAAATGTCTCGAAAACGCCGCTCACGCCAGCTCACCCCGCGGCAGAAAGGAAAGAAGGTCTTGTGCAGCCGCCCATCCCGAAATTATACGGCACAATCTCGCCGGAGGGCAGCTTCCGCACACGGCCGCCGAGCGCCGCACCGCTCGTGCCAAGCCGCGGCACCCGTCACTGCAGCTCGGAGGGGCACTAGCCGCTGAGGCTATGGGACCTTTACCTCGGGCAGGTCGCGGATGTCGCGCGGCGGCGGGTCCGATGCAATCGTGCCCGTCGCCCCCGCCGCGCTGGATGCCCGCAGCCCCTCCTCGCTGACCGGAATCCGAATGATGCTCGGACGCGAATCCGGCGGACTGCCAAGGGGCGACCCCGCCGGAGCGACCGTCGCCGGGCCGGCCGCCACCACTGCCGCCGCCGGCACCGCCTCAGGCGACCCGGTCGCTGCGGGACTGCCGGACGCGCCCCGATAATTCCAACCGCTCGGCGGCACGGAGCCCGGCGACGCAGGCGATCCGGGCGACGCAGTGGGCCCCGACCCCGGGAACGAACCGGGCGCGGCAGCCCCACCCGGCGACATAGCACCGCCTGGCGCTGAAGAAGAGCCGGGCGACGAACTTGCCCCCGGCGGCGCAGACGGACCCGGCGACGACCATCCACCCGGCGGCGATGAAGCACCCGCCGCGGCCGCGGACCCCGTTGGCGACAGGCAACAGGGCGGCGGCATAAGTGCGGTCGGAGCCAGACGCGGCGGGGCGGGCATCAACGTCGCGCCGTAGGGCGGTGTTGTCGCTGCCGCCGCTGCGGCCAACGGCATGGTCGGCGGCGTGAACGTACCCGTCTGCGACTGGGGGATGGGACGCAACGGAGCGGCCGCCGGCGCTGGCGTCGGCGGGTAAGCCGGTGAGGCCGGCACCGGGTAAGTCGGCGCGGTCGGCGGCGGGTATGCCGGCGAGGTCGGCGGAGGATAAGCCGGCGAAGTTGGCGCCGCGTAAGTCGGCGAAGTTGGCGGGGAATAACAGGGATCGGCACTCCGGCCGCCGATGGTTCCCGTGGCAGGAGGGGGAACCGTCGTCCGCCCCCAAAATGGATCCACCGCCGACCTGTTCGCCTGGCAACCCCCGCCGCACACCCCTGCCGCAAGTACCCCCAGCAGCAACCGTTTCATGGGCAGACTCCTTTCTGCCTGACAATCCGGGGAAACGGAAGGGTACTGTTTTTCCTAACCGTGTCCAGACCGGTTTTCAGCGACCAACCACCGCCGCCGACCCGGCAGGATAGACCACCAACGGCGTACGCGCTCCACCCGCCGGCTGCACTGGCGTGGAAACCTCCTGCTGCGAGACATACGGATTGATGATCCGTAGCGGAACGGGCTGGGGCGGGGCCGTCTGTGCATCCGTCGCCTCGGCCACCGGCGGGATCGCCGGATAGGCGAAAGGACTTTGCCCGTAAGACCTTGGAGTGACCTGGCTATAGTACACCGGCGGATAGAGGGCGAAGTAGGGCAACCGGTACTGCTGATACCCAACGTATGGAGGGTAGTAGGAGCATCCCCCCCAGTTCCAGTAAAACGACCCGTCCACCGCCTGAGCCGAGCCGGCCGCCCATGCCAGCACCACCAGCACCGCCACCCCGGACAAGATTTTTCGTGGAGTCATGATGTTACCTCATTGCGCGGCTTGCCAAGATTCACTGGACTGCGAAACCAGCGCATTATACCAAGCCGTAGCCGTTGTGAACAGTAGCGCGGTAAGATTGACGGCATCCGAAAAGCCCTGCCATGACGCCCGACACCCTCACTGTCGCGTTGAAACAAGAGGCCCGCCGGCTGGGTTTCGATCTGGCCGGGGCGGCGGCGGCGGTCGAGCCGCCTAGCCTGGGGCATTTCCGCCGCTGGCTGGCGGATGGTTTCGCGGGGCAGATGGAATATCTGGCGGGCCGGGCGGCCGCATACGGGCATCCCAGCCGAGTGCTGGAGGGGGCCCGCAGCCTCCTGATGTTGGCGATGAACTACCGGACGGTCGATCCGGTGCCACCCGGGGCAGGGCAGGGGACCATCGCCCGCTATGCCTGGGGCCAGGACTATCACGACGTGCTGCGGCGGCGGCTGCGGGCCCTGGCCGACTTCCACCGCCGGCTTGTCCCCGCGGCCGCGGTCCGCGGGGTGGTCGATACCGCGCCGCTCTTGGAGCGGGATTTCGCCCGTCTGGCCGGGCTCGGCTGGATCGGCAAGAACGCCATGCTCATCCACCGCCGGCTCGGCAGTTGGCTCGTGCTGGCCGCGCTTCTGACGAGCGAAACCCTGGCCTACGACACTCGGCAGACGAAAGGCTACTGCGGGACCTGCCGAAAATGCCTGGACGCCTGCCCGACCGGGGCCCTGGTCGCGCCCTACCGGCTGGACGCCCGCCGCTGCATTTCCTATCTGACGATCGAGTCGCGCGAGGTGGTGCCGGAGGAGTTCCGGGCGCTGCTGGGCTCTCGGATCTTCGGTTGCGACGCCTGCCAGGAGGTCTGCCCGTGGAACCGCCGGGCCCCGACCACCGCGGAGCCGGCATTTCAGCCCGGCGAGGGGATGAACCCGGTGGAGTTGACGGAATTGCTGCGGCTTGACGAGGCGGCCTTTCGCCGGCGTCTTCGCGGCACGGCCCTCATGCGCCCCGGCCACCGCGCCCTGGCAGACCGCGCCGGGGCGATGCTCGGCCAGGGGCCGAGTGCTGCGCACTGAGTCCGACAATCCGCCGCGTAGCGGCGTAAATCGAATAGCCGGGGGTGGAGCGCAGCGGAACCCCCGGTTGCGAGCAGAAGCCAAGAAGAGCCGCGTAGCGGCGCCACGAACGTACCCGCCGGGCGCTCGTGATGCCGCTACGCGGCATGGGCCGCATGGTTTCCATTCCGGGGGCTGCGCTGCGCTCCACCCCCGGCTACTCACGTCCCGCCGCTCCGCGGCACCGGCAGCGCTGCCGCGCGATGCAGTAATGGGGCCGCGCCGGCCCCGGCCGTGTTGCCTGGCCTCCCGAGTCCCTGTAGGATGGTTTCATACGTCACAAGGGTCAATACGCTCGGCCCGTCCCGGCGCGCAGACTCGACGCCGACAACCATCGGACTACCGTGGCCTAGCCCGCGTAGGCCAGGTCGGAGGTACCATGAGCGAAATTCTCGACTCGGAGCGAGAAGAACCGCGCAATCCACCCGTGTCACCCCGGAAGGAAAGGTTTTCGCTCTCCAAGCGAGACTGGGCCGCGTACTCTCTGGGAGCTGCAGGGGTACTCCTGACCGAGCCGTTTCAGAGGACCGCGTCCCTCCCACCCGGGCGTTTGCTGCCCTTCGTCTTCGGACACCTCGCAGGATTGATGATCGTGGCCGTCTTGCCCTCCTTGTTAGCGTTCTATCTTTCCAGACGCAGTCGGAACGCCCTTTCGACAACCTTCGCGATATTTATCGCTCTAGGTGCGATTGGGCAGATCGGCGAAGCCGTAAGGAACGGCGGCAGGGCCTTGGACGATGAAACTGTGCTCAATCGCGTCGGGCCGAAGCTTCTGGGGTGGCTGAGGAACCAGGTGGCTCCATATAGGCGCGCGTGTGAAGAGATGGCCGAAAAATCACTCGACGAGCCCAGTTGGCTGAAGGAGAGAACTGACCTAGTCGCCTTGAGGGAGCGCGTCGCACGTGCTCGCAAGGCCAATCGCGAGCTGCGAGACCTCTTCAGCCGTGCGTCGCCGGTGATCAGGGAGGAACTGCTTGCCCAAGGGGTACCAGAGGGAGACTGCGCGCGGTTGGGCGCAGTGATCTCCGACCATCTCGCCAAGACCAGGGTACTCTTCGCGGGGATGCGGGATCAGGACGATGCGATAGCAACGGAGCTTCTTAAACTGTGCGACTTGCTCGACGAGAACTGGGCCCATTGGCACTTCGACGGCAACGCGGGCACGATTGTCTTCGACGACAATGCCGCGAACAGGGAATTCAGGGGGACCCAAGTCAAGCTCCGGAAACTCGCTCAGGAGCAGGAGCGAGATCGCGCCGAGTTCCTGCGCGCGACGCAGCAGGGCAGGAAGCCAGAATCAAATGCTCCCCGGTGATTTCCCCCTCGAAGAGATCTGATCCGCATGTTGGGAAGCTTGCCGTAGTAGCTCGCTCGTTTCCGGCTCGTAACCGGCCTCGCCCGGGTTCTCCTCCGGAACGACCATTTCCGTCTCGATCGAGACGACGTACCGCCCCTTCCCGACGAGCTGCGTCCGTCGGATTCGCTTGCCTTCGATCTGCAAGGACGATCACGCGTACCACCGTTCCAGCACCGCGTGCCACTCCTGGCGGGTCTTGGCCAGGGCGAAGCCGGCGCGAACCTCTGCGTGCCGCGGATGAAGCCGGGCGTACTTGATGCCGAACTTCCGCATCCGATAACAACCCCGCTTCGGCCCGTAGAGCTGCTCGGCCAGCCGGTAGTGCTCCAGGATCACCTCCCGCTGCTCGGCCAGGCTGGGTGGGGGAAGGGGTGGGCCACCGGCGGCCAGGGCGCGGACCTCGCGGAAAATCCAGGGATTGCCGATCGCCCCCCGGGCCACGCTTACGCCGTCCACGCCGGTCTGGGCCAGCATGTCCAGACACGCCTGCGGGGTGAACAGGTCGCCGCTGCCCAGCACGATCCGTTGCCCGGCGCGCTCTTTCACCTCGCGGAGGAACTCCCAGGAGCTTGCGCCTTCATAGCGCTGGCGGACGGTCCGGCCGTGGACCGTGATCGCCGCCACCCCCAGCCGGAAGGCCCCGTCGAAAATGGCGAAAAATCGCTCGCGGCTCTCGGGCGAGTCGTCCATGCCGCAGCGCATCTTCACGGTCAGCGGAATCTCGGGCGGCAGGGCGTCGCGGACCCGCGCGACGATCTCCAGGGCCGTATCCGGCCGGCTGAGCAGGTATCCCCCGCGGCAGCGGCCGAGGACCTTCTTCACCGGGCAGGCAAAATTCAGGTCAATCACGTCGAAGCCGGCGGCGACCAGCCGCAGGGCGGCGGGGGGGAATTGCTCGGGCTGGGCGCCCATCAGTTGCGCGCCGCAGGGGTGCTCTTCGTCGCTCACGCGGAGGCAGCGCCGGGCCTTGGGGCCCTTGGACACGTCCAGCACGAACTTATCCAGCAGCACCTCCGCGACCGTATACGGGGCCCCCAAACGCCGCGAAATGACCCGCATCGGCCAGTCGCTATAGCCGCTCAAGGCGGCCTGGACCACCGGAAACGCGATCTGCACGCGGCCGATATTGAGCGGAGGACCCAAGGAGCACCCCGATCTTACGTCAATGAATCCAGAGGGATGGAAAGCGTCGTGGCGAGGGGATTTCCACGCAAAGGCGCGAAGCCGCCAAGGCGCAAACCAACGGCAGCTAAGGCGTTATGCCAGCCCACGGCAGCACGCATGGCTCTTCTCGGACATCTCCCTTTGCGACTTCGCGGCTTCGCGCCTTTGCGTGTAAACAAGTATCAAGTAATCCCGTTTCCAGAGACGACCGATCTCTTACCAGGCCCATGCGCCTCCCATCCCCGGAGGGGGAGGGGAGATTTTCTTATCAGAAAGGGAATCTTCGGGCGGCCGAAAGCGACTATAATAAAGACACGCGGGACTGGTGAACACTCGCGGAGGAGAGGCCATTATGGCGAGCGGTACGGTTTCCCCCCGTACGCGGCAAGAGGGATCGCCCCCCGCGCCGGCGCACTACGACGCCTTCATCGAAGGCCGCATCCATTATACTCGCCGCCAGGTCAGCACGGTGGACATCGCCGTCGGCTTGATGGTGCTTGGGGCCGGGATGTTGGCGTTTCTGCTGGGCGTGGCCGTGCTGGACCACTGGGTAGTCGCAGGCGGGCTGGGCTTCTGGGGGCGGTTGGGGCTGTGGCTGGCGGGGTTCGCCGCCGCCGCGGTCTATTTCTGGTGGCAGGTGCTGCCGCCGCTGCTGCACCGCATCAATCCCATCTACGCCGCCCAGACGATCGAGCGGAGCCGGCCGTCGCTGAAGAACAGCCTGATCAACTTCCTCTTGTTGCGCGGCCACCGCGACGAGGTGTGGCCGCTGGTTTACCAGGCCCTGCAGCAGCGGGCTGCCGCCGATCTGTCGCAGACGAACATCGAGGCGGCGGTCGATCGCGGCCGGGTGGTCCGCCGCGCGTACCTCTTGGCGGCGCTGGTGGCCGCGTTTGCAATCTACCTGGCGCTGTCGCCGAAGAATCCGCTGCTCTCCGCCGCCCGCGTGCTCTGGCCCTGGTCCCACATCCCCGTGCCGACCCGCGTGACCATCGAGGACATCCGGCCGGGCGACACCGCGGCGTTCTTCGGCGAGTCGGTCGAGGTGTCGGCGCTGGTGCGCGGGCTGCGGGAGGGCGAGTCGGTCACGCTCTGGTCCGGCACCGCCGACAGCCAGAGCCTCGATCAGCCGCTGGCGATGGGCCCGGTGGGCGAAAGCAACCGCTACCAGTGCATGCTGCCGCCGGGCAGTCTCGGCCTGCAGCAGGACATGCTCTACCGCCTTTCGGCCGGCGACTGCACGACGCCCGTGTTTCGCGTCGACGCCCAGATCGCCCCCAGCATCCTCGTCGACGCGGTGGATTATCACTACCCCCGCTACACCGGCTTGGGAAACCGCACCGTCCGTGGGCAGGGGGATTTGCGGGCCATCGAGGGCACCCGCGTCGTTCTCCACGCCACCGCCAACCAGGACATCCAAGAGGCCAAGATCGACCTGAACTGTGCCGGACTCCGCAGCCTGGCGATGCAAAGCGAGGGCCAGACGGCCACGGGCCAGTTCACCCTGGGCTTCGCAGCCGACGGCCGGCCGCTGGTCGAGTCCTACCAGGTCCTCTTCACCGACAGCCAGGGCCGCACGAACCGCCGGCCCGTGCGGTACCGCGTCGAGGTGATCCACGATCTCGCGCCGGAAGTCCAAATCGTCAGCCCCAGGGAGGAAGAGATCCGCGTCCCCGTGGACGGGCAAGTGGCGATCCGCGTACGGGCCGCGGACCCGGACTTTGGCTTGCGGCGGGTGGCCCTGGCCGCCCAGCGCGACGGCCGCTCCCTGGCGCTCCCGCCGCTCCTGAATCGCGTTCCGCCGCAGGACCCTTGGCAAGGGCCGTTCCAAAAAGACTATCTCCTCCGGCCGGAGAAGCTGGGGCTGAAAGCGGGCGACCGCATCAAATACTGGGCCGAGGCGGACGACAACAAAGAGCCGACCTCCAACCACGTCGAGACAACCCCGCCACAGACCCTGCGCGTAACCGGTCCGGAAAGTCCGCAGCCGCCCCAGGCCGGCCCGCAGCCGCATCTCGCGCGGGCGAAGGAACCGCCGGCTAAGCAGGACGGCTCGGGGAGCCCGTCGGGCCACTCGGCCAAGCCGCCGCCGAAGGCGGATCCCGGCGCCGGCGAACAATCGCCAGAGTCGGGAGCGCAGAAACCCGAGCCCGGTGCGTCGCAGAAACCCGACCGCGACCAACTGGCCAGCCGCGACAACCGCAACCCGGAGAACTCGCAGGAACCCAACGAGAATGAACAGTCCGAGTCCGGCGAGCCGGGCCGCTCTGCCAACTCGTCCAACTCCGCCGATAACAGTGGAAACCAGGGCCAGCAAGCCGGCAGCCCCGAAAACCAATCCCCGCAGCGAACCGATCCGAACACGCAACCGGGCGATGCCATGGAGAAGATTCTCCAGGACGCCCAAAAGGAGAAGCAAGAGCAGGGACCGCAGAAGAACCAACCCGGCGGCCAGGACCAATCGGGCGGCGGGCAGCAGCAATCCGGTGGCCAACAGCAATCCGCCGGGCAACAGCAGTCAGGTGGGCAGCAAAAATCTGGCGGGCAGCAACAGGCGGGCGGCCAGCAACAATCAGGTGGCCAACAACAGGCGGGTGGTCAACAGCAGTCGGGCGGACAGCAACAATCCGGTGGCCAGCAGCAATCGGGTGGCCAGCAGTCTGCGGGACAACAACCTTCCGCCGGCCAACAACAGTCGGGTGGGCAACAGGGTGGCCAGCAGCAATCCGCTGGTCAGCAACCCTCCGGCGATCAGCAGGCCTCCGCCGGACAACAGGCGTCCGGTGGTCAGCAGCCGTCCGGCGGCCAGCAGCCATCCGGCGGCCAGGATTCCTCGGGCAGTCAGTCCGGTTCACCACAGAATCAACCGTCCGGTGGCCAACAGGGCGGCGACCAGGGGCAAGCGGGCGGCCAGAAGACCGAGGGGAAGCAGGCCGGCGGCCAGGAGTCGGGTGACAATTCCTCCGGTGGCCAACCCAAAGCGCAAGAAAAGCAGCCTTCCGGCGGCCAGGAAGGTGGAGACAATAGCTCGGGCGGCCAGAAGGACCAGGGCAAGCAGCCAGGCGAAAAATCGGGAGGCGGGCAGGACCCATCGGGCGGCTTGCTCCAGCCCAAACCGGACCCGAACCAGAAAGCGGAGCAAAACCAGTCGGGTGCCGGCGGCCAATCCGGCGGCCAAGAAAAAGACAAAAAGGCCGGCACGAGTCAGCCAGGGGGCAGCCAGGAATCCTCCGGCCAAGACAAGCAGAAACAAATCTCCAGCGGCAAGTCGGATTCCAGCTCGGTGGGCATGCAGAGCAACGAGCCGCGGCAGCAGGACCCGAGCAAAGGGGGCGACCCCGACCGGGCCGGCCGCGGCGCCCCCGCGCCGCAGGGCCAGCGCGAGCCGGGTACCCAGCAATCGGGCAGCAAGACCCCGGGCCAGTCCCATTCGTCCGATTCGGCACTTTCTCCCAGCACCAGTCCGAAATCGTCCAACAACAACACTAGCGATACGGCCGGCGATCGCGCGGCCAAGAGCGGGGGGAAAGGCGGCGGGGAAGACGGCCGTAAGGCGGGCAAGGGCAGCCCCGGCTCCAGTACCCCCAGCGACGACGGCGGCTCCACGGCCGACGAGCGCGGACCCGGCGACACCGGCAAACGGCCCGGCGACAAACCAGCGGAATCCAAGGACCTGACGGGCTCCGCCGCGCAGGAGACGGGCACCGGCACGGGACTGCGGCACGAGCGGCCCGGCACCGAGGGACCCGTGGCCAGCTCCGACCATTCTACCAACCAGTCCGGCGAGAGCGGTGCCGCCAGTAGCCAGCAATCGTCCGGCGGGCAGGCCGGCAGCAAGCAGTCCGACCAGTCCGGCTCCCGCGGCAGCGGCCAACCCAACACCGGCGGCCAGCCGGGCAACTCCGCCGAGGTCACCCCGCCATCCAATGCCAAGGACCGCGGCGAGGACCCCGCCAATCTTGTTTTCACCCGCAAACAGGTCAATCTGGCGCTGGAGCACCTCAAAGACCAGTTGGCCAAGGAGAAGCCGGACCTCTTGAAGAAACTGGGGTGGAGCCGCGACGACGCCCAGCGGTTCCTGGAAGCATGGAAGAAGCGGGTGGCGGCCGTCCAGGAGTCCGGTCCGGCGGGCGACGCAGCCCGGCGGTCGGCAGTCGAGGCCCTCAAGAACCTCGGCCTCCACCCCCGCGGCACCCGCCTGGGCGGCGGCCGCAGCAAGACCGACCAGACCGACAACCTCCGCGACGCCGGGCAGTTCGATCCGCCCGGCGAGTGGCAAGAGGCCGTCGGCGCCTACTCCAGGACCCTCGCGGGCCAGCGGCAGCCGGAAGGAAAATGATCGGGGAATGGGGTGCGGGTAAAATGGGAGCAGAACGAGAGATTCGGCGGCACGCTGGCGGCCACCATTCCGGCCGTCAGCGTAGGGGAAATGGCCGCTGAAGTCCTGACGAAGGTAACGCGGACGGTTGCAAGCTCCAAACTTTCGCGCACACTCCAGCTTCTGCGCGCGGGCGGCGTGCGTCAGAACGAAGGCCAGCCGGACTTTGCAGCGGGGTCACCCGTGCGTGCCGGTAACTGCCATACGCCAGCCGAACCAACCTCTTGACCATGTGTATCTGGTTGAATAGACTGCCTGAATGATCGAGCTTCGCCAGTCGGACGCGTTTGCCGCTTGGTTTCGCAAGCTGCGGGATCGCCAAGCGAGGGCGCGCATCCAGGTGCGAATTGACCGGCTGCAATTGGGCTTGGCGGGCGACGTAAGACCGGTAGCGGAGGGCGTCTCCGAATTGCGCATTGACTACGGGCCCGGTTACCGAGTCTATTTCGTGCAACGTGGGCGCGAACGGGTAATTCTTCTCGCCGGGGGCGACAAACGAGCCCAACGTCGGGATATCAAGAAGGCGGTTGAACTGGCCCGCGGCTTGTAGGAGATCAACATGGCAAGAACCAAAACCCGGCCGTACGATGCTGCCGAGTATTTAGAGACCGAAGAGGATGTGGCGGCCTACCTTCAGGCCGCTCTCGAAGAGGGCGATGCAGCGCTTGTGGTACACGCCCTCGGAAACATTGCCCGTGCTCGCGGCATCTCACAGATCGCCCGTGCAACAGGGCTTCGCCGTGAGAGTCTCTGCAAGGCGTTTTCCCCGGAAGGCAATCCAGAGTTTGCGACAGTACTCAAGGTCGTCAAGGCACTAGGCGTCAAGCTCCATGCCGAGCCGGCGCGCGCCCAATGAACCGCCGAGTTGGGCGGCTAACATCTTGCTGCGGCGCAGCGGGCGGCGATGCGAAGCTGCAAGCGGCTGTTCCAATCCCCAATCCCCTCTCCCCATTCCCTCCTCCCTCATGCCCGCCGCCACACCGCGTTATCTTGCTCCGTTCCACCCCAAGCGGGTGCCGCACGTCTTCACCGATCTGTTGATCATCGGCGGAGGGCTGGCCGGCGTGCGGGCGGCCCTGGCCGCCGATCCCCGTCTGTCGGTGGTAGTCATCGCCAAAGACCCGTTGGGGGAATCCAACAGCGCCCACGCCCAGGGCGGGATTGCCGCGGTGCTCAGCCCGGGCGACAGTTTTGAAGCCCACATAGCGGATACCCTATCGGCGGGGGGGTCGCTGTGTGACCGCAAAGTGGTCGAACGGGTTGTCCGCGAGGCCCCGCAGCGGATCGAAGAGCTGATCGGCTGGGATACCAACTTCGATCGCTCGGAGGGACGGTTGGCCTTGGGACGGGAAGGCGGCCACGGCCAAGCGCGGATTGCCCATGCCCTGGGCGATGCCACCGGCAAGGAGGTCATGCGAGCGGTGGTCAAGCGGCTGCGGGGCCTCAATCACGTCGATTTCTGGACCAAGACCTTTACGATCGACCTGTTGACGCACGAGGATCGCTGCCGCGGGGCGTTGGTCTGGAACCACGACCACGGCAAGACCTTGGTCTGGGCCAAGCAAACCATCCTGGCCAGCGGCGGGGCGGGGCAGCTCTACCGCGAGACCACCAACCCCGCCGGGGCCACCGGCGACGGCATGGCCCTGGCCTACCGCGCCGGGGCCGAGCTCAGCGACCTGGAGTTCGTGCAGTTCCATCCCACGGTGCTCTACATCGCCGGCGGCGTGCGGCACCTGATTAGCGAGGCCACCCGCGGCGAAGGGGCCTGGTTGGTGGACCGCTACGGCCACCGCTTCATGGGCGACTACGATCCCCGCGGGGAGTTGGCCCCCCGCGACGTCGTCAGCCTGGCCATCGTCAGCCAGATGGAGCGGACCCGGCACCCCAACGTCTACCTCGATCTGACGCACCTGGACGCCGGCCGGGTGCTGGCACGGTTTCCGGGCATTGCGGCCTTGTGCGCGGAGTTCGCCCTGGACATTACCAAGCAGCCGATCCCCGTCCGCCCGGGCGCCCACTATATGATGGGCGGCGTCAGCGTCGATGCGGAGGGCCGGACCACCCTGCCCGGGCTGTGGGCCGCCGGCGAAGTGACCGCCAGCGGTCTGCACGGGGCCAACCGCCTGGCCTCCAACAGCCTGTTGGAGGCCATGGTTTATGGGGCACACGCCGGCCAGGGGGCTTCGCAGGCCGCCGCGGAAATGTCCGACAATTTCACGGCCGTGCCCATCACCAATCCCCGCGTCGAGCCGGCCGGCGAGCCCCTGAACCTCAGCGACATCCGCAACGCCCTGAAGAGCCTGCTGTGGCGGAACGTCGGCGTGCGTCGCGACGCCGAGGGATTGGCCGAGGCCCTGCAGAACGTCAATCACTGGTGCGGCTACGTGCTGGGCCGGCAGTTTGCCAGCCCCGCCGGCTGGGAGCTGCAGAATATGCTGTGCGTCGCCCGGCTGATGATCGCGGCCGCACAGGCCCGAACCGAGAGCCGCGGGGCCCACGTGCGGACCGATTTCCCCGCGGCCGACGACGCCCACTGGGACCGGCACCTGACCTTCCGGCGGGAGTGATCGGCAAGGCGCAGCGGTGTTGGGTCGCGGGCCCTGGACTTTCGCGCCAGTTGGTGCCGCGGAGCCCAGGCCACACGCCAGCAACGGCTACGCCCAGCCGAACCCGCTTGCCCCATCGGAGCCCAGCATTAGCGCCGGACGGGCCCCTTGCACAGCCGGCTTGACACCGTCTCGCGTCCGGCGGAAAATCAGTGGGTGGTCGCGATCCGGCCGATTCGCGCGGGAAGGTCGGCGCTGCGCGCTTGCTGTCGTCGACCTCGACCCGGAGTTTGGCGTCTAATACGCGACAACCCACCGCCCGCAGGCCTTTGGGTTTCGGCGGCGCGCGTCGGAAAGCGAGCGATTAGCTGATGGCTACCGGCAAGGCCCGTCTCGTCATCTTCGCCCTTTGGTTGGTCGCCTACATGCTGTGTATTCTCGCCCTCTTTCTCGCCGTACGTGTCCGGCGCGACCTCGGGTTTGAATGGCGGGATGCTTTCCAGATGGCGACGCCGATCACGTCTCTCTACGTTCCGGTACTCAGCGCATTTGCCCTGTTTTGGTTCCGCCCGGGGACCCGTTCCAGCACCCGCAGGCTCTCGCTGGAAAGAACGCTGCCGGCCCTTGGCCTCACCCTGTGTTTCCAGTTGATTATGGCTGCTGGCGTCATCGGGATCGTGCTCCTGTCGGCGCCTCCTCGCCCCGATTCGAACGTTACGCTGCCCGACCAGATTGCGGGGCTCGTGCATTTGATGTCGATCTTGTCGCCGCTCGCGACCGCTCCATCGGCGTTTCTCTTGGGTGTAGAGCAGATCAAGGTCACGTGAGTGGCGGCAGAGCGGCAAAGTGGCCCACTCATCCGGAGGGGTGAAATTCGCATGAGGCGCTTGCTGTTCGCCGCTACCGCAGTCGCTGTTCTTGCGCCGCCCGTCCCCGGGCGCTGTGCCGAGCCCGGCTGGGGCGTCGTTGCCAACCGTGCCTCGCGACGCGTCACTCTTGACGTTTCCGACACCCTTGGGCGACAAACCTCGTGGAATATCCCTCCGGATGGGGAGCTGCTCCTCCGGAGGGATACGACATACAGCGCTACTATCAGACAATCGGGTTTTACAGCGACGCTGGATGCGCGGCCCTTGGAGATCGCACGGGCCGACCAGCAGGTCGACGTCCTGGCATCGCCAAAGTGGACCGTTCTGCCCGCGGAACTTGGGTGCAACGGCGTCTGGGGTATCCGCCGGTACCAGGTAGTGGAAACCGAGGGCGGCCTAGAACTGCGGGCTGGGTTTTCGGCGCGCGACGTCGATGAGGCCCTCAGCCGCTACCGTGGAAAAATGGGCAAGCTCGGGTTCGACTTGACCGTGCCCCTCGTGTACCAACCACTCAAGCGGAGTTTGCTAGCCCCTTTAGAGGATTGCGAGGGAAGGTTCGATGAGGCCAGAGCCCGCCGTGAGCTCGGCCGCGCGGCCAGGGAGCTCCAGGACCAGGCGCTGGCTGAGGCGATCGCAAGCGTCGTCGTGCGTGGCGCAGGCGGGGCGACCCACGGCCAGGAAACGATGTGGCCGCCGGAGCTCGCGCTCTACGTCGGTCGAGAGGAGGCTGTAGAGCTTTTGACCGATCCTGAGCCGCCGAGCGGCCGGTCCCGGGGGTCCGGCGAGAAGCTTCTGAGCTTCAAGGCGGTTGTCGTGGTCAGCAGCCGCGCCATTTCACCGGAAGTGCATAACTTTGCCCGCCGCGTCCTGGCGAAGGTCCTCGGTGTTAGCCCGGAGGCCATCGCCTTGCTCGCCGCGCCCAGGGCGGGCTATTGTGCGGCCGCCTCCGCGTTCCTGCCGGTGCGGGGAGAGCTGCTCCGGGACCGTGGTCGCACGGCATCGCTCGTGGCGTCCAGGGTCGCGGCAGCGATCAACGATGATGCCTTCCTCAGGTCGCTGCGGTTCGAGCCGTTCCAAGTTCTCCAGGGGGAACGCAACCTCGAGATTAAGAAGGAGCAAGCCACGGTGGTGAAGACGCAGAGCGCGTGGCGCTACCATCGCCTTACCGACGACGTCTTGGCCTTGGACACAATCCCGTCCATGCAGGGCATGGACCTGCGCTGGCGGCTCGTGGTTGAATGTACGCTGGCAGGTCTCCGGGGGGCGGAACCCCTCATGGAAGTGTCCATTTACCCGGACCTCCAGACCAAGCGGCGGATCGAGTCCGCCCGTATGTACACCGCGTGCGACACCAACCTGTCGCAGTTGTGGGTTCATCCAAAGGGTGGGGACCTCGGGCCAATCGACCTGGAGAGCGCGTCGTACCATCTGCAGTGCTCGATCGCGGAGCGGTGCATGATAATGCGGTGATGCCGGTCGGGACGATTTCTCGCCCGGACCCGCCATCCCGGGGGCGGCACCTGATCTAGGCGCCTTCGGGTTCCGGGAACATGCAGGTGGGCGAGATGCGCATCCCCCAGTTTGGTGGCAGTCGCCTGCCCGCGGTGGACCGGCCCTGCCCAGTGCGCTGCTTGCCGGCTATCCGGCTGCCCAGCGGCGGTGTAAGATCATTTTATGGTAGCCTACGAGGAACTTCTGAGGAGGGATCCGGTCTGGGCCATGAGCGAGGGAAGCCGCCATTTCGACGAGCGCAGCGCGGTCCAGCAGGCCCTCCGCAAGATCGCCTGCCGCCTCGACGAACTGGGGATCCCCTACGCCGTGTCCGGCGGCATGGCACTTTTCGGCTTCGGGCTGCGGCGATTCACCGAAGACGTCGATATCCTCGTCACGCCCGAGGGCCTCAAGAGCATCCACGAGCGGTTGGAGGGGCTCGGCTACGTGCCCCAGTTTCGCGGCAGCAAGAACCTCCGCGATGCCGAGCTGGGCGTGCGCATCGAATTCCTCGTGGCAGGCCAATACCCGGGAGACGGCAAGGAGAAACCCGTCCGATTTCCCGATCCCGCGGCCGTCTCGATCGAACAGAACGGAATTCGATACCTCAACTTGCGGACACTGGTCGAACTGAAGTTGGCCTCGGGCATGACCAGCGCCGAGCGGATAAAGGACCTGGCCGACGTTCAGGAACTGATCAAGCTTCTCCAACTTCCCCAGGACTATGCGGCGGGGCTGAGCCCCTTCGTTCAGGCGAAGTTCAGCGAACTGTGGAAGGCGACCCGAGCCGTGCCCAAGCGATATCTGTCCCTCTGGCGCAACAAGTTCTTGACCGTCGAAGCCAAGACGATCGAGGAAATGATCGACACCCTCCGGGAAGCCGCGGCAACCCTGGAAGCCATGCGCCGCGACGGGGTGACACTTGACCCCGAAGGGGTGGCCGACGACTACGCCCACCTGGTCACGTCGGACCCGGACGTGGCACGGAAGTACGACATGCACGAGGAGTCGGAGTTCTGGGGCGAGGACGACCCCGAGCCGAGCGACGCAGCATAACGGCGGCCGGGAAATTTCCCGGGCGAACCCCTGGGCCGCCGGTCGCGTAATAAGGGAAAGCCCGGGGCCCTTGGCTGCCTGTTTCATACATGGTATATTAGGTGGTTTAGCCATCCCGAGGCTGGTCCCGCCGACCGCCTGCCGGAAGGGTTGATAGCGTCCGCTCGACCCACTGTCCTGCCGTCTTGAATCTCGGAGTCAGCATGATGAGCCATCCGCAAGCCCCCGCCATGATCGAAGCCGAGGGGCTCTCCAAGTATTATGGCAGTTTCACCGCCATTCGGGACGTGACGTTCCAGATCCACCAAGGGGAAGTGGTAGCTTTTCTGGGGCCAAACGGGGCGGGGAAGAGCACGACGATGAAGCTCTTGACCGGCTACCTGGCCCCGTCGGCCGGGGCGGCGCGGATTGCCGGACACAACATGGCCAGCGACCGCTTGGCCGGCTCCGCCCGGCTCGGCTACCTGCCGGAAAACGGCCCGCTCTATCCCGACATGACGCCGCGGGCGTTGTTGAACTTTTTCGCCGATGCCCGCGGACTGTCCGGCCCCCGCAAGCGCGACCGCATCCAGGCGGTCGTCGAGCTGTGCGCGTTGGGGAGCGTCATCGGCAAGCCGATCGGCAAGCTGTCGCGAGGCTACCGGCAGCGGGTCGGCATGGCCCAGGTGCTGCTGCACGAGCCCGACGTGCTCGTCCTGGACGAGCCCACGGCGGGCCTGGACCCCAACCAGATCCACGAGGTCCGCGAGACCATCCGCAAGCTCGGCCAGACCAAGACGATCCTGCTTTCCACGCACATCCTCCAGGAAGTCGAGGCCATGGCCGGCCGCGTCCTGTTCATCGACGAAGGCCGGCTGGTCTACGACGGCACGATCCGCGAACTGACCAAGGACGGCCGGCGGCTGGACGAGCGGTTCCGCGAGCTGACCAGCACCGCCTGACGCCGCGCGGAGCCCGCGCTGGTAGCCCGCTCCTACACAAATCCCAAGTCCGAAACCCGAAATCCGAAGTGTCAGTCATGAATACCCACGTGCTCTCTGCGGTCTTCAAGCGGAACTTCACCAGCTACTTCTTCACCCCCACCGGGTACCTGTTCATTTGCGTGTTCGTGCTGCTCAGCTCGTTTGCGACCATCTGGCCCAACGAGTTCTTCAATGCCAACCTGGCCAATCTCGACCAACTGAGCTACTACTTCCCGCTGATCATGCTGGTGTTCATCCCGGCCATCACCATGGGCATCTGGGCCGACGAGAGCCGGCAGGGCACCGACGAGCTGTTGCTGACCATCCCCGCCGGCGACCTGGAGATCGTGCTGGGCAAGTATCTGGCGGGCGTGGCGATCTACAGCGTGGCGCTGGTGTTCTCGCTGGTCTGCAACTACGTGGTGTTGCACGGGTTGGGCGACCCCGACCGGGGGCTGTTCCTGGCCACGTACTTGGGCTACTGGCTCTTGGGGCTGGCGATGCTGGCGGTCGGCATGGTGGCCTCATTCTTGACGCGGAACCTCACGGTGGCCTACGTGCTGGGCGCGTTGTTGAACGCCCCGCTGGTGTTCATGGCCATTGCCGACGCCCTGCCCGTGCTCAAGCGGCAGACGGCCGTCGCGGTGAAGGACTGGAGCCTGGGCGGGCAGCTCCATGACTTCGGCCGCGGCATGTTGAACCTGTCGGGACTGGCCTATTTCAGCCTGCTGATCGTGGTCATGCTGTACGTGTGCATGGTGCTGATCGGGCGGCGGCACTGGGTCCGCGGCCGCGCATGGCACGTGCTGGGACTGCACTTCGCCGTCCGCGCACTGGCCTTGGCGCTCATCATGGCCGGCGTCGTCTACGCGCTGCGCCAGCACGATCTGCGGCTGGACGCCACCGAGGAGCGCCTGAGCTCGCTGTCGCCCTACACCATCAAGCTGATCAAGGACTTGCGGTCGGAGTACGACCAGGCCGAGCTCAAGCGTCCCGTGCGGATCGAGGCCTTCGTCAGCCCCGAGGTGCCCGAATCGTACATCCAAACGCGGCTGAACCTGCTCACCACGCTGCGCGAGCTGGCGGCCCGCGCCGGCGGCATGATGGACCTGGAGATCAACGACACCGAGCGTGCCGGCCCGCTGGCCGACCTGGCCAAGAAACGCTACAACATCACCGCTCGCGAGGTCACCAGCCAAAGCCGCGGGGCCTACAAGCGCGACCACATCTTCATGGGCGTGGCGATGACCTGCGGGCTGGAGAAGGTCGTGCTGCCGTTCATCGACCGCGGCATCCCGGTGGAGTACGAGCTGGTCCGCTCGCTGTGTACCGTCACCCAGCAGAAGCGCAAGCGGATCGGGGTGATCGAGACCGACGCCCCGGTCTTCGGCCGCTTCTCGATGCAGGGCATGTCGCCCAATTGGCCGATCATCAGCGAGCTGCAGAAGCAGTACGAGGTGGTGCAGGTCCACCCGTCGCAGCCGATCCCGCTGCGGAAGGCGGGCAAGACGGGGGAGAAGGGCGAGAAAGAGGAGGGCTTCGACGTGCTGCTGGCGATCCAGCCCTCGGCGATGGGCCCGCCGGAGCTGGACAACTTCCTGGCGGCCGTCCGCGCGGGGCAGCCGACGGTGATCTTCGAGGACCCCTTCACGATGTTCGCCCCGGAGGTGCCCGGCACCTCCCAGCCCCGCCACCCCTCCGACCAGATGATGATGTTCATGCAGCGGCAGGGCATGCCCAAGGGCAACATCCGGCCGCTGTGGAAGATGCTGGGGGTGAACTTCAGCGGCGACGACGGCCGCGAGGATTTCGTGCCTTTCGCCGCCGACGAGGAAAGCCGCAACACGTCCGACCAGATCGTCTGGCAGCGCTACAACCCTTACCGCAAGTTCTCCGACGCCGTGCAGCCCGAGATGGTGTTCATCGACCGGAGCTGCGGGCTGAAGGAGCCGTTCTGCGAGACCGACCCGATCAGCTCGAAGCTGCAGTTCCTGTTCTTCCCCGCGCCGGGCTACATCGAGAAGCGGAACACGTCGGAGCTGAAGGACCGCGTCTTCGTGCCGCTGGTGCGCACCAGCGGCAACAGCGGCACGGTCCGCCTGAGCGAGATGGTGCTGCGGACGCCCTTCGGCGCGATGCTCAACCCCGATCGCCGGCAGGTGCCGGGGGAGGGGACCGGGTACGTGCTGGCGGCGCACATCACGGGCCGCCTGGCCGGCGCCAAGCCGCCCGAGGAGAAGCCCAAGGACGCCGGGGCCAAGGACGCCAAGGCGAAGCCCGACGCCAAGGACGCCGCGCCCGACGTGAACGTCAACGTGGTGCTGGTGGCCGACATCGACATGCTGACCGAGGAGTTCTTCCACTGGCGGGAGCAGGGAGACGTGCCGGGACAGGGCCTGCAGTTCAATTTCGACAACGTCACGCTGGTGCTGAACGCGCTGGACGCGCTGGCTGGCGACGAGCGGTTCCTCGAGCTCCGCAAGCGCCGCCCGCAACACCGCACCTTGACCCGCCTGGACGAGCGGACCGAGGATGCCCGCAAGCAGGAGGCCGAGGCCATCGAGAAATGCCGCGTCGAGGGGGACGACGCCACGCGCAAGGAGAACGACAAGTTCCGCGGCGAGGTCAAGAAGCTGCGTGATGACTTGAAGCGGCAGAACATCGATCAGGCCGAGGCCGAGCGGCGCGCGGAAATCTTCGAGCAGGCCGGCGACCGGCGGTTGAAGGCCGAGAAGGAAGAGATCCAGCAGAAGACCAACGAGGATATCCGGGAGATAAACGACCGCTTGGACGCCCAGGTCCGCCAGGTGCAAGGGTGGTACAAGATGTGGGCGGTGCTGTTGCCGCCGATCCCGCCGCTGCTGTTGGCGGGCGTGGTGTTCTTCGTCCGCCGTGCCAAGGAGCGCGAGGGCGTGTCCCGCAACCGCCTGCGGTAAAATGAGTCCCCTCTCCCTCCGGGAGCGACCATCTGCGATGGTGCCCGAGGGTGAGGGGGCGTTGTATCGAGGGCGCAAGAATCGAGCCTGCCGCAACGACCCTCACCCCCGGGTACCCACTCGTGGGTGCCTCTCCCGAAGGGAGAGGGGAACCTTGAATCGAATCTGAATCAAGTCTCGGAGATAAACATGAAAGAATTCCAGAAGACGTTCCTCTTCGCGGCCGCCGCGGTGTTGGTGGCCGGCCTAGCCTGGTTGAGCGGCCCCTCGAAGGCCAAGCAAAAGGCGGAGCCCATCCGCGGGCAGTTGATGTTCAAGGAGTTCACCGATCCCCTGGCGGTGACCCGCATGGAAATCATGCGCTTCGACGACGCGGGCCGCAAGTTCCTCCCCTTCGAGGTCGCCCAGGTGAACAACAAGTGGTGCATCCCCTCGCACGGCGACTACCCGGCCGACGCCAAAGAGCACCTGGCCGAGGCGGCCACCAGCCTGATGGGCCTGAAATACGTCGACTACGCTTCCAAGGAGGGGGATCTGGCCGATCTCGACCAGAACGCCGTCCGGCAGCAGCACAATCTCTACGGCGTCGTCGACCCCGATCCCGACTCCGTCAAGACCAGCGACACCGGCGTGGGAATGCGGGTGGCCATGAAGGATAAGGAAGGCAAGGCCCTGCTGTCGATCATCGTCGGCAAGCAAGTCGGCGACCAGGCCAACCTGCACTACGTGCGGAAGACCGGCCAGGACCCGGTCTACGTGGTCGAGGTCGACACCAGCAAGCTCTCGACGAAATTCGAGGATTGGATCGAGAAGAACCTGTTGAAGATGAACACCATGGACCTCAAGCAGGTCGAGATCCATGACTACACGTTCAACATCGTCGGCGACCAGCCGGACGCGAAGGACAAGGGTCTGCTGACCCTCGACTACAACGGCAGCGGCGATCCCCACTGGAAACTCAGCGAGGACGTGGCCTTCGATCCACAGGGCAAGGCGGTCAACCGCAAACTGGCCGACGACGAGGAGCTGGACACCAAGAAGCTGGACGACCTGAAATACGCCCTGGACGACTTGAAGATCGTCGACGTGAACCGCAAGCCCGCCGGACTCTCCCAGGACCTGAAAGCCAGCGGCGATTTTGCCAAGGACCTCCTGGGGGCGCGGTCGCTCATCCAGCGCGGCTTCTACCTGGTTCCCGCCAAACAAGAGCGGGACAAGATCTACTATCAGCTTCTTTCGAACAAGGGCGAAGTCCGGCTGGAGATGAACGACGGCGTCGAGTACGTGCTGCGGTTCGGCGAAGTGGCGGGCGAGCCGTCCGCGGTGGTCAAGCCCAAGGACAAGGCCAAAGAAAAGCCCGAGGAGAAAAAGGACGAAGCCACTCCCGGCATGAACCGCTACCTGTTCGTGATGGCCGAGTTCAACCAGGAGGCGATCACCAAGCCCACGCCGGAGCCGCTGCCGGCAGAGAAGAAGGCGGAAGGCGGAGCCAAGGTGGAAGGCGGAGCGAAGCCAGAAGGCGAGAAGCCGGCGGTTAACAGCCGCCGGAAGCCGGAGGGCGGAGTGAAGCCGGAACCGGGAGCGAAGCCGGAGGGCGGAGCCAAGGGGGAAGGCGGAGTCAAGGGACAGGACGGAACGAAGGCGGAACCGGAAAAGGCCAAACCGGACGGGGCCAAAAGAGAGCCGGCCAAGAAGGAGGAAGCCAAGCCGGACGAGGCCAAGACAGAGCCGCCCAAGAAGGAGGAAGCCAAGCCCGACGAGGCCAAAAAAGAGCCGGCCAAGAAGGAGGTCGCCAAGGAGGAGAAGAAGCCCGATCCCAAGGCCGAGCGCGAGCGGATCGAAAAGGAGAACAAGCAAAAGCAAGATGAATACAAGGACAAAGTCGCCAAGGGCAAGGAACACGTCAAGGAGCTTAACGGCCGGTTCGCCGAGTGGTACTACGTCATCTCCGACGATGTGTACCGCAAGGTCCACCTAGGCCGCGACGAGATCGTCAAAAAGAAGGAGAAGAAGGACAAGGACGCCAAGGAGCAGCCGCCCGTTCACGACCACGATCACGACCATGATCACGACGACCACGCAGGCGCCGCAAAGGCCGCTCCGGCCAGCGAGCCGGAGAAAGTGAAGAAGGAAGAGGCCCCCAAGGGCAAGTGATCTGTGCTGGCAGTCCGTTTAGCGAGTGCCATGCTTGCTAAGCGAGCGCAGCGAGACAGCAAGCATGTCTGTGGCGGAGGCGCACATGCCCACTCAAGGGTGGGCATGGCACCCGACGCGGCAGTTCTACTCTACATGCCGGCCGCCAGCACTTCCTCGACCAGCTTGCGTGGCGCGCCGATGTCCAGCACATGAACGCGGCCGGTGTATTGGTCCGCCCCCGCCGCCAAGAAGCCGCGTTTCAGGGCCACGAAGGTGCAGGTCTCGGCGGCCCGCACCGTGTGCCGCGCCGCTGCTCCCGTGTCGCAGTCCAGGCCGCTGGGCAGGTCGATGGCGAGCTTCGGGGCGGGCGATGCATTCAGGGCATCGATCACGGCGTCCAGCGGCGGCCGCGGCTCTCCCCGCGCCCCGGTGCCCAACAGGGCATCGACAATCCACGCGGCGCCGGCCAGGTGCCGAGCCAGGCGGTCCGCATCGTGCCGGTTCCCGAGGATCTCCAGCGGCACGCCCGCATGTCGAAGAACGCCGAAGTTCACGCCCGCATCGCCCGTCAACTCAGCGGCCTCGGCCCAGACGAGCACGCGGACCGGGTAGCCGCGCAGGTCGAGATGCCTGGCCACGACGAAGCCGTCGCCGGCATTATTCCCCTTGCCGCAGCAAACCACGATGGGCGCGGTGAAATCGTTTTCCGCCTGGCCGCGGGCACCTGCCGGGCGGCTCGCCGCCGCAGGCCAGAGCCGGCAGAGCACGTCCGCCGTGCCGCGGCCGGCGTTTTCCATCAGCACCAGGCCCGACACGCCGTACTGCTGGACGGCCCGGCGGTCGACCTCGCGCGACTGCTCTCGGGTAATCGCTTGGCAAGCGTTCATGCGGTTCTGCTCCTCGACCCGACTTCTCCATCGACCAGGAGTATTCTAGAATTAGGGGGTGCGAGATGCCAGCGCTGCGAAGCCGCCAGCGGCTGAAATCGGAAACCCTGGATCTGAAATCCCCAATCCCCAATCCTCTCCTGCGATGCCGATTTACGAATACACCTGCGACGATTGCGGGCACGAGTTCGAGCTATTGGTTCGCGACAGCCAGAAGTCGTCGTGTCCCTCCTGTGCCGGGAAGCATCTGACGAAAGCCATGAGCGTGCCGGCGGCCCACACGGGGCCGGCGCGGGAGCCTTCCTGCCCAGCCAGGGGCGCGTGCGACGTTCCGCATTGCCCGGGAGCGGGAGGCGGCTGCGGCTTGGGCCCGTAGTCTCTCAGAAGACGAACGGCAGGCCGGTCCAGAGGCTGCCCTCGAACAAGGCTCCCCGCACGCTCAACGGGAACGGGTCGAGCAGGTACGGGGCACAGTTGCCCGGCCGGTAGTAACCGAGTGAATAGACACACTCGTTCGGCGGAGTGACGCCCATGTAGTAGGGCAACAGCGGCACGGTAGCGAAGAAGTGAATGCCGGAGACGATCGGCTGCACGTACGGCCCCCAGGTATGGCCGTAGTTCTCCAGTTGCACCTCGTCGAAGTACAGGGGCTTGTTGCAGGTGGCCGGGGCGGTCCAAGTAAAGGTCACCGGCGACCATGCCCGCGACTCAAACGTGCTGCTGATCCGCTCGCAATCGGGCGGCGGGGGTATGTCTCCCGCTTTCACTTTCGGCCGGATATCGGCGGTGATTTCCTCCATCCGCCGGCTCCTGGGCCGTTGGCACTCTTCCTCTTGCGGAGGCTGGACCGGCAACCGGTCTCCCGGGGGCGGAAGCAGATTCTCACTGGTCTTGGGCATCGCCAACGGGCCGGGCACTTCGATGCTGGCAGTCCGCCCCAGGTCCCGAGCAGGCTGTGGCGCGGCGGGGGGCACGGTACCCGCGGAGGCGGCCCCGGGAACGATGGCTTTCTGCGTGAACAGTCCCTCGGGCAGCACGAATTGCCCGCCTTCAGGCGTCTTCGGCCCCGGTGGCGGTGCGTCCGGCACGTCATCTACCGTGGGTCGCTGGAAGCCGGCCGATGCCTCCGCGGCCGCCGGGATGACCAGTTTCACCGAGCCAGACTCCCGCGATTGAGGCGGAAGCCAGCGGAGCGTCGCCGTGGCCACGCTGGGCATGGTCTCCGCGCGCGGTTGGGGCGTGGTGTCCGCGTGGGGTTGGGGCGCGGTCTCCGACCGCACTCCCTCGCCGCCGTGCACGAGACCTTGGGTCGGCCGTGCGACGGGGTCGGAAACCCGCGCCGCACCAGTTGTACCTGGTCCGGCGGACACGCCGCAGCCGGTGGCTGTCGTACCGACCGCTCGCCAACCCGGCGAGCCCTCGTCGCCGCCGGCCGGCTGTCCTAGAAAGACGGTGAAAACCAGCAACAACACAAAGGCCAGAATTGCGGCGCACGAGGAGGGGCGACTAGTGCGCATCGCCGCCGAGGTACTCCGTACTGTAGTTTGGCGCTTCCTGCGTGATGGTGATGTCATGGGGATGGCTCTCCCGTACGCTGGCTGGTGAGACCCGAAGGAATCTAGCCTTCGTGCGCAGCTCCTCGATGGTCGAGGCCCCGCAGTAACCCATGCCGGCCCGCAACCCGCCGACGAGTTGGTACACGAACGGCCCGAGGCGACCCTTGTAGGGAACGCGGCCTTCGACCCCCTCGGGGACCAGTTTGTCGGGTCCGCGGCCGTCGCCGCCCTGGCGATACCGTTCGCCGGACCCTTGGACCATGGCCCCCAGGGAGCCCATGCCTCGATAGACCTTGAAAGTGCGGCCTTGGAAGAGGATGCGGGCCCCTGGACTCTCTTCCAGTCCGGCCATCAGTCCTCCGATCATGACGACGTGTGCCCCGGCGGCGATCGCCTTGGTGATATCGCCCGAGTAGCGGATCCCGCCATCGGCTATCAGCGGGACCCCGGCGTCTCGGGCGACTCGGGCGACCTCGATGATGGCAGTGATCTGCGGCACGCCTACCCCGGAGATGACCCGCGTGGTGCAGATCGATCCCGGCCCGATGCCCACCTTCACCGCGTCGGCGCCGGCGCGGATCAGGTCTTTGGCTCCCTCGGCGGTGGCCACATTTCCGGCGATCACGTCGATATCCCACTGCTTTTTGATCCTCCGAACCGTCTCCAGCACGTTGGCCGAATGGCCGTGGGCGCTGTCGACCACCAGCACGTCGACCCCGCGGGCGATGAGACTTTCGATGCGTGGGTCATCCTGAACGCCGACGGCCGCACCAACCCGCAGCCTGCCTTGCGCATCTTTGCAGGCTTGCGGAAATCGCCGCATCATGTCAATATCTTTGATCGTGATGAGGCCCGTCAGCCTAAAATCTTCGTCAACCAGCAAAAGCTTCTCCACCTTTTTTTCCATCAAAATCTTCTCAGCTTCCTCAAGTGTTACAGTCCCCGTGGCGGTGACCAGGTGCTCACGGGTGGTCATCACCTTGGCAATGGGGACCGACCAGTCCTCTTGGAAGCGAAGGTCGCGACGAGTCAAGATGCCCTCCACCCGACCGCCGGGGCCGGTAATCGGCAACCCGGAGACGTTGAACTGGTCCATGATCTCGCGGGCGCGGCTGAGGGTGGCTTCGGGGGGGAGTGTGGCGGGGTTGCGAATGATGCCGTTGGCACTCCGCTTCACCTTTTCCACCTCCTCGGCCTGTCGTTCGATGGAGAGGTTCTTGTGAATGATGCCCACCCCCCCTTCTTGGGCCAGGGCAATCGCCATCTCGCTCTCGGTGACGGTGTCCATCGGAGAGCTCAACAGCGGGATGTTCAACTGGATCCGCGCCGTCAGACGTGTGCTGACGTCGACCTCGGACGGTACGACCTCGCTGTAGGCGGGCTCCAACAGGACATCGTCGAACGTCAGGCCGTCGGGGCTGGCAAACTTCTCGCAAGTCATGGACCGGTGCTCCTGCCCAAGAACGATGGAAACCCGGTATTATGACGGGAGCGAAGCAGAGTGGCTAGTGGCTGGTGGGCAGCCGCCAGCGACTACCTGGGCGGGGGCTTGCGGGTCCGCGGCGGCCGCTTCCGGCCGAACAGCCCGGTCCGCTCTTCCTCCGGCTGCAAGCCGTAGCTCACCAGCTCGAGGTTGCTGCGGCAGACCAGCCGGCCGCTCGTGTCGGTCTCTTTCGAGAGGTGCGAGACGACCCCGCCCGGCACCTCGCTGCTGGTCATCGCCAACGTCACGACCGTCCCCTTGGCGTGCCGCTGTACGATCTTCAGACAGGCGGCACTCTTGATGTCGGCGAGGACTTTTTGGGGCATGTCGAGGGCGACCACCTCCATCGACGTGCTGCCCAGCACTTTCTGGCTCTCGGGATCGGTCGTCGTGCTCTGGCGTTTCAGGAGATAGGGGGCCAAGGTGTCGCAGTAGTAGAGGTTGGTCGTGATGTGGCCCTGCGCGGTGGAGAAATCGACCTGCTGCACGAAGCAATCCACTTTGCGCTCGTCGATGGTGACTTGGGCGGGGGCGGCGGGCTTGACCGTGACGTTCGAGCTGGCCAGCTCGCCGTGAAATCCTTGTTTGATGCACTGCGGTTGGCCGTCGAACTGCTTCCCGGCCACCTCGATGCCCACCTCCACTTCCAGCACAACCCCATCCGCCTCGATCTTTGCCAGCGTGGTCTTGGTCTCCGTGACGCTGGTGCTCATGACCAGCCCCTGGTCATCCAGGGTTTCGGTCACGGTGCGGACGAGCTTCCATGCCCCGGGCTGGAAGCGACCCCAGGCGTGGTGCCTGGCGCACAGTCCGGCCTCCTGGGCGGCACTCCACGGCACCCCGAGCCCCATGGCCAGCAACCACGCCAAGATGCTCTGAAAGACTCTCATCGTTTCCAGGCCGGCCAAAACGCGGGCTGCCCCACACCCCACCATCGGAGGGCTGCACGTCGCAGAGCGGTACGCCTGGTGACGCCCGCCCACAGACTATTGCAATCTACCGGGCGCGGCTGGAAGTGTCAACTAGTGGAACCGACCGGGGTGCATTCCCGTTTCTGCGCGCGGGTATTTCGGCCCTTTTGCCACAAACCGGCCGCGGCGGCCTGCTGGGACGACGTGGAGCCCGGGCCCGAGGCTCGTTTCGCCCGGTATTT
>Ga0326727_10004103_pt1 | contig 44687 bp, 26 predicted proteins | sample MB2enrmetagenome_FD_207643 | JGI IMG/M metagenome (GOLD analysis project Ga0326727, IMG submission 207643) | Lab enriched peat soil microbial communities from McLean, Ithaca, NY, United States - MB29MY | ecosystem: Environmental > Terrestrial > Soil > Wetlands > Peat | place: USA: New York... | reverse complement strand
CCGGACGGCGTTCCGAAGCATCGCCTCCATCAGCTGGCCAATCGACTCACCAAAATCCTCGCAGAAACCCGCAAACTCAAGCCAGCCGGATAACCGGCAGAGATTGGCCGCATAAGGCGACTATACGACCAGTTGGACTTCGATGACGGGCGGGACTAGATTCCGACACGGATTTCTGAACCACAGGAACGGTTCGATGCTCGCGCCGCTTGCTCCTACTCTGGCTTGATGGACTTGGTTTCTTGGGGCCAGGAAGCTTTCACTCTCTTGAGGCGCGCGAGGATTTCCTGCCTCTCCGCACCGAGTACGTCATCAAGCTCGCCGTTCTTGTAACCGTAAGACCGGATCGACATGAACTGATCAGCCAGGTAGTAGCTTAGTCCATCGAAGTCATCAGGCCTTCGAACGTACACGGAAACGATGCACCGATGATCGCTATAGTGTGCCTCCCGAGGACCCCAGACGCCGTACGCGGTGAGGAACACCTTTGAATCCGAAATCTCGGGAAGTTCCCAGAGTGCATGCCGGCTCTGATTTGAGACCGCCAGTCCGTAGGGCAAGAGGTTCCTGAGTTCGCCGACTCCGCACGGGAACTGGTCTCGATCACAGAATTTCAAGAGCGCAAAGTGGACGCTCCATCCGCTGACTCCGCCGCTTGCCGCTTCGAAAAACAAGGCCAACTCCCCTTTGCGCAGCTCGACCACGGACAATCCCGGCATTCGCCCGAATCCCTCCGGTGCCTTGTAGCAGTCCTTTTCCTCCCGGCCCTGGACGCAGACCTTCGCTTCCCCCTTTGGGTAGAACCCACCCGGACCTTCCGTTCCCGGGTCCACCACCGTCACCAGGCGACCCAGATAGGTCACCGGATGCGCCGCGAGCAGCATCAAAACCGCCAGAACCGAACTCGGCATGTCCCCAGAGTGCCGGTAAGATCTCTCGAGAGTCAAGAGCTTTTTCCAACGCGTTGAGGTTTGGCCGTACGATTCCCGCGCAGCCTCTCGCGCACCAGGTTCGCAGAGCAATCCCACAGCGGGGCGATTCCGGCGGGTCGAGTAGTGTTTAGGAACGGTACCACTGCAACCCAGTTGACGCGTAACGCCCAAACCCCGTCAGTGCCGCCCAGAAACCCCGAATCCCGAAACGCCTTTGGCCCCAAGACCGATCCGGGCGCCGCCCGCGCTTCAACGCCCCGCCCCTACCGCACCGCTACCGTCGCCCCCGGCTGGCTGCCGTGCCCGTCCACGGTTATCACGGCCGGCACGCGATCCCCCGCCGGAACGCCCGCCGGTACGGCCACGTTCACCTGGTACACCCCCACGCCTCCCGGCATCAGGCCCGAGAACTGCACCTGCGCGGGCTGCCCGCCGATGGTCGCCGTAACCGGCAGCGCGGTCCATGCCAGCGGATTGGCCGGCGCAACCGATCCCTCGGCCACCGCCGGGATCGCCGGCCCCAGACCCTCGCAGTAGATCTCCACCACGGCCCCCGCGGACACCGGATTGGACGCGTCCGCCGCCACGTAGCTGCCTCCCGGCGTGGTCCAGAATGCCGCCGCCTGTCCGCTTCCGCGCTGGTTCACGGTGAAGATGGCCGGCTGCGCGGTGGCCACCACCACGCTCGCCGGCACCGATTGCGCCGTCCCGTGCACCACCACCAGGTCCTGCCGGCTGTCCGGCTGGATGCCGCACGAAACCTGTGCGTTGATCTGTCCCGCCGACACGTACCGCAAGGGCAACTGCCGGCCGCCCAGCCACACGCTCGCGCCCTGCAACTCCAAGGGCAGCGGCGCCGAGCCCGCCAGTTGCCCGCCGTCCGCCAGGTTCTCGCCGAAAATGGCGATCCAGCCGCACGGCGCCACCTGCGCCCCGCTCGCATAACTCGCCGGGTCCACCACGCCGCCGGGCGAAATCAGCACCGGATTGGCGGCGTTCCAACGCACCGTGACGTGCACCGGCTGCGCGCTGCCCGTCCCCGTCCGCTGCCCCACCGGCGCCTGCGCCGCGGCCTGAATCACCGCGTCCGTTTGCGGTACGTTGCGCGCCACCGCCGTGGGTGTCCACGCCGCCCGGTATATCCCGCCGCCCACCGACATCGCCGCAATCGCGTCATCCCCCGTCGAAAAGCCGATCGAGGTCGCCGCGCCGTCCACCGGATTCCCGCAGCCGTCCCGCACTTCCACTTCGATGGCGGCCGGCTGGAACGCCGTCAGCATGGCCCGCGGCGCCGGCTCGCGCAGCGCCACCACCAGTCCCGAGGCCGTGCAGCCGGTGGCTCGCGGCGCGTCTCCCACTTGCGCCGCCGCGGCGCTTCCGCTGGCGGGAACCACTGCCAGCACTCCCACCGTCTGCGACGACCCGTCCGAAAAAGAAATCTGCACGCTGCACGAGTGCGCGCCCGCGCCCAGCGTCCCGAATGCCACCTGCACGGCCAGCGACGCGCTCCCCGCAATCGCGCCCGCCGCGGGCGACAGCGTGCACCACGCCGCGCCGTCGTCGGTTACCGCCGCCGACGTGTAGTCGATCGCCGCGACGTTCGGATTGAAAACCGTCACCGTCTGCGCCGGAACGTCGGCCGCACCCGCCGCGCCGCTGAAGATCAGCGTCCCCGGACGCACCGAGGGCCCCACTTGGGTGGCCGGCGCGAGCACGTTCAGAACCACTGCGGCCGTCTGCGGAGAGTTGGCCGCTTCCTGTCCGCTGGCGGAGTCCGTCGCGCGCACCTCCACCCATCCGTAGTACGTGCCCGGCGCCAGACTCGCCACCGCCGCCGTGTTCACCGTCACGCCGATGGCCGCCGGAGAGCCCGCCGCGCACGTGCCCGAGACCTGCGTCACCTGCAACCAGCCGCCGCCCGAGCGCGTGCCCGCCGTGGCCGTCCAGGTCACTCCGCCGAGCCCCAGGTTCACCACGTCCAGCGTGTCGCCGGGAACCTCGCCTCCCGCCTCGACGGCCGTGAAACTCAGCCCCTGGCGCGACAGCAGTATGGCCGGCAGCGGATTCACCGTCATCGAAACCGGAACGTGTACCGCCTGCCCCGTCTCCGCGTTCGACACCACCACTTCGCCCGTGTAGACTCCCGAGCTTCCGCCCGGCGCCTGCGATGGATCGGCGATCGCCGAAATCGCCACCGCCGCTCCGTCCGCGCCGCTGGCCGGAAGCGGCGCCAACGCCAGCCACGCGCCTCCCGATGACGTGCTGACGGATGCCGACGGCGTCCACGAGCCGCCCTGATTGGTGGCCAGCAGTAGTTGCGCCGCCGCCGGCGTGCCCTGCACGAACGAGAACGCCAGGCTGCCCGGGCTCACCGTCAACTGCGGAACGGCCGGCGCGGCATCCACCACGATCCCTACGGCCACCGCCAACTGCGCGCCCGACGCCCCGCTGGCGGCCACCGTCAGGCTGCCATCGCTGTACGTGCCCGCTCCCAGTCCCGGCGCCACCGACACCGTCACATTGCCGGCTCCCGGCCCGGCCGCCGCCACGATGTGTCCGGCGGTCTGGAAGGTGAAACTCGCCGGGGAACCGTCGCTCGATAGCACCGACACCACCTGCCCCGCCGGCGCCGTGCCCTGCTGGAAGTGGAACCCGAGCGAGGCGGGCACCGCGCGCAGCGTCACCGGAGCCACCGTCAGCACCGCCGGAACCGGCGTGTCCACTCCCCCCGAAATCACATGAACGGTGGCGGAATAGGTTCCCGCCCCCAGTCCCGAGGGATTCGCCTGGAACCCCAGGTTGGCCGGCGTGGTTCCCGACAGCGCGCCCAGCGACAGCCAGTTCCCTCCCGTCCCCGCCGTCACCGAGGCCGCCCACGAAACCGGCGTCTGCGGCCCCGTCAACGATAGGTTGCCGGTCAGCGGAACCGTGCTGCCCGCGGTGGCATTCAGCGAAATCGATGGCGGGGCGGTCGTGAGACTCGCCGGATTCACCCGCAGCGTAACCGTGGGTTGGGGCACGCTCCCCGCCGATGGCGCCGCGATGGCGATCGCGCAGGTGTACGTGTTGGCCGCCAAACCCGCCGCCTGTGCGCTCACCGTGAGCGTCCCCGGCGTGCTGGCGCTTGTCGGCGAAACCGACATCCACGCGCAGTTGGAAGCCGCCGTGAAAGCTACCGCCGTCTGCGAAGCGCTGTCGATCGCGATGCTCTGCGAGGATGGCGCGGCGCCCCCCACCGCGGCCGTGAATGTCAGCGCCGCCGGATCGGCGGTGAGCGTGGCTCCCGCCACCGTGAAGGTCGCGAAAACGTTCTGTGTGCTGCCGCCCGCCACCACCGCCAGGTTGCAGTTGTAGCTCCCCGGATTCAGCCCCGCCGGGTTCACCGACACCGCGATCTGCGCCGGCGCGTCCCCGCTCAGCGGCGATGCCTGCAGCCAGGGACACCCCGCCGCGCCGCCAACGGTCACCGTGAAGGCGAAGCCGCCCGGCGATACCGTCAGGTTCTGCGCCGGCACCGTGCTCCCCGGTTGGAAGCTGAAGGCCAGCGATCCGGGCGTTACCGAGAACGCCAGCGGCTGCACGCTTCCCGCGTATGTCTGCGACGCCGCGAGGGCCGGGAAGCTGGCATCCGCGGCCATGATGGTGTAATTGTACGCGCCCGCCGCCGACGGAACGCCCGACACCGTGCCGGCCTGCGGATTGAAGACCAGCCCCGCCGGCAGGGTTCCCGCCAACGACCAGTTGTACGGCGGCGTGCCGCCCGACACCGCGCAGCTTGCCGAGTACGGCAGGCCGGCCTGCGCCGGTCCCGCCGCCGGAGTGCATTTCAGGCTCAGAGGAACCGCCGGCACGGCCGCCGCCACCCCCAGCGTCAGCCCCGTCGAGGCCGTGTTGCCCGCCATGTCCGTCACCGTGAACGTCACTGGGTAGGTGCCGTGGCTGCCCGCCGCCGGAGTCCCGCTCAGCGCGCCCGTCGCGTACATGGTCAGTCCCGTGGGAAGCCCCGTGGCGCTCCACGTGTAGCCGCCCGCCCCGCCCGCCGCCGTGAAACTCACCGGCCCGTAGGCCGTCTGCTCCTTCGCCTCGGGAAGCGTCGCCGGCCCCGTGACCGACAACTTCGAGGGCGCCGCTTGCACCGTCAGGTTCAGCCCCATGGCGCTCGACGAGCCGAAGAAATCCCGCACCTGGACCGTGGGGCTGTAGGCGCCCTGGCTGCCCGCCGCCGGAGTGCCGCTCAACAACCCGTTGATGTCCACCCCCAGGCCCGGCGGCAGCGTGCCCGTGGTGCTCCAGATGAACGGCTTCGTGCCGCCCGTGGCCGCGATCTGCACCGGCCCGTACGCCATCCCCACGGTGGCCGGCGGCAGCGCCGCGGGACCGGTAATTTGGACCGGCGGGTTCACCGTCAGCGGCAGGCTCGCCGTGGCGGAGCGCCCGCCGGCATCCTGCACCGTGACCCCCACCGTGTAGGAGCCGTGCGTTCCCGCGGCGGGCGTGCCGCTCAACTGGCCGGATGCCGACAGGGTCACCCCCGCCGGCAGCCCCGTGGCCGACCACGTGAACGGCGCCGTCCCCCCGTTGGCCGTGAACGATACCGCCGCGCATGGGCTCAATTCGGTCCACGCGCCCAGCGACACGGGCGACGAGATGACAAACGCCTGCGCCGGTTGGATGGTCAGCCCCAGGGTCAGCGACGCAGTGGCGCCGCTCGAATCGCGCACCGTCAGTTGCACCGTGTAACTGCCGCGAGTGCCGGCCGCCGGAGTCCCGCTCACGATTCCGGACCCCGCCCCGGCCGCCCCCGTCGAAACGCTCAGCCCCGCCGGCAATCCCGTGGCGGTCCACACGTAACCGCCGCTTCCGCCCGTGGCGGTGAAGACCGTCGTGGGATAGTTCGCCAGTTCCGTCCCGGCGGGGAGCGATGCCGGGGTGGCGATCGCCAGCGGCTGCGCCGCCGCCGCGATGGTCAGGCCCACGCTCGTGCTCAGGCTGTAATTCTGGGCATCCGCGATCGTAATGGCGATCCCGTAGCTGCCCGCGCTTCCCGCCGCCGGCGTCCCGCTCAGCACGCCGCCCGAGCTCAACGCCAACCCGCTTGGCAGGCCGTTCCCGGCCGTCCACGTGTAGGGCGGCATGCCCGCCGTCGCCGTCAGCGTGTAGTTGTACGGCACTCCCACTTGGCCGGGCGGCAATGGCGGTTGGAAAGCCAGCGCCGGATTGCCGTACACCGCCAGCGTCAACGAGGCCGTGGCCGTGTTCTGGCTGGAATCCCGAACCGATATCTGCGGCCCGTACAACCCGTGGCTGCCAGTTGCCGGCGTGCCGCTCAGCACTCCTCCCGCCGACAGCGACAGACCCGCCGGCAGACCGCTGGCCGACCACGTGTAGCCGCCGCTTCCGCCCGTCGCCGCGAATGTCACCTGCGCGTAAGGCACTCCCTCCCGCCCCAGCGGCAGGCTCGATACCGCCGCCACGGCCAGCGGAGAAGACTGGATCGTCAGCGTCCAACTCGCCGTGTTCGAGACGCTCCCCGCGTCGCGGACCGACACCGCCAGCGTGTACGTCCCGGCGGCGCCCGCCGCGGGCGTCCCGCTCAAGATGCCGCCCGAGCTGAGCGTCAGCCCGCTCGGCAAGCCGCTCGCCGCCGCCCAGGTGTACGGCGCCGTGCCGCCCGTGGCCGTCAGCGCCACCGGCCCGTACGCCACGCCCACCATGCCCGGGGGAAGCGTCGCCGGACCGATCGCCAGCGTCCCCACGTTGATCACCAGCGCCAGCGCGACCGACGCCGTCCGGTTATAGGCGTCATGCACGCTGGCGTTCACCGTGTACGTGCCCTGACTCCCCGCCGCCGGCGTTCCGCTCAACACCCCGGTGGACGCCAGCGTCAACCCCGCCGGCAACCCCGTGGCGCTCCACGTAAGAGTGCCCGTTCCGCCCGACGCGCTGAACGCGACCGGACCGTAGGCCGCCCCTTCGCGCCCGTTCGGCAGCGTGGCCGGCCCGCTGATCGAAAGCGGCGAGGGGTCGGGGGAAACCGTCAGGCTGTATGCCGCCGTCGTGCTGCTTCCCAGCGAATCCGCGATGCGGAACAGCGGGTTGTAGGATCCCTGGCTGCCCGGCGCGGGCGTGCCGCTCACTACCCCGCCCGAGCTCAACCCGATTCCCGAGGGAAATCCGCTCAGCGCGCTGAAGGTGTACGGCGCCACGCCTCCCGTGACGTTGATGGTGAACGGCCCGTAGGGAACGTTCACGGCGGCCGACGCGGGCGGATACGGAGCCGCCATGCCGGGCGCCGAATTCACCACCAGCGTGAGCGAGGCCGTGGCGCTCGCGCCGCTCGAATCGCGCACCGCCGCCTGCACCGCGTAGGATCCCGCCGAGCCGAACCCCGGGGTTCCGCTCAGCACTCCCCCGCCCGACATGCCCACCCCCGCCGGCAGACCGCTGGCGCTCCACACGTATCCGCCGCTGCCTCCCGTGGCCGTGAAGTTCACCGGGCCGTAAGGATTCATCTCGGCGGCTGCCGGAAGCGTCTTCGGCGAAACCACCGCCAGCGGCGCGGCCGCCGCCTGCACGCTCAGAGTGAACTGCGTCTGCGCGGTGGAGATCCCATCGCTCACCTGCACCATGAAAGTGTACGATCCCGCCGAGCCCGCCCCCGGTGTGCCGCTGAGCGAGCCGCTAGAGCTCAACCCCAGCCCCGATGGCAACGCCCCGCCGGCGATCTGCCAACTGTACGCCGTGGTTCCCCCCGCCGCGCTGAATGTCACCGGGCCATAGCTCGATCCCACGGTGGCCGCCGCGAGCGACGCCGGGCCGGTAATCTGCAGCGGCGCATTCACGGTCAGCCCGTAGTAGCGCGTGGCCGTATGCTGCGCCGAATCCTGCACCGTCACCGCCAGGTTGTACGATCCGTAGCTGCCCTTGGCCGGCGTGCCGCTCAGGGTGCCGTCGCCAGCCAGCGTCATGCCCGCCGGCAGTCCGCTGGCCGACCAGGTGTAGGGAGGCGTGCCGCCCGTGGCGCTGAACTTCTGCGCCCCGCAGGCCACCTGTTCCGTGCAACCGCTCAGTTGCGCCGGACCGCCGATCCCGAGCGGCTGCGTGGGAGCCTCGACCGTCAGCGGCAAGCTCTCCGACGCGCTGCCGCTGGCCGCATCCGTCACCGTCACCTGCACCGTGTAGCCGCCGTGGCTGCCGCTGGCCGGCGTCCCGCCCAGCGTGCCCCCCAGCGACATCCACATCCCGTTGGGCATACCCGTGGCGGTCCACGCGTAGCCGCCGGTTCCACCCGTCGCCGCGAATGTCACCGGTCCGTAGGCGGTGCCCTCGACACCCGCGGGCAGCGACGCCGGACTGGCGATCAATAGGGCCGCCGAGGCGGGAGCCGCCCCCGCTAGAATCGCAAGAGCGCACAGCGCCAGAAGAACCAAACCGGGCCAACGCCCGAACGGGGGAAAATTTACCGATATCATTAATGGGCCTGAGGTGTTTTTAGTATGGGTCGGGGTTCGGTAGATTTCAATAGATAAAAGGTCTAAAGTACTTAGTTCCAATTCAGATTAGTACTGGACCAAACGGTCCTGGACACCGCCGGCATCCTGTCATAATGCAAAGGAAGCCCGTCTATGATTTCCGACGACGAGCCACGCCCGCAGCCGGCCGCGGACCGATCGGATCTTTCCGAAACCGTCGCCATCCCCGCCGAAACCGTGGCCATGCCCGGCTCTCCGCCGCCTCCGCAGCCACCCGGCCAGCCCCCCGATTACACCGGCCGCACCATCGGCTCCTACCGCCTCGAGGGCCTCATCGGCCGCGGCGGCATGGGCGCCGTCTACCTCGGCCGCCGCGTCTCGGGCGGCTTTCAGCAAACCGTCGCCTTCAAACTCATTTCCACCCGCTTCACCTCGCCCGGCATCCGCCAGCGGTTCCTCGCCGAACGCCAACTGCTGGCTTCCCTCAACCACCCCAACATCGCCCGCCTTCTGGATGGCGGCCTCACCGATGACGGCGAGCCCTACCTGGCGATGGAGTTCATCGAGGGCGTGCCCCTCGACCGCTACTGCCGCCAGGGCAATGTCCCCGTCTCCGGCGTCGTCCGCCTGGTGTTGGAACTCTGCGACGCCGTCTCGTTCGTGCATCGCAACCTCGTGGTCCATCGCGACCTCAAGCCCGCCAACGTCCTGGTTACCGCCGAGGGCCGCGTGAAGCTGCTGGATTTCGGCGCCGCCAAGCTGCTCGATGCCGGCGCTCCCGCCGCCGCCGATGCCACCCGCTCGGGCGCCCGCGTCTTCACGCCGCATTACGCCAGCCCCGAGCAGATTCTCGGCGGCGCTGTCACCGCCGCCTCGGACGTCTACGCCCTGGGCGTCATCCTCTACCACCTGCTGACCGGCCGCCTACCCTTCGACTTGGCCGGGTTCTCCAGCGCCAAGTACCTGGAAACGGTCCTCCATACCTCGCCCAAGCGGCCCAACCAGGCGGTCTCGGGCGACGCCGCCGAAACCGTGGCCGCCGCGGGTTCGCCGCGCCATGCCGCCCTGGCCCTGCGCCAGCGCCGCGCCCAGATCCGCGGCGATCTGGATGCCATCGTGCTCCAGGCGCTCCGTCCCGATCCCGCCCAGCGCTACGGCTCGGCCGGCGAGCTGGCCGCCGATTTGCGCAACTACCTCGAGCACCGCCCCGTCGCCGCCCGCCCGCCTGGCGCCGCCTACCGGCTGGGCAAATGGATGCGGCGCCATGCCGTCGCCATCGCCGCCGCCGCGTTGGCCGTCTCCGCGCTGGCGGTGGGCGCCGCGGCCACCTGGCGGGGCGCCGCCGCGGCCCGCCTGGAGGAGTCGCGCGCCGCCCAGGGGTTCCGCCAGGTCCGCCAACTCGCCAACCTGCTGCTGTTCGATTTCTACGACCAGGTCGAGCAACTCCCCGGCAGCACCGATGTGAAACGCCAGCTTGTCTCGCGCGCCATCCACTACCTCGACGGCCTGACGCCGGGCGCCTCCGGCGACAACGGCCTCCGGTTGGACCTGGCCGCCGCCTACACCAGAATGGGCAACGTCCTGGGGAATCCCTACGACCGGAACCTCGGCGATCCGCCCCAGGCGCGCGCCACCCTCGAGAAGGCCGTGCGCATCGGAGAAACCGCCCTGGCGGCGGATCCCCGCGACCCCCTGGCCGTGCGCCGCCTGGCCCTGGCGCGCCGCGGTTTGGGCGAAGTGTGTTTCGGGATGAGCGACGCCGCGCGCGCCATCCAGCTTCTCCAGGCCGCCGCCCAGTCGCTCGAAGCCCTCGCCCTCGGCCCCGCGGGCTCCCCCGACGACTTGGCCGAAGCCGCCAGCACCTTCGGCGGTCTGGGCGATCTCTACGGCCTTCACGGGCTCGGCAGCCTGCGCGATCCCCAGGCCGCCCTCGCCAGCTACCGCCATGGCCTGGATCTCAACCGGCGCGGGCTAGCCGCCGTTCCCGGCAACCCCCGCTTCCTGCGCGGCATTGCCGTGGCGCAGATGAAGATCGGCGGCGTCCAGGAGGATTCCGACGATGCCGCTGCCGCCGCCAGCTATGCCGCCGCCCTGGCCACCCTCGACCGTATGTCCCCCGAGGCCCTCCGCGCCATCTCCAACCAGCGCCTGGAAGCCATCATGCGCCACCGCCTCGGCGGTCTCCTGGCCGCCACCGGCCACCCCGCCGAGGCCGTGCCCCAGTTCCAGGCGGCCATCCGCTCATACCAGCAGTTTGCCGCCGCCGACCCCCTGGATCGCCAGCCGCGCTTCGACCTCGCCAACGCGCATTTCGCCCTCGGCCAAGCCCGCGAGGCGCTGGGGAATGCCGCCGCCGCGCGCCAGGACTACCGCCAGGCTCTGGCCCTCCTCGACGATCTGCTGCGCGGCGACCCCGGCAACCTGGTCTGGCAGGCTCATCGCGCCGAAACTCTGTACCTGCTAGGGTTTACCCACGATGCCATGGAGGCCGCCCGGCGCATCGCCCTCGCTCCCGGCGCCACTCCCGGCGACTTCGACCGTCTGGCCGGCTACCTCGTGGACGAGGATCCTCAACAGGCCCTCGCCTACGCCACCCGCGCCGTCTCGGGGAACCGCGGCGCCGACCCCGCCGCCCTCCTGACCCTGGCCCAGGCCCAACGCGCCTGTGGCCGCATCGCCGAATCCCGCCAGACCCTCGAAGCGCTCCTGGCCAGGCTCCCGGCCCCCTCCGCTCTCCGCCGCCGCGCCGAGTCTCTCCTGCACCAGTCTCTCCCGCATTAATAAGGTGGCCGCCCCGGCCTTCCACCCAGCGGCCGGCCGGATCCCCCGGGGTCCACTCAGGTCCTCGCTCACCACCCCCGGATTCGCGAAATCGGCAGTCTGCCGGGACTAAAGTTCCGGCACGGTCCGGCCGATTAGAACCAGTGAAGTGACTATGCTGGAAACAGCCCGTCCGCAGACGCCCTGGGCGCTTCGCCTGGTGCCGCCGTTCCCCGCGATCGCGCAACGCGTCCTGGGTCTCGTCAGCCAGGAAGACGTTAGCATCCGCGAGGTCTACGAGCTCGTCAGGATGGACCTGTCGTTTTCCGCGGAACTGCTCCGCTTCGCCAACTCCGCCCTGTTCGGCGTCCGTCGCGAGGTCAAGAGCCTGCCCCAGGCCATCGTCCTGGTCGGCCTCGACCGGGTCAAAACCATGGCCACTTTCGTGGCCCTGAACCGCATGGTCCGCTCTTCGGTCCGCGTCGCGGCGCTGCGCAAGATCTGGATCCACAGCCTGGCCACCGCCCTCATCGCCGACGAATCCGCCCGCCTCACCCGCGTGGCCCGCGACATTGCCTACACCACCGGTCTTCTCCACAACCTGGGAACCCTCGGCCTGATGTCCGCCTACCCGGACGAGTATTCGCGGATGCTGGAAGTCTCCAACGACTTCGGCTTCGATATCCTGAAAACCGAACGCGACCTCTTCGAGATCGACCACTGCTCCGCCGGCGCCTATCTGGCCCGGGACTGGGACTTCCCCGAGGAACTCGCCGCCGCCATCGCCACCCATCACGAGGCCCCCGTCCGCGGTGAAGGCACCCTCGATAACCTGGTTAAGGTGAGCTGGCGCCTCGCCGACACCCTCGGCTACGCCGCCTTCTCCCCCGAGAAGAACTGGGCATACGAAGAACTCATCGACTGCCTGCCCGAATCGTCCTCCTGGCTCGCCGAAGACGCCGAAACCGCCCGCCGCGAACTGGACGAGCGTCTCTCCGCTGCACCGCTTTAACCCGGCTTGCCGCCGGCGTCGGTGCTGCGCCATATAGCGTTGGCCGCGGAGGCGTAGAGCGTCGGCGGATTCCGGGGATCGGCGGCCAGACTGGCGATGGCGCCCAGCCCCTGTACCCATCCGAGCGTGAAAGAGAAACCGGCGTGCAGGCTCATGCCGGACGCGGCGAGGACCGCGGTCAGGATCGGCAACTTGCGCATACGTTCCAACTCCCATCGCACGCGGGCATGCCGGGGACGGGATGCGGCTGCCGTCAGCGCAGCAGACCTGCCCTCCGGAAACAGTTCGCATAGAATGAGAAAATGTCTCGACTTCCAACCCCAGCCGCGCGAGCGGCCCTCCTGACTTCCATGGCCCTGCTGGCCGCGGCGGCGGCCGATCCGGATTACAAGGCCATGCGCGAGGCCGCCATCGCCGATTCGCTGCTGGTCGAGAACATCGTCCTCCACCGCGATAACGGCGTCCTGACGCTCAAGAGCGGAACCATCGCCTTCACGCCCCAGGTGGCCGGGCGCGACACCCTGGCGGTGTTCGTGGGCGAGGGCGAGTTCGCCTTCGACCCGGCGCTGCCGGTCGAGAAGGCCCACCTGAAACTGGTGACCGGCGAAGAGACCGTCCGCGAGTCCTTCGACCGCGCGCTGTTCTGTTTCAGCGACGATACCGGCAAAGAGATCCGCTCCCAGACCCGGGCGCCCAAGCCGGATGCCAAACTCGCCGACGTCCTCCGCGACTACCGCAAGCTGCTGCGGCACAGCCCCGAGCGTCCCCGGTCGATGATCGAGGCGATCCTCACCTCGGAGTCCATGGATAACCTCGAGGCCGACCTGCTGGCGGACCTGCTGAATCCCCGCCAGCCCGGCTTCTTCAGCGCGTATCTGCACGGGCGCAAGCATTCCGACCTGCGGTTTCACGTGAAGCCGCGCGGCGTCATACCCGGCATGGCGCCCGAGGAGGTTGCCGTGATCGTCCTCGATCCCGGCGCCGAGCAGGAAGGCATCTGGTACCTGGCCCACTTGAAGAGCGAGATCGAGGGCGGCACGGCGAGTTCCAGCGAAGACCACCGCACGGCCGCCGCCGAAAGCTACCGCATCGAAACCACCATCGCCAAGAACGACCATTTCTCGGCCACCACCCGCGTGAAGTTCAAAGCCGTGACCGATGGCGACCGCGTCGTCAAGTTCGGCCTGCTACCCTATCTGCGGGTGACGCGGGTCTCCTCCGACGGCCGCGACGCGGCCTTCATTCAGGAGCCGGTTCACGATGACGCCAGCCTGTACGTGGCGATGCCGCTCTCCATGCCGCGCGGATCTTCGCACGAGTTGCTCATCGAGTACGCGGGCGATAAGGTGGTGCACAAGGAAGGCGGCGGCAACTTCGCGGTGGGAGCGCGCGAGAGCTGGTATCCGGCCCTCAATTCGTTCCGCGACCACGCTCTGTACAGCTTGGTTTTCAAAATTCCCAGGCAGTACACGCTGGCCGGCGTGGGCAAGCTGGTCAAGGAATGGACCGAGAAGGACTTCGCGTGCAGCGAATGGGACTCCCAGGTCCCCGTGCCCGTGGCGGGTTTCAACTATGGAGAGTTCAAGAAGGCCAAGCCCATCGACGACGATGCCACGCACATGGTGGTGGACGGGTTTGCCGCCACCGAAGCCCCTGATTATCTGCGGGGCGCGGAACAGGCGTTAGCCGTGGGCAGCCTGTCGCCGGCCATTCTGCTGGGACAGGGAATGGCCAAGGCGCAAGTCTCGCTTCGCATTTTCGACGCGTGGTTCGGCCACTCGGAGTTCGGCAAGCTGTCGGTCACCCAGCAGCCGCAATTCAGCTTCGGACAATCCTGGCCCACCCTGGTGTATATTCCCATGTCCGCATTCCTCGACGACACCCAGCGCTGGCAGTTGATGGGCAGCGTGCAATCGGGATTGACCCACTTCGTCGACGAAGTCATCCCCCACGAGGTGTCGCACCAGTGGTGGGGCCACATGGTGGGCTGGTCGAGTTACCACGACCAATGGCTTTCCGAGGGGTTCGCCGAGTTCTCCGCCGGGCTGTACGTGCAGTTGACCGAGAAAGACCCCGCCAAGTTTCTCAAGTACTGGGAGCGCGCCCACGATCTGCTGGTGCAGAAGAACGCCTTCGGGCGCCGCCTCAACGACGCCGGCCCGCTGTGGATGGGCGAGCGCCTCGATTCGTACCGCTATGAGAACGCCTACAACGCCGTGGTCTACCGCAAGGGCGCCTACGTGCTGCACATGCTGCGGCAGTTGATGTGGGATTCCAAGGAGGGCGACAAGTACTTCCGGGAGACGATGCGGGATTTCGTGGCCACTTACATGAACCGCAATGCCAGCACCGAGGACTTCGAGCGCGTGGTCGAGAAACACATGCGTCCCTCCATGGATATGGGCGACCACACCATGGGCTGGTTCTTCAACCAGTGGGTGTACGGCACCGCCATTCCCAAGTACAAATTCGATTACACGGTGACGCCGGATGCCGATGGGAAGTTCCTTCTGAAGGCCACCCTGACCGAGAGCGAGGTGACGCCGGACTTCGTGATGCCGGTGCCGCTTTATGTGGATTTCGACGGCCAGTTGGTCCGCCTCGGCTTTGTCCGCATGAGGGGTAACTCCACCAACGACAAGATTGAAGTGAAGTTGCCGAAGAAGCCCAAGCGGGTGCTCATCAACGCTTACCACGACGTGCTGGAGATGTAAGCGGCGCGGCGGGGTTCGCCACCTTGGCCCTTGTGGGGCAGGTTTTCAACCCGCGGCCGATTTTCAATCGGCCCGGTTCGCGGAAACCGCAGCGCGCGTTTGCCCGACTGTCTTGGGAACTCCTACTGGCGCCGTCCGAACTTGAGTCGAACCCTCGGGCTTTTCGTATCCGTGTTCATCGGTGTTTATCGGTGGCCCTGCTTTGGCGCCGTCGATCAGTCCCGCCCGCCAGCGCGCCGCATACCGCCGTGCAGGGGGCGAGCCGGATTCGATGGGCCGGTTTCATTCCGGGGCAGGGGGCAAGCGCTGGAGCATACCGCGAACCGTCTCCGTCTCGCGGGGCATCTTGAGTTCTTCGAAGGTAGCCAGGGCGTCGAGGAGCAGACGCCGCGCCTCGGCGATCTGCCCTTGATCCCTGAAGATGACACCCATGTTCCAGTGGCAGTACGCCAGACCGGCGCGGTCGCCGAGATCCCGACCGATGGCTTCCTCTTGTTTGCGGAGGTCCATGGCCTCTTCCAGGCGTCCCCAGTCGTGCAGGATCAAGGCTTGGTTCCCGAGGCTGGCTTGCAGGCCGGCGCGGTCGCCGAGATCGCGGCAGATGGCTTCCTCCTGTTTGTGGAGGGCCATGGCCTCTTCCAGGCGTCCCCAGGCCTTCAGGATCAAGGCTTGGTTGCCGAGGCTGCGTCCCAGGCCGGCGCGGTCGCCGAGATCGCGGCAGATGGCTTCCTTTTGTTTGTGGAGGGCCATGGCCTCTTCCAGGCGTCCCCAGCCGTGCAGGATCAAGGCTTGGTTCCCGAGGCTGGCTTGCAGGCCGGCGCGGTCCCCGAGATCCCGGCAGATGGCTTCCTTTTGTTTGTGGAGGGCCATGGCCTCTTCCAGGCGCCCCCAGTCGTGCAGGATCACGGCTTGGTTCCCGAGGCTGCGTTGCAGGCCGGCGTGGTCGCCGAGATCCCGGCAGACGGCTTCCTGCTGCTTGAAGAGGTCCATGGCCTCTTCCAGGCGGCCCCAGGCCCGCAGGATCACGGCTTGGTTGCCGAAACAGCGTCCTAGGCCGGCGCGGTCGCCGAGTTCCCGACCGATGGCTTCCTCTTGTTTGCGGAGGTCCATGGCCTCTTCCAGGCGTCCCCAGGCCAGCAGGATCACTGCTTGGTTGCCGAGCCAAGCCTGTAATGCGGCGCGCCTGTTCCGCGCCTCGGCGGCCAACTTCCCCCGCTCGCAGATCTCGAACGCGTCGGTCAGCCGCCCAACGCGCCAGGTCAGCAAGTAGCCAAAGTAAGCCAACTCTCCGATGAGGTTGCCGGCTTCCGCCTCGGCGTAATGCCCCAGCACCCAATCGAAGGCCACCTGAAACTCGGGGAGATCCTCCTCGCACCTCCGCCAATCCGTCTCCCAACTCCGGAACCGCTCCCGAACCGTTTCCGCATGACGCTTCCCGAAAGCCGCGCCATCGGCCGACACCCGCACAAGCGCGTGCAAACGATAGCGGCGGTCCGTGCGATCCAATTGCTCGACCAGCGACCGCGACGCCAGTTCATTGAGCGCCGCCAAAGCGGCGGGCTCCTCCATCCCGGCCACCGGCGCCGCCAGCGACAATCGGAAACCTCCCGGCGCGCAGGCCGCCATGGCATCGAGAAGGGTCTTCGCCTCGGCAGCCACCGCCGCGATGGCCTGGCGGATCAGCGCGGTAACATCGGCCGGCAGATTCGCGGCGAGGCTGGGAATGGTGTACCGCTGGTCGTAGTGGATTAATCCGGCGGACACCGCCACGCCGATCGGCAGGTAGCCTAAGCGTCCAAACAGGCCCTGGCACACGGCCCGATGCCGCTCCACTTCCGCCTCGCCGATCACCTTCCGGAACAGCTCGAAGCACTGCGCCTCGGTGAACAGCGCCAGCGGCGCGGGCTCGCGGAACTGCAGGAACCGCAGGTCGACGCGCCGCGTGGTGATCAGGACGGAAGCCGCGCCACTGGGAATCAGCTCGCCGGGGCTTTCCTCTTCCACGTTGTCGAGCACCAGCAGGCAGCGCCGGGCTGCGCAGTAGTCTCTTAGTTCGCGCACCACCTGGTCCAGGTCGCCCTCGATCCTCAGCCCGAGTTGGCGCGAGAGTTCGCCGGCCAGCGCCACCAGGCTTCCGCTCTGGCACGGCAGCCAGTAGACGGCTTCGAAATCCCGCTGATAACGGTGCGCGAATTCGATCGCCAGCAGGGTTTTGCCGCGCCCGGCCATGCCCTGCACGTGGACCACCGCCCCGGGCTCGCTCAGGCGCTCGCGTAGATTCCGCAGTTCCTCTTCGCGCCCGATGAATAGCGGCGGGCGCGCCGGAGCGTGGTTCGGACGCGGCCGCGCCGGCTGCTCGCCTAAGAGCCAGGTGCGGATGGCGCGGAATCCCTCCGGCTGGTTGGTGCGCAGGTCGAAGTACTTTTTGTTACGGAGCAGCCGCGGAATGCGGCAGTCGCGGTAGAGGACCCCCACCAGCCTAGCCTTTCGTGCGTTGACCTGTTCCCAATAGGCGTCGGTCCACTCCTCCTTGACCCACTGGGATTCCACCGAATCGGGCGACAGAATCAGCAGCACCACATCGGCATCCAGGCCCTCTTCGATCTTGCTCACGATGTTATCGCCGGGCCGGATCTCGGCTTCGTCCAGCCACACGCGGATCGAGTCGTCCTGCCGCAGAAAGCCGGCTAACTCGCGAACGAACGGCTTGTCCTGCGACGAGTGAGAGAGAAAGACGCCGATCATGGCCGCCGGTAACTCCCGCCCATAGTACTCCATTTCGCGCCCGCCCGCTCGCTTCCGGGCGGCGTTTCCAGTATCGAGGTATCGTTCCGGGGAACCGGGAGGCCGCGCCGGCGGACCAATCGGCGTTACGCCCTCGGTGTAGCTGGCTTACACGCCCGCGCGTTTCTTCTCGTAAGCCGCGAACTGGTCGCGGTACGGCTCGAATCCCTGACGGCCCATCAAGCCATAAGTGAGCTTCTTGCCCAGTTCCACGCCCTCCTGGTCGAAGGCATCGATGTCCAGCAGTTCGCCCAGGAACGCCGTCTGGAATTCCATGAGCTGCAGGAACGCCCCCAGGTGGGATTCATCCACGCGGTCCAGGGTCACCGTGCAGTTGGGACGCCCGCACTCGGTCATGGCGGCGGCGGTGGCGCGGCGTTCCGCGCCGATCAGCTTGGCCAGCGATTGCCCGCCCAGCGCGTCGAAGGCCGCGAGGCCCAGCCGCGGGTTGGGCAGCTTGCCCTGCCATGCGAAACGGTTCACCGCCCAGAAGGTGAAGACCTTGTCGTTGGGGCCCTCGATATATAACTGCACCTGCGAGTGCTGGTCGGTGGTTCCCAGGGCCGCGATGGGCGTCTGCCCGGTGTGTACCACCTCGCCCTTGCGGTTGCGGGCCTTGCCCAGCGACTCGGCCCAAAGCTGCCGGAACCAGAACGCCGCGCCCCACAGCCGGTTCGAGTAGGGGAACGCCACCTGGATCGGCTTCGCCTTGCGCGTCCACACCAGCCAGTGGCACAACGCCGCGCGCAGCGGCAGGTTCACCGCCAGGTCCGGCTGCCACGCCAGGTGCGTCATTTCGGCCGCGCCGCGGGTCAGCTTGCCGATGTCGATGCCGATCAGCGCCGCCGGCACGAGGCCCACCGGCGAGAGCACGCTGAACCGCCCGCCCACGTTTTCCGGAATCCCAAATGTGCGGCACCCCTCGGATTGCGCCAGCGCGAACAGGTCGCCTTTGCCTTCGGTGGTCACCGCCACGATGTGCGCCGCGGCGCCCACGCCCAGCGCCTGCCGCAGCCATTCGCGCACCAGCAGGAAGGTGGATACCGTCTCGGCCGTGCCGCCGCTCTTGGCGATCGCCACCACCAGCGTCCGCTGCGGGTCCATGGAAGCCATGGCCGCGTGCGTGAAATCCGGGTCCACGTTGTCGAGAATCACCAGCCGCGGACGGTCCGGCGTGAACGCGCCCTGAACCGGGTGCGGGCCGCGCATCCCGCAATCGAGCGCCCACGCGCCCAGGGCGCTGCCGCCGATCCCCACCACGCAAACGGTGTCGAACGTGCCTCGCACCGAGCCCGCGAACTTGCGGATGGCGCCGATCGCGGCCGTCTGAAACGGCAGGTGGGGGAATCCGTACACCCCGCCGTCGCTCAATTTGCGAAACGATTTCAGCGCCTTCAGCGCCTTGGCCGTGGATCGTTCGATTTCAGCCCTGGTGATGCCGTTGCCGCGCCCCACCATGTCCGCCAGGAGATTTCTTTCGTCGAATTGGATCATTTGGAAAATGGGGTCTGACCCCTTTTTTCGTCTACCGTCTTTGGAATACCTGGTTGTTGAATTCGCGGGGCGTCGGGAAGGTATCCGAAATGTGGTCCTGCCAGGTGAGGCCCTCCTCGTCGGCGAAGATCCACAGCATGCCCAGCACGGTGCCATGGCTCAGGCAGGAGCCCAGGAAACGCAGCATCCAGTGTTTGCGCTCGGGACGCTCGCCATCGAAGGTGACCACCGCCAGGCGGGTACATTGCATCCCGGCGGTTTCGCTCCCGGCGATGGCGTACAACAACATGTAAACCAGGGCGATCAGCGGCAGCGCCCCGCCCAACAGCAGGAGGCCCGTGCGGTTCATGACGAACTCGCCGCCCGCCACGCGGTAGATCGCCAGGAACAGGCCATAGGCGATGAACACCAGGCTCCAGTCCACCGCCGCGGCGGCGGCGCGATGCAACGGCGTGGCCACCGGCGCTTCGCAATAGATCACCGCTTCCACCGAGGTCCCCAGCGTGCGCGGCTTGGGCGGCATGGGGGCCAGGAAATCGAGTTTCTGCTGCAGATCCGGAACCGGCGCTTTTCGCGGGGAGCGTCGGAGCGCCGGCCGGGAACCCGTGCCCGTCCGGCTTCCGCCGGCTGGCGTCCTGGAAGACGCCGTCCGCGAGCGCCGCGCGGGCGGCGGGGGTGGCGCGAAGGCCTCAAACGGAATCACGTTGGGCGCCGGCCGTTCGTAAAACAGCCGCGGTTGAACCGCGTTTGCCAGACCGGGCAGGCGCGATGCTTCTGAAGTCCGTAAGCCCGGGGCGGCTTGCATCTCGGCAGCCAGCGCGCCATTCAAGTACAGCTCTCCAGCCGGCGACCCAGGGGCGCGGCGGCCGCACCGCCGGCAACGCTCCTCGCCATCCGAATTGCGCGAACCACAGTAGTTGCAGGTCATTTTGGCCTAACAGCGCCGCTCCTCGGGGAAGCCCCAGTACCCCGTTAAGTATGTTATTTTCTGATATTGGGCTTCCACCCGCCGAGCTCTCTCAACTTTCTTAACACAATGGGAGAAAAATGTCACGAAAAATCTTCGAGTAATAGGTGTCTTTCCGTCCTTACCTTATTGGCTGCGTTCGCTTTAGCGGTTCCGGCGCAGGCTCAGGTAAATACCCTATCCGCGGCGCCCCCCATGCCTGATCGCCTGACTCTGAAGCCCAGGGAGTGGGTCCTGTCGGCGGTCAGCCAGGGGGCTCGCAAGAATCCGCAGGGCGACTCCATCAAAGTCCTCGACGGCCACGCCGAAGCCGAAGACAGCAAGATGCTGGTGCGTGCCGACCACCTCGAGTACAACGAGGACACCCAGGTTTTGAGCGCCACCGGCAACGTGTACTTCCACGGTTTCGAAAAGAACGAACAGATCTGGTGCGACCATCTGGAGTACAACCGGGCCACCGAGAAAGGCGCGTTCTTCAACGTGCGCGGAGAATCGGCGCCGCGCATCGTGGTGCGCAGGGGCGTCCTCAGCGGCACCAGCCCGTACCACTTCGAAGGCCAGTGGGCGGAACGGTTGGGCACCCGCTACCTTCTCTATAACGGCTGGGTCACCAACTGCAAGATACCGGAACACGGCCAGCCCTGGTGGATCATGAAGGGCCCCAAGTTCGACATCGTCCCCCGCGAGCGCGTCAAGGCCTATCGCAGCGTGTTCCTGCTGCGCAAGGTGCCGCTGTTCTACGCGCCCTACTTCTATCACTCGATGGAGCGCGAGCCGCGCCACAGCGGCTTGCTCATGCCTCACCTGGCGCCCCACACGCAGCGCGGCGTGATGGTGGGCCTGGGCTATTACTGGGCCATCAATCGCAGCTACGATCTGACCTACGAGTTCCTCGATTACAATTCCGACGCTTTCGCGCACCACCTGGATTTCCGTGGCAACCCGCGCCCCGGCACGGATTTCGACCTCATCGTCACGGGCGTGCAGGACCGCGGCGGCATCCCCGGCAGTGCCCAGGGCCAGCCCGGCCAGCCCAATTACGTGCCACCCCAGACCTTCAGCGGCGCCACCATCTATTTCCTGGGCCGGAGCGATCTGGGCGACGGATGGCGGGCCACGGCGTTGGTCAACGATGTCACCTCGTTCCGCTTCCGCCAGGAGTGGTCGGGGAGCTACTCGGAAGCCATCGGTTCCGAGTTCCACTCGACTGGTCTGGTCGGCAAGAGCTGGTCCACGTACAGTTTCGACACCACGTTTTCCCGCCTGGAAAACTTCCAGGCGGCGGAGCAAGCCGTGGACGGCTACGAGCGCAACGCCGTGCTGATCCACAAGCTTCCCGAAGCGGAGTTCGGTTCGAGCGACCGCCGGCTTTTTCGCGACGTTCCGCTGTGGTTCTCCTTTTACTCCGCCGCCGGCCTGCTGTCGCGCACCGAGGATCTATTCGACAGCACCAACACCGTACGCCTGGGGATCTTCGATACCAGCCAGTTTACGCCGCGGCTATCCTTTTCGCCGCACGTCACCGGCGCCTTCCATCTCGGGTCCATCGACCTGATTCCCAGCGCCGGTTTCGACGAGACCTTCTACGGCGAAAGCCAGGCGCCCGACACGGCGCTGGGCGCGGGCTACTACCAGGCCGTCACCCAGCGGATGACGCGGAGCACCCGCGACTTCTCGCTGGATCTCATCCTACCCTCGCTGGCCCGCGTCTACAACAAGAAGACCGTCTTCGGAGAGAAGCTCAAGCACGTCATCGAACCGCGCGTGACTTACAAGTACGTCACCGGCATCGGCTCCGATCCCGCGTGCCGCCAGGCGGCCGAAGCCTCGGGCACCCTGGAAGGCGCCGGCTGCAGCGATTTCGACCACTACATCCGCTTCGACGAAAACGACCTGCTGGCCAACACCAACGAGCTCACTCTCTCGTTGACCAACCGCATTTACGCCAAGCGCAAGGACGGCAACGTGCAGGAGATCTTCGCCTGGACGTTGATGCAGAAGCGCTACTTCGACCCCACCTTCGGCGGTGCGGTGGTCTCCGGGCAGCCCAACATTTTCGCCGCCACCAGCGACCTCACCGCCTTCGCATTCCTGGTCGGGCCGCGTCCGTATTCGCCCATCGTGTCCATCGTCCGCAGCGTGCCCATCCCCGGCCTCGGCTTCAACTGGCAGGCCGACTACGACCCCCGGTCGCGCGCCATCGTGGACAGCAGTTTCTCGGTGGACTACCGCTGGAAGTTGTATTACGCCTCGGTCTCGGACAACGAGCTGCACTCCAATCCCATCCTGATGCCTTACGTCAACCAGTATTCCATGCGGGCCGGGTTCGGCGATCAGCAGCACCGCGGCTGGAACGCCGGCATCGAAGGGGCATACGATTACCGCTTGCGCGAACTCCTCCACTACACCACGCAGGTCACCTATAACACCAACTGTTGCGGATTCAGTATGCAGTATTTCCGCATCAACATCGGCCAGCCGCACGGAGTGTGGGCGTTCGCCTTCTCGCTCGCCAACATCGGCACGTTCGGGTCGTTGAAGAAGAACGACCGCTGGTTTTAGGACTTGGCCGGAGGCGGTCCCGGCACGCAACAGGCACGCCAGGGAGACGACTCGAGGAGTGGAAAAAAGGCGCCCCAAAAAAGTTATGGCCCCGAGCTGGGTATCTCGGGGCCCTTGCACTCAGAGAAGTGGCGGTGGGAGGGGACTCACCGCCAGGGATGCTGTCTGTATTGCCTGGTATATTAACAGTTACAGATCCGCTTGTCCAGTGTTTTCGGAATTTTTCTCAAAAAAAATTTTGAGGGTTGGCGCGGGGAGGCCGGATGCCGGCGCGGGCCAAAAGAAAAAGCCCCGAGCTGGGTATCTCGGGGCTCTTGCACTCAGAGAAGTGGCGGTGGGAGGGGACTCACCGCCAGGGATGCTGTCTGTGTTGTCTAACATCCTAGCAATTTCAGATCCGAATGTCCACAAGTATTTCAGGTTCCTCTCAACTTTTTTGTTTCCTAGTCTCGCCTTGGGAGACGTCCCGGCATCGCTCCGGATGCCTCGTAGGGGGCCGTCCGGCACGTCATGGAAGAGTTCACCTCAACCCTTTCAGAACATTCCAAGTGATTGACAATAAGCAACTTGCAAGTCGCATCCGAGCGCCCATCCCGCTGCGGTTAACGCTCTCGCATAACCAAAGAGGTATTGTGCGAACGGGCACACGAATGTCATTTTGGGCGTGGGAAGGCGGTGCCGAGTGAGTAAGACCCTGCTAGAGGAGAGGACCCCGGACAGTAGCGAGCGCGAGAGGCGCGCGAAGCGGCGCTTCCAGGTGGAGCAGGACGTGCGCTACAAGATGCTGTACGGCCAGCGCATCGCCGAAACGGGCTCCGGCAAGACAGCCAACATATCGAGCGGCGGGGTGTGGTTCACGACCGAAAGCATGTTGACCACCGGGATGCCGGTCGAGGTCTCCATGAACTGGCCGGTGCTGCTCAACGAGTCCTGCCCTATGAAACTCATGATTTACGGGTGCGTCATCCGCAGCAACGAGAAGGGCGCGGCCGTGGCCATCGAACGATACGAGTTTCGCACCCAGGGTAGGGCGTTTCAAACGGTATCGGCGGGGCCGCCGGTCGAGTTCCGGCTCCCCAGCTAGGCGAGTTCCCGGTTAGAGTTCGATCCCACCTTTGAATCTGCGTCGCAGGGGGTACGCGTGCGCGGCGGTGTCCGAAAGACTCCTACCTGAACCCGCCCAAGATCCGGGCCGGCAGCGTCACCAGCGCCCAGACCAGTTGCAGAACTCCTTCCACGGCGATCCCTAACAGCCGGAACGGCAGCAGGATAAGCCACACCAGCGGGTACAGGACCAGCGCCAGAAGCGCCAGCGGCCAGCACAGAAACAGCAGGATGCACCACAACAGGAACTTCGCCACGGTCTCTCCATCTCTCTCTTATCGGGACGCAGCCAGGCGCCCGGATGTTCCCGTGGGAATTGCGGGGCTCCGGCGGGTCCGGACCCCGGCCGGACATGCCCGGGTCCCCTCCGGCAAGGCCAGCCACTGCGCCAGTATGCGGGCAGTTGGCGCAGATCTACTTCGACCGCCGGCAACCGGTGGCAGACTGACCCGCATGGCGGGTGCAATTCCCGCGGCGGAATGTCGTTGTTCTCTAGTGGAGGGCAAAGACAATGCGCTATACGGCCTTGACTCTGGCGCTCGCCGGCGCCGTTCTGCTCTCGGGGTGTTCTTCGTTGGTCTCCTTGGATCCGTTCGTGACCGACGATCGGGCGGCCAGCGATGCAAACCTGGTAGGGGTTTGGCAGGGCGCCGGCGGCGACGACAAGGATTTGACGGTGATCCGGCGGAAAGGATCGGCCTACACGATTCGCTACATCGGCGACGACGACAGCGGAACGTGCGTCGCCCTGGAAGGCCGCCTGTTGCGGGTGGGCGATGCCGAGTTCATGGACCTTGTCGGCAACGACAAGAACGGCTTCGCCATCCCCGTTCACATGGTGGCGCGCGTTTGGCCGGAGGGCGGCGCGCTGCGGTGGGTATTCCTGGATTCGGACTGGCTCAAGGACCAGGCGAAACAGTCGTTGGGCACGCAGGCCGCCGGCGATCGGACGCTGATCACCACGAAAGGCGCCGCGGTGGCGCAGTTCCTGGAGAAATTCGGCGCCGACGAGAAGGCCTACTCCGGCGAGATGAAGCAGTGGGTGAGGGTGCCGTAGGAACGGGCTCCGCCGAATGCGGCTATCCTTAGAGTGGAGGAACGGAACCATGCGTCATCCGGCTTTGATCCTGGCGTTCGCGAGCGCCGCTCTGCTCACGGGATGTTCCAAGTTGATCTCGTTGAATCCGTTCGTAGCGGACGCTCAGGCGGCCGCCGATCCGGCACTGGTGGGAACCTGGAAGGGCACCGGCAGCGACGAGAAGGGGCGGATGGCGATCGAGCAGCGGGGCTCGGTTTACGCCATCCGCATCGAAGGCGACGCGAAACCCATTCACCTTGAAGGCCGCCTCACGCGGGTCGGCGATGCCGAGTTGATGGACGTGACCACCGCCGATGAGCACGACCTGGCTGTCGCGGTTCACCTGGTGGTGCGGCTGTGGCCCTCGGCGGGCGCGCTGAAGTGGGCGTACCTGGATTCGGACTGGCTGCGGGCACAGGCCAGGCAGGCGCTGGCCACGCAACCTTCGGACGGCAATACGCTGATCAGCGCGCCAGGCGACGCGGCGGCGCGGTTCCTGAAGAAATTCGGCGGCGATCCGCGGGCCTACTCCGGCGAGCCGAACCAGTTAGTAAGGGTGCCGTAAGGGGTGCGGCGGCGGCTACTTCGGATGCGCCAGGTTGCCCGTCCCCTCGTTCCCGGACTTGGGAAGGATGTCGGGGCCCGTGGTATCGCTTTCGAAGGAGAGGGGGATCTCGACGTAGGCGGCCTTGCCCTGGTCGCCGGTCAACTTCAAACGGTAATGCTTGGGGGCGCAATCGAAGACGATATTGCCCTGCAGGGTTTCGGCGGGCTTGATGGGGCGCAGGTAGCCGATCCAGTTCTGAACGCCGTCGCCGTTGCTGCTTTCGCCGCACGAGTTCCCGGCGTCGTCGTCGAGCGTCAGGTTAGGGACGTAGGTCTCGCCGCCAGCGCCACTGGTGACGCTGAGCCGGATCACCAGGAACCGGTTCTGCGGCAATCGCGCGCCGGTGCCCTCGCCGAGTTGCGCCAGCCATTCGTTCTCGAAGACCGCGTAGGTGAGCGGCGCCAGCTCGATTCGTTCGCCCATCTGGAAAGTCCGCAGCGGCGTCGTGACGGCGGTTCGCCCGGAACACGAGGCCAGCCAGGCCACCGAGGCGGCCATGGCCGCCCCCAGGAAGATCAGGTTACGCGGCATCATGAACAGAACCAATGTTATGCGCCGCGAAGGGAAGTGTCAATAGGGACGCTGGCGTTCCTGCAAGATCCGCTCGAACTTGCGGCGCTGATCGTCGTTGAGAATCTGCTCGATACGCGATTTCCCGTCGCTCAGCACGGTTCGATAGTAATCCCAGAAATCCGTCAGGATGGACCGCATTTGTTCGGACTGCGCGGGGGTCAGCTTCAGTTCGCGATTCATGCGATCGAAGAACGCCGCCCTGCCCTGGGGCGTGTCGAAGGCGGGAGGACTAGTGCGGTTGTGTACCCCGAAGTCCATGATCAAGGCGCCCACCGCCGCGCCGCACAAAAACACCAGCACCAGCGCCACGCCACAAGCGAACCTGGGGTTCCACATTCGGGCGGGCGCGGCTCGTTCGAGGACGCTATGGCTCATAGGATGTCAGCGTTGCCAGCATGCTATCGGACGCGGAAGCACTGCCGAAGCCGGGCGAGTCCTGCTGGGCCAGAATGCTGTCGGGCGAAATGCCGCCGGCATAACCGGCCTCCCGCGTAACCAGAAAGCCGCCCACCAGCACCAGCGTCACCAGGGACGACACCAGCAGACGGCGGCCGAAGGCGAAGTCCAGGGCGAACAGCCCGGAAAACGAAGGCGCGGCTTTGCGGGCTTCCACTGCCTGCATGACCCGAGCGTAGAAGCCCGGCGACGGCGCCACCGCATCTTCGGAGACGGCCCCGGAAAGGCTTCCCGAAGCCGGGTCCGTGGAACGCAACGAACCGAACATCCGCGAGACTGCCTGCATGCCACGAAGATCTTCCCGGCATTTTGGGCAGACCGCCAAGTGCGCCTCGACGGCCCGCTCCTCAGCCCGGTCCAACGAGCCGGAGAGGTAACCCTCGATGCTCTCGATTACTACCGCATGCATACGATCCTTCCCTAGAAAACGTAGCCTACCACGTAAGAAACCATCCCCTGCGGGTCTTTTGCCTTGCCTGGCCCGCCCGCTCCGGGGACCACCTATCCAACCCCCAGTCCGGGAGCCCTATCGAGCCGAGAAGCCGCCCGCACCAACTTCTGGCGCGCGCGGAACAGCTTCACCTTGATGGTGTTCTCGTTCATCCCGGTTTGAAGCGACAACTCCTCCACGGAGTAGCCCTCTACTTCCTTCATCATCAACAACATACGCTCTTCGGCGGAGACTTTGGCGAGGAGCTTGACGACGAAATCGCGGCGCGCCAGGCCGACGTCGGCCGCTTCCGGCCGATTGGCCTGTGGCTCGCTGTTCTCCACGCGCCGCGCTTCGTCCTCGCTCAGATCGCTCTCGTAAACCAGCTTCCTGACCTTGCGCTTGCGCAGGTAATCGAAACACTCGTTGACCGTGATCTTGTAAATCCAGGTGATCGGCGAGCTGCGGAAATCGAAGCTCCGCAAGGACAGGTAGACCTTGGCAAATACTTGCTGTGCAATATCTTCCACGTCATTGCGCTGGCGCACGATGCCGTGGATGATGGAGAACACCTTGGACTGATAGCGCTCCACCATCTCGCGGAACGCGCCATCGTCGCCATTCTGGGCTCTGCGGACCAGCGCGCCTTCGGCCGTGCTCTCGTAATCCACTATGGGCTTCGCAGCGATCCTCTTGCCGTATCCGGGGAATGCCAGGGTACCGGTCGAAGTTCCCATACACCCTCTCCGACGCACCCCACGGACCTCGGGTTTCACCGAGCTGCTACACTACCCATTTTGCACGAAAAGCCCCCAGTCATGTGGAAGGCGACTGCGACCGCGAGTCGCCTTCCCGCATCCAAAACCGTAGATGTTGCGAAAATCGGCATTCCGGGTTCCTGGAGTGCCCGAGGGCCTGTTTGTATAATGGGTGTGGAAGACTCGCAACCGAGGAGTTCAAGACGAATGGTCCAGTTAACCGAACGAGCAATCGGAAAAGTGAAGGAAATCATGGCTTCCCAACAGCCGGCCCCGGCTGGCCTGCGGATCGCGGTGGTGGGCGGCGGCTGTTCCGGGTTCAGCTACTCGATGGCCTTCGAGAACCAGCCCGGTATGTTGGACAAGACCTACGATTACAGCGGGCTGAAGGTTTACGTGGACCAGGCCAGCATGCTCTACCTGGATGGCGCCGAGGTGGACTACGTGGACTCGCTCGAGGGTTCCGGTTTCAAGTTCAACAACCCCAACGTGCGGTCCACCTGCGGCTGCGGCAGCTCCTTCCAGGCGTAGGAAGACGGGGGCCCGGCGCTCCAGTTCGCGTGGTTGCCGGGCGGCGCCGTCCCGCCCAGCCGGCGAGCCACTAGGCGCAACCAGGCGGCGCCATCGAAATCGAATTGTAGCGGCCAGTGCCCGTCCCGGGAATTCGGCCTTCCACACTCGCCCCGTTTTTTGGGGTTCAATAGAAGCATGCGTTGCCTAGTTGGGATACTGCTTCTGGTTTCGGCGGCGTGGGCCCAGATCGACGGTCGCGTCACCGGGACGGTGATCGATCCAACTGGCGCCCCGGTTCCGGGCGCCGAGGTATCTCTGATTCTGGCGGGCGGGGCAAAGCCGCTGCTGACCACGAAGACGGCGATTGACGGGACGTTCCATTTCATCGGCGTGCGGCCCGGCTACTACGATGTGACGGTGACCTCGCCGGGGCTGCGGAAGCTCGTCCGCAACGGCATCGCCGTCGACGCGGCGCGCGAGACGGAGGTGGGGAGGGTGATGCTGGGGCTGGAGTTCTTCGAGCAACCCACGGTGTTCGTCAAGAGCGACGACCTGACCGTGGCGACCACCAACGCCGAGATCTCGCAGACCGTCAGCATGGAGGAGATCCGCAACCTGCCGCTGCTGGACCGCGATCCCCTCGGCGCCATGCAGTTGCAGGCGGGCGTGGTCTACAACGGCAATTCCAACACCGTGATCAACGGGTTGCGCACGTCTTACTCCGACATGACGCTGGACGGCATCAATATCCAGGACAATTACATCCGCGACAACGCCCTGGATTACTCGCCCAACAAACCCTTGCTCAGCCAGGTGCGCGAGATGACCGTGGTCACCTCGAACGGCAACGCGGCCTTGTCGGGCGGCGCCACCGAGACGGCCTTCACCACGCCCTCGGGCACCAACCAGATCCATGGCGAAACCTTCTGGTACAACCGCAACAACGCCTTCTCGGCCAACGATTGGTTCAACAACCAGTCGGGAGTGGCGCTGCCGTTCCTCAATCAGAACCAACTGGGCGCCTCCGTGGGCGGGCCCATCCAACGGGACAAGCTGTTCTACTACGGCACTTACGAGGCGGTTCGCGCGCACCAGCAGACGCCCGCGGACGAACTGATTCCGACGCAGTCCATCCGCAACGGCATTTTCCAGTACCGCAACGGCTCGGGCGCCGTGCAGTCGGTTGGTCTGCTCGCGCTGCGCGGCATCTCGATCGACCCGGTGGTCCAGAACCTCCTCAACCAGGTGCCCACGCCCGATCGTATCAACAGCGACCTGCTGGGCGACGGGCTGAATTCCGGCGGGTACCGCTTCAACCAGGTGGACAACGAGACCCGCGATAACGTCACCGGCCGCGCGGATTACACCATCGACATGAAGCAGGCCGTCAACGCCTCGTTCTCGTGGAATCGCGATAACTCGTACCGGCCCGACGCGGAGAACGACTATTCCGCGGTTCCCAAGATCACCAATCCCACACACGCCGCCCTGCTGGCGATGTCCTGGCGATGGACGCCATCCTCGCGCATGACCAACGAAGTGCGCGCCGGGTTCAACCTGACTTATGCGTACTTTCTGACGTCGCAGCAGTTCGGCTCGTACATACTCACCGGCATGTCGTTTGCCGATCCGGTCAACGAATTCATGCCGCAGGGACGGAACACCGACACGTATGTGCTTTCGGACGACGCCGCCTACCAGCGCGGGCGCCATTACATCCAGTTCGGCTTTCACGGGCAGCGGGTCCTGGTGCGCTCCTACGACGACGCGGGCGTGCTGCCGGTCTACAGCCTGGCGATGGGCTCGGGCCAAACCCCGCTGACCGCCCGCAACCTGCCGGGGATCAGCGCGGACGCTCTCGGCGCCGCCAACGGATGGCTGGCCACCCTGGGAGGTTACCTGGACGGCTACGGCCAAACCTTCAACGTGACCTCGCGCACTTCCGGATTCGTGCCGGGCGCGCCGTTTCTCCGCCACTTCCGCATGAACGAGTACGCCCTGTACTCGACCGACAAGTGGAAGCTGTCGCCGCATGTGACCGTGACCTACGGCTTGCGCTACACGCTGCCGGGGGTGGTGGATGAAACCGATTCGCTGGAGCTGCAACCGGTTTTTCAGGGCGGCGCGGTCGAGACGCTGCTCAATCCCAACACCGTACTGGACTTCACCGGCGGGTCCTACGGGCGGCCGTGGTATCGCAGCGACAAGAAGGATTTCGCCCCCAACGTGGGCGTGGCGTGGGACGTGTCCGGCGACGGCAAGACCGCCGTGCGCGCCAGTTACTCCATATTCTATGTCAACGATCAATCCATCCTGGCGCCCGAGAACATGCTGGAGGCCAACGCCGGCCTGCAGGGATATTCCGCCACCACCGGGCTTTCCGGCCGCGTGGGAAACGGCCTGCCGGCCATCCCCGAGCCGGTCTACAAGGTTCCGCTGACGGTCGCCTACAACTCCCAAAGCACGCCCTTCAACTTCGTGGGCGCCGTGGATCCGAACCTGCGCACGCCTTACGTGCAGCAGTATTCCGTGGGCATTCAACGCGAGTTCCGGGGCACGGTTTACGAAGCGCGCTACGTGGGGAACCACACCGTGGGCGCCTATCGCGCCTTCGACTTCAACCAGGTGAACATCGGCGCCGGCGGGTTCCTGCAGGATTTTCTGAAGGCGCAGAGCAACGGGCTGCTTTCGCTGAAGACCAACGGCACCTTCAACCCGGCTTTCAGTAACTCGGTGCCGGGCAGCCAGCCGCTTCCGGCGATCAGCACGCTGGCCGGCAACGGCGGCCTGAACGCCAACATGAGCCGCTCGGACGGCAACGTGGTGAACCTCATCCAAACCGGGCAGCCCGCCGAACTGGCGTACTACTACCAGACCAACGGTTACAACCCCGCGAACGCGGTGCCGTTTTTCGCCAATCCCGACGTCGTCGGCGCCGACTTGTTGACCAACTTTTCGAGCGCCAGTTACAACTCGCTGCAACTGGAGGCGCGCCACCGCATGCGCTCGGGCCTCAGCCTGACCGCCAATTACAGCTTTTCGAAAGTGCTCAGCGACGCCGATGGCGACTCGCAGTCGCGCTTTCAGAACCTGCTGGACATCCACAATCCCAAGCTCGAGCGCTCGCGCGCCAACTTCGATTTGACGCACATGATCAAGGGCAGCGGCTTTATCGAGCTGCCCTTCGGGAAGGACCACAAGCTGCACTACAAGCCGCTGGACCGCGCGATCGGCGGCTGGACCGTGGGGGCGGTGATGACGTGGCAATCCGGCGCGCCGTTTTCCATTCTTTCGGGATATGGCACCTTCAACCGCGCCGCGCGGTCCTATTACAACACCGCCGATACCACGCTCTCCGGCCAGGCGCTGTTCCACGCCGTCAGCTTCCACATGACGGGGAGCGGGCCGATGATGTTGCCGTCATCCGCCGTCAACCCGGCGGACGGCTCCGGCGCGATTTCGAGTATCGACGCGACGCCGTTCTCGGGCGAGATCTTCTTCAACCCGCCGGCCGGAACCCTGGGAACGCTGCAAAAGCGCATGTTCGACGGCCCCTGGACGTTCGACCTGGATTTGAACCTGCTGCGTGAGATCAAAATCTCCGGCCATCATTCGGTGGAGCTGCGGATGATGGCGATCAACGCACTGAACCACGCTACTTTCTGGTCGGGCGACCAGAACATCAACGCCGTGCCGTTCGGCATCGTGGGCGGGACGTTTTTCGGATCGCGCGTGGTGGAGTTCGGGCTGACGTACAAGTACTGAGGCGGAGCGCGCTCACTTGGTAAGCTGCCAGGGGTTAGAGAACTGGCTGGTGTTTCCGTCGGGGTCGGTGGCTGTTGCGGTAACGTTGGGGCCGCGCGGCGGAGTGGAAAGCGCTATGGAGAACGCGCCTTGCGCATTGGCGATCCCGGAGGCCTCGAAGTAGCGCCCCTGGCTGCCCGCGTCCGAGAAAACCTCGACTTCGCATGCGGGGCATGCCGTGCCCGAAACGCTCGTGGTGCTTACGCTCAGGAGCACAGGCACGGCCAGGCAAGCCGTCGCGTCGGCACAAAACAGCGCGAGACCCGCTCTGTTGCCGTAGAGGGAGTTGCGGCGAAACGTGTTCCGGTCGCCAAAAGTGGATTGGCCACCATACCCCGAGTTCCCAACGATGGTGTTCCCTTGGACAATGATGTCTCGCCCGGATACGTCGGGCGCCGATCCTCCGCCCGCCGATATGCCGCGCGGGTCCGGGCTGAGGTTACCCTGTAAGTCGATGCCGAGCACGTTACTCTGGACCACGTGGCGCTTCCCGTTCACCGAGAGGCTCCAGCTCCACGTTCCCAGAATGAGATTCCCCTCTGGCCCAGTGGCCCCGCCAATGATGCTTCGTCTGGTTCCGGAGCCCAATGCAATACCGTCTGTCTGGGAAGTAACTGCAACACCATCCGCGTTGGCACCGACGTAATTGCCAAGGAAAATCCCGCCCAGGTCCTGGTCCACGCCCACCGCCATACCCTGCCCGGTGAGCAAGAGATTCCGGTCCTGCTGCCGGCTTCCGCCGATGCGGCTGTACTGAGTCTGGAGCCCTGTGACGGCTGTACCCCCGTTTCCGAGCACGAACCTGCCTGTGGCATCGAAACCGATTCGATTCCCGATCAGCTGGTTGAAGTTAGTGCCGAAGAGCAGCAACGCGACGCCGCCCCCCGAACCGGCTATCGTATTGCCATCTAAGATGTTGTCATAGGCGCCGACCTCAAGCCAGACGGCCTGCACCTGGCCTCCCAGCCCAATCACCTTGGTGCCGGTGACATCCACACCGATGGTGTTTCCGACGATCTGGTTGCCGCGGGCGAAATTGCACACATCAATCGCGTGCGAGCTGGAACCGGCCAGCAGGTTTCCCTCGTTCGGGTTGGTCCCGCCCACCATGTTGTAGCTCGCCTCGATGACCCAGAAGGTACCGCCCATGGTCGAAAGACTGGCCGTGCCTTGGACCGTTGCCCCGACAGAATTGCCCTGGATCCGGTTGTGAGCGGTAGCCGCATCGCGCAGCATGACTGGGGCAGCGCCGATCATGTTTGCGCCACCCGGCGCCCCTGTCCCGATGCGGTTCCACATCGCCCCATTCTGGAGCTTTAGCTCCATGCCCGGTCCCCATATGGGCTCGGTCATCGTGGATGGGTCCGGCCCCAGGACATTGCCAGCGATCAGATTGTCATATGCTCCCGCCCCGTCGAGTAGCAGGTTCGGCAGACCCGAAGAATCATCAAGACCCTGCCCATTATTCCAAATGGCATTTCCTTCCCCGGTTGGGCCGCTGCCAGCATGACGATCGCCTCCGATCTGGTTGTGAGCCGCGCCGCCGGTCAGCACGATGCCGCCACCAGCAAAACCAGTAACCTGAAGTCCCTTGACGGTGTTGCCTGGTGAAGTGATCGCCACCCCTGCATAACCCGCCCCATTTCCCATCAACATGACGGCCGCGTTGGAGGCGTCCAGAGTGATCCAGCCCTTGTCCAACTGAAGCGGGCTGCTCAGCAAGATCTGCTTCGGTTGACCTGAAGCGGGAAAGACGGCTGGGTCGAAGGTGACTGTTCCCCCGGAGGGAGTCTTGCCGAGGCAGTCGCGGATGCTGCCCGGTCCGGAGTCTGTTGCGGCGGAAACCGTACACGTCGGGCCGGGAGCGGGCGGCGGCGGAGCTGCGAGCGCAGCCGGAAGCGGGTCGTCCGCGGACTCGATCGCAGCCGCAGTGTACGGCCTGAGCCCACCGCTGTCCAATCCAAGGCTCTGTCCCAAAGCCGGGGCCGGCGTTGACGCAGCCGGGCTGTCGGCCCGTGGGAGGATTACCAGACCTCCCTCGCTATCGGGCAGGTAAATCAGGTTGCCGATGGAACGCACGCTGTAAGCGAAACCGGGCGATTCGAACTGCGCCACCGTGACCGGGTTCGCAGGGACCGAGACGTCGACGGCGACCAGCCCGCTCGCTACGCTGAGGTAGGCCAGGCTGCCAGCAATGTCGACGCCGTACGAGCCCCCAAGGTTGTAGGAGCCAACCTGGGTGGGATGGGCTCCATCGCTGACGTCCATGATCGTCAAACCCTGGCCCGTGGCGAGATATGCGAGACTGCCGTGGGCGGCAACGCCCTGAGCGGCCTGTGTTGAAAGGCTCAGCAGGGCCGGCGCCAGGGGATTGCCGGTATCGACCACGGCGAAGCCGCCGCCGACGCTGTAAGCGCGCGACCCGTCCACGGCGACAAAGAAGGCACCCGTAGGAACCAAGTCCACCCACACCGGATTCGACGGCTGGCTGACATCCAGAATGCCGATCCCCAACTCGTTGGCGATGTAAGCGTAGTTGCCGGAGACGCGGATTGCCCAGCCGGCGCCGTACACCGTGCTATGCGGCTCCAGGTAGAAGTAACCCGCCTGCGCGGGATTCCGGGGGTCCGACACGTCGACGATATAGACGCCACGCGCTTCCTTCGCCTGTTGACCGGTGATGAGATAGGCGTAGTTCCCCTGTACCGCGACGCCCATCGTGTAGGACTGCGTCAGGAACGCGCCCACTTCCTGCGGCGCGCTGGGCTGAGTCAGATCGATTACGCGTAGGCCGGCGAATCCGGCGGCGACATAGGCGTAGTTGCCCTGTGCGTCCACGTCGTGAACATCCGAGACGAAGGCGTGGGTGGCGGTTTCGGCAAGCCAGGGAATCGCCGGCAATGGCCGACCGCCGCGGCGCAGCTGCCGTTCGGAGAACGCGCGCACTCCCCAGTTGCGGTCCGCGAGATAGACCGTGCCGCCGCTCACGGCCACCGCCCTGGCGTCCGTGCTGTCCGTCGAATACTGCGCGACGCGGGCCAACTGGTCCCGCCGGGAGGCGTCGACGACCGCCAGACCCGCACAGCTATCCGCCACGTAAGCCCGGCCCGCGGCGAGCCCGACGCCCATCGCCCAGCATCCCGTCTTGAGCGCGGCGTTCTCGATCGGATGGCTGGGGTCGGCTACGTTGACTGACCGCAATCCGGCCCAACCGTCCGCCACGTATGCGGTGCTCCCGCTCACGGCAATGTCGAAGCTGAAACCGGAGGTCGCTAGCGTGCCCAGTTCCACGGGATGCGACGGGTCGTGAACGTCGGCAACCAGCAAGCCCGCCCCCGCCGCCGCCAGGTAGGCCCGGCCGCCATTCAGCGCGACCTTGAGCACGTTGTGCGTGGGGAACGCCGAGCCGAGCGGGACTGGCTGCGCGGGGTTGGAGATGTCGTAGAGCAGCAGACCGTAAGGCCCGTTGGCCACATACAGCGTGGCACCAGACACGGCGACACCATCGGCTGGCCCCCTGGCCGTTACCGTGGCGACCTCGAGCAAAGCCGATGGATTCGAAACATCCACGATGTGAACGCCCGCCTTGCCGCAGGCGACGAACGCCAGGTTGTTCTGGACGGCCACGCCTTCAACCAGGTCCGAGTAGACCGCGGTATGACCAAGCTCCCGCAAGCCGTTGGCGGGGTCCAGCAGCACCAGCCGCCGACCCGTGCCGGCGTATACGACCCAGGCATCCGCCGCGATCACCTGGGTCGCTCCGCCGATCTGGCCGATGGCTTGCCAGGAGCCCGTCGCCGCCTGCGCCAGAAGCGCGCCCGCCAGCACCGCGAGAACCGGGCGAATGGGAGGGTGGGCCGGCATCTTCATCTTGGAGCCCCGCGTCCGGTTAGTATACACCCAACCGCGAGGCAGGAATGCTCTCGGAGCCGTACTCAACCGAAGCACCCGGCCCTCATGAGGCGGATGGCTCGGCGCGCGCCCGCGTAGCGCGTGCGAACGGCCCAGGTGGCCGTCCGGCTTGTGTGGACCGAGTGGGACCTGGGAGCCTAGAATGGAGCTTTTGGGGATACCCTTATGGTTCATCGGCGCACGCCTCTGGCGGTTTCCTTTCTCCTCTCCCTGACAGCGGCGCTTGCGGCGGCCGGCCAGCCGCCGTTGGCTTTCGAACCGAACATGGGCCAGACGGACCCGCAGGTGCGGTTTCTGGCGCGCGGCGCGGGGACCACGGTCTTCTTCACGGACACCGAAGCGGTGATGGTGCTGCGCCAGCGCCGGGAGAACGGGGACGGCCATCCCGTGCGGCCGCGGCGGCGGCAGGCGCGGCCAGCCGTCGAGCACCGGGTAGTGCGCATGACGTGGGTGGGCGGCGCCGCTCCTCAAACCGCGGCTCTCGAGAAGCTGCCCGGCGTGAGCAACTACTTCATCGGCAACGACCCATCCAGGTGGCGAACCGATATCCCCCACTACGCGCGCGTTCGCTACGACGGCGTCTACCCGGGTATCGACATGCTGTGCTACGGCAACGGCGGGCAGTTGGAATACGACCTGGTGGTGGCGCCGGGGGCGGACCCGCGGCGGATCGAGCTGGCTTGGGACGGCGTGGATGGGATGCGCCGGAACGCGGACGGAGACCTGGTGCTCGGAACGGCGCTGGGCGATCTGGTGCAGAAGCGGCCGCGCGTGTATCAGGAAATCGGCGGGCGGCGCGTGGAGGTGGCGGCGCAGTACGTGGTGCGCCGCGACCGGCGTGTGACGTTTGCGCTGGCGCGTTACGACCGCAGCCGGCCCCTGGTGATCGATCCGGTCCTGCTGCTGTACTCCACCTACCTGGGCGGCAGCGGGGACGACGGCGCCGACTCGATCGCGGTCGACGCCACTGGCGCGGCCTATGTCGCGGGCGACACGGACTCCACGAACTTCCCCACGCTGTCGGCCTTCCAGTCCTCCTACCATGGCGGGACCGACGTCTTCATAAGTAAGTTCTCCGCGGCGGGCAACACGCTTCTTTACTCCACTTACCTGGGTGGCGGGGGAGACGACGAACCCGAGGAGATCGCCGTGGACGGCGCGTTTTCCGCGTACGTCACGGGGTCCACCACCTCCAGCGACTTCCCCACGCAGTCCGCCTACCAGAGCGGTTACAAGGGCGGCCAGGATGCATTCGTGACGAAGTTGGCGCCGGCGGGCAACGCCCTGGTTTACTCCACCTATCTGGGTGGAACCGGCGAGGATGCCGCCTACTGCATTGTCGTGGACGGGTCCGGATCGGCTTACGTGACCGGCTACACGACTTCGGCGGATTTCCCCACCTTGTCGGCCTTCCAGAGCGCTTACAAGGGAGCCAGGGACGCCTTCGTGGCCAAACTGGCGCCGGCGGGCAACGCTCTGGTCTACTCCACCTACCTGGGCGGCAGCAGTCTGGATATCGGCTTCAGCATCGCGGTGGATGGGTCGGGATCGGCTTACGTGGCGGGGTGTACGGAGTCCACCGATTTTCCCTTGCAGTCCCCTCTTCAGAAGGTCTACCAGGGCGGATGCGATCCCTTCGTCGCCAAGTTAGGACTGGACGGCAAGACGCTGGTCTACTCCACGTATGTGGGCGCGGGCATGAACGCCAACACTATTGACCAGTCGGAAGGCATCGCCGTGGACCAGTTCGGCTCAGCTTATATCACCGGATCGACATACTCCTCCGTGTTTCCCACCCAGTCGGCTTTCCAGACGGCATCCGGAGGCGGACTGGATGTTTTCGTGGCCAAGCTCTCGCCCGCGGGTACGGCACTGGAATACTCCACGTATCTGGGCGGAAGCGGCGACGAGGAGCCGTATGGCATCGCCGTTGACGCGGCTGGCGCCGCGTACGTCTCGGGGTACACTACTTCAAGCAACTTCCCAACCAGATCGCCTTTTCAGGCGGTGAACCATGGCGGCCCCAACTATTGGGACGTCTTCGTCACCAAGCTGGCGCCGGCCGGCAATGCGCTCGTGTATTCCACTTACCTGGGTGGATCGGGGGACGATTGCAGCACCTACATTGCCGTAGACGCCGCCGGCGCGGCGTACGTGGCGGGGTTTACGTCGTCGACGGACTTCCCCACGCAGTCTCCCTATCAGGCCGCCAACCGGGGCAGCTACAACGCGTTTGCGGCCAAGCTGCAGCTTCCCGTGGCGGTGGCTACCAGTCCGGCGGGTCTCGCGATTACCGTGGACGGCGTCAGCCTGACCGCTCCGCAAGCGTTCGATTGGGCCACCGGGGCCGTTCACAGCATCGGCGTGAGTTCGCCGCAGGGAACCGGAAGCTCGCGCTACGCCTTCACGAATTGGTCGGATGGCGGCGCCCTGAGCCACTCCATCGCGGCTTCTTCCACGTCCACTACCTACATTGCGAGTTTTGGAGCCCAATACCAGTTGACTGCCGGCGTATCGCCCGCCTCCGGTGGAACCGTGGCCGCAAGTCCCGCTTCGGCGGATGGCTTCTACAACAGCGGGACGCAGGTCCAGTTGACCGCCCAGGCCAACCCGGGCTACGTGTTCGATAAGTGGAGCGGAGACCTGACGGGGAGCGCCAATCCGCAGACGCTGGCGATGAGCGCGCCGCACGGCCTGACGGCCGGGTTTGTCGCCGCGCCCGTGAATCCGGTGCAAATCGCCCAGGTCAAAGTGGCTTACGGCGGCGTGGATATCGCGCAGAACGCCTGGATCGAAATCCACGGAACGGGCCTGGCGCCGGCGAGCGTCCCGGCGGGCGGCGTCACCTGGAACGGCGCTCCGGAACTCGCCGCGGGCATGATGCCTACCTCGATTGACGGCGTCAGCGTGCAGGTGAACGGCAAGCCCGCGTACATCGACTGGATCGGCGCGGTGCAAGTGAACGCGCTGACGCCGCTCGATTCCACCACCGGGGGAGTGCAGGTGACGCTGACCAACGGGTCGAACACCAGCGCTCCGTTCGCGGTGAACATGAAGACGGTGGCCCCGGCGTTCCTGCAATTCGGCGCGGGCCCCTACATCGCTGCGCAGCATAGCGCCGACTACAGCCTGCTGGGGCCGGCATCCCTGTCGTCGCCGGGCTACGTTTTCACGCCGGCGCGGCCGGGGGAGGCGATCATCCTGTACGCCACCGGGTTTGGCCTGCCCGCGGCGGCCGTGACGGCGGGCTCGTTGGCGCAAACGGGTTCGCTCGCGAACTTGCCGGTGGTCACCATCGGCGGGGCTCCGGTGGTGGTGCAGTATGCCGGCGAGAACGGCTACGCGGGCCTCTACCAGTTCAACGTGGTAGTGCCGGCCTCGGCCTCTAACGGCGACAACGCCGTGATCGCGACCTATGCCGGAGCCAGCACGCCGGCCGGCGCAGTGATTTCGGTCGCACACTGACAATGACTCCCAACCCAACCCTTCCGCCCGCCGTCCGGACTCTCCGCCTCTGCCGCCATTTCCAAATGGGGACGAGCGTGGTCCGCGCCGTCGATGGCATTTCTCTCGAAGTCGCCGCGGGGGACTTCGTGGCGTTGCTGGGCCCGTCGGGCTCGGGCAAATCGTCGCTGCTGAACCTGATCGCGGGGCTCGACCGCCCCACCGCCGGCACGGTCGAGATCCTCGGGAAGGACCTGGCCCGGCTCTCCCGCGACGAACTGGCCGGCTACCGGCTGCGCACGGCCGGCATGGTCTTCCAGTCGTTCAACCTCATCCCCACCATGACGGTGATGGAGAACGTCGAGCTGCCCATGTGCTTCGCCGAAGTGGACCGCGCCGAGCGAGCGTCGCTGGCGCGTGCGGCGCTCGGCCGCGTGGGGCTGACCCCGCGGGTGGGGCACCGGCCCTCCGAGTTGAGCGGCGGCGAGCAGCAGCGCGCGGCCATTGCGCGGGCGCTCATCAACCATCCGCGGCTGCTGCTGGCGGACGAGCCCACCGGCAACCTCGACAGCCGCACCGGCGCCGGGATCATGAGCCTGATCGTGGAATGCCGCGCCTCGCTCGGCATGACCGTCATCATGGTCACTCACGAGCGCGCCCTGGCGGAGCGTTACGCGCGGCGCATGTTGTTCCTGGCCGATGGCGTTCTGGACGGCGACGTGGAAAATGGAGCCATCGCATGAAAACCCCCGACCTGCTGCGTCTCGCCACGCGCAACCTGCGCGAGAGCATGCTGCGCAATTCGCTGACCACTATCGGCATCTCGGTGGGAGTAGCGTCGCTGGTGTCGATGATGTCCCTGGGGGTTGGCTTGCAGCGCATGATCGGCGTTCGGCTGGAGAAGGTGGGGTTCAACCTTCTCACGGTCATGAACCGCGGCAACCTCCTCCGCATGGGCGGCGTGGGGGCGAATTCTCCCCAAGCCAGTCAGGCCGAGGAACGCGCTCTGGACGAAGCCGCGCGCCTGGAGATCGAGCGCCTGCCCGGCGTGGTCGAGGCGTATCCCGAGTTGCGATTCCTGGGCGAGTTCTCGTTCGCAGACCGGACCCGCCACGGCATGTTGGCCGCCCTGCCCGGCTCCGTCAAGACCACCGACGATTTCAGTAACGTGAAGGGCCGTTTCTTCTCCTCGCCCGAAGCCGCCGAAGCCCTGGTCGAGAAGAGTTTCGCCGCGGAGTTGCTGGGGAAGCCCGTGCCGCGTCCCGGACGCGGCGTGCTGAGGAGGATGTACGGGCCCGCGTCCGCGTCCCTGGACGTGTCCGCGTTGGCCCGCGACCTGGTGGGCAAGCTCCTGGTGCTGCACTACTCCGAGCGCGTGGCGGGCGCGGACCGGACGGCCGGGTACACGGTGACGCCGCGCCAGGCAACCCTGAAGATAGTCGGCGTGGCGGATATCGACGTGCAAAGCCGGTATGCCCGCACCGGCGTCTTTCTGCCCATGAAGTTCGCGCAGGGGCTGCACGCCATGCAGGGCACCGATGTGCGCGCCACCTCCGCTCCAACGTACAACATGCTGATCGTGCGCGTGCGCGATTCCGGACAGGTGCAGAAGGTGGAGGACACGGTCAAGATGATGGGCTTTGGCGCCATGTCCATCCAGGACGCCATGCGCAGCCTGCGGCAGGGGTTCGCGGTATTCGACGTTTTTCTGGGCGTGTTCGGGAGCCTGGCGCTGGCGGTGGCCTCCATCGGCATCGTGAACACGCTGGTGATGGCCATCCTGGAGCGGCGCCGCGAGATCGGCATCATGAAGGCCATCGGCGGCAGCGATTCCGACGTGAAGCGCGTGTTCTTCGCCGAAGCCGGCGCCATGGGTTTGCTGGGCGGCTGCGTGGGCGTGCTGCTCGGCTGGCTGATCGGCCGCGCCATCGACGCCGGCACCAACATCTACCTCGCCCGCCAGGGCATGGGGAGCGTGGAGGTGTGGTACGTCTCGTGGTGGCTGGTAGCCGGCGCCATCGGATTCTCGCTGGCGGTGAGCCTGTTGGCCGGCTGGTACCCGGCCTCGCGGGCGTCGCGCCTGGACCCGGTGGAGGCGTTGAGGTATCAGTAGAGGGCGGCCCAGTTCCGGCCCCGTCCCAGGCCAACCGGCTGGCGGGAACCCGCACGGCGGGGTGCCTTGGGCGGCTGACGTGACCGGGACTTACGGGAGTGATCGCCCAGAACGCCGTCTCTGTACCGCGTGTGCCAGAGGTGCGGCCCAGCGACCACGTGGCCGAGTGGCCTGTTTCCGGGTGCCGACAAACCGTCAGAGTGGGGCTGCCGGCATATTCAAGTAACGGCCTCTGTTGTTCAGAATCGCTGAAGGTGGCCCCAAGTTCAGCCACCGGCGCGGGTTGCACAGGCCACCAGATGCGACACCACCGCCGCCTTGTTGCGGCCAATGCTGGCACGGAATCCGGGTAAGTAACGCGGCCTGGCTCTGGGTCATGAGCGGCCAAACCGTGCTTGAACGCAAGTTCATGCACAAGACCTTCGACGTAGTCGGCCTTACGGCGCCAGCACCGACTCACTCGCACGCGGCAGCGGAACCGAGGCGGGTTTGCCGTCCACGCCGTTCGGTATCGTTTGCCGGCGTGCCGCCGGTTGACAGGCCCCTCATAAGCAGCGACTATAGACTTGGCGCTAATCATGGTGGGACGCACGCTATTACAGAGACGACTTGGTTGCCGCTTTGGCCGCCTTTTGGTGCTCAGCATCCTGGTGATTCTCAGCGGTGCTCCGGTCGCAGCGCAGGGAATCACTTCTGTACCGGCGAACTTCGTTCTCGATGGGTCGGTCGGGGAATGGGAGGGCGTTCCACCCGGTCACAAGACGTACGCGGGGTCGATAACGGGCTCCGTTGATCTTTGGACCGGCGTGACCGGACAGGGCTTGGTGATCGCAGGGCGCATTGGGATCCACCCGTGGAAGTTCGAGTTGAAGCGTGAGTCGATCGAGAGCGGTGGGCCCCTGGATATTCGGCTCTCCGTCGTAGATCCGTTTGAGCTACCGAAGCTTGAGTTCGACGAAGAGTCATGTAGAAATATGGCGGACGGGAAAGCTGACCGTCAAAGCGCGTGTCTCCAATGGGTGAAGGATCAGCTCGCGTACCGGGAGTTGCTGCAAAGGCAGTTTGTGCGCTTCTGGCGCGTCGCCCCGGACGGCGCCGAAGAGGGCTACGCCCTGCCTGCGTATGATCGGCTGTCAGAGCAGCAGCGAAAAACTCTGGGGTTCCCGAGGCCTGCTGGCCTGCCGGTTCGATTGTTTCGAACGGCTCCTGACGGTTCCCCGACGTTTGAGCTACTGATTCCCTGGGAGATGTTCCCTCCAGCGAACCGCCTGACCCTCGACCGAATCAAGCTGGAGCTCGGTCTGGAGCCCGACGGCGGCGTGGGTGATATCCCATCCGCGGCCTTTCTGGGCCGGCTTGGAGGGATTTCGGTCACGCCGCCGATTTCGACGCGCATCACGACTTGCTCTCAGCCTTTACCCGCGTTCACGTTTTACTTTCTGAGCCGCTCGCGGGAGATCGACACGACCTTCCGGTTCGACGACCATCTCAGCAGCGGAGAATGGGTGTGGGTGCCGTTTCCACCGCCGGCGAAGGACCTGTCTCCGATCATCCGATACGAAAAGTCCTTTACGCAGTCGTTGGGTCCGGGCGAGTTCCTTTGCGGCCCGTACCTCAGCTACCGCCGCGGCGCCATTTCCAAGAACTTTCCCATTTGGATCGCAGCACCGGTGTCGGAGTCGCAGCCGCTCCCGGTCTTGCGATTGGCGAATGGCCTTCGCTTGATCCGCAGCGGCCCGTCCTCGTCGCTCTGGGGCGGGCCGCACGGCTCCTACCAGACCTTTCGGACAACTATTCTCTCCTTGACGCCCTCTCTTCAGGCATACCAGGCGCTGAATTTGGATACGACGATAAGTGGTCCCACCGGCTATGACGTCGAAATATCGGACGACTGGCGCACCCTCAAGGAATTTAAGCAGTCCCTCGAAGGCAAGTGGTCGTCGGAGACGTTTTGCCTGCAAGGCCACGTTTACAGGAGTTGCGCTCAGGACCCGGATTCGCAGCCGCCCAAAAAACGTGTACTTACTCAAGATCGTAACTAGAGGGAATCCGTGCTGTCGGTCCCGCGCGCGGGCCGGGCGTTCCGGCCCTGCAGAACTGGGAGCGGAGGCCCGCCCATGCGTCAAGGCGCCTCGCGAGAGCCCCATCGGAGAGCGGGAACATCTTGCGATGGTTGGCCGGTTATTTCGCCCACTCCGCGGAAGCGGACGCCCTAATGCCCCCCACGTCCCGATCTGGGAACCTGGGGATTCCTCCCGTGACGGGCCCGTACCTGGATCGGGCCAACGATCCACCGCTCCCGATGGTCGCCCAGCCACGCAGACCGCCGCCGGGCTGCCGGCGGCGTCACGCCGCGTTGCGGATCACCAACACCGCCCGCGAGGATTGCTCCAATTCCGCGATCCGAACTGCATGGCGGCGCAGCAGGTCTTCAACCCGCGCCGTCCGGTAGTTTCAGTTCTCCAGGTCAATTACCTTTGGCGGCGCGCCACGGGAGCCGGCGAGGTCGAGGAAATCGGAATCGGCCGTAACAATAGTGAACCCCTCCGCCCGCGCGCACTCCCAGATAACTTCGTCCGGCGTGAACCGGACAAGCCCAGCCTCGAAGACATGGACCGAGCCGGGAAACAACTCGGCCAAACGGTCAACGAGTCTGGGAGACAGATCGGCGTCGAACAGGAGCTTCAACGCGGCGCCCGCTCGCGCCCAGCCTGCGAAGCGTGGGCATAGACTGCGGGGAAGTCGGCCTTCTCCAGATACGGAAAGTCGAGCAGGATCTCGTCCTCGGTCATGCCGGAGGCGAGCATATCGAGCACGTCCCACACCGTCACCCGGAGTCCACGGATGCAGGCCTGCCCCGAGCGTTGACCCGGTACCACGGTGATCCGGGAAAGATCGGCTCCATCGGCGGTGGCCATGGGTCCATTATCGCCCATCCGCCTGCCCGGTCCAAAACTGCCGCGGCCTCACGTGGACATCATGCGCGTGAGGGCATTCCTCTGTCTGGCGCTCGTGAGCGCCACCGGTGCGATGGCAGCGTCCAACTCCGTGCTGGGGGTGGACTACAGCGAATGGCTGGGCCTCAACGCCACCCAGATCACGGCGGACAGTTCCGGCGCGCTCTACATTGCCTCGGCGCCCTCGGGCGGCTGGTCTAACTATGTTACAAAAGTGTCGGCGGACGGCAAGACGGTGGTG
>Ga0326727_10004102_pt1 | contig 44688 bp, 46 predicted proteins | sample MB2enrmetagenome_FD_207643 | JGI IMG/M metagenome (GOLD analysis project Ga0326727, IMG submission 207643) | Lab enriched peat soil microbial communities from McLean, Ithaca, NY, United States - MB29MY | ecosystem: Environmental > Terrestrial > Soil > Wetlands > Peat | place: USA: New York... | reverse complement strand
CAATCGGCTTGCGCCGGTCTTCTAACATTCCTCGAAGACAACCTGCTCGCCGGACGCCGCGAAACCTTCCCGCATTGAGATTCGTTGGTGACCACAAGGAACGTCGCCGTGGCGGGCCAGTTCAATGACTGCGCGCAGGCCAGCCACGCCAGCGCCCATCACCAGAAAATCCACCCGAGACTGCATTGCCATAAACTTTGAGGCTTATACCGCGCGGACCGGCGGCCGGCATTTGGCCGGAAGCCACGAAGCGCGACCCTACAAAAGAGGGTAAAAGCATAGGTTGGAACGGCTATAATTTCTGGCGGCATGCCAATTCAATACATTGCCTTCTTTGCAGATGTGCAGGCAACTCAAGTTGCTAAACTTCGGGCAGCACTCACCGATGCGGCTAATGCGGGGGATGAGGTTTATCTAATCATTTCTTCGGTTGGCGGAAACGTCAGTGAGGGTTTGAATATTGCTGCTTATATGCGCACATTGCCGGTGCAGATCACTACCCACAACATTGGACAAACGGATTCAATCGCTAACGTGATCTTCTCGGCTGGCACAAGACGATACGCAAATACAAACGCATCGTTCTTGTTCCACGGCGTTTCAATGCACTATGAGAGAGTCGATTTCATTGAGAGTCAACTTGAGGAGCAATACAAATCCGTCAAGCGGCTACGAGAGAACATCGCGGCTGTCTTCGCTACCTACATCGGCATTAGCATTGGTGATGCTGAGGCCTTGATGGTTAGCGGTGCCACTATTCTGAACGCCCAAGAGGCCTTGACTAAAACCATTGTCCACGAAGTACGAGATGCTGCAATCCCCCCGAACTCCCGGATCGTAGCGATAGGGAACGGTTGAAACTGTCGCATCGTGCACAGATGGATTTGACATTTTTCCCTCCCGTTGATGACAGAAATGGCCATTCTCTCATCAGATCGGCAGAATAGCGCGTTCCCGTTATTTGGTGCAATCACTATTCCTAACCACCCCGTGTGACCTTTGGGTCATTTTAATAAAGCTCAATTCAGACTGACCCATTACCCGGCATTTCTGATCCCTGATCCCTGTTCCCCGATCCCTGCTTTGACAGATACTGTTTGCGGAGGCTCGCGCAATGGACAACCCCACCATGGCCCGTCTGCTGGCCGAGACCGCCGACCTGCTGGAGATAGACGGCGGCGACAGCTTCCGCATCCGCAGCTATCGGCGCGCTGCCGAGGCCGCGGAGCAAACCACCGTAGACTTGATGGCCGCTGCGTCAGAGACCGCGCGGCTGCTGGAGATTCCCGGCATCGGCAAAGGCATGGCGGCCAATCTTCAAGCCATCGCCGCCACGGGAACGCTGCCGCTGCGCGACGAGTTGCTGGCCAAGTACGGCGCGGGGTTGCTGGAGCTGTTGAAGCTGCCCGGCATGGGGCCGAAGACCGTTGCACTGCTGTGGGACGCGGCCAAGATCGCCAGCATCGACCAGCTCGCCGAGGCCATTGATGCGGGCCGCCTGGCCGGTTTGCCGCGCATGGGCGATAAACAAATCGACAAGCTGCGCAAGGGCATCGAAGACTACCGGCGCAGCGCCGGGCGCTACCGCATCGACGTGGCCGAAGAGGCGGCTCAACGGATCTCGGCTTATCTGCTGGCGTTCCCCGGCATTGAGAAGGTCACGCCCGCAGGCTCCCTACGCCGAGGACGCGAGACCGCCGGCGACCTCGATCTGCTGGTCACCGGGCCGGCTTGCGCGCCGGACCATACAGCCGCCGCGGTCGAGCATGTGGCCGCTTACCCCGGCATTCACGACATTATTGCCAAGGGCGAAAACAAGGTAAGCTTCCATCTGGCCAACGGCCTGCAAGTGGATGTGCGGCTGCTGCCCTCGGAATCCTATGGAGCGGCCCTGCAGTACTTCACCGGATCGAAGGCGCACAATGTGTCGCTCAGGCAGCGGGCTCTCAAGATGGGCTACACGCTGAGCGAGTGGGCACTGGCGCGCCTCGACGACAATTCGACCGTTGCGGCAGCTACCGAGCAGGAAATATACGCCGCGCTGGGCATGGACTGGATACCGCCCGAGTTGCGCGAGAACCTTGGGGAAATTGAGGCTGCGGCCCGCCACGCACTGCCCCGGCTCATTGAGAAGTCCGACATCCGCGGCGACGTGCACATGCACACCAATTCCACCGACGGGCACAACACCATCCGCGAGATGGCCGAGGCGGCGCTGGCCTGCGGATACCAGTACATTGCCATTACCGACCACTCAAAGAACCTGGCCATGACCAACGGCCTCGACGACAAGCGTGCGCTCGAACACATGCAGAGAATTCGTGAGGTCGACGGCCAGATGGACGGGCGAGTCCGCGTGTTTACGGGCATCGAGGTTGACATTCTGGCCGACGGAGCACTGGACCTGGATGACGAGGTGCTGGCGCAGATGGACGTGGTCGTCGCCAGCGTGCATACCCGCTTCGAGCAGAGCCGCGAAGAGATGACGGCCCGCGTGCTTCGAGCCATCGAGAACCCGTACGTGCGGATCCTCGGCCATCCCACGGGCCGCCTGCTGCTGCGCCGCGAGCCCTTTGCAATGGACATGGGGACGGTGCTGCGCCGGGCGGCTGACTTGGGTGTAGCCGTGGAACACAACGCCGCGCCGGAGCGCCTCGACCTGAACGATCGCGACCTTCGCCTGGCCAAGGAACTGGGTTGCAAGATCGTCATCAACTCGGACTCACACGATGCCCGCAACCTGGGCAAAATGGACTACGGTGTGCGCCAACTGCGGCGCGCCTGGCTGGGACCCGAGGATGTGTTGAACACGCTGGGAGCGGAGGAATTTCTGGGGGCGCTCAGATCGAGGCCGTAAGTCGCCTGATTTGTTTCAATTAAGAAGCTCCTCAATTCAGATTGAGTCAGGATAACAGAACCCTCCGCTCATCAAATTGCACTTGACGGTGTTCGCAAGAATTGCGTACACTTAACTCAACTCACCTACGGTGTGCCGTAGGCCCAGAAGCCGTCGCATGCAAGTGCGGCGGCTTTTTGCATGTAGAATTCCCGACATGCGAACAGTGGTCTACATTGACGGGTTCAATTTGTACTATCGCGCACTGCGAAAATCGCGACACAAATGGCTTAACCTGCATGCGCTTTGCGAAGCGGCGCGTCCCAAGACCTGCGACATTGTCGCCATTAACTACTACACTGCCCGCGTTTCCGGCAGTCGCAATCCTAACTCACCAAAGGACCAGAATAACTACCTGAAGGCGCTCGAAACCCTGCCAAATTTGCACATTTACTTCGGCAATTTTCAAGTCACAAGTGCATGGATGCCCTTAGCCAGCCGCTGCAGTTCTGGCCCCCTGGCATAACGCCCTTTCCAGTTCCCGACTCTGTATGCGTAGTTAAGACGGAAGAAAAGGGATCAGACGTGGATTTGGGCACGCATCTGGTGCGAGATGCTTTCGCGGGAGAATTTGACCACGCCGTCATTGTCACAAATGATACCGACCTCAAAGAGCCGCTGCGCATAGTCGTTCAGGAAGCTAGAATTCCGACCACATTGCTCACCCCCACGAGCAACCCAGCACGCACTCTAAGAGATCTCGCTACCGATGTTCGTCATCTGGGTCCATACATCGGCGTGAGTCAGTTTCCGGACCCGGTGATCGGGCCAAGCGGGAATCCTATCGCAAAACCTTTGGACTGGTAGGCCGAGACGGTCTTCTTTTTCTAAGACCTCGCTCCGCTGCTGGGAAATGCACCACTTTCGGTGCAAACAATGTCCCATTCCGAGCCATTGCACGAATTGCTGGGCAGTTTCACCCCGATGAGGATAAGATAAGTTCGCAATGAGCCTTCTCCAGCAGGATTCCAGCGAACTCGACGATGCCGCCCGCGGCGAAGAATTGACCAAGGGCTCGAGCCACCTGGTCATCACCACCATCATTGCATTCGTGGTGGTGAGCGCGGCCATCGCCATCTACGTGCTTGCCGGGCAGAAGCCGCCCGATGCTACGGGAGAGATCGAGCAGGTTTGGGTTCATGCGCAGCACTCTGAGTCGTCGGGGTTCGACGCCAACGGAATGCCCATGCCGAAAGAAGAGATGGATCAGGTGTATGTGTTTGCGCTGGTCAAGCTGCATAACCAGAGCAAGGAACCGCTCTTCATGCACAACATTATGACCAACGCCACCATGGATGACGGCATTCACTCGAGCTATGCGGCCACGGCGGGGGATTACGATCGCGTCTTCATCGCGTATCCAAACATGCCGGTGCCGCACGGGCCGGGTTTGTCGCTCTTCACCACCATTAACCCGGGGCAGTCGGTCGAAGGCACCATCGTTTCAGCCTTCCACCTGACAAAACAGCAATGGGATGCGCGCAAGGATTTGAGCTTTACATTCGCCTTTCAATACAAGCCCAGCCTCACGCTCACCCCTAAAGCCGCTGTTATTGACCGCTAGTAGGCGGCGCCGGCGCATTCTTGGGCGTGGATAGATAACCGGTGATGGTCGAGTTTTTTCCGCCGACCGAGTTGACCACAATCTCGAATAGCATCGGATCTTTGCCGCTATAAAACTGCAACGGCTCATTCAAGTTCCGGTCCCTCTTCTCGTATTCCTTGTCGTCGGAGTACACCACCAGGGTGAACTTGCTCCGCTTCGCATCGGCCCTTTTCAGTTCCAGGCTCACGGTGCCCACAGGCTTCTTCTGGCCCTTGGTCAGGGTGAACTCGTAGATGTTGCGGTCGCCCCTGTGCTTCAGAATTTCAAGCTCGTCGTGATTGCGTGCGATGAGGCTGGAGTGGCTGCTCAGATCCCCCTTCATCGACGTCAACTGGGTTACCGCGTCGGCCAGTTCGCTTTGCGTCTTGGCCACATCGGTCTTCACCCCGCCCACGTCGGTCTTCACGTCGGTCACCGCGCTGGAAACAGCGCTGACCTGCTGAGCGGTTTGCTTCTGGTCGCTGGCCAGCTGTTGCGATTTCGCCTCTTCGCGCTGTTGCCGGGCAGCCAGCTCCGCGGCACGGGCGTCCAACTGCTTCTGCGTTAGCCCGAGCGACGATTTCAACTCATCGGTGGCCACTTCAAGGCGGGCATCGGTCTCGCGCAGCGAGGCTTTCAGGTTGACGTTCTGCTGTTTGGCTTCGGCCAGCTCGTTTTGCTGGGTGGTCAACTTGCTGCTGAGGGTGGCGCACCAAATCAGTCCGGCTACGCCAAGCACCACGGCAACAGCAATGGCCCCAAGCAGTGCGCCGGAGTAGGTTCTCGGCACCTGTTCTACTTCATCACTCATTTGTCTCCCTTTCTTCTCTGGCGGCCCGCTGGGCAACCCGGCTTTCGGGCCTACGCGGGGTCATGATGGTGGCGACGTCCCGTCTTGTTAGACGGCTTGATAATTAATCTCTTACATTAACGCTCGCGCTCAAAATCGTTCGCGGCGTCTCGCGGAGCTTCAACATTCAATTCCAAGGCAGAAGAATTTGCCCCGCGTGCTTGCCGGGGAATGTCCAGAATATACAAAAACATCCACTGGTTAGTGTATCGGATGAAGCTCCCAAAGCACAGAAAGAACCGCGGTTTCGCAGGTCAAACGCGGCTAAAACTCCTCAACGAACCCCAGCCACGCGGATCGTGGGGCAAGGGGCAGAGAAGGGCTAGGTGATTTTGCGCTTGGCTCCAGTTCTTCTCACGCCAAGTTGTTGCAAGGCATCGTCGAATGCGCCGGATTCAAGTCGGCTCTTAAAGACCTCGAACGGATCGTTAGCGTCCCCTTCTTTGCGCAACGTTTCTGAGATGAACAGGATACAAACGCGCCGAATCGAGGATGAAGCGATCCACATAATCCTGATTCGCCCCTTACGCAATCTAAAGATGTTAGACAGGTCTCCCCTTAATGCATAGCGCGTGTTGATGGGGTCGTGAGGGATGATCTTCTTGACCGCTTCTTCCACCATGTGAAACGTCGTACAGTGAACGCTTTCAGCATGCCCTAAGCTCTGAGCCGTCTTACACTTACGATATAAATCCCTGTAAACACCCTCCGCCGACGCTGTCATATCGACAGAGTAAGGAAGGGGAGAGGCCGGCGTCGCTTGCTCGCCCTTCCCTCCCGCTCCGGTTGCTGACATTGGCTACTCCTTTTCTAAATCCTTTTCAATCTCGTCGAGGCTGCGGATGCGACCAGTGCGCAGGTCTTCAAATGCTGCAATCAATCCATTTCGTTCAGTATCGTTTGTGAGCATTTCGATCATGCTCAGTAGCGAGTTCATCTCTGCCCTCATCTCCTGGTATCTCTTATACGAAAAGAGTACGGAGAGAGGAACGTCATTCTCCTGAATTACAAAGGTGTCGTCCTCTTGCTCCTTGAGCTTGGTTGCATTCAGATCGCGCAGCTTGCTCACTCCGACGTGTCTGATCCGAGGATCGATGTCCGGGAATGTGCCTGTCGCCATTAGTGGTCTCCTTTCGTTTTTGCTGCTTTAGATGGGTTTTGGCGAACAACTATTGTTCGCCAAAACCCATCTAAAACCCTTGAGAGCATTATATCGGCAATATTATGACTGTCAATAGTTAGATTGACGCTATTCTTATTGTCATTATATTGACAAGCAATCGTCAGAACATTACCATCATCTTGTCATGAGCAGTCTAAACACGCCAAAGCGCGTTCAAGTCCTTTTCGCTTTGGCGTTCTTGGAGCGCGACAGACCGTGCCGTCCCGGTAGTGTCCTAATTGGCCTCTGCTACATTCTCCTCATTGCCATCTTCGTCTTCCCGCCAATATCCAAAGCTGATTCTTTCTTCATCATTGGCGGCGGAAGTTGTTCCAAACATGCGAGCGCCAATGTTTTCGGGATTCCCATTGCTCCTCCAAGAGTACCCAAAGTTTCGGCGATAGCGAATTCCCAAGGTTTCGTATTCGACAACACCATAGAGATGCGCTGGAAATCGCCCCTCATACACTCCGGTGGCATACTCCTCCAGAGTCGCATCATCGGGAGCGAAAAAGTAAAACGATCTCGTGACCGCAAAAATCTTCCCAGAATAGGGATCGATAAAGTCCTCATCCAACCCCAGAGAATTCCATGTATCCAATTCGGGTTTAGTCTCTTCCCGAGACTTACATACAAAAAGTTCACCAGCCCCGCGCCTTATGTAAGCTCTAGTCGCCCCCAAATTGCGAATCCGAATCGTGGCTTTCAAATGCCAAAATCCTCCTTCGACGCGCTCAAGATTCAAACCGTCCACCGTTTTTATCTCAAGACGCGCTCGCTCCTTCTCTCTCATCAAATTCCACTGAGCTTCGGCGAAGGTCACGCTTCCATAAGCCGCGTTCGCGGAGTCCGCAGTGGCATCGGCAGCACGGCGAGTCTCATTGCTCTGCCAGATGATCGCTCCAAGCGTAGCCAAAACGGCCCACACCGCAATCCCATCGGGCCATGCTATGAGTACGTACCACCACGGCATGTATTTCTTGGGGTCTTGGCATTCGTCTTGGCTATGAGCGCTGTATTCATTCCGCGGAGGAGAGATCGCGGGAACACGGTTTTGGCAATCGCGCTGATATTTGCGACTGGCTTCATGCCCCTCGTAAGTCACAAGCACAATTGCCCCCGTGACCACGGCAACAGCCAATGTCAAATTGAGAAGTCTCGCCAAACGCTTCAGCACGATGGCGGAAATGTACCACAAAAATCCGACACGCGGCGTGGCACGCAGACCGCAGCTACAATGTTTCGGCTCGGAATCTGAGCCCACGAATCGCAAATTCAGACACCAAAGCCGTCCCACCCACCGTGACAACAACCGAACGGCTACGTTATAAACATCTTTACTGCAATTTCAGGCGCCAGACCTTCAGTCTAGGATTACGGACCGCCGGCAGAGCCCAGTGGATGCCCGCTTGGCCGCAGGGGTAGAAGGCGAAGGGGGATTCGCCGCAATCGCCAGTTCAGCGTTTTTAGGAACCTTGTATCTCGAAGCAGATTCGCTCAGGGCTATAGCTCCACTTGGTGAAAGCCGGGGTCACTTTGGCAAAGCCGGCACCAGCAAAGAGGCACGGTGACCCGGAACGAGCCTGTCAGCCACTGCATTCCTGAAGGCGCCGATGAATATCGCAAGGGAGATTTGAAAGCTATGTCGACCGCTGTCCAAGGTAAGGGCCTGGAAGGGATTGTTGCCGCCAACTCCGGCATCTGCTGGATCGACGGAGATGCGGGCGTGCTGGCCTATCGCGGCATCGACATTCACGAGTTGGCCGAGCATTCGACCTTCGAGGAGACAACCTACCTGCTTTGGAACGGGATCCTGCCCAACGCGTCCGAGCTGCGCGAGTTCCAGTCGCAGTTGGCGCTGGCCCGGGGGCTCGACTTTCGCATTGTCGACCTGCTGCGCGGCATTCCCGCCTCCGCCACGCCCATGGAGGTGCTGCGCACCGCCGTCTCCGCGCTGAGCTTTTACGATGCCGACGAGAAAGACAACTCCCACGACGCCAATGTGCGCAAAAGCTACCATCTGACCGCGCAGATGGCCATGATCGTGGCCATCTACGACCGGGTGCGCAAAGGGCTTGAGGTGGTTCCGCCCGATCGCTCGCTGACCCACGCCGCTAATTTCCTGTGGATGCTGCGTGGGGTGAGGCCCTCGGAAACGGCCGTCAAGACGCTGGATATGGCGCTGGTGCTGCACGCCGAACACGAGTTGAACGCCTCGACGTTTGCCGCCCGCGTCATCGCCGCCACTTTGGCCGACGTTCACTCGGCCATGACCGGCGCCATCGGCGCGCTGAAGGGGCCGCTGCACGGCGGCGCCAACGAGGGCGTGATGCGCATGCTCTACGCCATCGACAAAGCCGGCGCAGACCCGGTGGAATACGTAAAGGGGATGCTCGCCGCAAGGCAGAAGATCTCCGGCTTCGGCCACCGCGTTTATAAAACAGAAGACCCGCGCGCCACTCACCTGCGCAAGATGAGCGAGCAACTGGGCCGGGATGCCGGGGAGCCGAAGTGGTTTGAGATGTCGCGCGCCATCGAACTGCATATTAACGCCGACAAAAAGCTCAACGCCAACGTCGATTTTTATTCCGCGTCGACCTACGCCACGCTGGGCATCGACATCGATCTCTACACGCCGATTTTCGCCATCAGCCGCATTGCCGGCTGGGCCGCCCACGTCATCGAGCAGCTCGACGACAACCGGCTCATCCGCCCGCGCGCGGAGTACATCGGGCCAGTCTATCCATCGCCGTATATACCGATGGAAGAGCGCGGATAGCAGGCGGGCTGAATGAATTTCCGCGCCGACAACCATGAAAAGCGGTATCATGAGTTTGATATGACGCACTCCGTGATTGTCAACGCCCCCAGACTGACCTTGGACGAGCTTGGGGAACGGCTTGGCCTGAGCAAGGCAGAGCAGGAATCCATCATTCGCATGGTCGATGAACAGACGTCTCGCCGAACGGGGGTTGCCGCTCGCAAGCACAGGTCCGCGTCCTCTCCATCCACAAAAGCCGCGGCACGGAAGGCAGGCAGCTCTGCGAGGAAGAAGTCCGATTGTGCCAGCGCAAGCGCCTGAAAACTCGAGGGCTGTTTTTCTCAACATCCCATACGACAATAGCTTTCGCCGTCTCTATCTTGCCTACATTGCGGGCTTGATCCATCTCGACCTGGACCCGCGCGCAACCATCGAGATTCCGGGCGGCCGCAACCGGCTGGACAAGATTCTCGATTTGATCCGAAGCTGCCGCTATTCAATTCACGATCTCTCCAGAGTTCAGCTAGACCGCACTCCGCCTGCAACGCCGCGCTTCAACATGCCCTTCGAACTGGGTCTAGCCGTCGCCTCCGCCAAACTCGACTCCACTCCTCACGACTGGTTCGTCTTCGAAACCGTCCATCGACGGGTGTCGAAATCACTCAGCGATCTGAGCGGAACCGACCCCAATATTCACCACGGCACCGTCGAAGGAGTGATGCGGGAACTTGGCAATGCCTTCGTGCGTCAATCGCGAGACGGGCACTATTCCGTTCCCGAGATGCTGAAGACTTACAGAACTGTCTCGAGCCTGGTCGCGTATACCCTGCGAGAGACTGGAGGCCGGAGTCTTTTCGAGGCTGGAGTCTTCCGGCGCCTATGCTTTGCGGCCGGAAGAGCCGCCGGCATTCCACAGACCCGTTGATTCGGCGCACCTTTATCCCTGCCGCGCCTTCCACAGCAGATAAAGCCCCCACGCCGACAGCGTACAGCCGTCGCGGATAGTGCCGTTGAGCATCATCTCCTCGAACTCTTCGACCGAGACGGAACGAACCACCAGGTCGTGCTCCTCTGGGTCAGGCTCCTTGTTAGTGTGCGTGAGGCCGGTGGCCAGGAACACATGTTGCTTTTGGCGCGTGAAGCCGTAGGCGATCCACAAAGCTCCGAGACAGGTCATGTTGGCGGCGTCCAGCCCCATCTCTTCTTTCAGCTCTCCGCGGGCCAGCTCTTCGGGATTATCGACTTCCATCTCCCAGCCGCCCTGCGGCAGCTCCAGCGCCCGCTCCTGGATGGTGTAGCGGTACTGCTCCACCAGCCAAACGCGGCCGTTGTCGATGGGGATAATGACGGCGCAATCGTGCTTCTCGACCACGCCGTAGATGCCCTTCTTTCCGTTGGAGCGCAGAATCTCATCCTCGCGCAGGCGAAGCCAGGGGTTGCGATACACCTCGCGGCTGGAGAGTGTGGTGATGGTGGGGCCGGTGGCGGGATCTGGCGGATTCATCTTGTCTCCTTCGAACAAAAGGGAGAGGTTCGTTTCATTCGTCCCGCATCCGAAATTTGCGCAGCCGGCCCAGCAGCGACGCGGGCCCGCTGACTGTCAATCGCACCAGATTGCCTTCGTATTCTCTGCGATGCACAATCGTTCCCGCCTCAATGGCCGCAAGGGCCGCGCCCTCGTGCTGCGGAACTCGCAGTTCCGCCTCAATCACAGGATCGGAGTGCAGAACCTGGTCAATGGCCGCGAGCAGCGCGTCCATGCCTTCACCCGTTTGCGCAGACACTGCCACCTCGCCGCCGGCTCCGTTGAGATTCCCGGTCAGATTCCGTGTCCGGGCCAGCAGGTTCGTCCGCTCGTCGTCGCCGAGCAGATCGATCTTGTTCAGCACTTCAATGCGCGGTTTGCCCAGCGATTCCAGTTCGCCGAGGACCTTTTCGACCTGAGCTTTCTGTTCCTCGCCATAGGTCGAGGATGCGTCCCTCACGTGCAGCAACACCTCGGCCTGCGCCACCTCTTCCAGCGTGGCTCTGAAACTTGTCACCAGTGTATGCGGCAGGTTGCGGATGAAACCGACCGTGTCGGAAAGCAGCACTTTGCGGCGGCTGGGAAGTTCGATGGCTCGAAGCTTCGGATCGAGGGTAGCGAACATGCGCGGCGAAGCCAGCACCGTGGCGCCGGTCAGGCAGTTGAAGAGCGTGCTCTTGCCGGCGTTGGTATAGCCCACCAGCGCCACCGTCGGCACGGGAACAGCTTCGCGCCGCTGACGCTGCTGCTTGCGGACGCGGCGCACCGACTCCAGTTGGATTTTCAGATGGTCGAGCCGGGTTTGAATTCGCCGGCGGTCGGTCTCGAGCTGGGTTTCGCCTGGGCCACGCGTACCGATGCCGCCGCCCAACTGGGACATCGACTTGCCCCGGCCCGAAAGTCTCGGCAGCATGTACTGTAGCTGCGCCAGCTCCACCTGCAACTGACCTTCGCGCGTGCGGGCGTGGCGCGCAAAAATGTCCAAAATAAGTTGTGTCCGGTCCAGCACGCGGCAAGGCAGGGCCGCTTCAAGATTGCGCAGTTGCGTAGGCGTCAGGTCGCGATCGAACAAGACCAGATCGGCCTCGGCGGAGGCGGCAATTCCGGCTATTTCCTCCACTTTGCCCGCGCCAATCAGTGTCGCGGGGTCGGGCCGGGAACGGCGCTGCATGACCTCGGCAACCACTTGAGCGCCGGCGCTGGACACGAGCTCACGAAACTCGGCCAGCGATTCCTCCGCGTCGAGAGCCGTCGATGGCACAGCCGGGGACAGTCCAACCACCTGGCCCGACTGAGCGCCAACACTCGATTGAAGGAACTCTTGAGATTGTCCGACGTCCGCCGCAGCGCCATCCAGCGGGAAGCCGCCGGCCAATCCAGGCGATCGGGGCGGACAAAGCGCAGCCAGCCGGGCGCCCGCAGCGCCTGTGCGGTTGCTGCCCGCGCGAACCCCGGGCTCGGCCCGTGTGAGGTCCACACCGACCAGCACCGCTCGCTCCAGCGTAGCTTTCAAGCGGTCAGGCACTGCCTCCGCGCCTGGTGACCACGCACCAGACAGCGCACGGGAGCTGCCGCTTCCGCGCTCATTCATCGTCAATCCAGACCGCTTCCGCCTGCTATCGCTGCTCCGCGGCAATTGGGCCCGCGGACGGAACAGCCACTGGAGACGGCCCGATCCCCGCCTGCACGGCTACCGGGCGATGCTCCGAGTGCATTACGCTCCGGTTGCTCACCACAGTCGAAATTGCATGCTTGAAGATCAACTGCTCCTGGCTGTTGTTTTCCAGAAGCACGGAATACTTGTCGAAGGACCGGATCTTTCCCGTTAATTTGACGCCGCTCACCAGATAAATTGTGATGGGAGTCTTGTCCTTGCGAACAGTGTTCAGGAAGGTGTCCTGAATGTTTTGTGCCGGCTTGTTTTCCATGTGCCGATCTCCTACTTCCTCTTGAGGGTTTGAAATCATTTGAACTGCACTTGCGCGAAAAAACAATGAACCGGGCACGGCGCCGGAATACCCGGCCCCGCCACTTCCCGGAATGTGAAAACATTATATGCGTTTTCACCTTCTTTCAACTGTCAGGTGGATGCAATGACGCGTTTCAGGGTTGGTTGTCGCGTCCTGGCGCGAGCCGCAAGATCCCCTGCACAGGCTCTAATCGGGGACACGGACACGAAGCGGAAGCGTAAAATAATCAGGTGAACGAAGCCAGCCCCCACCGTCCGAGTGCCGGCCAAATCTCCCAGCCAGTGCCGATGCTCGATCTGAAGCGGCAGTACCGCCCCCTGCACCAGGAGTTGCTGAATGCGGTTGGAGCAGTGCTAGAGACGCAGCAGTTCATTCTCGGCGAGCCGGTAGCGGCATTTGAGCGCGCCGCGGCCGCACAACTTGGCGTGGCCCATGCGATTGGCTGTTCATCAGGCACCGACGCTCTGTGGCTGGCGCTGGCCGCCGCCGGTATCGGGACCGGCCACGGGGTCATCACCACGCCGTTCAGCTTTTTTGCTTCGGTCAGCTCGATTCTGCGCGCCAGAGCCACGCCGGTTCTGGCTGACATCGATCCCGGCACCTTCAATCTGGACCCGGGCGCTGCGGAGGTCGTTCTGAAGAGCCCGCAAGGCGAGACGGTAAAGGCCATTCTCCCTGTGCATCTCTATGGCCAGTGTGCGGATTGGACTGTTTTTTCCCGTCTGCAGGAGGAATTTGGATTAAAGCTAATCGAGGACGCGGCCCAGGCCTGGGGCGCGGAGTGGCAAGGGACAAAGGTCGGCGGACTCGGCGACATCGCCGCCTTCAGCTTTTATCCCACCAAAAACCTTAGCGCCGCGGGCGATGCGGGCTTGGTGACTACCAATTCCGATGACGTTGCCGAGCGGGTGCGCATGTTGCGACAGCACGGCATGCGCCGCCGCTACTACCACGACGAGCTTGGATGGAATACCCGCATGGACGGCTTCCAGGGCGCCGTTCTCAACGTCAAGCTGAAGTACATCGAGGGCTGGAATCATAACCGGCGGACAGTGGCGAGAAGATATCACGCGCTTTTCCATAAGGCTGGTCTGGCCGAAGCCGGCCTGTATCCGACCCATGGCATCGTGCTACCCCATGAGGTTCCCGGCAGCCGCCATGTCTGGCATCAATACGTCATCCGCAGCGCGCGCCGCGACGAGTTGCGCGAATTCCTCACCGCACGCAAGATCGGCTCGGAGATTTACTACCCGCTCCCGCTCCACATGCAGGAGGCGTTGAAAGGTTTGGGGTACGGCGAAGGCAGCTTTCCCGAGGCGGAGCGGGCAGCGCGAGAGGTGCTGGCCCTGCCCATCTTCCCTGAACTCCGCGAAGACGAGCAGGAGACTGTGGTCAGTGCGATTGCGGAGTTTTTGAGCTGAGCCAGCCCACTCTCGCGAACGACAAATGCTGATTTAGGGCCGGTTTTGAGCGCCATGATAGATGTGTAGGAGCTCCACGGAGTCATTTCTAATCCGATAGACAACAATGTAAGGCAGACCGGCAATTACAAGCTCGCGCGTTCCCTCTTCCCGCCCGGTGCGACCACGATGAGGCATGGATCGCAATGTAGCGATCGTCTCGTAGATCTTCAGGATCGTGTTTTCCATGAAGGAAGGAAAGTGCTTGGCGAGGTAATTTGCGATAGCTTCCAAGTCGTCGGCCGCGGCCGGCGTCCAACGCAGCCGCATCAAATGCTCAGCATCCGAGAAACGCGGGCGTCCATGTCAGTCTCTTCGATGAAAAGCCCCTTATCAGCCTGATCGATCCCCCTGCGCACCGACGCCCGGAAACGCGCATCGTCCTCGATAAGACGCAACGCGGCGTCCTGCACCAGCCGCGCCGGGGCAACGCCTTCGACGTTGGCGATCTCAGCTAACTTGGATTCCTGCTCGGGCGTAAATTGGACTTCCATAGAAAGAGTCTTGCACCAGCCATATGCGGCGTCAAGTCTTCGCCTCACGCTGCATACATTGTTCCCTGCCAAAGCCAACGGCCCAGCCGAGACCAAGTCTTCAACCGGCCAAGAATCAGCCAACCGTAATCGCCGCCACCTCGTAATCCTCGACGCGCGGAATGGTGAAGCGCAGCACCTGATTCTCCAAGCGGAAGGTCACGCCTTGCTCCGCGCACAGCAGCTCGACCGACTTCACTCGTACGCCCTTTGGAAGTTTCAAGCTTACGGTCTGAGGTCCGAGCGGATAGACAGAAGCCATCCAGCCATGATGCGCATTGGGGTTTGTGTAGTTGAGCAGATGCACCGTGTATCCAGGCTCGGTCTCCCACGCAAGTATTTCCACAAAACCGTCGCCAGCGACATTGACGACGCGCTCATCCCGCGTGATCCAGCGGATGGTGTTGTGCATGAGCCGCAACAGGTCGCCGTGGCCGGTGAGCCAATAAGTGCGCTCGATGTCTCCGGGGAAATAGGCGATGCGGCTTGAGCCGGTTTCGCGCAGCACCACAGCGGGCTCGTCAGTGTGCGGCACCGGCGGATAAGCCAGCTCCGGCGGATAGCGCACAAAACCGGGCACGACGGTGAGCACCGCATCCTTGACCGGCTTGAGCGGAATACGATTCTGCGCGCCTGGAATCCAGTTTGTGTCGGTGAAGCCGTCGAGGATCGCGTGCCGGCGCTCAATGCGTCCGTAATACGCATTGCCATTGGTACCGATCCCATCGCCGGCCTTGCCGATGCCGAGCAGGTCCGCGAGGCCGAATTCCGCGCGCGGATTGAGATCTTCGTCGTAGAGCCCGGTCTCGAAGCTGGCCATGATCGATCCGCCTTGCTGCGCATACTCTCGAATCTGGTTGCAATGCCGGTCACTGAGCATGGCGACATTGGGTAGCAGCAGCGCACGATACTTGCTCAGGCGCTCTGGCTCGAGGCGATCTTCATGGACAAAATCAAAGGCGAATCGCCCGGCCAGCAATGCTTCGTAAATCCCATGCGTCGTCTCGCGCATGTAGGTGCGTGAGCGCATGGTCGCCGGGCCTGGGTAGAGCAGTTGAGTGCTCTGTCCCATCACCACGCCGATGTTGGCGATCGAACGGCGAACTTTGAAATGCGCATCGTGTTTCTCGGTCCATCGGAAATAGTCCGCGCCCACTTTCTGCCAGCGGCGGTCTTCGCCAAAGCCATTCTCCGAGCCGACCATGTGATAGTAGGGAACCAATCCGCTGGCCAGGGTTTCGTTCAACCACATCCTCGCTTCGGCAGCGTTTTTAGCGGCGTTGCGCCATGGCACCTCGCTTGTGGAGTATGCGGCGGTAATGTTGGCGGCGAACTTGCCATCCATCACGGCTGTGCATACGCGGCCTTGCAAGGTGCATCCCCACACCGCCGGATCTTGATTGGTGCGGCCCTGATTATCGCCCTGAAACCAGACAACAGTCTTGCCCAAGCGATCGAGATTTGGCCCTGCGTGAACATTGCCGCCGAGATTGGCGAAGAAAAAACTATCCGGCTTTTTCTCTTTGGCAATGGCGTCGTATTTATTCCACAACTCGAAGAGACGATCGTTGAAGACGCGCCAATAGGCTACAGTGTTCGACGGCGGCAGCTTGCTGCAAATTGCGCAGTGGCATTCCGGCAGGCTCCCCAGCGGCGGCCATCCGTTGGTGTAAAAGCAGTCCACGTCGTAGAGCGAGTTCACTTCGCGTATCACCGCCGGAACGTAGTCGTCCATGTAGGTGGAGAACATGCAGGTCTTGAAGAGGCGCGGGGCTTCAGTGCTGAACTGAACCGAGCCGTCCTGGTTGCGCATCGCCCACTCGGGATGCGCCTCAAGCGCGTCGCCCCAATTCAAGTCCGGGCTCATGCGCGCTACCACGTGCATGCCCCGCTTTCGCGCCGCAGCCACGCACTCGCCAAAGAAGTCCCTGCCGTTGAGGAACTTTCCATGGCGATGGAATTTGACCTTTGACGGATAGAACGCCAGGATGCCGGTGACGCTGATGTAAACCACGTCCGTGCCGCAACCATGCCAGTAGTCGGCCCATTCTTCAATATTCATGACGGCGGGGTCGTGTTCGGTCATGTTGCTCTGGCCCACGCGGCGAACCCGCTGCTGCCACGGCTCTCTGGCCGGATCGATCGGGGCCAGGCGAGGCGGCAGCGCGGCGAGCATCGGCGGAGTTGCAGGCACGGAGCCGGCGGCGGGCTGTTGAGCAGATAGCATGAGCGCGGGATCGATGGCGTTGAGCGCAGTAGCCAGCGGAATTACAGCTGCTCCGGTTGTTAAACCTGTCTTCAGGAATGCGCGGCGGTTGAGCATCGATCTTCCCCCTGTGTAGCTAGCTCTGAAAGTGTAACTTCCAGCCCGTCCAATGCGCGAGAACCGGGCTCAAGCCGTCCGTCAATGCACCTTTCAGCCCGCCATTCAGATTTCAGCGTGCTTCAAAATCCGCTTTGTATCAGGGTATCCAGCTACGCACTTCCCAACCCCGCTTCCCGCTGCGAAAATTGATCCTCAATGAACAGTGTCTTCCTCCGATGCCGCCGATCAAGACCGGAAGGGATGTCCACGAGCTAAACGCTCGAACTTATGCTGAGCGCCTTTCTCACATACGTGATTACGAATCCAAGCAGTGTGGTCTTAGAGCTACTCATGGGCTTCATCGGATTTCGCTGGTTCCTCGTACCGGCAGATCGCCGGCGCACTGAGCTCCTCTTTGTTTTCGGTGCAATCCTGGGACCGATAAGTTTGCTCCTGCAGGTAGTTCTTCCGGAGCTTTCGCGCCTGCGTCCGATGAAGTATGACCTGTACATCTACCGCTTCGATATGCCATTCGGCCAACCAAGCTTTCGTCTCGGAGAGATCGTGGCGACGCATCCTTGGTGCAAAATCCTTGTCATTGTCAGCTATAACCTTATCTTCGTCGCGGTACTGGGAACTCTTGCGGCTTACCTGTGGCTCCGGTCTGAGGCCGAGACAATTATGGTTGTCAAAGCTTTCGTGCTGAATTGTTTTGCGGCCATTGCATTCTATTTGATCTTCCCTGTATGCGGTCCAGTATTCGCCTTTCCGCATTACCCTCAGACCCCGCCAGAGAACATCGTGCCTCATCCGCTAGCAATCAACGCCGCTCCAAATGGGATTCCATCCGTGCATACCTCGACCGCGCTACTGGTCCTTTGGTTTCTTCGCCGCTGGTGGTGGGGTCGCATCGCGGGTGGAGTTTTCCTTGCTTTGACGATTCTCGCCACATTGGGCAGCGGCGAGCATTACCTATTTGACTTGTTCTGTGCGGTCCCATACGCCATCGGCGTTGTTTGGATTGTCTACAGGCTCGACCGGCGGCGGGTGTCGACGAAAACGAGCGTCCAAAGTTCGAAAATAATTCCCGCAGAATCAGGTTCTGAATAGATTCACAGTGAACGAGACTCGAAGTACAAGTTGAATTGTTGCGATACTGACCATCCATCGATCGACCCTGGATGACGAACGAGATTCCGAACTGGAAGGCTGTTCCCTCGAATAGGGGTGCCTTTCCTTTTCAAGCAGGGCGGGCGACACGCGAGCGACTACCATCAAAACAATTTCGGTTAGCCATCCGTTGGCCTTGCCGTTCGTCGAACCTAGAGCGTGATTCAAGAAGATCGCAGCGTGTCAGGGCACGACTTCAGCCGTGCCGAAAAGGGCCGGAATAACGAGGGGTTTTAACCCCTGAGGGACTCTAATCGAGATGACGCGGCCATTTTTGAAACACGCTCTAACCACCAACCACTGATTTAGAATCGAGCTAACCATGAAATGTCCCTATTGCGGCTTCGGGCAGGATCGGGTTGTGGACTCGCGGGAGAGCAAGGAGGCCGACTCCATTCGCCGCCGGCGCGAGTGCGAGAGCTGCAACCGCCGCTTCACCACTTACGAGCGCATTGACGAGATTCCTTACATGGTGGTCAAGAAGGACGGACGCCGCGAGCGCTTCGACCGGCAAAAGGTGCTTAGCGGCCTGCTGCGCGCATGCGAAAAGCGGCCTGTGCCGGCCAGTCAGCTCGAGGCCATCGTGGATGCAGCGGAAGCCTATCTTGTCGATGCCCCGGAGCGCGAACGCACCACCGCCGAAGTCGGCGAACTGATCATGCAGCACCTCAAGGGGCTGGACACAGTGGCTTACATCCGCTTTGCATCGGTCTATCGGGACTTCAAGGATGTGCGCGAGTTCAAGGAAGAGCTTGAAGGGCTGTTGGGCGGACGAGGCGGCAAGAAGAGATAGCTAGCAGCTAGGAGCTGAAATGACGCACAAGGTCACGCTGATTCCCGGCGACGGTATCGGCCCCGAAGTCACGCACGCCGTGGTTCGCATTCTTGAAGCCACCGGCGTCAAGTGGGAGTGGGAACGATTTGCCGCCGGCGCCGAGGCCTTTGAAATCTACGGCGAGTACATTCCTGCCGCGCTGTCCGAGTCCATCGAGCGCACCCACGTTGCTCTGAAGGGGCCGGTCACTACGCCGATCGGCGGCGGATTCAAGAGCATCAACGTTACCCTGCGGAAGCAATTCGATCTGTTCGCGAACTTCAGGCCGGTGAAGAGCCTGCCCAGCCTGCCGACGCACTGGCCCGGCGTGGACCTGATCATTGTGCGCGAAAATACGGAGGGCGAATACGTGGGCTTGGAGCACGAAGTCGTGCCCGGCGTGGTCGAAAGCATCAAGGTGATCACCGAAAAAGGCTCCACGCGCATCGCCAAATTTGCATTCGAGTATGCGCGCAAACATGGCCGCAAGAAGATTCATTCCGTGCACAAGGCAAACATCATGAAGCTGTCCGACGGCCTGTTTCTGCGCTGCGCGCGCAAGGTGGCCGAGGGGTTTCCAGACATTGCGTACGGCGAGCACCTGATCGACAACACCTGCATGCAACTGGTGATGAATCCATTTCAGTACGACACGCTGCTGCTTGAGAACCTCTACGGCGACATCGTGAGCGACTTGTGCGCGGGCCTGGTCGGCGGCCTGGGGCTAGTGCCGGGCGCCAACCTCGGCCTCGAGTGCGCCATCTTTGAGGCCGTGCATGGATCGGCTCCGGACATTGCCGGCAAGGATGTAGCCAACCCCACAGCCCTGTTGCAATCCGCCGTCCTGATGCTGCGGCATCTGGATGAATCCGCTGCCGCTGACAAAATTCAAAAGGCGCTGGAGACGGTTTACGCTGAGCGCAAGGCACTCACCCGCGACGTGGGCGGCACTGCCGGCACAACCCAATTTGCCGACGCAATTCTTGCAGCGATGGAATGAACCTTGAGCGGAGACCTCAAAATGCACTATCTTCTCTTCTACGAATTTGGCGACGATTATCTTTCCAGGCGCGGTGAGTTCCGCAACGCGCACCTCGATCTGGCGTGGAAGGCAAGCGAGCGCGGCGAATTGGTGCTGGGCGGCGCGCTGGCCAATCCAATCGACGGCGCTGTCGTGCTCTTCAAGGGCGATTCGCCCGAGGTGGCGGAGCGGTTTGCCAAGGCCGATCCATACGTGTCGAATGGGATCGTCAAGCGGTGGCATGTGCGCGAGTGGACCACGGTTGCGGGCGAGAATGCCACGACGCCGGTCCGGACCAATGATGCAACGTCGGCACAACCCGGTTTGCCGGCGCAGTAATTGCGGCGATGCTCTAGTCCTCAAGTCCCGGCTGGTGCAGAATCAGAACCACCCCCGTCGTCGCCCCGCTTTCCTTGTCGAAGATGGGCGACGTGCCAAGTTCAATCTGCAATTCGCGCCGCTCGCGGTCGAGCACGGTAGCCACGCCCTTTGATGGCCCGTCAAGTGACATGGTGAAGGTCAGCTCCAATCTGAAGCCGGAGACATAGGCGAGAATCGGCAACCCCTGCTCGATCACCATGCCCTCCAACTCCGAGGCCTTCCAGCCAAGCAGCGCTTCCGCCGCGGGATTCGCATAGCGGATGATGCCCATCGCATCGGTAACGATCACGGCGTCCCCGATCGCCTCGATCACGCTCTCCAACCAGAGCCTTGTCCAGCGCGCATCTTCCAGCGCCTTTTCCGATTCGGTCACGTCGACGAATAGGATCCGCATGCCGGCCGGCCGGCCCGCGCCATCGCGAATAAGGCGCCTGTGCAGCTCGTAGGTCCGGAACTGCCCAAGTCGGGAGTAGAGCGTTCTGTGCACAATCGGCGGTTCCTCGCCCGACTCCATTAACGAGATGTACTCGGCACAACTTGGTTCCTTTTCATCCGTCGGCATCAGATCCCATGCCATTTTCCCGATGGGCTCGCCATGTCCAGCAGGGTACAAGGCAAGTGCCGCGCGATTGGCTCGGGTAACGAAACCGTTGCCATCCATCTCGATATACGGCAAGGGCAATTCGTCGATCGCGTCTGGCTCGGACATGTCTGACGCGAGCAGAAGTGTTGCTGATTTGTCGGTCATGGCCTCACCAGTTTGTCTTACGCTCTGTTGAAAGTCGGTAGAGATCGTCGGCGCTGCGCAGCCTGTCGATGGGTGTCAGGTCGAAGGCCAGTGGAATGCGCAGCATAATGATGCGCCCTGCCACTTTGATCGTGCTCTCACGGTTATGTGAGGCGATTCGCTGCAACTCCGCGGCGAGAATCTGCTCACTGGGCCTGCCCACCAATACGGCCAGCAGCGAGGCGTCGCTCCAGTGATAGATGGCATCCTGATTGTGAAGGCTGGTGGTTAGAAAGGCAGAGACCGCCATCAGGCAATCCTCCACCGCCTCCGCGCCGAATCTCTGGCTGATCATTTCCAGGCAACTGAGCCGGAACAACGCGACAAAGCCAGTGCCGCCCCGATCCAGTATTGCTTTAACATGCTCTACAGCGCTGCCGCCGCCGCGCAGTCCCGACGCGTTATCGTTCGCGGTCGACCGGTCCGCCGATCTCATCGATGCGATTCCCAGCGGTTTGCCCTCTTTGTCGTGCGGGCGCAGAAACCGCTCGGCCTGGGTGCGCCACTCCTGGATCTCCTCGGCGGACCCCAGACCGACGATTTCCTTTCCCAAGCGAGCCGCATCGGCGGAGCTGGAACTCACGCCGAGGCTCACCAGCAGATCGCGGAAGAGCATGGCCGCTAACCCACGCCAGCCGGCTGTGCGCTCGCGAGTTACCTTTTCACCCGTGTTGCGGTAGTTCTCGAATTCATGAACCACACTCTTTATCAGCGACAGTTTCTCGTCATCCGGTAAACGGTCGGGAAGCTGCTGCGCCAGTTTGCTCACGTTGGAGCGAAATTCCCTATAGGATCCAGGGTCCACATCGAGTACATTAAGCGCGGCCCCCTCCACCAACAGGGTCAGGCACCGTTCCGCATTTTCCGCCGCGGGCGCGCCGGATTTGCCCTTGCCTGTTGGTTCCTGCCCCATCGCTCGCGGTACCCCTAGCGCAGGTTATCGGCAGCCAACCTGGTTTCAGCAGTGACCGAGCGGAAATCATGCGGCTTCCGGCGCTTGAGGATTCGCCGGATTGGCGCGCCATGAGCTCCCTATCCGCCGTTGAGCCTGGTTGCGTTCGAGGTAATCTGCTGAATGCAGCGCCCGTCCTCCTGTACACTAGAGTATCTACGGCCATGCAAACAAAACATCCAATCGGAATCCTGGGCGCGACCGGAATGGTCGGCCAACGCTTCATTCAGTTGCTTGAAAACCATCCGTGGTTCGAGGTCGCGTGGCTTGCGGCCAGCGACCGGTCAGCGGGCAAGCCCTATGGCGAGGCCGCCAACTGGCGGCTCGATACTCCGCTCCCGGAGCGCATTGCGCGGATGACGGTCGCGGCGGCCGATCCCGAAGGCGCGCCGAAGATTATCTTTGCCGCGCTCGACGCCGCTTTTGCCCGCGAGTTGGAGCCTCGATTTGCCGCGGCCGGCTGCGCGGTGGTCTCAAACTCGAGCGCCTACCGCATGGCTGCCAATGTGCCGCTGGTCATTCCCGAAATCAACGCCGAGCACCTGCACCTGATCGAGGAGCAGCCCTCGCGGCACCAGTCGGGCGGTTACATGGTGACCAATCCCAACTGCTCAACCATTGGTCTGGTGATGGCGCTGAAGCCCATCGAGGAGCGCTTCGGCATCGAGCAGATCTTTGTGACCACCATGCAAGCGGTCTCCGGAGCCGGCTATCCCGGCGTGCCGTCGATGGACATTCTGGGCAACGTGGTGCCCTACATCGGCAGCGAAGAAGAAAAGATGGAAGCCGAGACGCTGAAGCTGCTGGGCAAGCTCGAAGGCCATTCAGTAACGCCCCTGGCCGCGCGCATCAGCGCACAATGCAATCGTGTCGCGGTCGAGGACGGCCACACCGAGAGCGTCAGCATCAAGCTCGGCAACAAGCTGGGCAGGCCCGCAACGCGCGATGAGATTCTTGCGGCCTGGGCGGAATTTCGTCCGCTGGCCGGACAGGGACTGCCGACCGCTCCCGATCAGCCCGTCGAGTGGGCGCCGCAGGACGATCGTCCGCAGCCGCGTCTCGATCGCAATCGCGGCCACGGGATGGCGGTGACCGTGGGCCGGCTGCGCCCCTGCAACGTACTCGACTGGAAGTTCACCGCACTCTCGCACAACACCATTCGCGGAGCCGCCGGCGCGGCCATTCTCAACGCCGAGTTGCTGGCCAGTCTGGGCAAGCTCGAACCTGTAGCCGAGGCCGCCGCCCGCGCGTAAAGCCTGATGAGCGAGGCTTTGAAAGGGCACGGCTCTAAAGCCCGCCCTGAGCCCGCCGAAGGGTGCTTTAAAGCCTGCGGTGCTTGAAGGGTACGGGCTTTAGCCCGTACATTAGCCGCAGGAATAATGTGGGGCTTTAGCCCCTGAGGTACGTGGGAAGACTCACATGAGTTTGGTAGTGATGAAGTTTGGCGGAACGTCGGTCGAAGACCCGGCCGCCATCGAGCGTACCGCGGCAATTGTTGCCGGACGCGTTGCCCTCGGCAAGCAGCCCGTGGTTGTAGTGAGCGCCATGGCCAAGGTTACTGACCAGTTGCTACGCGCCGCCACGGCTGCTGGGCAGGGCGACAAAACCGGCGCTCTGGCCATCAGCTCGCGGCTGCGTTCGCGCCACCGCGACACCGCCGCTGCCCTGGTAAAAGGCCAATCTGAATCGGCCGCTCTCCAGAACCTGATCGACCAGAAATTCGACAAGCTCGATGAGATTCTGCGCGGCCTTGCTGCGGTTCTCGAGCTCAGTCCGCGCGTCTCCGACAGGATTGCGAGTTATGGCGAGCGCATCTCCAGCCTGATCGTCGCGGCAGCCTTCATCGAACGCGGCCTCAACGCGGAACATGTGGATGCGCGCGACATTATTGTTACCGACTCTCAGTTCCAGAAAGCCGTTCCGCTGATCGAAATCCTCGACAAGCGCTGCCAGGATAAGCTACTCCCGCTCACCAGCCTCGGCAAGGTCCCGATCATGGGCGGATTCATTGCGTCGAACGAGGCCGGCGTCACCACCACGCTCGGCCGCGGCGGGTCCGACTTCACCGGCGCATTGGTCGGAGGCGCGCTCTCGGCTGACTCAATAGAGATCTGGACAGACGTGGACGGCATCATGACCACCGATCCCCGCGTCTGCCCCGACGCGCTGCGCGTCAAAGTCATCAGCTTTGAGGAGGCGGCAGAGCTGGCTTACTTCGGGGCCAAAGTTTTGCATCCGGCTACCATCTTGCCCGCCGTCAAAAAGAACATTCCCGTCCATGTTCTCAACAGCCGAAACCCAGGCTGCGAGGGCACGCGCATCATCTCCCTGGCGCCGCATTGCAATAGCCCCTTCAAGTCCATCGCGGTCAAGAAGAAGCTCAGCATTATCGATGTGGTGGCCAGCCGCATGCTCATGACGCACGGCTACATGAAGGAGATCTTCACCATCTTCGACCAGCACCACTGCGCCGTCGATATGGTTTCCACCTCTGAAGTGAGCGTTTCGCTGACCGTGGACTCGAACGATAACCTGCCCGCCATTGCCGCCGACCTGAGCAAGCTGGCCGACGTGAAATACGAGGGCCGCAAAGCGCTGGTGTGCATGGTGGGCGAAGACATTCGCGGACAAAACGGCATGGCCGCGCAGGTCTTTGGCGCCATTCGACACATTAACGTGAGAATGATCTCGCAAGGCGCCAGCGAGATTAACATGAGTTTTATGATCGACGAAGACGACGCCGACGAAGCGGTTCGTTCGCTGCACGCCGCCTTCTTCAAAGATCCCGACCCCGCGATCTTCGATGTCGAAGCGCGAAAGCAAGTGGCAGTGAGGCAGTGAAAGAGTGAAAGAGTAAAGGAGTGAATGAGTGAAAAAGTGAACAAGTGAAAAAGTGCACAAGTCGTAGAACCAGTCGCTGCTTACTCGTTCACTAACTCACTTCTTCACTCATTCACTCCCTTACTCTTTCACTCTTTCACTCATTCACTGCTCCAAAGGAACCCATGCTGATTCTGGTTCTCGGCAAAGGAAAAACCGGAAGTCTGGTTGCACAGATTGCGCGCGAGCGGGGCCACGGCGTGCGTGCGCTCGACATCTTTGAGAACGAGCACGCCTCGGCCCTCACCGCGCCCTGCCTGGCCGGCGTTGACGTGGTCGTCGACTTCACCGCGCCTGAAGCCGCAGTCGAAAACATGCGCGCCGTGCTGGCGCTGGGCGGCCGCATCGTGGTTGGCACCACCGGCTGGTACGCGCAACTCGACGAGATGAAGGCACTCGCCATTCGCCGCAATGGCGGGCTGCTTTATGGAACGAATTTTTCCATCGGCGTGCAAAAGCTCTTCCGCCTCACCGCCGATCTTGCCAAGCTTGATGGCTATACCTTCTCCATCACCGAGACCCATCACGTAACCAAGCTCGACGCTCCCTCCGGCACCGCCATCACGCTGCGCGAGATCATCGAAGCCGAGCAGCCCGCGGCCAAGGTTGACATCGCCTCGCACCGCATCAGCGACGCCATGGGCGAGCACATTGTGACCGCCACCGGCCCCGACGATTTCATCGAGTTGAAGCACGAAGTCCGCAGCCGCCGCTGCCTGGCCACGGGCGCCGTTCGCGCCGCCGAGTGGCTGTGCGACAAGCAAGGCGTCTGGGATTTCAGGGAGATCTCGGAACAGGTCTAAGCCGGAACTTGCATCCACAGGCCATTCGTAGCACCATAGGACAGGAAGGAACCATCGATGCCGCTCGCTACCAGTTCCGAGACTGACGCGCTCGCATACACGCTGGCTTCCCTTTCCGGCATGACGCCCGAAGAAGCCGTGGCGTCTGCCCTGCGTGCGGAGCTTGACCGCAAGCAAGCAGCCGCCGGGCTCCATCCCGCTCCGCAATCCGAGCCAACCGTGGAGGAGCTGCTGGCGAGAATCCGCAGCTACGGGCCTTGGCAGGGCCCCACCAGCGCCGAACTCACCGCCGAGCTTTACGACGCCCAAGGCCTTCCCCGTTAGCCGGCAACAAGATGGTGATCGATTCCTCCGCGTTGCTCGCGATTATATTGGCTGAGCCTGAAGCTGCCGCATTCTTGCGGACCATCAAGAACGCGCCCGTTCGCCGGATCTCGGCTGCCAGTTTTCTGGAAACAGGGATGGTCCTTCGCCGCGATGGATCGGGAGCGCGCCAAAAACTGTTCGAGGAACTCATTGTTGTTCTGCGGCTTTCCATCGCACCCGTAACCGAACAGCATGCCCGATCCGCGCTTGAGGCATTTGGCATCTATGGCAAGGGCCGCGGACATTCCGCCGCTCTCAACTTCGGAGACTGTCTCGCATATGCGCTTGCAAAGGAACTTTCCGAGCCTCTGCTTTTCAAAGGCAACGACTTCTCCCAAACCGACATTGAATCGGCCGTCTGAAAGCCGCAGGGGCTTCGCGTCACGCGCCGCCGAGTGGCTGTGCGGAAAACAAGGCGTCTGGGATTTCAGGGAGATCTCGGAGCAACTGTAGAGTCTGTCGCCGACCATTCCAAGGGAATAAGAACGCCATCTGCTTCCATCGGTGAGCGTGTTTCACTTCCCGATCAAGCTCCGCGCGATCGCATCCAACATCCCATTCAAGAAGTTGATCGACTCGGGCGCCGAGAAGCGGCGGCCGATCTCCAGCGCCTCATTGATGACGATGGGAAATGGCGTGCCTTTGAAGCCCAGCATCTCGCCCACTGCCATGCGCAGCAGGTTGCGATCGACGGCGGGCATCCGCTCCAGGCGCCAGTGCTTGGAGTTGGCAACGATCAAATCGTCGATTTTTTCCTGATGGGCAATGGCTGTTCGGAACAAGTCCTCGGCAAAGCCGCGGACATCTGGTTCCACTTCGTCGCCGGCCTTCCAGAATGTAGCGCGCACCTGATCCGGAGTCTGCTTGCCGATGTCCGCCTGAAACAGCATCTGCATGGCCAGCTCGCGCGACTTGCGCCGACCCGAAGCGTGGCCCGAAGCGTGGCCCGAACTGCGATCCTGTCCGGCCGTCAAACGGAACCGCCTTCCACCACCTCACCCCGTATCAGCTTGCGCCGCAGGCTAACCATCTCGATGGCTGCAACCGCAGCCTCGAAGCCCTTGTTCCCGGCCTTGATGCCCGCCCGGTTAAGCGCCTGCTCCAAGGTCTCGCAGGTGAGCACGCCAAAGCCGTGCGGGATGCCCGTCTCCTGCTGCGACTGCCCGATGCCGCGCGACACTTCGTTGTAAATGGCCTCGTAATGGGCAGTCTCGCCGCGCAGCAGACAGCCGAGCGTGACGATGGCGTCTACCTGGGCCAGATTCGCCACGGTTCGCGCGGCGGCCGGAACCTCCCATGCGCCGGGAACGCGGATGACTTCAATATCGGCTCGCTTGGCGCCGCTGCGCAGCAGTGCATCGAGCGCGCCTTCGAGCAGCCGCTCGGTGATGACCGCATTCCACCGCGCCACCACGATGGCAAACTTCATGCCCGCGGCGGAGAGATCGCCTTCCACCGCAATCGGCTTGCCACGCAACGGATCGGACCATGCCCAGAAACTCAGCGCAAAGCCCGGCTCCGGTTCCACTGTAAAGATGCGCGACTTCCAGCCGGTTTCAACGATCGCGGAAAGGCGTGCAACTGCCGATTCCCCGCCCTCGGCGCGCAGCCAGCTTGCGGCGGCTTGATAGACGGCATCGAGCGCAGTCACTTCCACCAGCACATTGGCCGTCGAAGGAAATCGGCCATCGACAATTTCCAGATTGCCCAGCGGCGCCAGGAACGACGCTCCGCGACTGTATTCTTCATTCCATCCGCGCCCAGGCGCAAATCCCAGCGCCGATAGAAAGCTCGCTAGCCGGTCATAGGCCGCGGAGCCGCCTGCGCTGCGAAGAATGGAAATCCCCTTGATCATGGTTTGATTCTATCGTGCGGAAACGGCTCTGCCAGACCGCGCAAAGACGAATCGACGCAAAGAAAAGGCCGGCAGTTTGCCGGCGCTTTTCCCTGCAATTCAGTCAATGAAGGACTACGTGGTGGAACGCGGAGTAACCGTAATCACAGTGGCCGGGATGGGGTTTGTCGTTGGCGCGGCCAGCGTGCAACCGGGGTCGACACCGCCGGCAGTGAGAGGCGTGCACGCAGGCAGGTTGGGTGCAATCTGTTGCGTGTCGGCCTTGGCGGGATTGGTGGAGACCAGTGGCACGCTGATGTAGTGGATCATGTTGTCTCCCGCCGTGGAAACGAAGAAGAGCGTGTTGTCCGGGCTGAATATGCCGGCCAAGGGAGCAGTGATCGACGAGGCCGCGGTTCCGCCCAATGTCAAATAGCCCACCGTGCCCGCTGCGCCTCCGGTACCCGGCACATAGTATGGCAGCGAAGCATTGGGAGTGGCGTTCGGTTCCGGCGTGTAGGTGATGAATGCCAAGTTCGATGCAGGCGAGGGCGCCACCTGATTGACAGCGGCGGCATTCACCTTGCTCACCTGAACCTGCGTAGGCGCGTTGGGGTGCCCGATGGTCAGCGCGGTGAGCGTGCTTGTCCCCGCCCCTGGGCACTCTGTGGTTGGTATCGTTACTCCGATATCGTCGAGCGTAATGGGGCCGGGCCCACCGATGAGAGCCGCGCCCAGAATGTGGTTTCCATCGGTAGTGGCGGCCAGAACATCGGTCTGCAAGGGCACCGAGTCTCCCTGCGGATAGTAAGTCAAGCTCGCGTTGTTTCCCACCGTTCCAGATGGGCACCAGGTGCGAGCCACTGTTGAGAAGCCGGTGCTTCCGCTCAAGTATGCGCCCACGCCGGGGATGGTGATTGCCACGCTTTGCGAGCCGCCCGTCGTCTTGCTCAAATCGTAGCTGGTAAACCCAGTATTCGTGTTGTAGACGTACAAGGTGTCGCTATGGCCGGGGCCGGTGCTGGCGCTGTCCACGATGTAGAGTGTCTGCGCGTCCGCGGTCCAGGCAGCCGCGGTGCCCATGCCGCCAAAACTTGCCTGCACACCTGTGGTGGCGCCATAGATATAAAACACCTGGCGCACCTGATCGTTGATAAGGATTAAAGAATTGTCAGGCGCAACCGCCAGCACCACGCCGGGCGCATTGATGTCCTGTTTTGAAAGTGTGTTGCTGACCGGGCTGACGATCATCAGTTCGCGAGCGGAGCCGAAGTAAAGATTCGATCCCATCCGGTCCATCATCATCGAGTTCGGCACATATGGCAGGCGCACCGGCGAACCCACCGTGCCCGCCAGCAGTTCGACAGGAACAAAGTACTGGCTTTGGCCCGGCGCTCCAAACCACACGTATTGACTGGCTGTGCCGGGCACCGTAACGTTTACCGCGTTCGATGCGATCGAGAGGCCCGTGCCATTGAAACCGATCACATTGATGGGTGCGGGATTGCAGCCCGGCGGCTGACAAATTGCAGTCACCGATGCGACACCTGGGTAGGAAGCATTGAGCCCTCCACCGAGGCTCGTCGAAATGTCGACCGGGTCGGTGGACTGGTAGGTGAGAGACATGCCCGTGATCGGATTGTTGTTGGTGTCGAGAACGGCCGTCACCAGATTCTGCGTCACACCCTGAGTGATCGTACCTTTCTCGGAGCCGTTGGCCAATGTCACATTAATCGATTTCGGCGGGCAGGTGGAGAAGTAGCCGGCCAGCGAACCCGCGTTGGCAATACTTGCCGTGATGACGGTAGTGCCGGGCTGCTCGGCCGTGATGAAGTTGGTCTCGGAGTTGATTGTTGCGACCGCAGCCGACCCCACTATGTAATTGAGCGTTCCAAGCGACGTCGAGCAACTCGGGACCGAGGCGACGCCAGGCGGCAGCGGGCAGGCATAGTTGGCGGGCGAAACCGAGGGCGGCGCGCAGAACAACTCTTGTTTGTTGTTGGCGCCCTCGATGCATGCCTGCGCGTCGAGTGGCGCTGCCCCCCCTTGCGAGAGACAGGACGTCGGCCCCACAAGCGTTATGGATGTGGCTTCCGGGTGTACGTAAACCTCCACCGGATTCGACGTGACCGAGTCCGCCGAGGCCGTGACATAAACCGTTGCGTAGGGCAGACCGTTGGTCGAGGGCAGTGGATTGGGCGGATTGCAATAGGTGTAGTTGGCGATTCCGCCGCCCGTATTCCGGTTCCACGTTCCCGCGCAAAGATTGCCGTTGGGCGACACGTCCGCTATCTGGTTGTTGGTTGTTCCGTAGGTAAACGATGACACCGCCGCGCTTGAACCTTTGCAGTTCTCGGCCGTGGGCGCAGCTAATTGAGTAGTCTGGCCAAATGCAATGGAGATGCCCGTGGTCTGGGGCTGCAGGAAGATGGAGGCCACGTCCGTGATCTTCTGGCCATAGCCCACGCCATTGCAATAGGCCGCCGCCGGATTGCGCGTGCAGCCGGAGATCGAGATTCCGGCCGGAATGGCCACGCATAACAAGCAAACAAGCGTCAAAAACCGCCGCATGAATCCTCCCCGCCCCGCCTCCCCGAACCGCGGAACGGTCTCTCCAAATACGTAAAGAAGAATTGGCTTAGCGCAGCCCGCCAACATGGCCGCGCGCGGCCTGCTGCTGGTGAATTCCGCTCAATTGCCCGGCCCCCGGACGTACCGCCGCAAAGAACCGGTTGACAAAACACACTTGCGAAGCTCCAAGGAAAAGTGTATCAGGACCGGCTGCCCCGTTGAAGACGCGGCAGTGGGTCGGTTTGAAGGGTACGGGCTTCAGCCCCTGAGTTTGAAGGGTACGGGCTTCAGCCCGTACGCAAATCGAGCAAAATGAATCTGGGCTTTAGCCCCTGAGTTTGAAGGGTACGGGCTTCAGCCCGTACATAAATCGAGCAAAATGAATCTGGGCTTTAGCCCCTGAGTTTGAAGAGTACGGGCTTCAGCCCCTGAGTTTGAAGGGTACGGGCTTCAGCCCGTACATAAATCGAGCAAAATGAATCTGGGCTTTAGCCCCTGAGTTTGAAGGGTACGGGCTTCAGCCCGTACGTAAATCGAGCAAAATGAATCTGGGCTTTAGCCCCTGAGGGATGCTTCTTTCAAACTAGCCCACTACAAGAGATCCCGCCCGGCAATTGCTTCATCCCCTTTGCTCAAATAGACGCTCGGAGCCGTCAATGGGGAGCAAACCAAACTTCACCCGCCCGCCGGCATGGAACGTTGAAACCACTCCAGCGAGCGCTCGATCACGTCGCGCCGGTGCGCCGGATTGACAAACCCGTGTCCTTCATTGGGATAGACCACCAGTTGCGTGGGCACATGCAGGTCGCGCAACGCATGCCAAAACTCGTAGGATTGCGGCGCCGGGCACTCGCCGTCCCGGTCGCCGACGACAATGAGCGTGGGCGTTCGTACCTGTTTCACAAAATTGATGGCCGAACTTTTCGCATAAACCGCGGGATCGTCGTACACCGTGGCGCCAAAATACGGCGTCATCCACTGGTCGATCGAATTCTCCCCGTAATAGCTCAGCCAGTCGGAGATTCCCGCGCCCGCCACTGCGGCCTTGAATCGCTGCGTCTGCGTAACGGCAAACATGGTCATGAACCCACCGTAGCTCCAGCCGGTAAGGCCTACTCGCTCCGGGTCCACCGGGTATTTGGCCTCCACCGCATCTACCCCCGCCAAAATGTCCCGCAGGTCCCCGTAGCCGAAGTCCTTGCGGTTGGCCTGGGTAAACGCTTCTCCATGGCCGAAGCTTCCGCGGGGATTCGGCTGCAGCACAAAATAACCGAGCGCGGAGAATCCCTCGACACTTAGGCTATCCACACCCACGGGCCACTTGGCAACAGCAGCCGCGGCCGGACCGCCGTGCACTTCGACGATCAGTGGATACTTCTTCGCCGGATCGTAATCTCTGGGCAGCATCAGCCAGCCCTGGACTTGAAATGTATCGCTCTTCCAGTCCAACGCAACCGACTTGCCCCACGCCGGTTCCACGCCGTCGTTCAAATGCGTGAATTGGGTCACGTTGCCGCCCTCGGCGCCTGCGCAAGCGGCCATCACAGCATCTGTTCTGGCTGCGTAGAGTTCCGCCGGCCGGTCGAAGCTGCTGGCTTCAAATACAAACAGCGAATGGTCCGCCGTTGCTGAAAGGCTCATCTCCATCCGCCCGTCGCCCACGCTGGCAGGGATCGAGAAGACCGGACCGTGGATGCCGGCATGCATCGTGCATCCGGCATCGCCATGCAGCCGCAGCAGGATCAGTTGCGAGTTCCCTCCGGCCAATTCACTTACAAAAAGGCTCTCGCTGTCGGCCCACTCGATCCAGGCCGGCGATGTCGGCCGGTGCGGCGTCAGGTCTTGCGGCGCTCCTCCATCGGACGAAACGATCCAGACGTCGCCGCCGGTCACGCCCTGATCGCTCATCAACCCGCCAATGAAGGCGATCGACTTGCCGTCCGGCGACCATCGAGGCACTGCGATCTGCAACCCATGCAGCGGCCCTGCAACTTCGGCGGGCGCCAGAATCGCCTTAGCCGCGCGCCCCTGCCCGCCCGTGTAGAGCTTCGCCACCCACCAGTTGTTCTCTCCCGGCGGATCGGCGGCGACATAAGCAATCGACATTGAATCGGGCGACCAGGCGAACTCATACACGTGGAGCTTCGATGGGGTGAGGAAATCGAAGAGGGGAATTAAGTTTTTTGTCTTCTCTGCCGATGGTCCATTCGACCCCGGCACTGACAGCTCCTCTCCGTTCCAATTGGGAGGGATGGAGACCATCGCAACCCGCTGAATTTCGACGCCGTCCTCGCCAATTACTCCCGCCGGCGGCTTCATGGCCGCCAGCGCACCCGCGGCCCGCGTCGCGCCCTCCACATACAAGAAGGCCACCTTGCTTCCGTCCGGCGAAAATGCCGGCGCATTCACATAGCCCCGCAGGTTCGTAAACCGCCGCACCGGCTTGCCATCCAATCGCGAGACATAAAGATCCGTCTGTTCACCAAGCTGCGCGCAGTCTGAAAAGAACGCCAGCGCTTTGGAGTCCGGCGACCACGCAATCTCGCCTTCATGGCAATGCTGGTCTGGTGTGGCTGCCGCCGTCACGCGCTCGCTCTTCGCCATGTCGCTTAGCGGAGAAACCCGAATCTCGACTCCGCCACTGCCCATCTGAATCCACGCCAACCGCTTCCCATCCGGCGAAACCGCAACCTGGCCGACGGAGCGGCCCCGGTTCAGGCTCTTCAGGACATCTTCAACGTGCGCGCGATCCGGCTTCGCATCAGCGTGAGCATCCTGGGCATTCGCGCAGGAAAGGCTGAAGCCCAGACAGAATGAGATGGCGAGTCCGGCCGGGAGAGACGCGCGAATCGACGGCGAAAACATAAAGAAATGCTATCAGGCGAATGCAGGAAGTTATGAAGGACGTGTACAGGGTGAGGCCGCCGAGAAGAAGCAGCGAAAGCCAAGGGTCCTTAAGATAGCCCCAAAAAGTAACGTTGCTCTTCGGAGTTCCGAAATGTTACAAATGTGGCCCAAGCGCATCGAACCTTCAGAACTCGCGTTGCGTATACTGAACGCGTGACAGGTAGAATTGATCCAATGGCAACCCCTAACGCACTCTTCGCAATCATGAGCGTCACGGACCCCCCCGCGCTAGAGGCGAAGTTGGAGAGCCTCCCCCAATTCCTGCACCTAAAAGTCGGAGAAGGGCAGTGGCTTCTCATTGCTCCGCCTGCCGCCACTTCAAAAGAGGTGTCGGACGCACTCGGGATCACGAATGGGCCCTTTACCTCTGTTGCACTTGTCTTACGAGTTGAGAGCTATTTCGGTCGAAACCCCACATCCACATGGGAATGGATTACCACTAAACGAGGTGCAGAGCTTGGCACCACCCAAACGCCCGCTTAGAGACCAAGATGAACCTTCGCCAGATGTGGTAGCCATCCCTGGCGGAGGCGGTACTGCGTCGCCTGATCATCTATACAACATTTATCAGCGCCTAACGACAATCGAAAGCACCCAGACTTTTGTGGCGGCGGCTGTAGATGACTCCAAAACTAAGATTGAGAGCGTCGCCAAAGATGTGGCGGAGATGAAGGCGATGCTCCGTTCACTCAAACCCATTGCAAAGTCGGTGGCAGCAGGAATCTGGACTCTTGTGTGCGGGGTGGCTGCATTTCTACTGACCGTTGCTGGCATGTGGATGAAGCACCATTTCGGCTGGTAGTGGGTTAACCAACGTAGTTATTTCCCCAAATTCTTGGGTCTATCAAGAATCGTAAAGTCAAGCGCACTTGACATCCCGTGCGACTTTGTGTAAAGTTATCTTGTCTTTTAGGAAAGGAAACCAATCATGCCACTCTGCAATCAACACCTCAGCCCCCTCCAGCGCCGGTATCTACGCCTCTTCGGAGCCAATTTGCTTCTCACCGCCGTGCTTGTCCTGATTGCTCAACACAGATACGAGCACGCGCATACCTCGATGGTACTGACCTACGTGCTAGCCGCCCTCGCCGCCATCCCTGTGATTGCGGTTATCGCCGTCGTCGGCCGCTATTTGGCTCGCGAGACCGATGAGTTCGTCCGCATGATGGTCGTCCAGGCGCTTCTCTGGGGACTGGGCGTGACGTTTGTCGCGGATACATTTCTCGGCTGCCTGTTCGCGTACCCCTCCCTCTACACGCTGATTCCGCCGCTCAACCTCGACCTCTTTGTTGTAACCGCGGGAGTCGCATTGCGCGTCCAGATATGGAGGAACCGATGAAGAACCGGCTCCGCGTTCTGCGCGCCGAGCGTGGCTGGAGCCAGGCCGACCTCGCAATGCGCCTCGAAGTCTCCCGCCAATCCGTCAACGCCATCGAGACGGGCAGGTTCGATCCCAGCCTGCCCCTGGCCTTCAAGCTGGCGCGGCTCTTCGGCGCAACCATCGAGTCGATCTTCACCGACGATTCCCCGCTGGCGTGAAGTTCGAATCGGCAGGAACAATGTGTCCGCTGGAACTTCTTTTCGGCCGCGCTCGTATAGCTGCTCTGGAGACGGGGGAGAAGATGATTCGACCGCTGTGCGCCGCGTTTGCCGTTGTTCTTCTGTGCAGTTTCGCCGTGGCGCAGCAACCCGCAATCACCCGGCTAGATGGCGAACAAATTGAGCCTGCCCAAATTGACGCCACAGTCACCCAGTTGATGCAGGCAGCTCATGTAACCGGCGCAGGCATTGCAATCTTCCACGACCGGAAGATCGCCTACCTGCACGCATACGGCATGCGCGATACGGAAAAGGACCTGCCGCTAACAACCGACTCGGTCATGACCTCCGCTTCGCTGAGCAAGGCAGCCTTTGCAACGCTGGTGATGCGGCTGGTCGAGGAGCGCGTTCTCGATCTGGATAAGCCGATTTACGAGTATCTGCCCAAGCCGTTGCCCGAGTATCCGCTCTACGCCGACCTCAAAGGAGACGACCGCTACAAGAAGCTCACGCTGCGCATGCTGTTGAGCCACACCAGCGGATTTCCCAACTGGCGCGCATTCGAGGACGACCGCAAGCTGAAGATTCACTTCGAGCCCGGCTCGCGTTACGCCTACTCCGGCGAAGGAATCGAACTTGCCCAGCTTGTCGTAGAAACTGTAACCGGCAAATCGCTGACTGAGTTGATGGATGAGGAGATTTACCGCCCATTGGGGATGACCCGTACGAGCATGGTCTGGGAGTCCCGGTTCGAGGATGATTTCGCCAACGGCTATGACGAGTACGGGCGTTCGCTGGGTCCGGAAAAACGCACCAGCCCGGCCGCGGCCGGATCGATGCAGACTACCCTGCGCGATTACGCCACCTTCCTCAGCGGCCTGCTGCGCAGCAAGCCCCTCGGCATCCGCACCACCGGCACGATCTTCAACCGGCAGATCGCCATTCATTCCGCCCATCAGTTTCCATCGCTGAATGAAGCAACCTCCACCGCCAACGATGCCATCGGGCTGAGCTACGGACTCGGCTGGGGCCTCTACTTCTCGCCCTATGGCAAGGCCTTCTTCAAGGAGGGCCACGACGAAGGCTGGCGGCATTTGGCGCTGTGCTTCCGCGAGCACGGCGACGGGATCCTGATCATGACCAACAGCTCGAACGGCGAGGGAATCTTCAAGCCGCTGATCGACTCGCTGCTCGGGCCAACGTCGTTTCCGTTCGATTGGGAGCAGTACACGCCCTACAATCTGCTTCCGCCTCTGCCCAAGCTCAAGGAGCACAAGAAGGCCTCGCTCACCGCGGACCAGCTCAACCGTGTTACCGGCCGCTACGCGCTCTCGGCGGACATCGTCCTCACCGTGACGGTGGAAGATGGCCACTTATTTATCCGCGAAAACGACGAGCCCAAGCAGGAGTATCTGCCTGAGAGCCCAACAGATTTCTACTCGGCAGCCTCAACCGACGAGTGCAGCTTCAAGCCCGCAGCCGGCGGACCGGCGCAGGTTCTCGTACTGCACCTCGACGATGGCAAGGACTTGGAGCTTAAGCGGCTGCCGTGAGTTTTGAGGAGCGCCGATGCCCGGCGGTTTTTCTCTTGTCGCGACCAGTGTCCAGCGTGTTACGGTACGCTATCAGGCCCCTTTCGCACTGCAAACTTCAACAAATCTAGGAGGACTCTCCCATGCCGCATCGCCAACTTTTTTACGTTTTATGCTTTGCCGGTTTCCTGAGCGCAGCCGGCCTTTTGCACGGGCAACTGGCCAAGCCTCCGGTAGCGCCGGTAAAAACCGTTGTCGACACCTACTTTGGCCAGACGGTCGAAGACCCTTACCGGTACATGGAGAACCAGAAGGATCCGGCGGTGGTGGCCTGGATGAAGGCGCAGGCCGACTACACGCGCGCGATGCTGGATTCCATGCCGGGGCGCAAGGCATTTGCCGCACAGATGCAGACCTATATGAATGCCGCGGAGTACACCATCTCCGATGTGCAGCTCGCGGGCAAGTTCACCTTTTACCGGAAGCGGAAGCAGGGCCAGAACCTGGCTGCGCTCTATGTACGCGAGGGGTTAGATCCGCATGAACGGCTTCTCTTCGACCCCAACAAGTTCGACACCGGCGGCCACCACATCTCGCTCGATCAGTACACCCCTTCATGGGACGGCAAATATGTGCTGATCGGTACCTCGCCCGGCGGCTCCGAGGACCAGACCGCGAACGTCTACGAGACTGCATCCGGACGCGAGCTGCCAGACAGCATGGAGCGGTTCCTTGGCGGAGTCTTTTCGCTCGACGGAGAGACCGTCTACTACTTGCAGCGGCAGAAGCTCGCACCCGGAGCTCCCCCCATCGATAAGTACAAAAAGGGCAGAGTCTTCGCGCACAAACTCGGAACCGACGTTAGTTCCGATCAGGCAGTCTTCGGTTTCGATGTCTGCCCTGGCGTGAAGATCGCTGAAGATGAGTTTACATTTGTTTCTCCGATCCCGAACTCCTCGTATGCGCTGGGAGTGGTGAGCAACGGCGTCGCCCCAGCCCAGGAGATTTATGTTGCGCCTCTGAAGGACATTGCGTCCAAAACAAGCTGGAAGAAACTGGCCAGCTACAGCGACAACATCACCGATCTTGCTTTAGTCGGCAACGACCTGTATCTGGTGACGCTCAAGGACGCTCCGAATGGAAAGATGCTCCGCGTTAGCGCGGCGGATTCGGACCTGTCAAAGGCTGAGGTTGTGGTTCCCAGCACTTCGGCTGTATTAACCGGCTCGTATGTTGGATCGAATGTTCTGCGGCCGGCAAAGGATGCCCTTTACTACCAGCAGGCGGAAGCTGGAATCGGGAAGGTCCTTCGTCTTTCCTATGAACCCGGATCGAAGCCGCAGGCGATTTCGCTCCCCTATGACGGAAGCGTCGACGATGTGATCACGGAAATCAATCAGCCGGGAGCATTGGTCAACATGGCCTCCTGGACCAGGCCTGGAGATTATTACCGATACGACGCGGCCACAGCCACAGCAGTTGCCATGCACCTGGTCCCGGAAAATGCCATCGACCCCAAGGATTTTGTCTCCGAGGAAAAGATGGTGAAAGCGCCCGACGGCACGCCGGTTCCACTGTCCATCATCTACAAGAAGGGCATGAAGCTGGACGGCAATAACCCTACTGCGCTCATTGGCTACGGGGCCTACGGGGACGTGTGGAAGCCGGGGTTCGGGCGGCGCAACTCTGAGTGGATTGAGCGGGGCGGCATTGTGGCCGTGGCGCATGTACGCGGGGGCGGCGAATTCGGAGAGGCATGGCACCTGGCCGGCCAGAAGCTGACCAAGCCGAATACATGGCGCGACTTTATTGCCTCGGCCCAGTATCTGATCGACAACAAGTACACTTCCACGTCAAAGCTTGGAATCTGGAGCCAGAGCGCGGGAGGAATTCTGATTGGAAGATCGATTACCGAGCGCCCCGATCTGTTCGCGGCAGCCGTCGACGGTGTGCCCTGTTCAGACATGTTGCGAGAGGAAACCGGGCCCAATGGTCCGCCGAATATCCCCGAGTTTGGGTCGGTGAAGACTGAAGATGGATTCAAGGGATTGTACGAGATGAGTGCGTATGCGCATGTGAAGACGGGAACCAAGTATCCAGGCGTCATTGTGACCGCGGGAGCTAACGACCCGAGAGTCGATCCCTGGCAAGGCGCAAAGATGGCGGCCCGGCTTGAGGCGGCCAATGCCGGTGACAGGCCGATCCTGCTGCGCGTAAACTATGACGCCGGCCACGGAATCACCGACACCGTATCGCAGCAAGTCTCCGACTGGACGGACATCTTTACTTTCTTCCTGTGGCAGTTTGGCGACAAGGACTTCCAGCCGGCGGCGCTGAAGCCGTAGTCCCTCCTTTGCACTCAATGGTGTCGACATTATAAGCAAAAATGCTTATAATCGGTCAGTGAAGAGCAGCGAGTTCAAACGGTGGCTGGCGGCGCAGGGAGCAACGTTCAGGCCGGGCGGAAGGGGCTCTCACCTGAAGGTTGAATTGAACGGCAAGACTACTGTTCTGCCCATGCACGCGAAGGATCTCAAAAAGGGGCTGGCTCACTCAATCAAGAAGGACTTGGGGTTGAAATAGGAGGCTTATGTTGCGCTATCCGATGCATCTCGAAGCAGCCGAAGAGGGCGGCTTCATCATCAGCTTTCCCGACATACCCGAGGCGCACTCTCAGGCGGAGGACGAAGTCGAAGCTATTAGGCGCGGCACGGACGCCCTCGAAACCGCACTGGAGCTCTATCTAGAGGACCGTCGCTCGATCCCTGCCCCGTCGAAACCCAAGCGTGGCCAAAAGATGATTGAACTATCCGCAAGTGTTTCAGCGAAGGTGTTGCTGTTGAACGAGATGATTGAGCAGAGGGTTCGTCCCGCTGAGCTTGCGCGGCGGCTGCAGGTGACGCCGCAGGAAGTGACCCGGTTGATCGACCTGCGACACACGTCGCGGATTGACGGCATCGCTCTGGCGTTGAAGGCGCTGGGAAAAACCATGGAGATTCGCGCGATTTAACCCAACGCAGAATTCCGCTCCGCGGCAATCCGTTCAAGGATCTCACACACCTTCGCAGATTGAATATCCGACACGTCCACGGCGTAAACTTCCTTGATCTTGGCATGAAAGGCATCATTGGTCTCGTCGGTGTGGAAGTCCCAAAGGCTCGACCCATCAGAAATCCAGGCCCACTCCAACTCCAAGACTCGGTGAGTGAAATCCTTAGCCAACTCAGCTTGCGCCTTGACCCGCTCCTGAGAGGCAAACTCGATCGGAACCCGCGTGCCGGGCCGCGGAAGTGGCCTGCCCTCCACTTGCCTTTTCAACTTTACCGCTTCAAAGGCGCTGCGGAGACTCCGCATTGCCTCGTCAGGCGAATCCCCAGTTCCTGATAGATGCCAGTTCACGATGAAGGCAATCCAGCGATGGAACTTGAATCGAGGGGAATTGTAATCGGAATCGGGGTCAGGTTCCTGCGTGCGGAATGCAATCGGATAGTCGGCCAAGTCCCAGTCGCGCTTCCGGAAGGACAGACACAGCTTCCAAAGAGCGAGGGCTTGATTGGCAACGCTGACCGTCCAGCTAATTGAGGCCATGTCAATTTCCCGTGATTCGCTTTCCCGTGATTCGCTGCTAACCAACCGCCGCATGAATCGCCAGCAGCTTTTCCAGCAGCGGCTTCAGCAGCTTCAAATCCAGCGCATTCGCCCCGTCGGATTTGGCGTTGGCCGGGTCGTCGTGAACCTCAAGAAACAGCCCATCGATGCCGGAAGCAACAGCCGCCCGGGCCAGAAGCGGAATGAACTCCGGCTGGCCGCCGCTTACGCCGCCCGCTGCCGAAGGCTGCTGAACCGAGTGCGTCGCGTCAAACACCACCGGCGCCAGCCGCCGCATCACCGGCAGCGAACGGTAATCCACCACCAGCGTGTTGTACCCGAAACTCGACCCGCGCTCGGTCAGAATCACGCGTTCATTGCCCGTGGAGCGCACCTTCTCGAGAGGGTGCTGCATATCCCAAGGGGCCACAAACTGACCTTTCTTGATGTTGACGGCGCGGCCGGTTTTGCCCGCGGCCACCAGCAGGTCCGTTTGCCTGCATAAGAACGCGGGAATCTGCAGCACGTCCACAGCCTCGGCGGCGACGTCGCAGTGGCTCGGCTCATGCACGTCGGTCAGCACCGGCAGCCCGGTTTCCCTGGCCAGGCGGCCAAGAATCCGCGTGCCCTCAACGAGGCCGGGGCCGCGAAAACTCTTCACGCTGGTGCGGTTCGCTTTGTCGTAGCTGGCTTTGAAGATGAGTGGAATGCCAACGTCACCCGCAATCCGCTGCAGGGCGTCCGCCATGCTCCGAACATGCGCCTCGCTCTCGATCACGCACGGGCCGGCGATCAGGAAGAGTTGTCCTGAGCCAACCTGTACCGGCCCGATTTCAAAGCGGTTGCTCACGAACCCGATTTTACCGCGCTCAGCTCGGCTGCACCCCATTCCTGGCGGCTCTTTGACCACTGCCAAAACGCCCGTTCCAGAGCATGCAGCGCCGTGGGCGCGGGTAGACCCTCTTTGGGCCTGACCATCCCGCACTCGGCCAACCGCTTGCAGTATGAGTTGTATTCCGCATAGAACGCGACGTCGTGCCGCGCATGGCCCAGCGCCTCCAGAGCTCGATAATCCAGCACCGCATACCGATCCGGATAGATGGTCGCAAGAATCGTGGAGGCTATCGAGATATCGACCCCGCGGAGTCCGATAAGAGCCTTAATCGCGTCTTCGGTTTTGGTCTCCGGCGATGCGGCGACCGCCAGTGCGTTTCTTATTGCCTCGCTGCTGTTGCCAATCAGGTAATGGACCACCCGTTCCGATTTCCAACGAACGATCATTTCAAGGTTGGGCAGCGTGTACTCGCCGCCTCGAATTGCTTCCCCGGCTTCGAACGCGGCGGTCTCAAGCTGCTTTTCTCTTTCGCCGGCTTCAAGCCAATACTGCTCAGACAATTGCTGAAGGTCCGCTTCAGCAGGTTGGAGTTCAAAGTAGGCCATGATGTCTTGCCCTCCATTCAGAAAAACTAGGAAACAATAGGCCCGGCAACCGGCTTTGTCAATATCGGAGAATACATCTGAATACCCGAAAGTCTTAAGCTGCCGCGTTTCCTTCCGAGCAGGGCGAAATGCAACGAACGGCGTCCGCGAAAACTCGTCAAGGCGGGCTGCAAATGCGACGCTTGGATGGACGCGACTCAATGAAAAGGTGGCTCGAGAGCTAGACCAAGTGCCTGAAGGCTAGGACAATAGTGGGGCTCGACGATTGAAACTGCCATTTTTGATGGTAAAATGCCATTATGTCTACCACTGTCGAGATCGACAAAGCTGGCCGCATCGTCGTCCCCAAGAAACTTCGCGACGCACTGCACTTGACGCCGGGTACCCGGCTCAGAGTCGAGCGCTCCGGAGACTCGTTGAGGCTCATGCCGAGTTCCGATGAGGCCCAACTGTTGATTGAGAACGGTGTGCCGCTAATCTTCCCCGCGAATCCCTCAAATGCGCCTATCCTGACCGATGAAATGGTTAGCGAGCTGATTGCCCAAGGCCGCCTGGAACGCGAGGGACGGTCTCTTGGCTCGAATAGGAATATGGGCGGCGAAATCGCGTGATCTTCCTCGACACCTCGGTACTGATCGCGACCGCTCAGGTTAGCCACCAGCATCACCGGCCCAGCCGCGACCTCTGGGATAGGTGCACGGCCTCAGCAGCAGCGATCAGCACGCACACAATTGCCGAAGTCTACAACGTGCTCACCTCGATGCCGACGGCGTTGCGACTGTCTCCACGCAATGCAGTCCTTGCCGTAGAAACATTCCTCCAGCGGCTTACCGCAGTAGCTCTTTCAGCAGATGACTACCTGGAGACTCTGCGCCGCACGGCCAACCTTGGCCACTCCGGCGGCATCGTCTACGACGCGTTGCATCTGGCCTGCGCCCGGAAGATCGGAGCCGACCAAATATTCACCTGGGATGTACGCCATTTCCGGATGGTAGCGCCGGACCTGGCCGACCGGATCGTTACGCCGTAAGCTAATGCGGGGCCGCGCGAATGAAAGGAACAGGCGCCAATGCGAATCGCAATCGACATTCCGGATGAGGTTCACGCACGGTTGAAAGCCCGCGCCAAAAGAAGAGAGCACGACCATGCGCGCGACAGGCAAAGTGAGCCGCGTCGAAGAGACCCCGCGAAACGAAGAATATGGTAGGATTTGGCTATGCGCACGGAGTTGGACATCCCGGAAACGAAGTACATCCGGCTAACGGCCAAGGCGGAACAGGAAGGCTCGTCGGTCCTCGAAATCGTGCTGCGCGGCATCGATAAGGAGTTGGAGAGCGAACCTGAGCGCCCCCAGCCGGTCAAGCGCCTGAAGCATCCGATTATTCCGTCGACGCGAACAGACAAACTCGTAATCAGCAATGAGCAAATCTATGATCTCATCGGTTTTCCCTGATGTGAGTTTCTGGCTGGCGCTCAGCTACGCGCCGCATATCCATCATGAACCCGCTGAGAGTTGGTACGAGTCGTTTCATCCGTCCCCAATCCTCGTGTTTTGCCGGCATACGCAATTGAGTCTCTTTCGACTCCTGAGCACGGAGGCGATCCTTGGTCGGGATGCGCTCTCTCAGCGCCGCTGCTGGGACGTATTCGATGAATGGATACTCTCTGGAGACGCTGTCTTCGCCGAGGAACCCCCTGAGCTCGAAACCGCCATGCGTGCAAGAACAGGAGCGGAATCGGCTTCTCCGAAGATATGGGCGGACGCGTATCTGGGCGCTTTCGCCAAAGCCGCAAACCTCACGCTGGTCACCTTTGACCGGGCGCTGGCGGGGAAGGTGAAGGGGGCGGTCCTGCTTGGCTAATGTCAACAGCTATTCAGGTTCCAGTTTTCCTTTGCTGGCTGACCACTGCCAGAGAGCGCGATCAAGCGCACGAAGAGCTGTCGGCGCTGGATAGCCATCCTGCGGGTGAATGATTTCGCGCCGCGCAAGATCTGTGGCAAGACCCGTGCAAAAGGTTAGATACCGTTCGTAAAAGTCGACATCGTCCGGCTCATGCCCGAGAGCCTCCAGAGCGCGGAAGTCTATGATCGTGTAACGGTCGGGGAAGATCGTAGTAAGAATCGCGGATGCTACGGGAACGCCGACGCCGCGGAGTTCGGTGAGAGCAAGGATGGCTTCACGCGAACTAGTGGTCGGGGCGATTGCCTTCTGGAGAGCCTCTCGGATCTTCTCTGGAAGGTTTTCATCGATGTGGTGGACCACCCTCGGAGACTTCCAGTGGACAATCTTCTTGAGGTTCCCAGCAGAAAAATCGCCCCCAAGTATTTCCCGACCGGCATCGAAGACCGCGGCCTCAGAGTCCCTTGAATTGGCTTTCCAATACTCCTTCGCCCATTCGTCAAGTTCTGCCTCTGTCTGCCTCTGGCGGTTTCAGTTCAAAGATCGCCATTTTGCCTCCCATAATGAATTTCGACGTGAGATGCCCCAATGCAGGTCCTTCGACTCCCTGCGCCTCGCTCCGGTCGCTCAGGATGACATAGCGTTGGTTAGAGCAGAGACTTCGCTGACCTCGGCCGCGAGCCGCCCCATACGGTTCCTGTAACTTGCGGCCACAAACTCCCGGAACAACGGGTGCGGTTCGAGCGGCTTCGACTTAAACTCGGGATGGAACTGGCAGCCTAAGAAGAAAGGATGGCCGGGTAACTCGATGATCTCGACATAAGTCGAATCGGGGGTGGTTCCGCTCAGGCGCAGCCCTCCGCCAGTCAGCAGCGCTTCGTATTCGCGGTTGAACTCGTAGCGATGGCGATGGCGCTCGCTGATCTCCGTGGCTCCGCCGTATGCCTTGGCGGCCAGCGAGTCTTCCTGCAGGATGCATGTCCACGCCCCCAGACGCATGGTTCCACCCATCTCTTCAACGCCCAGCAACTCGCGAAGTTTGTAGATGATCCGGTGTTGGCTTGACGGATCGAACTCGCTTGAATTGGCATCTTTCAGGCCGCAGACATTGCGCGCAAATTCAATGCAGGCGGTCTGCATTCCCAAACAAATTCC
>Ga0326727_10004100_pt1 | contig 44706 bp, 45 predicted proteins | sample MB2enrmetagenome_FD_207643 | JGI IMG/M metagenome (GOLD analysis project Ga0326727, IMG submission 207643) | Lab enriched peat soil microbial communities from McLean, Ithaca, NY, United States - MB29MY | ecosystem: Environmental > Terrestrial > Soil > Wetlands > Peat | place: USA: New York... | reverse complement strand
GGTGTAGGCCAGGGCCACGGCCTGGGCCTGTGTGGTCAGGATGCCGGAGAGGATGAGGGCCCCGCCGGGCTTCAAGCGGTTGGCCAGGTAGGGGGCCATGTCGATGAGCGGCTGGGCCAGGATGTTGGCCACAACCACGTCGAAGGCCTGGCCCTCGGCCAGGCTCTCCAGGCCTCCCACGGCCAGATGGACTGGCATGCCGGCCGTGTTGCGGGCGCCTGTCTCGCCGCAGGGACGCGGGGCGGGCAGGCCGTTCAGGGCCAGATTCTCGGCCGCGCAGAACACGGCCTGGGGGTCGATGTCCAGGGCCACGCCGGTGAGGCCCAGCTTGGCCAGGCCGATGGCCAGGATGCCCGAGCCCGTGCCCAGGTCCAGGAAGGAGCCTCCCTTTTTGAGCCGCCCGCCGGCCACCATGGAGGCGATGCCCTCCAGGCACAGGGCGGTGGTGGCGTGGTGGCCGGTGCCGAAGGCCATCTTGGGCTCGATGATGATCGGTTCCAGGCCGTGGTGGTCCGTGTCTGCCAGCCAGGGGGGCACGATTTCGAAGCGCCCGCCGATGTCGATGGGGGTGAAGAATTCCTTCCAGGCTGCGGCCCAATCCTGCTGCTCCATGGACTCCATGGTGACCCCAGCCATGGGCCAGCGCCCGGCCACCTGCTCCTCGAGCGAACCTGCCAGGGGCGACTCCGGCTCCAGGTAGAAGCGGAAAATCAGGTCGCGCGTGGCTGGAGCGGTCAGCTCCTCCCAGCCTTGCATGGAGTTGGCGGCCAGCCAGCCGGAGATCTCCTCGCCGAGAGCTTCCTGGTCGAGTTCGGCCATGGAGCCGGGGAGGGTCAGTTCGGTCTTGATGAGTCTGGACATGATGATTCCTTGGCTGAACGGAGAAATCGATTGCCGAGTTGCTTGTGGTCGATAAAAAAGGCCGGGTCAAGCGACCCGGCCCGTCCGTTTGCGGTTCGCGAGTGGTCTACATCCCGCTCAGCACATCCCCCAAGGTCTTGGAGAAGCGCTCCAGGTCGGCCTCCTCGATGATGAGCGGCGGCAGAAGCCTGAGCACCGTCCCCTGGGTCAAGTTAAGGATGTAGCCGCGCCGTATGAGCTCCTCCCACACCTTCTGGCCGCTCCCCTCTTTTTCCTGGGACAGCTCGATGCCGATCATGAGCCCAAGGCCCCGCACCTTGGCCACTTTGCCCGGGTTGTCGGCGGCCACGTCGGCGAAGAGGGACATGGCGAACTCGCCCAGGCGTTCGGCCCGCTCGGCCAGATGGTCGCGGGTCATGATCTCCAGGGTCTTCAGGGCGGCGGCCGCGACCACAGGCCCGCCGCCGAATGTGGTGGCGTGGCTTCCCGGTTCGAAGCCCCGGGAGACCTCCGTCGTGGCCAGGACAGCGCCCATGGGCAGACCGTTGGCCAAGGCCTTGGCACAGGTGATCACGTCCGGCTCAAGCCCGAAGTGCTGGTGCGCCCACCATTTGCCAGTGCGGCACAGCCCGGTCTGGACCTCGTCCACCATGAAGAGCGCCCCCCGCTCGCGGCACAGAGCCTGGACGCCCCGGAGGTACTCGGCCGGGAAGGGCTTCACCCCGCCCTCGCCCTGGACGATCTCCAGGAGCACGGCGGCTGTCCTGTCGGTGAAGGCGGCCCGCATGGCCTCCAGGTCCCCGGCGGGGGCGATGACGAAGCCCTGAGGCAGGGGTTCGAAGCCGTCCTTGACCTTGTCCTGGCCGGTGGCGGTCAGTGTGGCCAGGGTGCGCCCGTGGAAGGAGCCGGAAAGGGTGATCAGCTCGTGTCTGTCCTCTCCTCTCACCTTGTGCATGAAGCGCCGGGCCAGCTTGATGGCCCCTTCGTTAGCATCGGCCCCGGAGTTGCAGAAGAAGACCCGCCCGTCCCGACCTTCGGCCCCCGGCCGCCAGGTGTCCAGCAGGGCTTCGGCAAGAGCCACCTGCGGCTCCTGATAGAAAAGATTGGACACGTGGACCAGTTCCTGGGCCTGGGCGCACATGGCCTTGGTGACCTCCGGGTGACAGTGGCCCAGATTGGTCACGGCGATGCCGGCCAACAGGTCCAGGTATTCGCGTCCGTCCAGGTCGTGCAGGATGCAGCCTTTGCCCCGGGCCAAGCCCAGGTTGTAGCGGCCGTAGGTATTCATGACGGATGCGGCGGTCCGATCCTTCAATACATCCAGTTTCTCGCTCATGTCATCCTCACCATCACGTCTCGCCTCCCCGGCGAAACATGATCGTTACAAGCTCTGCCTATATGGGAGTCCAGAGGACGCAGTCCTTTGGACTCCAGAGGCTCCCAATACTCAACTTGCACGCGTGCCGCTACACCGTGCCGGTGTGCCCGAAGCCTCCGCCGCCCCGGCAGGTCTTGCCCAGTTCGGTGACCACCGTCGGGAGAGCCGGCCTGAAGGGCATGATGACCAACTGGGCGATGCGTTCTCCCCGGGCGACGGTCTTGTGGTTTTCGGAGGTGTTCAGGAGCCAGACCACGATCTCGCCCCGGTAGTCCGGATCGATGAGTCCCACGCCCTGGGCCACGGTGAGCCCGTGTTTGGCCCCGAGTCCGGAGCGGGAGAACACGAATCCGGCCAGTCCGGGCTCGCAGATCTCGATGGCCAAGCCGGTGCCGAAGGCGTACCGCCCTCCGGGTGGGATGTCCACGGAGGGTTCGTCGATGGCCGCCCGCAGATCGATGCCCGCCGAGCCGGGCGTGGCTGGCTCGAGGGGGAATTCGCTCCACACGGGGTGGAGATATTTGACTTTCATGGGGACTGGGGACTCTGTTAGACTCACGGGGGCTCCTCTGCCTGGGCGAAAGACGTCCTTGGTCTTTAAGGTTTTTGCCCCCCCCATAAAAGCGAAAAATGAGGCCACAGGCCAAATCGTTCGGGTTTCCTTGCCATTTTCGTCAAGGACTGGCATGATGTCTATGCTGAAACTTTTTGCCGAGGAGCCTCCATGCAGCCTTTGCGCGTCTACAGCGTCGTCCCCAAGCTCCCTCCCAAGCTCAAACCTCTTTGGGAGTTGGCGTACAACTGCTGGTTTTCCTGGAACACGGAAATCTACGAATTGTTCGCCCAGGTGGACCAGAAACTCTGGCGCGAGTGCGAGTCCAATCCTGTGGCATTCCTCAACCGGCTGCCGCAGCGCACTCTGGAGAGCCTGGCCGGGGACCAGTTCTTCCTGGACCGCCTGGCTGAGCTGCGCAAGAGCCTGGAACACTACCTCTCCAAGAAGACCACCTCCATCCCTTTTCCCGACGGGGAAAACCAGGAGCCGGTCATCGCCTATTTCAGCCTGGAATACGGCGTATCCAAGGCCCTGCCCATCTATTCGGGAGGCCTGGGCATCCTGGCTGGAGACCACCTGAAATCCGCCAGCGACCTCTCGCTGCCTCTGGTGGCCATCGGCATCGCCTACCAGCAGGGCTACTTCCGGCAGTACCTCACCCCGGACGGCTGGCAGCAGGAACGCTACCCTGTCTACGATTTCGAGCAGATGCCCATGACCCTGGTCACCGTCGCGGACGGCAAGCGCCTGCTGGTACCTGTGGACCTGAAGGGCGACAAGATATTCGCCCAGGTCTGGAAGGTGGCCGTGGGACGCATCAGCCTGTTCCTCCTGGACACCAACATCGCCGAGAACCAGCCCCAGTTCAAGCAGATCACCACCAGACTCTATGGCGGTAACCTGGAGATGCGCCTGTGGCAGGAGATTCTTCTCGGCATAGGCGGCATCAAGACCCTGGACGCTCTGGGATACAAGCCCAAGGTCATCCACATGAACGAGGGCCATTCCGCCTTTGCGGGTCTGGAGCGCATCCGCCGTTTCATGGAGGACTCCAAGCTGACCTTCGAGGCCGCGGCCGAGCTGGTGGCCTCGTCCTCCATCTTCACCACGCACACCCCGGTCCCGGCGGGGAACGACCGCTTCCCCCCGGACCTCATGCAGCCCTACTTCGAGGACTACGCCCGCAAGCTGGGCTTGGCCTGGAAAGTGTTCCTGGCCCTTGGCCGCGAGGACCCGCGAAACGACGCCGAGCCCTTCTGCATGACGGTGCTGGCGCTCAGGCTCTCGCGCATCAACAACGGCGTGTCGCAGTTGCACGGGCGTGTGTCGCGCAACATGTGGAAGCGGGTCTGGCCGCAGTACCCCGTGGAGGACGTGCCCATCGGCGCGGTGACCAACGGCGTGCACGCCCCCTCCTGGGTGGCCCCGGACATGGCACTTCTTTTCGACCGGTACATGGGCTCCAACTGGCGCGAGGATCCGGACTGCGCCCGGGTCTTCGAGCAAACCGAGGCCATTTCGGACGCCGAACTCTGGCGGACTCATGAACGACTGCGGGAGCGGCTCATCGACTTCGTGCGCCGCAAGCTCCACGACCAACTTCTGGTGCGCGGGGCCAAGCGCAAGGAGCTCCAGATGGCCGACGAAGTCCTGGACCCCCAGGCCCTGACCATCGGGTTCGGCCGCCGTTTCGCCACCTACAAGCGGGCCAACCTGATCCTTTCCGACCAGGAGCGCCTGATCAAGATCATTTCCGAGACCTCCACCCCGGTGCAGTTCATTTTCGCAGGCAAGGCCCACCCCCACGACAATGAGGGCAAGAAGCTCATCCAGCAGCTGGTGCAGCTGTGCAGTACACCGGAATGCCGCTTCAGCATGGTCTTCCTGGAAGATTACGACATGGAGGTGGCCTCCTACATGTACCATGGCTGCGACGTGTGGATGAACACCCCCCGCCGGCCCCTGGAGGCCTGCGGCACTTCGGGCATGAAGGCCATGATGAACGGCGGGCTCAACTTCTCCACCTTGGACGGCTGGTGGGCCGAGGCCTGGGTCCCCGACAACGCCCTGGGCTGGGCCATCGGCCTGGGCGAGGAGTACGAGGACGCCCAGTATCAGGACTTTGTTGAATCCCAGACTCTGTATAACGTGCTGGAGAACGAGATCATCCCTATCTTCTACGACCGGGGGCACGGCAACCTGCCGCGCGCCTGGATCAGGAAGATGAAGGATTCGCTCAAGACGCTCGGTCCGGTGTTCTCCTCTCACCGCATGGTGGAGGACTACGCCAAGGTAGCCTACGGACCGGCCATCGAGAACTACAACCGTCTAGTGAAGAAGGAATTCGCCGCCGCCAAGGATCTGGCGCAGTGGCGGATGGACATGATGACCAAGTGGTCCAGCCTGCTCATCCGCAACGTGAAGGCCGCCGAGCCGCAGCAGGTGTTCGTTGGCGAACCCATCGTGATCACCGCCGAGATCAGCCTGAACGGCATTCGGGCCCAGGACGTGCGGGTGGAGATCTACTCCGGCCCGGTGGACTTCGAGGGTAAGTTCAGCCAGCGCGAGACCACCATCATGCAGCCCTCCGGGGCCACCAGTGAAGGTTGGCAGGAGTTCCGAGGCGAGGTCATGCCTATCGAGGCCGGACGCTTCGGCTTCACCGTTCGGATATTGCCGCACCATCCGCTGCTCCTGGACAGCCACTCGTTGGGGCTGATCAAGTGGGCGGAGCAGGGGTAGGCCATTCAGCGCAAACTGAATTGCAATCGAACACCTGGAGGCTTCGGCCTCCAAATCCAGGCCATATTCGGTTAGCGGCGGGGGCGCAAACCCCGCCGCTTTTTTTACATGATGTGGCCGCCGTGCGTGAGTCCGAGGATGCCGACGATGATGAGGTAGATGGCCACGATGTAGTTGAGGAGACGTGGGAAGATGAGGATCAGGATGCCCGCGAGCAGGTCGATGGCGGGTCGGGGGGCGATGTCTAGCATCATGTCGGCGCTCCTTGTTTGTCCGGTTGTGCGTGGTTGTGGCCAGTGGACGGCTGGGGCTCTCGCTTGCCGGGCGGTTGGGAAACGAGGGCTGACCCGACTCATACCAGCATATAGGGCAGTGGCGGGAAGGGGACAAGCCTTAAGTCAGAATATGGGGGAATACGGTGAAGCGCCCAAGGCGGTTGGCGCCCGGCTGGCCGGAGGTGCCGATTTCATTCCAGGCTTGCCCAGGCTCTCCGATTTGATGTATTCGAATGGTGGATGGTTCCTGAAGAGGCGGCCGTCCGGTCGGTCAAGGCGTTCGATCCCGGCCTGGGAACCCGGTAACCGGAAGGGGGATTCATGAAGTCCGCGAAGTGTTCCATCATTTTGACGTTCCTGCTCGCGCTGTGCCTGCTCGGAGTGACCACGCACCTATCAGCGGCGGAAGAAGGGGAGCAGGTCATCAAGATTACGGCCAAAAGATTCGAATACTCGCCCAAAGACATCACGGTGAAGATGGGCGTCCCCGTGGTCCTGGAGTTCACATCCCTGGATGTGCTGCACGGATTCAGCTGCCCGACTTTCAAAATCCGCACCGACATTGCACCGGGCAAAGAGAACACACTTCGCTTCACCCCGGACAAGGCCGGTACGTTCGCCTTTCATTGCGATAATTTCTGCGGCCTCGGCCATGGCGAAATGACCGGAACCATCACCGTGACGCCATGAAGCCGTTCCAGATCCGTGCCTCGGTCCACGGCGTCGTGACCAGGGGCATCGCGCCAGGAAGAGTCGTGCCGGGAAGCGACGCGTGTGTCCCCGCGGCACGGCCGCTTCGAGGGTGACCGGCCTCGTGCTGCCCTGGCTGGTCCTGCTCCTGGCCCTCGCCCAACCGTGGCGGGCAACTCAGGCTCAGGCCGCTCCTGCTCTGACTCCCGAGTCGCCGCCCATGACGACGCCTCCCGCAAACCCTGTGGAGGCCGCCCTGGAGGGCTTCAGGAACGTCACCGACTACCGGGTGACCATCCGCTCTTCGCACGACGGCAGCTCCGAAGTGCTTCGCTATTTCTACAAGAAGCCCGGATTCGTCCGGATGGAGTTCATCCGGCCCCACAACGGAGCCGTGCTCCTCTACGATCCGGCCAGCAAAATGGTGCGGCTTAAGCCCCTCGGTTTCTTCAAGTCCCTCACCTTGACCTTCAGTCCGGACAACAGTCTGGTGAAGAGCGCCCAAGGGCATAGCGTGGACGAATCCGACATCGGAAATCTGCTCGAGGGAGCGAAAAGCCTCCAGGAGCACGGCCGGACAACCGTCCTGGGGGAAGAGAAGGTGGGGGAACGTATGACTCTGGCCGTCGCCGTCGAGGGGGGAAAGAACTTCGCCTTGGGACGAACCCATCGTTTCCGACTTAACCTGGATGAGGCGAGCTGGCTTCCGCTGAAGGTGAAGGCCTACGACGAGGCCGGAAATGTGATCGAAGTGGTCCACATGGACGATCTGGAAACGAACGTCCACCTGGACGACAGCCTTTTCAGGCCCTAGCGCCGCATCTGAGGAAAACACGAACACGTATTTCAAGAATTAGATCAGTAAAGTTCTTGGTTTGTGTCCATTCTGAGTATGGACGCATTCTTGGAATGAAGCCTTAGATCCGACTCACCTCCCGGGATGCGCCCCCCTGCGGGTCCAGGTGCCGGCTTCCAGACGCCGGGCCAGGCCCTTGGCGCCCCAGTCCATGACCGTGGCGTGATTCCAGCGGACCAGCGGTCCGGCTATCACTCCCAGAAGATTCAGCCACCAGGCGTCCGTCCGGACCTGCCACTCGTAGCGCACCACTGTTTGGCTGTCGTCTCGGGAAAACCGCCAGACCCCCACGCCGGCAACGTCTCCGCTGGCGACGCCCTCGATGCTCTTGGACGGCTCGATGCGCGTGATACGGATGTCGAAGGTCAGCCGGTAAGGAAGTGCTCCCACCCAGGTGAAACGCCGCAGGCTGCCGATGCCGCCGGCCTCTCCCGGTTCCAGTTCGACCACGCTCACGAGCCCGTGCCACCACTCGGGCCAGCGCTCGGCATGGGAGATGGCGTCCCAGACAGGGGGTAAAGGCGATCCGACGCGCCACACGGAGACAAGTTCGAAGCGAGCCATAGGGCATCCGGGTTTGAAACGGTTATGGCCATGTAGGCGGTCGGCCCCGCGGATGCCTCGCCCGGCCGGTCTTTTCATACACCACCCGAGGCGTAGCATGTGTCCGCCCAGCGGAGCCGTAAGAGGCGACACAGGCAGGCAGTCGAACGTCCTGATTTCCCCATCTTTTCCCCCTGCCGATCTGGGATTGTCAAGGAAGGATTCCAGGAGATCACGCCGCCGATTTTTCCATGTCGCCCGCATGGGCGTGGACGAAAAGCGAGGGATTCCAGGACGTACGGGAGCAACTCAGGACTTCGCCCGGGTGGAGAACGCCGGTGCGCGATTCCCGGACGATGGAAGGATACCGTCTCAGCTGTCCGCGAGGATTCGGATCGCGTCCAGCCATATGCCGGTGAAGGCTTCTCGCTCCACCAGCCCGGCCAGGTCGGGGACGCCCTCGATGCCGAGCCCGGCAAGCAGCGATTTCCACGATTCGGGCTTGTCGCCAGCCAGATCGTTGTGGGCGTGACGGCCGGCGACGGTGAGGAAAGGGAGCAATCTGGCGCGGCGGATTCCGGCGGCCGCCAGGTCCCGGGCGATGGCCCGGATGGACAGTGGATCGCCGACGTCGGCCGCCTCCAGAACGCCCAGGCGGGCCATGGGGAGAAGCTCTCCGAGCCTCGCGGCCAGGAGGCGATAGAGATCCTGGGCTTCGTGGGTTGTGCCGTGGCCCATGAGCACGACGGCCTCGTCCCCGTCCAGGCATTCGGCCAGCGCCTGGGCGACACCGGGGACGTCCCGGGAGTCTGCGAGCAGGGGACCTGCGAGCGTGAGCCTCGCACCCCGCCGCAAGGCGAAGTCCGACAACTCCCGGCGCATGTGCTCGAATTCGTCCCCGGCGATGACATGCAGGGACTTGACTCGCAGGTCCAGTCGGGCCTGGCTTTCCAGCCCGGCCAGGATATCTTTGAGCCCGTGCCCGGCGCTTAAAGCCGGGTGGCCCCCCGGGCGAGGCGTTGCGGTATACCCCAGCAGGACCTGGAGGCCCGGATGCTTCCGTCGGGCGAGAGTGGCGAAAGCTTCCAGGGCCTTGCGGGCTCGGGGGTGCGAGGAGCCGTGGGCGGCCAGCACGAGGATGCGATCGGGCTTGGTCATGGGAGGAAGCTGCCCTACCAGACTTCCCCCGGCGAGCCAATGCCCGCAAGGAGAGCAGGGAATCACGGACGCCGTCGGGTTGCGGCTACCTACAATCAGGCGTGCTCTCCATCCTGGGGGCTCCTGCCCCCCGTCTTTCCGGCGACCTCTGGACTGACAAGGTTTCCAGACGTCTTTATCTCGCCGATATTCCGGCTTGACCATGATACCCCATGGGGGTATTTTAAGGTGTGTTGCAGGGTATCGGCGGAGGCAAGGAGAATCGCATGGACTGTGCATGCTCGTCGGAAAAGAAGCTCTCGGCGCGGGTCAAACGCATCGCCGGGCAGGTGGCGGGGATCGAGCGGATGCTGGGAGACAAACGGTACTGCGTGGATATCCTGAACCAGATCGCGGCTGTACGTTCGGCCCTGGACGCCCTGGGAGTGGAGTTGCTCACCAGGCATCTGGAAACGTGCGTGCTGGGGCACGGCAGCGGTTCGGAACATGAGGACGCCCGGCCGATGACCCGCGAAGAGATTCTGGGCGAGGTCAAGACCACCTTGTCACGGTTTCTGAAGTGAGCCGGGGGATGTTTCACCCGCATTGAGAACGCGGAATAGAGAGAGGGCCATCCCGATGGAAAAACGGACAGTCCCAATACGGGGCATGCACTGCGCCTCCTGTTCGAGCCGCATCGAGCGGGTTGTGGGCCGGATGCCCGGTGTCTCCGGGGTGAGCGTCAATCTGGCCGCCGAGACCATGGAGGTGGTGTACGACCCGGCCGTGGTCCGGACGGCGGCCATCGCGGCCAGGATCAAGGAGCTGGGTTTCGAGGCCGTGCTGCCCGAACCGGTAGGTGTGGTGCGCCTGGCCATCGGGGGCATGCACTGCGCATCCTGCGCCCGGCGCATCGAGAAGGTGGTCGGGGACATGGAGGGAGTGGCCGCCATGCGCGTCAACCTGGCCACCGAGACCGGCGAGCTGGAACTGACCCAGGCTCAAGCCCCGGCTTCGGTGGCTGCTTCCCTAGAAGTGGTCCTCTCCCGCATCGCCTCTCTGGGATTTACGGCCACGCCGCTTGACGATGAAGACGAGTCTCTGTTCGAGACCCAGAGCCGCGAGGCGGCCCAAAGGCTGGAAGCCCAGCGCCGGGCGCTTGGGCCGCAGCTGATTCTGGGCGGGCTGGTGCTGCTTCTGGCCATGGGGCCCATGCTCGGCCTGCCGCTGCCCGCGCGTCTGTCCCCCGGGGCCTCCCCGACGGCTTTCGCCCTCATCCAGCTGGCGCTCACCGCGCCGCTTCTCTGGCTGGGGAGGCGCTTCTACACCGGGGGCATACCAGCGCTCCTGCGCGGCGGCCCCAACATGGACTCGCTCATCGCCCTGGGCACGGGCGCGGCCTTCCTGGCCTCGCTGTGGAGCACGGTGGAGATCCTCCTGGGGCACGATTCGCAGCGTTCGGTCCATGAACTCTACTACGAGTCCGCAGCTGTGATCATCGCCCTGATCTCCCTGGGCAAGTATTTCGAGGCCCGCTCCAAGGCCAGGACCACCGAGGCGGTGAAATCCCTTCTGACCCTGGCCCCGGACACGGCCACCCGGTTGACGGACGGTGTACCCGAGACCGTGGCCGTGAAGCTGGTGAGCCCGGGGGACGTCCTTCTGGTACGCCCTGGCGAGCGGGTGCCCGTGGACGGCGTGGTGCTCACCGGGGCCTCCGAGGTGGACGAGTCCATGCTCACCGGCGAGAGCCTGCCCGTGGCCAAGAACCCGGGGGATCAGGTGGCCTCGGGCACGCTCAACGCCTTTGGAGCGCTCACCATGCGCGCCGAACGGGTAGGGCCGGACACGGTGTTGGGCCGCATCATCCGCCTGGTGCGCGACGCTCAGGGCTCCAAGGCCCCCATCGCTAATCTGGCGGACCGGGTGAGCCTGTATTTCGTTCCGGTGGTCATGGGACTATCCGCCTTGTCCGCCCTGGGGTGGCTTGCCGCCGGGGAGAGCTGGCCCTTTGCGCTTCGCATTTTCGTGTCCGTGATGGTCATTGCCTGCCCCTGCGCCATGGGCCTGGCCGTGCCCACCTCCATCATGGTGGGCACGGGCCGGGGGGCCAGGCTGGGGGTGCTCATCAAGAGCGGACTGGCCCTGGAATCCGCCAGCAAGGTCGGGGTCGTGGTCCTGGACAAGACCGGCACCCTGACCCCGGGGAAGCCGTCGCTCACCGACATCCTGCCCGCGCCGGGGGTTCAGGCCGAGGAACTGCTGGCCCTGGCCGCCGCCGTGGAGGTATTGTCCGCGCACCCGCTGGGGCAGCCGGTGGTTCAGGCCGCCCGGGAGCGGGGGGTCGAATTGCCCCTGGCCAAGGACGCTCTGACCGTGCCCGGCCAGGGAGTTTGGGCCGTGGCGAACGACGAACGTGTGCTTGTGGGGCGCGCGGACTGGCTTGCGACCCAGGGCGCGGGGATCACTCCGGAGCTTCTGGAGATGGGCGATCGTCTGTCCGTCGAGGGCAAGACTCCCCTGTACGTGGCCGCGGTCGGCCAGGGATCAGGCATCCAGGCCCGGTCGGGCCGGGCCCTGGGCATTCTGGCCGTGGCCGACGCCCCGCGCCCGGAGGCGTCCGAGGTGGTCCGGGACCTGGCCGCCATGGGCGTGCGGGTGGTCATGCTCACCGGCGACAACCCGCGCACGGCCCGGGCCGTGGCCGATCTGGCCGGGGTCGCCGAAGTGCTCTCCGAGGTCCCTCCTGAGGGCAAGGCGGCCAAGGTGGAGGAACTCAAGGCTTCGGGGCTCACTGTGGCCATGGTGGGCGACGGCATCAACGACGCTCCGGCTCTGGCCAGCGCGGACGTGGGCATGGCCATGGGCACGGGCATCGATGTGGCCATCGAGGCCGGGGATGTCGTGCTCATGCGCGGCGACCTGCGCGGGGTGACCGTCGCGCTCAGGCTCGCCCGGGCCACGGTGCGCAACATCAAACAGAACCTCTTCTGGGCCTTCGCCTACAACGTGCTTGGCATCCCAGTGGCCGCCGGTGCGTTGCACGCCTTCGGCGGTCCCACCCTCTCGCCCATGATCGCGGGCGCGGCCATGGCCATGAGCAGCGTGTCCGTGGTGTCCAACGCGCTCAGGCTCAGGTTTTTCAAGGGGTAGGCTGGCTGGAATCATACAAGGAAGTGAAGATGCGCGAAACAAAACGATCCGTCCGAGGCGACGCCCAGGCCATTGAGCCTATCCCGGCCGGTCCAGACGCTTATGAGATCTCCGCCTGGATTCTGACCGGCCTGGCATTGGCGCTGGTCTTTCCGCTGCACCTGTTCTCGGCCCTGATGTCCGGACTTCTGGTCTACGAATTGGTGCAGTCGGTCGCTCCGCTGTTGCGGATCACCAGGATCGGTCACAAACGGGCCAAAATGGTGGTGGTGGGGCTCCTGGCCGGCCTGATCGTGGCGGTGCTGGTCGTGATTTGCTGGAAGACGGCTGTTTTTCTGCGCGGCGAGGATGGCAACATCCAGGCGTTGCTCAAGAAGATGGCGGAAATCCTGGACAGTATCCGTTCCAGGCTGCCCGACTGGGCTGTGGAGAACCTTCCGGAGAATATCGAGGACATAAACGGAAGCGTGGCCGACATGTTGCGGGAACACGCGGCCGGGTTGCAGCAGGCGGGCAAGGGGATCGGGCTGACCATGGCCCATGTCCTGGTGGGCATGGTGCTTGGAGCCATCGTTTCTCTGAACACCGGGGTCGGCAGCGGCGGACGCCCGCCTTTTGGCAGGGCTCTTGTCGAGCGCGCCCGGCGCATCAGCCAGGCCTTCCGCTCTGTGGTCTTCGCCCAGGTGCGCATTTCCGCCCTAAACACCGTTCTGACATTTCTCTACCTGATGGTGGCCCTGCCGGCGGCGGGGACGCGACTGCCCCTGGCCAAGACCATGGTGGCCGTCACCTTTTTAGTGGGCCTGCTCCCGGTGGTGGGCAACCTGATTTCCAACTCGGTCATCGTGTTGGTGAGCCTGAGCTTTTCCTTCCCGGTGGCCGTGTGGTCTCTGGCTTTCCTGGTAGTTATCCACAAGCTGGAATATTTTCTGAACGCACGCATAGTCGGCGGCCGCATCCACGCCCGAACCTGGGAGCTGCTGCTGGCCATGCTGGTCATGGAGTCCGCCTTCGGACTCCCCGGCCTGGTGGCCGCGCCGATCTATTACGCATACGTGAAGAGGGAGCTGAGCGACCGGGGACTGGTCTGAGCGCGAGGGGAGCGTTGTGCGCAGGCGCCTTCCCCCAGCGACATTGAGAACTATTCTTACGCTCTCCCCAACGCCTGCCTGGCCTCCTCCAGCTTCCCCTGTTTCTCCAGGGCCCGGGCCAGATCCTTCCAGAACGGCTTCTGATCGGGCCGCAGGGCCGCGCTCTGTCTGGCCAAGGCCTCGGCGATGGCCGGGTCCTCGCCGCCGTCCAAGTACAGGCGGGCCAGGAGGTTCAGCGAAAAGGCGTCCTTGGGGTCGTGCAGCAGGGCCTGGTGCAGAAATTCGCGTCCCTCGTCCACGCGGCCCTGGGCCAGGGACACCCGGGCCAGGTGGCGCATGGAAAGCCCCTTGCCGGCCGGCAGGCCGGCGGCCTTCTGGTAGTACTTCCTGGCATTGGCCAGCTTGCCGGACTCCTCGGCCATGCGTCCGAGCCTAAGCAAGCTGTAAACATCCTGGGGATTCGACTTCAGGCAGCGCTGGAAGGCTTTGCGCGCGGCCCCCTCCTCGCCCAGGCGGTGGCAGGCGTGGCCCAAGTTGTAGAGGGCCATGAGGTTCTTCGGGTCGCTCTGAAGCACCCGTTCGAACTCGGCCTTGGCCTGGGCCATGCGGCCAAGCCTGGCCAGGCAGATGCCCAGCGAGTTGCGCGCCAGGCGGTTGTCTTCCCCGGCCAGGAGGGCCAGCTTGTATTCCTCCACCGCGCCGTAAACGTCGCCCAGGGTAAACAGACGGTCCGCGCTGATGGTCAGGGAAATGGAGTCGAACACGGCCAGGGCGGTCCCGGCGGTGATGAGCAGGGAGTGGTCCAGGGCCTTGCGGCAGTTCTCCAGCACGTCGGCCTTGCTGAAGTTCAGGAAGGGGTACCCGGCCAGGCCCACGGCCAATTTGAGGCCAAGGCGCGATTCGGCCAGTTCCATGAAGGCCGCGAAGCGCTCCCGGAGCATCAGCGGGTCGTGCCCGGGGATGTACAGGATCAGGCTGCCCGTGGAGAAGCGCCCGCCCTGAACGTCCTGGCCGAAGTGCTCCCGGCACAGGGCGGCCAGCTCCTGCACCCTGGCCTCGGAGGGGGACACGCCGGAGGCCTGGCGCTCCTTGCCGGGCTCGGGCAGGCGCACCAGGGCCAGGGTGAACACGCTTTGGGCCTCGCGGACCTGGGTGACGTGGCGGACGAAGTCCCGGTGGCCAAGCAGTCCGCTAACCATGTCCCGTTGGGGGGGGGCGGCGGGATCGGACTCGGAAGCAAAGAGATCTTCGGGCTCCTGGGCCAGGAGCAATCTGTCCCCGGGCTCGATGGACCAGGCGGCGTCGGTCAGGTGCAGCACTTCGGCGAAGGACACGTCCTCCTGGGTCTCCATGAGGATGATCTCCCCCTTGACCATGGCCGGGTAGCGCCCGGACACACGGTTCTCCATGCCGCGGGCCAGTTGCCGGGTGCCCTCGAAGCGCGGGGACCACACCAGGTAGCGCTGGCCCTCCCTGGCGTCCACGGCCCGGCCCAGGCTGACCACCAGGCGGGAAAGCGGCAGGCATTCCAACACCTGGCCTCCCTCGCGCAGGAGCCTCCCGAAGCTCATGACCTGGTCGCGGCCCAGATCCTTGGCGCAGGAGAGGGTCTTGCGGGCCTTCTGGACCAGAATGCGGGCGGCTTCGCCGACAGGGGCGGCCAGCTGTCCACCGTGCAGGTCCTGGGGATAGAGGGCGAAGCCGGCCGTGGCGGTGAGCCGGATGCGCTCGCCGTTGACCGGGTATTCGAAGATTTCCTCGGCCACGGCGGCACGGAAGGACTCGGCCAGTTCCTGGCATCGGGCGGCCGAGGCCCCGGGCAGGAGGGCCGCGAACACGTCTTCCCCGAACCGGGCGCACAGGGTCTCCTCCGGGGCCACGGCGGACAGGAGCGTGCCCAGTTTGGCCAGCAACGTCTCGCCGAAAAGGTGCCCGTAACCCTGGTTCACCCATGAGAAGAAATCCACGTCGAAGAGCACCAGCCCGAAGCCGCCCCGGGCCTCGCTGACGCCGGCGTCCAGGCAGCTGGCCGATCCGGGCAGGATGCAGGCATGCACCAGTTCGATCTCGCGCTCCATGGCCCGCATGAGGCTGGCCCGGTTGTTCAGGCCTGTGACGCTGTCCGTGCGGCAGGCCTTGGTGAGCAACAGATTCTCCAGGCACAGGGAGGCCGCCCTGGCCAGCAGTGGCAGGGCTGTCTTGGAGTTTACGGCCTTCACCCCCCGGGCCATGAACATGCCTAGGCACTGGCCGTCCAGTTCGAGCGGCAGCAGGAGTTTCTGCTCACCACGCAGGTACACGGCCTCCAGGGTCTCGCCCGATGCGTCTTGGGGCGGGAAGTAGAGGCTGTAGGACTTGAAGTTTACGAAGGCCCGGAGTGAGTCCTTGAGGGCGTGCTCGTAGGCGATGAGGTCCTGCCGGGTGAGCGCGACGCCTTGGGGACGAAGGAGGGGGGTGCTTTGTGGCATAGATTTCGTTGTAGCGGGCGGGCGAGACCACGGCAAGGCCCCAGCAAGGGTGGCGGCTCCGAACTTGCCCGGGCCAAGACCATGGGCTATAGCCCGCATCCGGAACAGGTAGGCGTAAGGAGGAATATCATGCAGGTTGAGACATTCGCCCTGGGTCCACTCGAGACCAACAGCTATCTGGCCGTGGAGGGTTCGAGCGCCGTGGCCGTCGACGCCGGAGGCGACCCCTCCCCCATGCTGAGCTTTCTCAAGCACCATGGTCTGACCCTCACTCACGTGCTGCTCACCCACCTGCACTTCGACCACACCTACGGCGCCAAGGCCCTGAGCGATGCTACCGGAGCTCCCATCCTGGCCGGCGGGCTGGACGACTACCTGCTCAAGAGCGAGCTGGGTCTGGGCGGGTTCATGGGCCTGCCCAAGATACAGCTCTTCGAGTATTCCCCCATAACCGAGGGCGAGATCCAGCTTCTGGGCCAGCCCTGCCGGGTGCTGGCCACGCCGGGGCACACCCTGGGCAGCCTGTCGTATCATTTCCCACAGGCCGGGGTGGTCTTCGCCGGTGATCTCATCTTCTACCGGTCGATCGGGCGCACGGACTTTCCTGGAGGCAGTCTTCAGACCTTGCTCCAGTCGGTGAGGGACAAGGTTTTCAGCCTTCCGGCGGACACGGCCATTTATTCAGGGCATGGCCCGGAAACCAGCGTGGGCGACGAGCGGCTGCACAATCCGCATTTCAGCGACTTTGCGGGCTAGTTTTCGCGCCTGTGGCGCGAAAACAGGGAGGCGTCCATGGAAAGCATCGTCCGGGACCTGGAGAGGCTGACGCGCCCGCTTGTCCTGGCCTGTAGCCCGCGCAAAGGGGGCAACACCGACCAAGCCGCGTGGCTCTTGGCCAAGGGACTGGCCTCGGCCGGGGCCGATCCCCTGGTGGTCCACCTGCGAGACCAGCACGTCCTGCCCTGCACGGGCTGCCAGTCCTGCGGCCCGGAATCCGGCTTCAAGTGCGTTCTCATGCACCGGGACCAGGCCGAGTCGCTTTTCAGGCTGGTGCTCGGCGCGCCGATGCTCTTTTTCGCCTCGCCCATCTACTTCTATCATGTCCCGGCCCTGTTCAAGGGTTTCATCGACCGGGCCCAGCGCTACTTCGTGGCCAGAAACGCAGGAGACCCGGTGCTCACGGCCCAGCCGCTCCGGACGGCTCACGCATTCCTGGTCGGCGGCCGCAGCCGGGGCGAGCGCCTTTTCGAGGGTACGCTCCTAAGCCTTCGCTACTTCCTATGGCCCTTCAACGCGACACTGGGCGAGGACCTCTGCCTTTATGGCATCGACGAGCCGGATGACCTGCGGCGCAACGAAACGGCCAGCGCCCGGGTTGAGGATTTCGCCTTCCGGGCCTGGAAGGCGGGCGGGCAATGAGGGGACGGTTGCGATACCGCCTGTCCGGTGGCCGGGAAGCGGGCCGATGACGGCCTGGTCCAGACGGCTGACCGGGGGGCTGGCCGGCGGCCGGGCGGTCTTGGCCAGGCTTGGCCGCCACTTGGTCGGGGGGCGTTGCCCGGTGTGCGCGGCAGTGGACGCAGGCTGGGAGACCGCGGGCGGCAAAAGCGGTCCGGCCTCGGTCCCAACAACAGTCCCTGCTCGGGGGGCTGGGCTGTGCCCGCAGTGCGCCGAAAAGCTCAAACCGCGCCTGCTGGGGTTCTGCCCTGGCTGTGCCTCCCTGACCCAGGCCCCGGACCAGCCAGTCACGCTTTGCGCGGACTGCCGTCTGCGGCCAAGACTCTGGTCGGCTGTGGGGTTCTTCGGCGAGTACGGCGGGGAACTGCGTGAGGCGGTGCTGCGCCTCAAGTTCGGGGGTGCCCTGGCCAGGCTGGATCTGCTGCGCGAGCTGGCCTGGCAGGCTTATGGGCTGCACCGGGAGCGCCCGGACGGGTTCGACCCCCAAGGTCCGGACCTGGTCACGGCCGTGCCCCTGCACTGGCGCAGGCTCCTTACAAGGGGCTACAACCAGAGCCTGGAACTGGCCAGGGGCGTGGCCGGAAAGCTTGGATCGCCGCTCGTGGCGCCAGCCCTCCGGAAGGTGCTTTCCACCAGGCCCCAGAGTAGGCTGGAGGCGGCCGAGCGCCGTACCAATCTGGCCGGGGCCTTCCTGGCCGACGCCCAAGTGGTCGAAGGAAAAAAGGTGCTCCTGGTGGACGACGTGATGACCACCGGAGCCACGCTGGAGGCGGCTTCCCGGGCGCTTTTCGCCGCGGGCGCGGCGCGGGTGGAGGTGTTGGTACTCGCCAGGGATTAGAAATGGGGTTGACAAAATTTTTGATGCCTCTTAAGAACCGTTTCCCCGTTTGCGGAGGTCTATCATGTACGCGATTGTTGAAACCGGCGGTAAACAGTACCGCGTCGAGGAAGGCGCCAAAATCACCGTGGAAAAGCTCACGGTCGATTCCGGCGTCGAAGTGGCCCTGGACAAGGTGCTTCTGGTGGGTGAGGCAGGCGGCCTGAAGGTCGGGGCTCCCTATCTTGACGGCGCCAAGGTGACCTGCGAGGTGGTCGAGCACTTGCGTGGCCCCAAGGTCACGGTCTTCCACAAGTGGCGTCGCAACGACTCCCACAAGAAGACCGGCCACCGTCAGGACCTTACCACCCTGAAGATCAAGACGATCCAGGCCTAGGAGACAAACCATGGCTCACAAGAAAGCAGGCGGCAGCTCCCGCAACGGACGCGACAGCGCCGGACAGCGTCGCGGCGTGAAGCGTTACGGCGGCCAGGTGGTCAGGGCCGGCAACATCCTGGTGCGCCAGTTGGGCACCAAGTGCCACCCCGGAGAAAACGTCGGCCTGGGCAAGGATTACACCTTGTTCGCCCTGGTGGACGGCACGGTTGCCTATGAGAAATACACACGCAACCGTAAGGTCAAGACCCGGGTTCGCGTGATTCCCACCGACGCGGTCCCCGTCGCCGTTTAGCGGTCGGCGCGGAGAGGCTTTTTAAGCGGGGCGGCCCTGGCCGCCCCGCTTTTTGTCGTTTTGCGGCCGACCGGCGGCTTGGGCGGGATTCACCCATTTCTGTTGTCGGCAAGTTCGTTGACATGGCCTTTTTTTTGCATACTATCTGCCCCGGAAGGGAGCGCCATGGCAGACAAGGAACACAACAAGAAGATCATCATCAAGAAGGTGAAGAAGGGCGGGCACGGCGGCGCGCACGGCGGCAGCTGGAAGGTGGCCTACGCCGATTTCGTCACGGCCATGATGGCCTTCTTCCTGGTCATGTGGCTGGTGAACTCCCTGCCCCAGGAGAAGCGAAAGCAGATCTCCCAGTATTTCCAGTCCTTCAGCCTCTTGGACACCGGGGGCAGGCCCAACCTCATCCCGGCCACGGACCTCTCCCAGATCCAGCCGCCGGAGAACCCCCCCTCCGTGGTCGAACCTCTTTCCGAGAGCCCGGCAAGCCCCGCCAAGGAGAAGACCGAGGCCGAAAAGACGGCCGAGGCCGTCGAGAAGGCCATCAAGGCCCAGGCCCCGGACCTCAAGGAACAGATCATCGTCAAGACCGAGGCCAACAAGGTCATCATCGAAGTGGCCGACTCCGCCAAGGGCAAGCCCCTTTTCGCCCTGGGCAAGTCCGACCTGACCCCGGACGGGTTGCGGGCCATGGACACCGTGGCCCCCCTGCTCAAGGGGGCGGGCAAGGGCGACCTGGCCATCGAGGGCCACACCGACGCCCACACCTACCCCGGGGAGCGCTTCACCAACTGGGAGCTCTCCACGGACAGGGCCTCAACGGCCAGGCGGCAGCTTGAGAAGGACGGGGTGGATCCCGATGTCGTGGGCCAGGTGGCCGGCTACGCCGCCACGCGGCCCTACGTGCCGGGCAATCCCTACGACCCCATGAATCGGCGCATCAGGCTGGTGCTCACGGTCCAGAAGCCCCAGGAACCAGCCAAGGCCGGCGAAGGGGCCCTTGAAGCGTCCAAGGCCGACGAGAAAGCCGCCAAGCCCGCCCCTGCTCCGGTGGTCGAGCCTATTCCCAAGGAAAAGCGGGAAATTCTGGACCAGCAAATCGAAAGGCTTTACGACGAGTCCATCAAAGGCAACCAAGAAGGGACACGGTAGCAAAAAGCATGTTCGCCATCATCGGCATCACCATGGTCCTGGGGGCCATCGTCCTTGGGTACGTGCTGGAGAAGGGCAACTTCAGCGTGCTCTGGCAGCCGGCCGAGTTGTTGATCATCTTCGGAGCGGCCTTCGGGTCGTTGATCGTGGGCTCTCCCAAGGAAGTGCTGGCCGGTGTGCTCAAGGGCTTTGGCAGCGTGTTCGGCTCCTCCAAGTCCAGCAAGGCATTTTTCCTGGACATGCTCATCATGCTGTCCATGCTGTTCATGAAGATACGCCGCGAAGGGCTGGTGGCCATCGAGAAGGACATCGAGGACCCCGAAGCCAGCCAGATTTTTTCCGCCTTCCTCAAGAACAAGGCCAACAAGTACATCGTGGAGTTCGTCTGCGACACCATGCGTGTGTTCTCCACGGTGAACATTGAGCAGCACGAGTTCGAGAACATCATGGAGGCGGACATCGAAGCCTACACCCACGAGGCCTTGGCCCCTTCCGGAGCGGTGAACAAGATGGCCGACGCCCTGCCGGGCCTGGGCATCGTGGCCGCGGTTCTGGGCGTGGTCATCACCATGGGCTTCATCAGCGAGTCCCCTGAAGTCATCGGCCATCATGTCGGCGCGGCCCTGGTGGGAACGTTCATGGGCGTGCTCATGTGCTATGGCATCGTGGGCCCCATGGCCACCAACATGGAGTTCAAGGCCCGGGATGGCGAGCACGCCCTGGTGGTGATCAAGTGCGCCCTGTCCGCCTTCGTGGGCGGCAACCCCCCCCCCGTGGCCCTGGAAGCGGGCCGACGGGCCATTCCCACACACCACCGTCCGAGCTTCGTCGAACTCGAGGAAGCCATCAAGGTGTCCAAGGGCAAATAGCCAGGCTCCGTGAGCACGGACGTGCCCGTCCGATGTTTTTTCCCTGCAGGCTCCGGGTGGGGGTCAAAGAAACCGGATGCGACGCGCAGGTCGGAGGGGGTGCGTATGGCTGGGGGGATCCTACGGGTGTTGGTAGCCGAAGATATCGAGATACTTCGGAAAGGACTCAAAATCCTGCTGGCGGCCTACCCCGACGTGGTGATCGCCGGAGAAGCCGCCGACGGTCTGGAGGCCGTCCGCCTGTCCGAGGAACTCAAACCCAATGTAGTGCTCATGGATCTGTCCATGCCCCGCATGGAGGGGATCGCGGCCATCGCGGCCATCAAGAGCCAAAACCCGGAGACCCGTATCCTGGCCCTGACCGCCTCCAGGGAGGCCGAACTGGTGCACAGAGCCCTCTTGGCCGGGGCGGACGGCTATTTGCTCAAGAACGTGTCGGCCGAGGAAATGGTGCTGGCTATCCGCCAGGTGGCCGGGGGACGTCCTTACCTGAGCCCGGAGCTCGCCGGGCTGTTCGTCGATTAGTTTACGGTAGTTTCCGGGACGCGGGGGCTGCCCTGCTTCGTTCCTTCAAGCTCCGCCAGGATCGCGTAAAGCTCCCCCACCACCTTTGCGGCCTCCCCTGTGTCTCCACCCCGGGCGGCCTTCTCGAGTCTGGCACCCAGGGGGCTCAACTTTTCCACTCCGAAGGCCATGGATGTGCCCTTCACGTCGTGGCCGGCCCTGGCGGCCAGCTCCAGTTCCCCGTCCGCCAAGTAGGCCCCGGCCGCCGCCACCCGCTCCCGGATGTAGGCCACGAACTCCTTCATGAGAGGCGCAAACGCCTCGCGGGCCTGCCTGGGACGTCCCAAGTCGGAGCCCTGAAACTGCGTTGCTGTCCGGCTGGCCCCGGCCGCCTCCCCGACTCCGGACGGGACGTACCGGGCCACGGCCGCTTCCAGGGCATCCAGGGAGACGGGCTTGCGCAGGTACCCGGACATGCCGGCTGCGAGAAAGCGTTCTCGATCTCCGTTCACGTCGTAGGCGGTCAGTGCCAGCACCGGTATCCGGGACGCTGCCTCGCCGCAAGCGCCTGCGCGCAGCCTGCGCACCGCCTCTAGCCCGTCCAGGCGGGGCATCTGGATGTCCATGATCACCAGATCGAAGGCCTGACGGGCCATGAGCTCGAGGGCCTCCTGACCGTCTCCGACGCCGGCCGTCTCATGGCCGATGGAGGTCAAAAACTCCGTGAACATGTGGCGGTTGGCCGGATTGTCCTCAGCAACCAGTATGCTGGCCCCGGTCCGTTGCATCTAATTCACGACCCTGCTGTTCATCACGTCCGGGCGGTGGAAGTACAATTCGACCCGGCGGTTGAGCGCGGTGCTGTCCGGGTTCAGGGGGGGGACCAGGGGAAGAGTGTCGGCGTAGGCCACGGCCCGGATACGGTTGGGTACTATGGCCTTGTCCTCGAGAATCGCCCGGACCACGGCCCCGGCCCGCGCCCCGGAGAGTTCCCAGTTGGAAGGAAAGGGTCCGCCCCGGAATTCACCCTCGGTGGCATGGCCGCGCACCATCAGGCTGAGGTTGAAGACCTTGAGCACATCCTGGACCTCCTTGATCACCTTGACGGACTCTTCGCTCAGTTCCGCGGAACCCGGCTTGAACAACACGTCGTTGTTGATCCGGAGCAGCACGCCGGTGTCGTCGGAGCTGACCCCGGAACTCTGCTTGAGGAAGGGATCCTCGGTGATGATCTTCTTGAAGCGCATGGCGATGGAGTAGCGGGCGACCTGCTCCTCGGTGAGCTCCTGGGATTTGACGTTCGGGCTGCCGGACAGGGCGTTGTTGGGGTTGAGGGCGGCACTTCCAAGTTTGGTGTCGGCTTTGAAATAGGATTCCAGGGCCTTCTGCACGTCCTTGGGCACCATGTTCATGATCCACATGAGCAGGAAGAAGGCCATCATGGCCGTGACGAAATCGGCGTAGGCCACCTTCCAACTGCCGCCGTGGCTCTGAAGGTGGCGTCTGCCGCCGGTACGGATGATAGGGGTGCTTTTTTTGGACATCAGGTTTCGCCGCGTGCTCCCGCTGTTGTTTGCCTTGGCCGCCTAGCCTCGGATCAACCGTTCCAGTTCCTCGAAAGTGGGGCGGTAAAGATCGGGCACGGAGCGGCGACCGTATTCCAGGGCGATCATGGGGGTGGCCCCGTGGGCGGCCCCGGCGATTATGGCCCGAATAACCCCGAAAAAGGCCTCGCGCTCCAGGGAACGGTTCTCAAGCTTGGTTCCCATGGGGCCGAGGAAACCGTAGCACATGAGAACGCCCAGGAACGTGCCCACAAGGGCCGCGCCGATGGAATGCCCAAGCTCGTCGGGCGGGGCGGTGATTTTCTGCATGGTGAGCACCACACCGAGCACCGCGGCCACGATGCCCAGGCCCGGCAGCGATTCGGCCACCTTGGAGATGTTGTAGGCCGGGAGGGAACTCTGGGCGTGCATGGACTCCATGTCCGCGTGCATGATGCCCTCGATCTCGCCCGGTTCGCCCGTGACCAGGTAGACCCGGAAGGTGTCGCAGATGAAGCGCACCACCTGGTCGTCCTGGCGGATGCGGCGGTGCGAGTTGAATATGCCGCTCGCCTCCGGTCGCTCGATGTCGGGTTCCACGCTGGACAGTCCCTCGCGCCTGATCTTGATCAGGAGGCGGGCCAGGAGGCTTAATATCTCCAGATAGTCCTCCCGGGCGTAGTGTTTGCCCGAGAAGACATCGAGAAGGTTGTGGATCACCAGCCCCAGGGAGGTCCGGGTGGAAGCGATGAGCAGCGATCCCACGGCGGCCCCGCCGATCACCAGGAACTCGGCCGGCTGGAGGAGCACGCCGAATTTTCCGCCTGCGATCAGGTAGCCCCCCGATACGCAGGCGGCCACCACCAGGATGCCAAGAAACGCGATCATGAAGTCTCCTTTACGTGCTCCCCCGGATGGATCTGGGCCTGGGCCGGGTCATGCGCCGTTTCCTCACCGGGCTTACGGGAATGGGCCAGGGCGAGTTCAACTTCCTCCAGCAGGTGGTCCAGGTCCAGGCCGACGTCATGGCGATCCGGCATAACGTGGGCTCCCCTGGCCAGGTTGTCGCACCAGCGGGCCAGGGCCGTGACGCCGCAGCACTGGGCGTCCAGGAACTCCAGGGCCTTTTCCAAGCGCGAGCCCACGGCGAAACGCACGAACCGAACTCCCAGGAAGAGCCTCCCGTCCACATGGGCCACGCGCACCAGATTGCAGTAAGTGAAAATCGAGAGGATCCCGTAAGGGTCTTCAAAGGAGGAGTCCAGGAGCTGCAGGTAGGTGAAGCAGGCCTTGGCCGCCAGAAGTTTGGAGGTGACGTCATGGGGAAGGTCCACATGGATGCCCATTCCCCGGATGGACAGGTCGGACAGGGTGACGCTCCCCGCTCCAAGCCTGGACATCACCAAGTGGGGCAAGCCGAGTTCGGCGGCCCCCAGGCGCAGGATGTCCTTTCCCGGGCAGGACCAGATGGCCAGCTCCCGCACTAAGGAAGCGGGCACTTCCACCCTGTAGTCCGCCCGTCTGTTCGAGGACTCCATTGCGTCGCCCCCGCTGTCGGAATGTTCCATGTTCAAAGGATATGATAGCACGCTGCTGTCCAGCCAGGCAAGGCAGTTGTCGGCCACGAGGGAAAGACATCTGCGGTGGGAGGCCGTCCGGAGGATTCTCCTGGCCCTGGCGGCCAGGAAGAGGCCCGGTCATGAACGGCGTCCCTGTGCCTGACCATCGACAGCTCGCTACCCAGCGTGTCCCTGGTGGGCAACGCGGTGCGGGGTATCCTGGAGAACGAACCCGGTCCCTGCCGGGATGCAGCCCTGGTGGAATTGGCCGTGTGTGGGGCGGGCTTGCCAAGACGTCATGTTTTGACGTAGCGGTGTTTGGAACGGACGCCTTTCCGGGGTTTTGGGCCCAAAGTACCCCTCATTTTATTCATACGCCATTCTCCACCAGGCGCAAGCCCGGAGAACGCCCCCAAGCTGTTGCGTCCGGCCGGACCATGATCCTGAACACCGCAAAACAGATTTCCGCGCGCAACGTTCTCGAAGGCCTCACCCAGGGCCTGAGCCGCTTTTCAGGTCCCAGCCGGGTGGCTTTGATCATGGCCGAGACCCGTGACTCCCCGCTTCTGATCCACGATCCCAGGCGACTCCTGCGTGGCCACGAGCCCAAGCTGGCCAAGGTATATTCCGAGGAAGGCGATTGGCGCGAAATGGCCCCGGACACCGCCGCCATGAAACCCTTCGGGCAGGCAGCCTGGGCCCAGAAGCTCCATCTCACCGGGCTCATCTGCGCGGGCGGTTACTCCCAGCCGCTGTTCTACCAGATGTGGTTCACGGAATTACACCCCAACATGTGCTCCACCGGCCCCACCGAGTGCTGGCTGGAACACGCGGCCTGGCTCCTGGCCCACGACTTCGCCTCCGAGGGGGCCTTTTTCACCTCGGCCTCCAAACACGCTCTGGAGGCCTTCGAACACCACGCCGTGCGCAACCACTTGTTCGCCGAAATGAGCAAGGCCCAGGGCAGGCCTCCGCACGTCCCGCTCTACCCCATCCTGGAGGCGGTGCTGAGCATCTCCACCACCCGCGAGGAGGGACAGCCCCCCTCCGGTCGGATGATCTTCGTGGAGCCCTCCGATGCCGACCACGTCCCCTGGATGGTTCGCTTCCCCGAGGTGGAACGGCCTCACCTGCGCAACGCCAAGCACGTGCGTAAACTCCTGCTCGCTGTGGAAAACTCCCAGCGTCGCCTGGTCAGCGACGGCGAGAGGGTACTCGGGGTCAGCGGCCCTGCCAACGGCCTCTCCAACAGGCTTACCGCTGATTTCCAGGACCGCTTCGGCTTTCTGCGTCACGGCGGAAAGCCCGTGTGCAGCTTCCTGGACGGAGTCTACCAGTCCACCACCCGCAGGCCCAACCTGGTCCTCCTGGAGGAAGCCCTGTTGGAGACCCAGGTCGGTCTGGACCAGGGACATGCCCTGTTTCACATCGTCAGCACCATCGTGGATGAAGCCCGCCGGGAGGGATTTGGCTGCACCCTGATGCTGGACCCCGCAGCTTCCCTGCCCCCCTTGGCCGGGCAGCACGTGGCCCCGCCGCTCGACCTGGGAGACTCCCAGAATCTGGATCTGGCTAAATCGCTGGCCAAGCTTGACGGCGCCCTGCACTTGACCGGCGCAGGAAGTCTGCGCGCCTTCGCCTGCCTGCTCGACGGCAAAGCGGTGGAGAGCGAGGACCGTTCGCGCGGGGCACGCTTCAACTCGGCCCTGCGCTTCACGGCCATGCACCGGGGTATCATCGTGGTGGTGGTCTCGGCGGACTCCCCGGTTTTCATCTTCCAGGGCGGGCTCCAGCTCAATGCCATGTGCGACCTGGATCACGAGGGTGACCTCGAACTCGATCCGCCCAGCCTCGACCACTGGCTGGAGGGGCAGTGACCCTCACCCCGTCCCTGGTCATCTACCGCCGCACCAGCGACGGCCGCCTGCGATTCTGGGTACGTCTGCCCGGCTGGCTGTTTCTGGCCACGGCTCTGGTGACCATGGCCGGCGCCGCCCATCTGGCTTGGCGGCTGCCGGACATATTCGACCTGTACGCCCTGAGGAACCGCGTTCAGGCCGCCCGCTCCGAGCGCCGCGCCGAACGGGCGGAACTGCTCGCCGTCCATGACCGTCTGGGCCTCATCAGGCGTACCCTGGCCCCGGTAGTCAGCCTGAACGCCAAGCTGGCCAGCGTCACCAGCCTGGCCGAGTCCTCCGGGGAATGCGCAGCGGTGGGATCGGCGGCCATGGTGGAGGGAGGCTTCGGCAGCGAGGAACGCTTCGCCGGCCAACTGACGGCCATGGCCCGGGCCCTGATGGAGGAGATCGTCTATCAGGAGGGCAGGCAACGCCAGTTGGCCCAGGTCCTTGGCGAAAGGGCCTTGGAGTTCGCGGCCAGACCTTCGCTCTGGCCCGTGCACGGCCCCATCAACTCCCCATTCGGATACCGCTACATGTCGAGCTCGCGCGAGTTCCACAAGGGCGTGGACATCGGTGTCCCGGCGGGTACGCCCATCGTCGCCCCGGCGGACGGCAAGGTCGTCTCTGCCGGATACGAAACCGGGTACGGGCTCATGGTGGTCCTGGAGCACAAGCACGGTATCAGCACCGCTTATGCCCACCTGAAATCCGTCGAGGTCGAGCCCGGCCAGGAAGTCACTCGGGGAACCCGTATCGCCCTTACCGGCATGAGCGGGCGCACCACCGGCTCTCATCTGCATTACGAGGTGCGGGTGAACGGACAACCCGTGGACCCTATGAACTACATGCTCAATTAAGGTTTGTTCAGGTTCGGCGTAACCCATGGACCTATGGGCCTGACTAGAGTTATACAGCCCATTCTTTGTCAACCCCAGCTCCGAAGGTTCCAGAAGATGAAACACGTCCTCATGGCCCTGGCGATCCTGATCCTGGCCTCGGCCTGCAGCCAATACCCAGTGTACGAAGAAAACCTACACTACATGACCAACGATACCCTGGAGGCCGAAAAGACCGTGGCCACCCAGCACCTCCAGGAGGCCCAGACAAGCCTGGCCAAGGCCGAAGCCTCCGGCAACCCTGAGAAGATCAAGGAAGCCCGGGATCTCTACAAAGACGCCGAAGCCAAGGTCCGGGCCATCGCCGCCGAGGAGCATAGTCGCAACCGTCACTGGTAGAACCGGCCGGTCCTGTTGGCGGCGGCGCCCCCGCCCCCCGGCAGGGCGCTGCCCTGCACCCGCCAGGGGGATCATTCCCCTGGACCCTGCATTTGCCGCGCGTCCTTCACCGTCCAGCTCATGCTAAGAGCATGGCGTCTTTCGCCGCAAGACCGGCGGCAGGCGCGAGGGGACACGATGGGGGAGATGTCAGTCGTTGCCGGCGAAGGATGCGAATCCTGGAGCGGTCATGATGGGGTCGAACTCCAGGACTGTGTAGCCGGCCACGCCTTCACGTTTGAACGGATCGTCGTCGAGAATCCTTTCCAGTTCGGCCCTGTCGCCCCCGCGCGCCAGGATCACGCCGCCCTTCCTGGGCACGCGCGGGCCTGAGGCGATGAATCGCCCATTGGCGTAGTTCTCCCTGAGAAAAGCCCGGTGCTCCTCAAGCCAGCAGTCCACTTGCTCAAGCGGCTTCACGTATTCCACTATGATCACGAACATGATTCCTCCCTGGCGGATTTTGCGCCATTGGCGTTTGAACGTTTGCGACAATCCTGATCGGATTTAAGATATCGTTTTGCAGTCCACCAGGACCGCCTTCTCCGGCAGCCGGAGGGCGTCCTCCGCTATCACCCCCCCTCAGGCGTAGCGCCGCCTGAGTGTTTTGAGCATGCTCTTCAGGCGATGGGTGTAGTCGTGTTCGGCCAGCACCCGCTTACGGGCGGCTTCGGCGATGCGATCGCGTTCGCCCGGGTGATCCAGGTAGTGCCGGACGAGTCCGGGAATCTCTCCGGGATCTCGGTAGCAGGCTGTTTCGCGAGCGCTCTCGAAGAGCCCGTTCAACTGTTCGCGCCAGTCGGTCAGCAGGAACGCGCCGCAGGCGGGAACGTCGAACAGCCTCTGATTTACCGCGCCTTTCATCTGCAGGCTGGTGGCGTTGAAGTTAACCAGGCTACGCGGGTAGAAGCCGGGAAGATCCCGGTAGTAGTCCAGCGGGCCGAGCAAACGCCGGCCGCCCTCCGGCAGGAGCTCTCGCCAACCCGGATCGCCGGCCACAAGGGGCGAGAAGGGCAGCAGGGCGCGCACGCGCTCCAGACGGTGGAGGTGGGTGGCCTCGAAGGTGAGGAACTGCTCCAGGTCCAGGCGGGATGGGGTGTCAGGCAGGTCCTCCCAGGCTTGGAGGAGGCCGGGCGCGCTTTCACGCATGTAGTCCAGGGCGGAGCGAATGGGGGAGGCTGCGAAGCCTGGAGCTGCCTTGGCGGCCAGGGAGAGCGCTCCGGGGAAAGGCTTGAGGCGGGCGCGGAGAGTCAGGACCGGGCGGGTCATGGAGTCGCCCACGAAGGAGACCGAGGCGCTCCAGGCGGTCTTGCCCGGCGTCCCCGGGGCGAACAGGACGGTGTCCGTGGCCAGGGGCAGGTAGTGCGCCTGCTCGAAGCCCATGGCTTTCAAGGGGGCAAGGGTGTCCAGGTCCCAGGTGAAGAGGGCGCACCAGGGGCTGGTCTGGCCCGGGAAGTCGTGCAGGATGAGCCGGGGGCTGTCCACGAACCAGGAGGCCAGGGGCAGGGCCATCCTTTCGAACAGGCTCGTGAGCGTCCCCTGACGGTCCAGTCCCAGGTGGTTGACAGTGAGGGCGAAGTCCGGGCGGAAGGTGGCGGCGGCGGTCAGCAGGGACTCCAGGAAGGCGGTGGAGCCGCGCCCGCCCTGGGGCAGGGGGAGTTTCAGCGTAGGCCAGCCCAGGCGGGCGCAGGCGCCCGCGATCTCACGCTGCAGGAAGTAGCCGCTGGTGAAAAGCAGGACGCGCGGCTCGCCGGACCGGAAGCGGGGGACACGCACCCGCTCCCAGAAACCGGTCGTAGCATCCTTGGTGGTCATGGGCGGAGCGGGGTGGGCGCCCGATCCACCCGATTCGCCCAGATTGTCTGGATCAGGCGGTGGTGCAAGCGGGGAAACAACGCGTGTATCATTTGGCCGATTTCTTGGCCTTCGACGATTTCTTGGCCGATTCGGCCTTGGTGGGCTTTTCCGGCTCTTTTTTCTTGCTCAGCTCGGCAATCTTGGCGTTGAGGGCGTCGACCTGGTGCTTCTGTTGGGCAGCGAGCTTTTGGATGTTCTGGTCACACTGGTTTTTCAGCTCGGCCTCCCGGGCTGCCATGTCGTCCTTCACCTGTTTGATTTCGGCTTCCTGGGCGGCCAGGAGCTGGTTTTTTTGGGCGAGCTGTTTCTTGAGGTCCTCTCCGGAGCAGCCGGACAAGAGGACGATCGCAGCCAGGACCACGAAGATGGGTTTCATGGGCTCTCCTATTTGATCTTTTTGACCAGTTTGCCTTGTTCGTAGACCTCGTCGCGAGTCAGGTTTCCGGAGGCGTCGTATTCCTTGAGCGGTCCCTGCAGCTTGCCCTTTTCGAATCCGGCCTCGGTGCGCAACCGGCCGTCCTCGTCCCAGCGCTTGGTTTCTTCAGAGACTTTATGTCCGTCCTGGAATCGGGCCACGGTCTCTTCCTCCAGGCGTCCGGTATCCCCGAAGCGGCGTATGGTCCAGGTGTCCGAGACCACGGACACCTGTTCGGCCACTTGGCCGTTGTCGTACCAGACTGTGCTGGAGACGAGCTTCCCCGCCTCATAGCGGGCTTCGAGCCTGGGCTTGCCGGACTGGTGGAAATCCTGGACCGTGCCGGTGAAGGGAGGCTGCTCGCTGGACTTGAAGACCAGTCCCCCACGTTCCTCCATCTGCTCGGGCGAGGCGGTGTCCTGGGCCGTTGCGGCCGACGGCTTGGCCAGGGACATGGCCAGGGTCAGGGCCAGGATGAGGACGGTTGGAATGGTGCGCATTGGGGACAGGATAGCTCTAAGGGGTTTTCGCTGGCAAGGGCCAAGCCCTGCTTGCATTCCGGAAACGATGGCATTAGCTTCCAGAGCTGCACAGATCAATCCATGACTCTTTCGGAGCCTTCACGTCCATGATCATCCCCAAGACCAGTAGACGCGACAAGCAGACCTCTTTTCTTTCCCCTCACCGCGAGGATCTCATCGTTGTGGGGATATGGGTCTTCAGCCTGATCCCCGCGTTCCTCATCTCAGTGTTCAAGAACGATCCGTTTTACGCATCCGTGATCACCATCCTGATCCAGTTCATGGCCTCGTTCGGCTCCATCACGCTGTTCGGGGTGATCTGCCAGCTCATCTGCTACCACTACATCGAGTCCTCCGACGTGCACGACCGCATGATGGACGGTCTGTTCTACGGCTTCCACGTGGGCATGATCATCTGGGTGCTCTACGCGTTCTTCCGCATGATGTTCGGCCAGCGCACGGTGGGGGAGATCAACGCCCTCATCGGCTTTTTCGGGATCATGTGCATCCTGAGTTGCATGGTGGGCATCCTCTGCGGGTTCATCGTCGGCCACTGGGAAGATCGCAAACGCAACAAAGGGTTCTAGAAGAAAATTTCTCGGGCAATCACCCGGAGCCAAGGAGCGCTGCATGCCTTCGTTCGACGCGGTCAGCAAGGTGGACCTTCAGGAAGTGGACAACGCCGTGAACAACACCCTCAAGGAAATCGCCACCCGGTTCGATTTCCGTGGTTCGAAGACCGAGGTCAGCCTGGACAAGAAGTCCAAGGTCCTGGTGGTGACCACCGAGAACGAGATGCGCGCCAAGGCCGTACGGGACATGCTTATCGGCCACTTCGTGAAACGCAAGGTGGACACCAAGTCCGTGGAGTTCGGCGAGGTCAAGCCGGCGGGCGGGTCCCTGCAGCGCATGGAGGTCAAAATCAAGGAGGGCATCGACAAGGACACGGCCAAGAAGATCGTGGCCATGATCAAGGACTCCAAAATCAAAGTCCAGGCCCAGATCATGGACGACATGGTCCGGGTGACCGGCAAGAAGATCGACGACCTGCAGGCGGTGATCGCACTGCTGAATGCGGCGGACCTGCCCACCCCGGTGCAGCACGTGAACTTGAAAAGCTGAAAGATATCGAGAAGGCCGGCTTCAGCCGGTCAGTCCGACAACCGCACCCCGAAAGGGGCGCAGACTCGTGAAAGACTCCGGCCGAAATAGAAATCCAACTCCAGGGCGTCGATGCCGGTCTTCTCCATGAAGGCGCGGCGGAAGGACTCTTCGGCGCGCGACAACTCGACCAGGCTCTCAAGGGGCTCGTCACGGCCCACGGCGGCCTGGCGCGCCAGGTCGGAGGCCATGTCCGCCGGGAAGGTCCGGTCGTGGTAGGCCACAAGCTCCCACAACCCACCGCCCGGGGCCAGGATGTCCGCCCGGGTCAGGCGGTCCCGTTGATACAGGTCCTCAATGGCCGAGGTGTCTTCGCAGATGAGGCTCCGGCACTCGGCAGGGCGGCTGGGGTGGATCTGGCAGGACTGCGTGGGCCGGTCGTAGAAACGGCAGGCGGGACCTCGGCCTCGACCGGCTATTTTGACCACTTCGGCGACAAGGCGGACGAGCCCTCCGGCCACATTCTCGTGGACGGTCTCTCCCCGGCGCAAGGTGACCAGATGCGCCCGGAGGACGCCCCCGTGGAGCAGAAGAGGCAAATCCTCCCGGTGCAGGGCGGGGCCGCCCTTGAGGCAGCACTGTCCGCAACGGCGGCAGGCCGGTGAAGCGGTGACGGAAGGGTCGATCACGACATTTTCCTTGTCAAAATCATAACGGAAGCAATCCCGGCCGGCAAGCTCGCAGACTCAAGCCGAAGGCTGCCTGGAGTCGGGCTGGAAGCGGTCCGCAGTCCAGCCGGGGGCGTAAATTCGCTCCGGGAGAGCCCTGGCAGGAATTTCCTTTACGGCAGCCGGGGAAGCATGTTAGAAAGTTCACGCGCGTAGGAATTTTGGGGGATTGACAGTAATCCTAGATACTTCTAGTCGCTTTATCTGTCCCCATCCATGTCTTGCCATGCGCCCGTTCGGGTGCGTGGGCCAAATGTCGGGAAAACGTCGCATCCGCACGAGCGGAGCGCGATTTTCGTTAACAGGGCTGTAACTCTTACAACTCTCTTTTGGAGGAACACATGGCGAAACACCCGACCCCGTTGCTGGACCAGCTTGAAAGCGGTCCGTGGCCCAGCTTCGTCTCCGATCTGAAGCATGCCGCTGAGCAGCGCCACCAGAACCCCAGGGGCATTAATCAGCAGATCCCCGAGGGCGTTATCGACGACCTGCTGGGCCTTCTGGAAATGTCCTTCGAAGACGGGACCACTCACTGGAAGCACGGCGGCATCGTCGGCGTTTTCGGCTACGGCGGCGGCGTCATCGGACGCTACTGCGACCAGCCCGACAGGTTCCCCGGCGTGGCCCATTTCCACACCGTGCGCCTGGCCCAGCCCTCCGGCCTGTACTACACGGCCGAGTATCTGGAAAAGCTGTGCGACCTGTGGGATACTCGCGGTTCCGGCCTGACCAACATGCACGGCTCCACCGGCGACATCATCTGGCTGGGCACCACCACCCCCCAGTTGGAAGAGATCTTCTTCGAGCTGACCCACAACCTCAACCAGGATCTGGGCGGCTCCGGCTCCAACTTGCGTACCCCGGCCTGCTGCCTGGGCATGTCCCGTTGCGAGTTCGCTTGCTACGACAGCCAGCACATGTGCCATACTCTGACCAACGAGTATCAGGACATGCTGCACCGTCCCCAGTTCCCTTACAAGTTCAAGTTCAAGTTCGACGCCTGCCCCAACGGCTGCGTGGCTTCCATCGCCCGCTCCGATTTCTCGGTCATCGGCACCTGGAAGGACGACATCAAGATCGACCAGGCCGCGGTGAAGGCCTATGTCGGCGGTGAGATTCCCCCCAACGGCGGCGCTCATGCCGGTCGCGACTGGGGCAAGTTCGACATCCAGAAGGAAGTCATCGATCTCTGCCCCACCAAGTGCATGTGCTACGATGGCGGCAAGCTGTCCATCGACACCAAGAACTGCTACCGTTGCATGCACTGCATCAACGTCATGCCCAAGGCCCTGCGCATCGGCGACGAGCGCGGCGCTTCCATCCTGGTCGGCGCCAAGGCCCCGATCCTCGACGGCGCCCAGATGAGCTCCCTGCTGGTGCCCTTCATTCCGGCCGAGGACCCGTACGACGAGATCAAGGAAGTCATCGAGTCCATCTGGGACTGGTGGATGGACGAAGGCAAGAACCGCGAGCGCCTGGGCGAGACCCTGAAGCGCCTCGGCTTCCAGAAGGCTCTGGAAGTTTGCGGCATCAAGCCCGTGCCCCAGCATGTCAAGGAGCCCCGCACCAACCCCTACATCTTCTGGAAGGAAGATGAAGTGCCCGGTGGCTGGACCCGCGACATCAACGATTACCGCAAACTGCACCAGCGTTAAAAGGGGGAACAACATATGGCGTTCGTTTCTTCCGGGTACAATCCCGACAAGCCGATGGAGAACCGCATTTCCGACATCGGACCCCGGTTTTTCAAGGAATTCCTGCCGCCGGTTCTGGAAAAGAACTACGGCAAATGGCTCTCCCACGAGATCCTCGAGCCCGGCCTGCTGGTGCACGAGGCCGAGAGTGGCGACAAGGTCTACACCGTGCGCGTGGGCTCGGCCCGCCTGGTGTCCACCGAGTACATCCGCGAGGCCTGCGCCATCGCCAAGAAGTACTGCGAAGGCCACCTGCGCTGGACCACCCGCAACAACATCGAGTTCATGACCACCTCCCTTGAGACCGCCAAGGCGCTCAAGGCCGACCTGAACGCCCGCAAGTTCGACAAGGGTTCCTACAAGTTCCCCGTCGGCGGCACCGGCGCCTCCGTGTCCAACATCGTCCACACCCAGGGCTGGATTCACTGCCACACCCCGGCCACCGACGCCTCGGGCACCGTGAAGGTGATCATGGACGAACTCTTCGAAGAGTTCACCAACATGCGTATGCCCGCCATCGTCCGTGTGGCCGTGGCCTGCTGCCTAAACATGTGCGGCGCTTGCCACTGCTCCGACCTGGCTGTCGTGGGCTTCCACCGCAAGCCGCCCTATGTCGACCACGATTACCTCGACAACCTGTGCGAGATCCCCCTGGCCATCGCCTCCTGTCCCACCGGCGCCCTGAAGCCCGGCAAGACCGAGACCAGCGACGGCAAGAAGGTCAACACCATCCTGGTCAACCAGGAGCGCTGCATGTACTGCGGCAACTGCTACACCATGTGCCCCTCGCTCCCCCTTTCCGACAAGGAAGGCGACGGCGTGATCATCATGGTCGGCGGCAAGGTGTCCAACCGCATCTCCATGCCCAAGTTCTCCAAGGTGGCCGTGGCCTTCATTCCTAACGAGCCCCCCCGTTGGCCCACCCTGGCCAAGGTGTGCAAGAACATCATCTCCGTGTACGCCGCCGAGGCCAACAAGTACGAGCGCCTGGGCGATTGGGCCGAGCGCATCGGCTGGGAGAGCTTCTTCGCGAAGACCGGACTGGACTTCACCCACCACCTGATCGACGACTTCCGCGATCCGGCGTACTTCACCTGGCGTCAGTCCACCAACTTCAAGTTCTAGCATTGCAACCACAGGGGGGGGAGTCATCCTCCCCCCCCTTCTTTCAACAACACGAGGTTCACCATGGATGATGCCGCTGCCAAGGAACTGATCCTTGAGACTCTGAAGAGCAAGACCAACAAGTCCAAGTTCTACCTGAAGGACTTCTACGCCTTCTTGCCGGACATGAAGAAGATGGCGGTCTCCAAGCTGGTCAACGGCATGGTGGCCGAGGGCACCTTGGAGTACTGGTCTTCGGGGTCCACCACCATGATCGGCCTCAAGGGCGCGGGTAAACAGCACGCCACCGAAGAAGGCGAATAGGCTTTTTCGGCAGGATATTTTCCGCGTTTCGCGCCCTTCTCTCCGCGGGTTTTGCCGCCCGAGTTGAAGGGCGCGGGACGTGGACCGGGATTTACGGGGCCGGAAGGTCCTCTTTTTGTATGATCCGCATTCCCCGAATCGTTCTGGCCGGACTCTCCGGCGGCGCTGGAAAGACCATCGTCTCTCTCGGCTTGACCCGGGCTTGGGTGAACCGAGGACTCTGCGTCGCGCCCTTCAAGAAAGGGCCGGACTACATCGACGCCGCTTGGCTGGGACTGGCCGCGAAGCGCCAGGCATGCAATCTCGACCCTTTCCTCATGGACTCGGAGGCCATGGCCGCCCTTTTCGCGAGTAAGGCCCGTGACGCTGACCTGGCCTTCGTGGAGGGCAACAGAGGACTCTTCGACGGTGGGGACCTGCAGGGGTCCTTCTCCACCAGCCAGTTGGCCAGGCGGCTGGCTTCACCCCTGATTCTGGTTCTCGACGCCACCAAGATGACCCGCACCGCCGCAGCCATAGTCCAGGGCTGCGTAGGCTTCGAGCCGGACCTCAACCTGGCGGGGGTCATCCTCAACCGCACTGCCGGCGAACGCCACCGTCGCATCCTGCGCGAGGCCATCGAGCATTACACCGGCGTGCCCGTGCTAGGCGAGTTGCCCAAACTACGCGATAATCCCATCCCCGAGCGGCACATGGGGCTCATTTCCAGCCGTGAGCATGCTGGGCAGGAGGCCATCTTGGAAGCAATCGCCGAGGTGGTGTCCGAGAACTGCGACCTGGAGCGCCTGCTGGAAATCGCCAGCAACACCATGGCCTTCGAGGACTCTGGCCGGGACATCTGGCCCAAGCCCTTCATTTCGGATTCCGGGATCCGGCCGCGCATCGGTTACGTCCTGGACGCCGCCCTGTGGTTCTACTACCAGGAGAACCTGGAGACCCTGCGCCGGGCCGGGGCCGATTTGGTCGAGGTCAGCCTTCTTTCAGAGGGGGAATGGCCCGAACTGGACGGTTTGTATCTAGGGGGCGGTTTCCCTGAGACCCAGGCCCAGGCCCTGACCGTCAACGCTTCCGTGCGCGCCCGGGTGCTGGCCCTGTCCCGGGCGGGGATGCCCATCTATGCCGAATGCGGCGGCTTCATGTACCTTTGTGAGGAGCTACACGCCGAGGGCGTCGTCTACCCCATGGCCGGGGTGTTCCCCCTGGCCACCACCATGTGCGCCAGACCGCAGGGTTTGGGCTATGCAGAGGCCACCGTGTTTGGGGAGAACATCTTTCATCCTTTGGGGGCTACGCTCAAAGGACACGAATTCCACTATTCGCGCTGCCTGGCCGAGTCCCGCTTCACCGGCCACGGCCGAAAACCGGCTTTCGCCCTGAAGATGACCAGGGGGGCTGGCATGCTGAACGGCCTAGACGGCGTGGTGTCGGACAACACCTTCGCAGCCTACACCCACATCCACGCCTTGGGCGCGCCCCACTGGGCGGTGAATTTCGTGCGGGCGGCCGAGCGGTTCAGGCAGGACAGGACCGACATGTCCATCGCCTAGTCAATTGGCCTTCAGCACACGCCTCGCGCCGATGTATGTACGTATCCAATAGCGTTCGTACAGGCTCTCCTCCCGCACCCTCGCCCCTGGGGTCGGGCTGTGTACGAACATCCCGTGTCCGGAATACATGCCCACGTGAAGCCCCCAGCGTTTGTGGGTCACATTGAAGAACACCAGATCGCCGGGAATCAGATCCTCCTTGGCCACGGGCACGCCGATGTGGAGCATGTCCTCTGTGCGCCGGGGGAGGGTATAGCCGTGGACGGCGTAGCACCACTGCACCAGCCCGGAACAGTCGAAGCCCTCGCTTGGGGAGTTTCCTCCGCTTCGGTAAGGCGTGTCGATCTGGGAGCGGGCGGTCTGAACGACGGTTTCCTTGGAACGTGCGGTGGTCTCGGGAGGGGGGGATTCGAACATGGCGCATCCGGCCATGGTCAGCAGGAGAACGAACGGCAGGCAGCCAAGAAGAAGACGCCTCATGGGCGATGATGATAGAGGCCGGACGCTTGCGGCGCAAGACCCATGTGAATCGTGGGGCCCGAATAAAGTTAAACAAAAATTAATAGCAGAGCAGGTACCCGATGTGCAAGTCCCCTGTAGACAGCCGGGTCAAGCTGGGCCATAATAGAGTGCATGCATTTAACGCGCACCATCCTGGCCGTGCTGCTCGCGGCCGCTTTCCTCATGGGTGACACGGTAGTCAGGGCCGCCGATCCCGTCTGGCAGACGCTCGTGGATCGTCTGAGCGGGGAGGGCCTGCCACGTGACGCGCTCGACTCGTATTTCAGCGACCCGTCAGTGGTATTCGATCCATCCATAATGGCCAGCAAGGTGGACCGCATGGTCCACAAGCAGTTCGACCCCAAGCCCGCTCCCACCAAGCGTACCCTGCAGCAGAGCAGCTACTGCTACTTCCTCAAACCCTGGGTTATTTCCTGGGCTGGGGACTACGCCAAGGCCAACCAGGAGGCCTTGCTCAAGGCCGAAACCACCTACGGAGTGCCTCAGGAAATCATAGTGGCCCTCTTGCTGGTGGAGACCAAGCTGGGCTCTTATCTGGGCAAGGACCTGGCCTTCCAGGTGCTGGCCAGCATGGCCGCCAGCAATTCGCTCGAACTCATCCGCCCCCTCCTCAAGAGCGTGGGGCAGAACCCTGAACGCGCCGCCTTTGCCGAGAACAGCGCTAAAGACCGGGCCGAATGGGCCTATCAGGAACTCAAGGCCCTCATCCTTTACGCCAGAAATTCAGACCAAAGTCCCCTGGCCATACCCGGTTCCATTTACGGGGCCATCGGTATCTGCCAGTTCATGCCCTCAAACGCACTGAGGTTCGGGGTCGCCGCGAGGGGGGACGGTCGGGTGGACCTGTTCACTTCTAGGGACGCCATCCCGAGCATCGCCAATTATCTGGTGGGCAACGGCTGGAAGCCAGGCATGGATTATGACCAGCAGCGGGCCGTGGTCTATGCTTACAACCACTCCGACCTCTATACCCTGGCGGTCATGACCGTGGCCGAGAAGCTCAGGGAGACCAGGGCAGGGCGATAACCGCAGCTTTGCCGGTACTAGCGGCACCCCAACCCTTTTTCCAACTCGCCGGCCGCCATGGGCACGATGAGCATCTCCCCCACCGTCGCGGTCAACTCGTTTCGGGTTTGCCGGGCTTCCTCTATGGAGTTGCGCCAACCAACCACGATGGTCCAGATCTTCTTGCCGGCCTTTGCCCTGGTCCGCACGCAGGCCGTAACTCCTTGTGCCTTGAGGAAGTTCGCCATCCACAGGGCCCGGGCCTCCTGGGAATAGGCGCCTCCAAAAAGGGCGTACACTTGCCTTTCGGGCCGGCCGCCCACCGCCCTCTCCCGAGCGGACTGGGTCGTGGGCAAGGCCTTCGGTTCTTGGCCGCCGGGTGTGCGAAACTGACGGGAGGCGGCATCGCCCGAGCGTTCCAACGCTTGACCGGAATGGAATGCTACCGTGGGAGCGTCGGGACCTGCCTGGGCCGGTGCGGAGCTTGCCAGCCTGGAATTTTCGTCCGTGGGGGAGGCGCCCTTGTGGGCGGTGGCTGGAGCCTGATTCCCGGCAGGGCCGGTACCGGTCTTTTCCCGTGCTGCCGGGACCTGGGATCGTGTCTGTATGGAATTCTGGGTTTGGGCGGGCTCTAAGGCGGCAGGCGGTGGGGCCGGGCCTGCCGGGGGAGGGACGGTGGCTTGGACTATGGTAAAGGATGCCGCGGCCAACTCCTTTTCCGCGTGGAAGATTTTCATGACCCAGGTTCCGGGCTCGACTTCCCAATCATAAGCGAACTCCCAGACGGAGCGGGCCGGGTAGCCCACCCGGGCCGCGACCAGCCAGCGAAGGGCTGGGGTGGACTCCGAAGAGCCCTTGGGCCGGGACAACCTGACCTCCAGCACCACCGGAGCCCCCATGGGGGAGCCTTCGGGGACCAGTTCCATGCCGAAGCGTACCCCTGGAGCGGCCGCGATATGGGTTGCGACGTCAGTTGGCTGGCTGGTAGTGCCTGTCTCACCGATGCCCATTTCACCAGAAAAGGTCACCCGAGCTCCGGTCAGTGCGGTGTCGGCTTGCGCCGGCACGCAAAGAGCGGCGAGTATCAGAAAGAGAAATGCCACTCTATGCATGGCCACCTTCGATCTTGACCCGGGTGAGCAGGGTGAGTCCAACCAGGAAAAAAATTACCAGAGCCAGCACGGCAGGCCTGGACGAGCCCGTGGCCTGTCGCACCACGGCGAACACCAGCGGACCGAGGATGGCCGAAAGCTTGGTCAGAACGGAAAAGAAACCGAAGTACACAGCTGGTTCATCAGGCGGGACAAGCCGACTGTAAATGGAACGCGACAGGGCCTGCGAACCTCCTAGAACCACTCCGACAGCCACCCCCAGGCCGAAGTACTCCCAGGCGTTCCCGATGAAGCGGCCGTAAACGGCCACAGCGGTCCAGCCGACCAGGGAGAGCATGAGGGCGCGCTTGGCGCCCAGGTGCTTGGCCAACCAGGCGAAGAGCATGGCCCCGCCCAGGGCCACGGCCTGGATGCACAGGAGGGTCAGGAGCAGAACACCCTCGGAAAGACCGAGCTCCTCCTTGCCATAGATGGTGGCCATGCTGATCACGGTCTGCACACCGTCGTTGTAGAAAATGTAGGCCACCAGGAACCGGAAGGCGTTCCGATGAACCATGACCTGGCGAGCGGCTGTCCAGGCTCCGCGCAGGCCGTCGGCGGCAAGTCCGAACCAGCTGAGACGCGCGGCCGACGTACCGGGTGGTTCGCGAAGCCCGCGGAAGCTGATCACGGAGAAGCCCAACCACCAGCATCCGGCCACGGCCATGGCCAATTGCACGGCCAGGCTCTTGCTCAGCCCGAAGAAATCGTGCCCCTGGATGAGGGCCAGCGACAGTGCCAGGTTCAATCCGCCGCCCGCGTAGCCGTAGGCGTAGCCCAGGCTGGAAAGCCGGTCGCGCTCGCTTGGGGCAGCGATGCCAGGCATGAAGGCGTCGTAGAAGGCGATGCCCGCATTGTAGGCCACGTGGGCCAGTACGAAGCATCCCAGGGCGCGCAGGATGTCTCCCGGCCCGGACAGGCCGGCCAGCACGGCGCCGCTGCTTCCGGCCAGGCAGCTCAAGATGAGGAATCGTTTGCGAAGGCCGCCCTTGTCGGCCATGGCCCCCATGACCGGCGTGAGCACAAAGACCAGGACGGCGGCCAGGCTGACGGCATAGCCCCACAGACTTACTGCCGGGACCACGGTTGCGCCTATCCGCAGACCGTCGCGGGCCACCACGGCAGCGAAATAGGCTGGCAAGAGGGCCGTAGCCACTGTGGTGACGTAGGCCGAGCTGGCGAAGTCGTACATGACCCAGGCGAAAACGGGCCGGGAGCGGTCCATGTCCTCGCCTGTACCCCTTTCGTGCGCCAAGGGCAAATGAAGGGAAGTTTACAAGATTTCGCTCGACAACCCGAGCGATCGTCCCTGCCCGCGTAGGAACAGAACCGCGTCTACAGTGCGCAAGGGTATTACATCACTTCTCGGGACATCCAGATCACGCGCCCCAGCACGCGCACGTTGGAGTCGTCACCCAGATCGACCTCGATCGGAGGGTAGAACTGGCGGTTGTCGCTCACCAGCACCAGCTTGCCGGGTACCTTGTCCAGGCGTTTGACGACGATTTCCTCGTCGATGCCCACGGCGTATATCTTCCCAGTGTAGGTTTCGGTCTGTGAAAGGTCGATGAGCACAACGTCTTCGTCGCGCAGCGTGGGCTCCATGGAATCGCCGGAGACACGCATGAGGCGCATCTGGCTGATCTGGCCCTTGCGTTTAAGCCAAGCGTGGCGAAAAGCGTAATAGGAATCGACGGCCTCGTCCACGACCATGCTGCCGCCCCCGGCGGACAGGCGGGCCCGGACCTTGGGAACGTAGGAGAATTCCTCGTGGTGCGAGCCGGGAACCGATTCGGAGTCCAGGTCAGGGGCATCGCCCTGTCCGGAGATGTACATGGGGCCAAGTCCCGATTCGAGCCACTGCGGGTTGAGGCCGTACTTACGGCAGAGATAGAGATACCAGTCAGCGGGTATGTGTGAGCGTTTCTTGGCGTCGGTGACGGCCTGGCGGCCTATGCCTAGGACCCTGGCCAGCTCGGACTGAGAGCGGATGCCGGTGGCGTTCATGATGCGCGTGAGCACGGTCTCGGCGGAAAAGCCCTTGACGGGCGGTTGGGGGATGGCTCGCTTCATGTGTGGTCCCGCCTATTTTTTTTAAATGATGGCCGGATTTCCTCACTGTGTCAAGTGGCGCTGACCTAGGTAAACACACGCGTACAATTCAATGGATCATGGTGCGGCTGACAGTTGCCAATGTTCGTCATCCGCCGGTCCAAGCGAAACCGCCAACTACCGGCTAGAGCCGGTCCAGTGGCATGGAGGCATAGAAGGCCTCCCAGTCGTCGTCGAGCATGTCTTTAAAGTGGGCGAGGGGAAAGCTCTGGCCGCAGGACCTGCAGCGCACCACAGCCTGCGTTCAGAGCCTGGCCGGCTGGACGCGCCCCCCGCAGGCGGGGCATTGGGGAGTGCTGGGCCGGGGGCCGTTTGAAAAGAAGAACATCGGGATGGCTCCGTTCTTAAGAAAACCGTCGTCACAATCGAAATGAGGTTCCAGGACAAGGCGTCGGAGTGGGGTAAAGGACTGGTAGTCAATTGCCTCGAAAATGGCTAGAGTAATTGAGGCCCTCTTTGAGGCGGGTTCCTGAACAACCATCCTTCAGCCAACCATCAACCATTTCATCCAACGAGTTTTCATTAAATCCCATATGCAAGACTGGCAAACCCTCAAGTCGGAGGCCCTGGAAAGGGCCAGGCGTATCGTGGTCAAGGTCGGCAGTGCGGTGCTCACCACTGGGGCAGGCCTGGATATGGCCGTGGTCAGGAGCCTTGCCGCGGACATGGCCGCACTGCACAAGAGCGGCCGGGACATCCTCCTGGTCACCAGCGGCGCGGTTGCCGCCGGCCGGGCCGTCATCCGCCAGGCGGAGCTTGACGGCATACCGGATCGCCAGGCCGCCTCGGCCATAGGCCAGAGCCGCCTCATGCACGCCTACGACCAGATTTTCGGCGAACTGGGCATCACCACCGCACAGCTCCTGCTTACCCGTGACGATCTGGAGGGGCGCGAGCGCTACCTCAACGTGCGCAACACCCTGCGCACCCTGCTCGACTGGCGCTGTCTGCCTGTGGTCAACGAGAACGACACCGTGGCCGTGCAGGAACTGGTGTACGGCGACAACGACTGCTTGGCCTCCCTGCTGGTTGGGGTGGTTGACGCAGACCTGTTCGTGAACCTCACGTCGGCCAAGGGCGTCTTCACCGGCAACCCCGAGGAAAATCCGGACGCCTCCTGTCATAAATGTCTGGAGGACATCGCCAGCCTGGACCTGGAGGGCATGTGCCGGGGCAAGACCGTGAGCGGCACGGGCGGGATGCATTCCAAGCTCCTGGCGGCCAGGCGCGCGGCCCAGCTCGGCGTGCCCACGCTCATCGTGGCCGGGCGGGAGCCCGACCGGCTGAGTCGGGTGTTCGCCGGAGAGGACCTGGGCACCTGGATCGCGGCCGAGGGCCGGGCGATTTCCCGGCGCAAGTTCTGGCTGGCCTACACCGCCGAACCCAAGGGTAGCCTGTGGATAGACTCGGGGGCGGCCCAGGCCCTGCGGGAGGGCGGCAAAAGCCTTCTGCCGGCGGGCATGGTGCGGGTGGAGGGGGAGTTCGAGAGGGGTGCGCCGGTGCGCATCCTGGATTTCCAGGGCCAGACCGTGGGAGTAGGCTTGGCCAACTACGACGCTGCGGACCTCAAAAAGATCATGGGCCTCAAATCCAGTAAAATTGAACAGGTCCTGGGCCAGGCCCCCTATCCCGAGGCCATTCACCGAGACAACATGGTCCTGGACGCGACGCTGTAGGGCTGCGTCCGCGACGGTCACTCCAGCGGCACCAGCACCCGGAACGGCTGCTTCACCCCCTGGGCCGCCTTCCCCTGGCCCGGGACACCAGGAGCGCAGTGGCCAGTGGCCAGGGGAAGGCGGCCCAGGGGAAGATGGAATCGGGAAGAGGAGGGCGGCGGAAATTCAGCCATGGTATCTCGAGTCAACGGGAGATCTCCTCCCGAGCTTCCGTGCAGCAGCGGTGGTGTCGGTCATTGCTTCCAGGCCTCCACACATTGGCGCTGTACGCTCCCCACCAGTTGAGGCACGTCCAGGATCAGGGCCATGGAGCCGTCGCCGTTGATGGTGGCTCCGGAAATGCCTTCGACGCGGCCGATGAGCCTTCCCAGGTTCTTGATGACTGTCTGCTGCTGGCCGACCACCTCGTCCACGGCGATGCCGGTGCGACCGTTCTCATGGCGGGTGACCACCACCTGCTCCAGGCGTGGGGTGTCGCCCTCCAGAAGAAAAGTCTCGCGTAGGCGGATGAAGGGAACGATCTCTCCCCGGAGGCTCAGGGTACGGTTCCTGGCTCCCTGTCGGTGATCATCGTGGACCAGTTCGACGCATTCCTCCACCATGGCCAGGGGAATGATGTAGAATTCACCACCGGCGCGCACCTGAAGGCCTTCGATGATGGCCAGGGTGAGCGGCAGGGATATGGTGATGGACGTGCCCCGCCCGATTTCACTGTCGATTTCGATCTGGCCGCGCAGAGCTTCGATGGAGCGCTTGACCACGTCCATGCCCACTCCCCGGCCGGAGATGCTGGTGACCTTTTCGGCGGTGGAGAACCCGGGCGCGAAGATGAGCTGGTGGATTTCCTGGTCGGCAAGTCTGGCGTCCGGGGCCACCAGCCCCCGCTCGGCGGCCTTGGCCTGGATGCGGGCGGTGTCCAGGCCCCGGCCGTCGTCTACGATGCGGATGATCACCGCGCCACCGGCCTGTTTGGCGAAAAGACGGATGGTGCCGTGCTCGGGCTTGCCCGAGGCCGCGCGCTCGGCCGGGGTCTCCAAGCCGTGGTCGATGGAATTGCGCAGAAGGTGCACCAGGGGGTCGACCAACTGTTCGATTACGGTCTTATCCAGCTCGGTTTCACCGCCCTCGGCCACCAGTTCGATTTTCTTGTCCAGCTCAGAGGATAGGTCACGCACCAGGCGGCGGAAACGGCTGAAAGTGGTGCCGATGGGCAGCATGCGAATACCTAGAGTGTTGTCGCGAAGTTCAGCCGACAGGCGTTCGATCTCTTCGGCAACCCCGGTCAGGTCGCTACGGGCCAAGTCGGAGGCGATCTGTGTCAGCCTAGCCTGGGCGATGACCAGCTCCCCCACCAGGTTTACCAGGTTATCCAGCTTGGCGGCCTCCACGCGCAAACTCTGGGCGGGTTCCTTGACCTTGGGCCTGCCCGCGGTGG
>Ga0326727_10004098_pt1 | contig 44709 bp, 44 predicted proteins | sample MB2enrmetagenome_FD_207643 | JGI IMG/M metagenome (GOLD analysis project Ga0326727, IMG submission 207643) | Lab enriched peat soil microbial communities from McLean, Ithaca, NY, United States - MB29MY | ecosystem: Environmental > Terrestrial > Soil > Wetlands > Peat | place: USA: New York... | reverse complement strand
CGAAGTGATCACGACCGAACAGGATTATCCCCGTATGCTGACGACGTGGGACCAGCGCATGCGGCGGGAAAACATCAAAGTGACCCGCCTGCAATTCCCCGTCCCCACGACGGGGGACGATCTCTACCGGCGGTTCGAGAAGGCCATCACGCCGAACACGAAAGTATTCCACTGCTGCCACGTCACCAACTTGACGGCGCAGATGTTTCCCGTAGCGCGGATTTCGCACCTGGCGCGCTCGAAGGGAATCGTGACGATCGTCGACGGCGCCCACGCTCTGGGACATTTCCCCTTCAAGCTGAGGGAACTCGAGTGCGACGCGTACGGCGTCAGCCTGCACAAATGGCTGCTGGCGCCCATCGGCAACGGCTGCCTGTATGTTCGCAAAGAGATGATTCCGAGATTCTGGCCCCTCCAGGCTGCGCCCGAACAGCAGGATGACGACATCCGAAAGTTCGAGGCCATCGGGACACACCCCTGGGCCATCAGGGCGGCGCTCGGTGAAGCTCTGGCTTACCATCAGGCGATCGGCACGGAGCGGAAAGCGGCGCGACTGCGCTATCTGAACTTGCGCTGGATCAACGCCCTCAAGGCGTATCCACGCGTCAAGGTGCTGACGGATTTCAGTGAACCTCCGCAGGCTTGGGGCGTGGCGGCCGTGAACATCGAGGGAATCGATGTCCGCGATCTCGCGAAGTTCCTGATGGACAAATACCGGATCATCGTCGTACCGCTGGTCGGCGGAGCCCCGCCCAACCAGGTATTCGATTACCAGGCCCTGCGGGTATCGCCGAACATTTACACAACGCTCGAGGAAATCGACACTTTCATCAAGGGCATGGAAGAGGCCGTGAAGAATGGCGTGCCGTCTACGCAGGCGTCGCGCGACAAGTCCATGGAGGAGTGGTTCGTTTAATGGACAAAGAGCCCTCTCCCGTGGGGAGAGGGCTGAATTTGCGATTTATCTTCCCCAGGGAGACGGCTGTATATTCGCCCTCCACGAGAGGAGGTTTCATATGAAGCGTTTGGCACTTTGCGCGGCAACGGCATTGGCTCTCGTCTTGGGAGCAGCGAACGCATTCGCCCAGGGCGCTTTTAAAATCCCTTTCACCTTCCAGGCGGGGGGCAAGAGTCTTCCCGCCGGCGTATACCTGGTCGGCCCGAAGGACGACAATCAGCTTACGCTGCGGCAGGAAACGACCGGCAAGGAATACCAGGTTCCCTTCACGAAGCGGCTGGCGCAGCCCAGCCCGCCTCTCGCAGAGCCCCAGTTGGTCTTCGATGTGGTTGGGAACTTCGCGCCGTCTTATACGGAATACGTGACGGATTACGTTCTGGCCGAAGTCTGGCCGGAAGGCGCGGACGGATTCCTCGTGCATGCGCTGAAGGGCGCGCACAAGACCCAGATAATCAAAGCCCAGAAAGCAAAATAGGCAGCGTTACCGGAGCCCCAGCAGGGGCGAAAGAGAATAGCCCAGGGCGCAAGCCCTGGGTAAGACGGCCTACCCCTTTTGATTCCCCCATCCCCGAGCGGGGAAGGGGGGAAAGGGTCACACCCCAAACCCACGGCTCGCGCCGTGGGCTACTCTCTGTCGGCCCTCCGGGCCTGTAATAGCGGCCATTCAGACTTCCCTACTCTCCATACAATCGCGGCACACGCTTGCCGATCAGGCACAGGACCTCATAGGGGACGGTGTCCAGCATCTGGGCGATGTCGAGGGCGGAAACCGAGGCCTGCGGCGATTGGCCGAGCAGCATGACCTCGTCGCCGACGTTGACGCCGGGGATGTCGGTCACATCCAGAAGTGAGAGGTCCATGCTGATGTTGCCGACCAGGCGCGCCAATCTGCCGCCCACAATGGCGTGGCCACGATTGGAGAGCGCCCGGTTGAGGCCATCCGCGTAACCCACCGGCACGGTGGCAATGCGCGACGGGCGCCGGGTGTAGAAAGCCTCGCCATACCCGAGGGGCGTGCCGGTGGCGACGTCCTTCAGGTAGACAACCCGGGATTTGAAGGTGAGCACCGGCTCAAACTCGGGAAGGTCCGGAATCTGTTTGTCCGGCGGCAGCACCCGCGGCATGCAGTAACCGTAGAGCAAGCCTCCAATGCGAATCATGTTTTCAGGAAACTCGCGCCGAGAGAGCAACGCGCCGCTGTTTGAAACGTGCACCCATTCCGGTTCGATTCCCGCCGCCTTGAGCTGTGCAAGGGCGGTGCGGAATCGCTCGGCTTGCAGTTCCGTATGGGTAGCCACCAAATCCTCGGCGGAAGCGAGGTGCGTGAGCAGGCCGGTTAAGCGCACCCCGTCGAGCGAGAGGTAATGCTCGAGGAAAGCCGCCAGCCGGTCGGGTGGCACTCCCAGCCGCCCCAAACCCGTATCCACTTTGAGATGGAATTCGACGGGCCGGCCGTAGCGCTGGGCGCACTCGGCGTAGGTGTCAAGGCGCGCCGTGGAAGAAACGGTTGGAGTGAGATGAAACTTCACCAAATCCGCCGGATCGCTCATGTAGAGTCCGCCCAGCAGCAGAATTGGCTGCTGGATTCCCACGGCTCGCAGTTCCAGGGCTTCTTCAACGCTCGCGACCCCAAACCAGTCCGCACCGCACTGGCCAAGGCAGTTTGCGACCGCCACCGCACCGTGCCCGTAGGCATCCGCTTTGACCACCGCCATCACTTTGCGCGGACCGGCCAATTGCCTGATGCGTTCATAGTTGCGGCGCAATCTGGAGAGCGAGATCTCGACCCAGGTGGGACGGAGCAGTTTGTCGGCAGGAAGGTTCACGGTTCGTCCTGAAGAATTCACCACAGAGAACACAGCGCGTCAAAGCCGCAACCCAATGCAGATTCTTCGCTTCGCTCAGAATGACATGTCATCCTGAGCGAAGCGAAGGATCTGCTTTCTTCGGGTGCTTGCGGTTCTGCCTCGCTTATTCGTTGTTCGAGTTCTGATCGTGGATCAGGTTTGCAAATTTGGCGTACGGTCTCATGAAAACGACGGGAACGTCGCCAGTGGGGCCGTTGCGCTGCTTGCCGACGATCAATTTCATCTCGATCCCACGCCGCTCCGCTTCACCGTCCGCTTCACCTTCCTCCGCCGGCTTGCGCTCCCGGTAAATGAAGATGACCACGTCGGCGTCCTGTTCGATCGATCCGGATTCACGAAGGTCCGACAACTGAGGCCGCCCGTGCCCCGGTCGCTGCTCGGGGGCGCGGCTCAATTGTGAAAGTGCCAGAACCGGAACCTTTAATTCCTTGGCGATGCTCTTCAAACCGCGAGAAATGTAACTGACCTCTTGGGTGCGATTCTCGAAGCGGCCCTGGCCTGACACGAGCTGAAGGTAATCCACGATGACCAGGTCCAGCCCCTTTTCCATTTTCAGGCGGCGCGCTTTGGTGCGAATCTGCATGATGCTCAAGGCGGGCGTGTCTTCGATCAAAAGTGGAGCTTCAGCGAGACGGCCCAACGCAAGGGTCAATCTCTTCCATTCTTCGCGACTCGCGAACCCGCTTCGGAGCCTGTGGCTGTCGGCTTCCGCTTCCGAGCACAAGAGCCGGATGACCAACGACTCCTTGCTCATTTCAAGCGAGAAGAGCCCCACCGTCTTCTTATTCTTAATGGCGGCATGGGCTCCGATGTTGAGCGCTAGGGCGGTCTTGCCGAGGGAGGGGCGGGCGGCCACCACGACCAGTTCACCGGGTTGGAGTCCCGAGGTCATGTTGTCGAGGTCGACGATGCCGGTTTCAACGCCGGTCACGCGCTGGCCCCGCTCCATAAGGCTCTGGATGCTCCCAAAACTCGACCGCACAATGTCGCTGATGTTGGCGAAGCCCGATTGGACTTTCTGTTCCGCGATCTCGAACACCTGGCTTTGAGCCAGGTCGATCAGGATATCGGGGTCGTCAGTTCCCTCCAGACAGCGGGAAATCACGTTGTGCGAAGCATTGATAAGACGGCGGAGAATCGACTTTTCCCGGACAATGCGGGAGTACTCGGAAACCGCAACGGAGGTTCCGACCGGCACGCCATCGGTGAGCGCAGCAAGGTAAGCGGCCCCCCCGGCCTTCTCGATCTGCCCGTCTTTGGAGAGTTCCTCGGAGAGTGTTACCAGATCGATGGTGCGGTTCCTCTCCGAGAGGGCGATCATTTTATCGAAAGTAATGCGGTGCGCTTCCGAGAAGAAGTCGTCCTTTCCGACTCCTTCTAAAGCAAGATTGAGGGCCGAATTATCTAGAAGTATGGAGCCGAGCACGGCCCGTTCCGCTTCCAGATTTTGAGGTACTACTCGTTCCTGGTCGGCATTGCTAGGCATGAAAGGAAAGTATACCTGGATTGTCAGAGAAAAAATCGCAGAAGGAATTATAGCAGAGCGGAAACAGTCCGGAAGAGATTTTCCCTGGAGTTGTCCGGGCACCGAATTGCGTTAGGTAGGGGCACGCCATGGCGTGCCCGTACGGGAGTATGACAGTGCGCCGCGCGCCTACTGGGCAGCCGGCTCTGCTTCCTTGGCGGGTGCGGGCGCGGGCGCTGGGGCTTCGGGTGCGGGTTGGGCCTTTAGCTCTCCTTCACCTTCCACCTTCACTTTGACGAAAGCGGTTACGTCCCGGTGGAGTTTGATCGGGACATCGTATTCACCTAAGACTTTCAGCGGCGTTGTAAGAGCGATCTTGCGCTTGTCAATGACGTAGCCTTGGGCCGCCAGTTTCTCGGCGATGTCGATGGCGGTGACCGAACCAAAGAGCGTTCCCTTTTCGCCGGATTTTCGAGTCAGGGTTACGCTGACACCCTGAAGCAGGGTCGCAAGGTCCTGGGCATCGCCCTTTTCCTTCGCTTCCAGCTTCAGAAAGCGGACGCGCTGCTGCTCCATCCATCTGCGGTTCTGAGGAGTGGCCTCGACCGCTATTTTCTTGGGCAGAAGATAGTTGCGCCCGTAACCGTCCGCGACTTTCACCACCTGCCCTCTTGATCCAAGCTTGTCAATATTCTCGAGCAAAATTACATCCATCGTGAACTCCCTTCGGTAGGAAGGTATGAAAAAACCAAGCGCCTGTCATCCTGAGCGAAGCGAAGGATGACACATTCCTAGCCCCTAATCCCTGGCACCTAGCCCCTTCGTTCTACCCGCCGGTCGAAAACGGCAACAACGCGATGTTGCGCGCGCGCTTGATTGCCAGGCTCAAAGAGCGCTGGTGGCTTGAGCACGTACCAGTAAGGCGGCGAGGAAGAATCTTGCCTCGTTCGGAAATAAATCCGCCCATCAGGCGGGCGTCCTTGTAGTCGATGACGTCAATCGCTTCCTCGCAGAACTTACACACCTTGCGCCGCCGGAAGAACTGCTTCTTGGGACCTTGAGGTCCGCCCTCCCGCCTGCCTTGCGGGCGCTCCGGGTCTCCAGGATTGTTTCGAGGTACTGGCATATTGATCTACTCCTTCAGTAGGTGTGAGGAATTCCGGTCTTTGCGGCCGTCCGTGGGGCGAGAGCAACCCGCGCCTCCGCGCGCCCCAAGACGACAGCGCCGCGAGAACGAATTCTTCACGCTGGGGGTGCTTCGGCAGCCGGCTGTGGCGCTGGAGCCGCAGCCGGCTTGGAACGCCGCTTCTTCAACTCTTGTTTTGACCGCAGAGCCTTGAATTTCTCAGCGCGCTCCAAGTCTTCGTCAATTCGCACCGTCATGTATTTGATAACCGTATCGATCACCTTCAAGCGGCGTTCAAACTCTTTGACGGTATCGCCGGAGCCTTGCAGCCGGAAGAGAACATAGATACCCTCCCGTTGCTTCGCCACACGATAAGCGAGCCGGCGGCGGCCCATCTTCTCAACTTTTTCGAGCTTGCCGCCCGTCCCCGTCACCACGCCTTCCATTTGGGAAATTAGTTTCTCGACGTCCTCTTCGGTGGCGTCGGGCCGGACAATGAAAATAATCTCGTAATTACGCATGGAACCTCACGATGGTTGCGGTGAAACCCGCCGGTTAAAGCGGTTCATCGCCTTTTGAGAACCTTCTCGCAGAATGACGTGCACGGCTTCACAGGCCTGGCCGAGCATTTGAGACACGGTTTCAAGGTCGGACCGGCGGAAACGCCCGAGCACGTAGGACACCATGTCACCGATGGGCTGCTCCGGGCCGACCCCCATACGAATGCGCGCGAACTCGCTGGAATTGAGCGCGCCTATTATGGACTTCAGTCCGTTGTGACCGCCTGCGCTGCCTCGTGGCCGAATGCGCAAACTGCCCAAGGGAAGTGCCGCATCGTCCACAAGCACAATGAGATCACTGACCTCGAGGCCGTATTTCTCTAACAGCCTGGCCACGGACATACCGCTCAGATTCATGTAGGTCTGTGGCTTGGCCAGAAGAACCTCCTGGCCCTCCAGGCGCGCCACAGCCGTCAGCGCTTGAGCTTCGCGATGCGCCAATTCCAAGCCACATTCGCGGGCCAGGACGTCCACAGCCATAAAACCCAGGTTGTGGGGCGTCTGCTGGTATTCGGCGCCGGGGTTTCCTAAGCCCACGATCATCTTCTTCATTGCGCATACAACGAAATTTCAAATTCGAAATCTGAGATTTGAACACGCAATCTCAGATTTGAGATCTGAAATTCGAAATCTGAAATTTGAAATCTAATTCGAATTTCCGGAAGCCTATTTGCCTTCTTTCTTGCCTTCCTTCTTGCCTTCTTTGGCTTCCTTGGTTTCCTTCCCTTCCTTGCCTTCGGGCGCTGCTTCTTCGCCTTCTTCCGCTTCCGCTTTGCCCTTGCGGATGACCTCGGGCTCGGCCGGAGCAGCCGCAACTTCCTCGCCGGCAGGCTTCACTTCTTCTTCCGCCTTCAACTCGACCACATGTGCGACCACGCGCGTGGGATCCGTCAAGATCTTGACTTTCGGATCCACGGGCAGGTCTGAAACGCGAAAGTTCTTGCCCAACTCCAGTCCGCTTACCTCGGCGACGAAGTGTTCCGGAATATCGTCAGGTAGGCATTCCACGTCCACTTCCCGGAGTACAAACTCGAAGATCCCGCCCTGCACCTTCACGCCTACCGGCTCTCCGGTGATCTGAATCGGAACCTGAAGTTTGAGTTTTGTATCGCGGGCAATCCGCACTAAGTCAACGTGCAGAAGATGGCCGTCCACCGGCTCAGTTTGCCACCCGCGAATCATGACTCGAGCGGGAGCTTTGCCCCGAATCTCGAGTGTGAAGATGGCATTGTGGCCGGATTCGGAGTGGAGAATCTGGAGAATCGCCTTCGGATCCACCACCACCGGAATGGAAGGCCCTCCGCCCCCATAAACCACGGCAGGGATTCGCCCCGCTCGCCGTAAGCGCCGGGCAGCATTCTTGCCGAACTCCTGCCGCGCATCGACTTCCACTGCTTGAACCTGAGTCATAACATTCTACTCCTCAAAACCACTCGTCACCCCCGCTCAAGCGGGGGTCCATAGGACCGGGCCAAGTTGAATTCCCGCTTTCGCGGGAATGACGTAGTCTTCACTGGCGCCCGGACGCCGGCCCTTTACTCGTTCAGATGAAGAGCTTGCTGACCGAAGTCTCTTCGTGAATGGAACGAATTGCTTGCGCCAGCAATTTGCCCACACTCAGCACATGGATCTTCTCGCATCCCCTGGCCGCGGGCGGAAGCGGTATGGAATCGGTCGTCACGACCTGTTCGATTGGGGCCGCGCAAATCTTGGCGACGGCATTCTCCGCGAACACGCCATGCGAGCAACACGCGTAGACCTTGGCGGCGCCCTTCCTGGTCAGCGCCTCGGCGCTTTTCGCCAGGGTGCCCGCGGTATCAATCATGTCATCGACGATGAGACAGGTTTTGCCCTCAACCTCGCCGACCACGTTGAACATTTCCACGACGTTGGCGTCCTCGCGCCGCTTGTCGATGATCGCCAGGGGCGCGCTGAGCCGCTTGGCAAAGGCTCGGGCTCTTTCCACTCCGCCCGGGTCGGGAGAAACCACCACCGGGTCAGCCAGCTTCAGCTTCCGAAAATAACGCACGGTGACCGGCGTAGCGTAGAGGTGGTCCACCGGTATGTTGAAGAAACCCTGAATCTGCCCGGCGTGCAGGTCGAGCGCCAACACTCGATCGGTCCCCGCCGATGTCAGCAGGTCGGCCACCAGTTTCGACGAAATGGGCACGCGCGGACGGTCCTTGCGGTCCTGGCGCGCGTAACCGTAATAAGGAATCACTGCCGTGATGCGGTCGGCCGAAGCGCGCCGCAGCGCGTCCAGCATCACCAGCAATTCCATGAGGTTATCGTTCACCGGGTTGCAGGTGGGCTGAATAACGAAGACGTCGGCGCCCCGGACATTCTCGAGAATCTGGAGGCGAACCTCTCCGTCGGGAAAGCGTCCAACGTAAGCTTCACCGAGGGGCACTCTCAATTGTGCGCAGATCTCCCTGGCCAGGGCCGGGTGAGCATTACCACTAAAGACCTTTAGCTTGTGCTGAGAAGGGTCCATGGCTGTCTTTCGTTGAGAAAATCGAAAAGCGAAATTCGAAACGCGAAATTCGATCACCTAACTACGAATCCCCAAGATGTCGCCAAAATTCGATTGCCGAATTTCGATTTTTCGAATTTCGATTTTCGAACTTGGCTGGGAGGCCTGGATTCGAACCAGGGTTCCATGCTCCAAAGGCATGTGTCCTACCACTGGACGACCTCCCAACACCAGACGGCGTCGGCGCGGCTCTTGTGGTTGGCCTCGCGCAATCACCTGCCGCCGGCCGCTGCCCGCTACGCCTTTCACGGCTCGCAAAGCTGTCGCCAGTAATCACTTCGCGACAACGTGCGTGTCCGGAATATGAGCCATCCTTTGGGGATTCGCTTGGATGCCTGGAGCAACTCACGGGCGGACGCGAAGAGCGCATAGACGGCGGAACCACTCCCCGTCAAGGACGCGATCTCGGCTCCGGCCCGGATGAGCTGCCGCTTCAAGCGCGCCAACTCAGGCCACCTTGCGAAAGCGACTCGCTCAAAGTCGTTTTCGGCCGGTCCCCAATCAAGCAAGGGAAATTGTGGCCACGCACCGACATCCTTTATGCTACGGGGTTTGGTCTGAGATGTCAACCGCAAACCCGCCTGTTGATAGGCCTCTTGGGTGGAGATTGAGAATCCCGGAAAGACGACCAGGCATTTTCGTGGCGGAAGGTCGGAAAGCGGATAAACCACTTCGCCCCGCCCGCACCCTAGTACCCGTCCACCCTGCAGAAAGAGGGGGACGTCCGAACCCAGTGCCGCGGCCAAAGCAAGGCGGCGGCTTTGCGGCAGGTTCGATCCGGTCAGCCGTTCCAAGCCCTCCAGCGTTGCCGCCGCATCGCTGCTGGCGCCTCCCAAACCGCTACCCGTGGGAATCGACTTCTCCAGTCGCGCCCGCACCCCGCCTCGATAACCTGTGGCACGCCGCCACAACGCGCAAGCCCGATACACAAGGTTCTTGCTTCCACGCGGTATGTGCGGATCGTCGCACTCGAAGCGGATTCCTTCTTCCCGATCCGAGAGCGAAATCTCCAGCCGGTCGTGAAGCGCAATGGTTTGGTAAATAGTGCGGATTTCGTGATAGCCATCGGGGCGTTTGGCCAGGAGTTTCAGCCCCAGGTTAATCTTTGCGAAGGCGCGGAGACGAATGGAGTTGCGCAAGTTGGTAGAATCGGCGAGGCGGCTGCCGCCGAGAGTGCGGGAGATTCAACTGGCTCTCTGCCGGCCGTCTGTCATCCTGAGTATTCTCACAACCTCAGAGGCTTTCCGCAAGTCGGGCCGGCAGAGCCGCACACCGCCCTTGTGTTACTTCTGGGCGGCGCGCTGCTTGGACAGGCGGCCCTTCAAGTCGTCGAGCTCTTTTTGCAGCTTGGCTGCCTGATCAGCGTCAAAGTCGCTCGAAGCCGCCGTGGGCCATTCCTTGAGGGCGCGCTCCCATTCCTGCTCGGCCTGGCTATCTTTTCCCAGCCGCAGGTAGACATGTCCGAGGTGTTCAAGAATGGTCGGATCATCGGACATCAGGCGCGCGGCCTTCTCGAGGTGGGGCTGGGCCAAGTCGGAGCGGTCCATCTTATAGTAGGCCCAACCCAGGCTGTCGAGGTAAGCTCCGTTGTTGGGGTCCAAGCGCAAAGCCTTTTGAATGTACTTCACAGACTCATCCAGGCGCACTCCCCGGTCCGCGAGCATGTAGCCTAAATAATTCGCCGCCGAGGCATTCAAAGGATCGGTGGCCAGGACTTTCTTGAATTGCTCTTCGGCCAATTCGTACTTCTTCTGGCGTTCATAAATGGAGCCCAGGAAGAAGTGCGAGTACTCCTGCTCCTCAGGCTTGGCGCTCGAGGCCAAGGCCTTATTGGCGGCCTGTTCCGCGTCGTCGAAGCGCTTGGCCTGAAGGTAGACTTGGGCAATGGAAAGGTGAAGCTCGCGGTCAGCCGGCGTGTTGTTCATCAGCGCCTGAAGCTGCTTGACCGCGTCGTCTACCTGGCCGAGTTCACCCACCACGTAGGCGCGCAGAATGCGGAGTTCCCGGTCGTCAGGTGCTTTCTGCAGTGCCGCATCCAGTTCAGGAACGGCCTGCGCCAATTGGTGGTTCATGCGCAGCGTGTCAACGATAAGCTGTTCGCCTAGCCCAATCTGCCCCTGCAAGGGCACAATCTGCCTGAAGGTTTGCAAGGCGAGGTCATACTTCCGTTGTTCGCGGTAAACCAAACCCAGTCTCTCCAAGAAGAGAGCGTGATTGTTCGCCTCCGCAGGCGAATACTTATCCCCAGGCTCCACCGAGCCCTTGATCAGCCCTTGCAAGATCTCGATAGCCTTATCCCGATTTCCCACCGCATCCTCGAGTAGGGCTTGCTGATAGGAAATCTGCTGGTTACCTGATTTGTCAGACTGAAGGCTCTTGGCGTGTTCGAGGTCCTTGCGGGCCTCGTCGTAGCGGCCCTCCTGGCGATCAAGTTCCGACATTTTGAGATAGGTCGCCGCGTCGTCGGGGTCCGCCTTCAAAATCTTCTCATATTCAGCGCGCGCGGCCGGAGCGTTGCCAGTGCCCAGCAACGCCTGCGCATAAGCGCGGTGAAGTTCCTGATTCTCAGGGTCCCTAGCGATAGCCTTTTCGTAGGTGGCCACGGCGGAGTCGTAATCCCTCGTTTCAGCATACGAGTAGGCCAGCATGCCGAGTAGCGGCGGCTCCATTTCATCTTCCGGGATCTTCTTGAGGAGTTCCGCCGCGCCCGCGTAGTCACCCTGCTCGAAATCAATCTGCGCCAGGCTGCTCAGGCCCTCCTTGGATTCAGGATCTACGTTCAGGACCTTCTTATAGGCTTCTTCGGCCTTTTCCGGCTGATTGTTGACTTTGTAGAGGCGGCCCAAAACCTGCCAGGAGTCCGTGTCCGAGGGCTGGAGCCGGGTCAGGGCTTCCATATGTTCAATGGCCTTGTCGAGGGCATCCTTGTTGACCTTTTCGGTCTGGTTCTCCCCCAGCATGTGCCAATAGATGCGCGCCAACAGACGGTGAGCGTCCGGATAGTCAGGTTCGGTCTTTAATACATCTTCCGCTTCCTTGACCGCTTCCCCCACACGCGCCACGCGCCAGTAAAGCTCAGCCAACTCGACCCGCAAGAACAATGACTCGGGGTCGGCAGCGATTGCCAGCTTATACTCGGCAATTGCCCGGTCGACATAATCGGCGCGGTTATAAACGCCCGCCAGCTCCTTGTATCTCCGCGCCAGCATGAAGTGGTAATAAGCTTCGGCGTGGTCCGAAGCCGGGGCAGCCGTGTTCGCAGACGGATTACCGACCGTGGTGGGACTAGATTCCTGAAACGCCAAGAGCGTCGCGGCCCCCACCAAGACAAGACCCACCCCAAATCCTAGTTTCTTGACAAATTTACGCATATTCCCTTTCTGCCCCGCAAAGTCTCAAAGGTTTAGATGCAGATTATCTCATAGGGGTACCACGGTGTCAAAAATAGGCGCCTCTTGTCGAATAGCAGGCGGCCAAAGCTACCAAGCTGCTTACTGCCGAGCGTTGTACGAATCGAGGGTGTATAATTGTACTCATTGGGAGGCGAGGCCTCCAATATCACGCATAATTCAGGGCGCGTCAGGACAGTTGACCGGCTACACGGAAACGGGGTCGAGTACGAGCGGGCAAAGTCGAACATCGGTTCCGATGACTGCTCAAAGGAGGAAACTGTGCACATACTCTGGTGGATCGTAGTTGGGCTCATCGCAGGCTGGCTCACGGGAAAGATCATGAAGGGAACCGGATATGGTGTTATCGCGGACATCATCCTGGGCATCGTGGGAGCGCTTGTCGGCGGCTTCATCATGCGGCAACTCGGATTCGCCGGCCAGGGCGGCATGATCTACACGATTCTGGTAGCCATCGGCGGCGCCGTCGTGCTGACGGCGGTGGTTCGAGGTCTGAAGCGGCTTTAGCGGAGCAACTCAGGGTTTCGCCCGAAACTTCAGGCGCACAGCGTGGGCAGCGATTTGACCTTGGTGGCGCGGACAACTGTGGTGTCCTTCGCGGCGGTTTCGCGCAAAGACGCCAAGCCCGCAAAGTGCGCGAAGGAACCGGGGGTCTTACAACTCTCGTATTTTGAGAGACATCCCCACCGCAGCGAATAAGTCCCTGGGTTTTCATCTAGATTCCGGCTTGGTTCGCAATTTCTTCGAGCCGTTCCTTTGTTTTCAATAACATATCCGGATTGATCGGCGTTTTTTTAAGCCGCGACAGCAGCCCCGGACATCCCCGGCTGGACTTGTGGTTTTTCAACTCGCCGTGAAGCGGAGCGGGCACGGCGTCTCTGAGCGAGCGCCAAGCGCTCGCGGCGCCAGTACTTCTTGGCCACGCATTCGAGCTGGGCCGCCGAGGGTACGTCTTCGGGACCGAGGGCCGCCGTGATTTCCTGCTTAAAGCGTTCGAATACTTGTGGGTCTTCGCCCAGCCTAAGCATAGTTTCGCGCTGGTGCCGGTCAGCGGCGTATCCGCCGTGCTTCAGGCCATTGAACCTGGCGACCTGCTTTCCGGCCGCAGTGCGCGGTCCGGTGGAGCGCCGGGCGTTGCGGCGATTCGCGGCGAGCAAGGCAGGCGTCATGCGGGGTGATTTACGTAAGGACATAATTCCTCTTTCGATCGGGATGTTGAGTGGACGAGAGAAGGACTCCCTCGCCGGCGAAGCTCTTCACACTTCTAGGCTATTACAAAGGCAAGGAGGTGTCAAGTAAAATGCAGCCGCTGGTTCAGTAATCTAGCCGATCCGGTGAAGGCGGGCGGTGAACGGCGAATAATGAACAGTGAGTGGCAGGGCCCGGGTCCCTTCTCACGACCAAGGCGCAGAAAGCGCGGGCCCGATATGGACATTATTACCGTTATTTGCTATGCCTCTTACGCGTCCTTCACTCAGGTGGTAATGACTGGTTCCAACCTATGGCAGCTCGCGGCCTATCTGCGTCCGTTGGGCGGGGACACCGCTCGTTCCTGCATCTGCGCTTTGGCTCCTTCCGCTTTTATGTCGTGCTTGCCTTGGTAATCATTACCCCCCACTGGCTCGATTCTGTTTTCGTCCGAATACCCTTGGTGCTGCCGCAGCCTGAGAAGGAAGTGGCCCGCGAGTTCAAGACCAAGGGGCTCGAGATGTAGGCGGAGATGAACAAGCTGCTGATCGGTTTTGCCACCGTCACCATCGGCGCAGTCGGTGGATTCATGCTCAACCGTGACAAAACCGCGCCGCTTTCGCCGCCCCAGATGCGCCGCGCGGCTGCGAGTTGGCTTTTCTGCGCAGTGTCTGTCTACTTCGGCTATCTTTCCTACCAGCAGGCCAGTTGGATGTTGAGCTACGGAGTCTTCGACCCCTTGATCGCCCGCCTCTGGTGGCCAGCCCTGGGGCGGCCGAGCCCAATGCCTCGGCTGAACCCTTCGCCGACAGGAACTCGGTCGGGTCCTTGACTGCCGCTCGGGCCGGTATTAACTTCTCTTGTTGTAATTGTTCTTTGAAAACTTCCGTTCCTGCGGTGCCCCGGCAGAAACCGGGGGAAAAGGGAAGGCCGTCGGAATCGGCCGTGGTCCCGCCAATGTGATCGGCGAGCCAAGTCCTCGCAGTTCGTCATCCGACGGACAGCCACTTTTCCGAGTCGCGGAAAGGGAAGGCGGAGGAAAGGGCGATAACCCGAGAGCCGGGAAACCTGCCCAGGAACAGCAGTTCGGCCCAACTCTTCGACGGAAAGAGTCCTGAGGGAGACTTCAGCCTTCCGATTCCGTAATGAGGGATTGGGAGGCTTTTTGTTCTTTTGGGCTCCTTCTGCTCAGGAGGTAGGGGCGGTCCTTGTGGCCGCCCTTGGTGAGGCTGCGGAGGGCGGCCACAAGGGCCGCCCCTACAACTGTGAACCTCGAGGCGGGAGTTGCCAAGGGATCCTATCGATTGGCGGCTAGCGCGCCGGGCTTCGCAGCGTCGCCGGTGGAGGTTGCGGTTCGGGACGACCAAACGGCCAGCGTGGATCAGCATCTGGCGCGGAGCGCCGTGCAACAACAAGTTGTGGTTTCGGCTTCTCTTGAAGGCTCGCTGGTCCCTCAACGGGGCTCGTCGGTGTCCACGATTTCCGACCAGGAGATTAATGACCGGGGAGCGCAGAGCGTTACGGATGTCCTGCGCGGCGTTCCGGGTCTCGCCTTGAACGACACGGGCTGTGGAATGTTGGGAGCGTGAAGCTCAGTATGCCGAGAGAAAACAAGACCGCGCGCGCGCTGATGGTGCTGGGCACGGCGTCGCATGCCGGCAAGTCGATCTTGACGGCTGCCTTGTGCCGCATCTTTGCCGACGACGGTTACCGTGTGGCGCCGTTCAAAGCTCAAAACATGTCGCTCAATTCGGCCGCGACGCCCGATGGACGAGAGATTGGGCGCGCACAGGCTTTGCAAGCCGAGGCCTGCCGCGTGCCGGCCTGCGCCGAAATGAACCCGGTGCTCATTAAACCGTCATCGGACACGGGTTCGCAAATCGTCCTGCTGGGCCGGATCTGGGGCCAGGTGACGGCCGCGAACTACCACCAGCGGCGAGTCGAGGAACTCTTCCCGGTGGTTCTTGAAAGCTATAAGAAATTGGCGTCGGAATACGAGCTCATCGTTCTGGAGGGCGCCGGGTCACCGGCCGAGATCAATTTGCGAGAACACGATATCGTCAACATGCGCATGGCGCATGCGGCAGGCGCCGCCTGCCTGCTGGTGGGAGACATTGACCGCGGGGGCGTTTTCGCATCGCTGCTGGGCACGCTCGAACTGCTGGACCCCTCTGACCGGGCCTTGATTCGCGGCTATGCAATCAACAAGTTTCGCGGGGATATCTCGCTCCTGCAGCCTGGGTTAAAAATGATGGAACCCCGCCTGGGGATACCGTGCGCGGGAGTGATTCCGTTCCTTCACGACCTGGGCCTGGATGAGGAGGACGGCGTGGCCGTCGAAGAGCGGCGGAGCGCGGGACGGGTGTGGAAGGCCGTCGAGGCTGCCTCACCGCCCCTTAATCCCCTCCTCAGAGAGGAGGGGAGCCGGGTGCAGAGTCCCCTCCTCATCGAGGAGGGCACCCAGGGAAGGAATCCCCCCCTCGATGAGGAGGGGACCAAGGGGTGGTCAACGGCGTCTGCGGAACGAGCCTTGCGGATCGCGGTTATCGCGTTGCCTCACATGTCCAACTTCTCGGACTTCGATGCACTTGCGGCGGAACCTGCGGCGGCACTGGCGTTCGTCGACCATCCTAAGGACGTGTCCGCTGCCGACCTCGTGATTTTGCCCGGCACCAAGCAAACCCTTGTCGACCTGGAGTGGCTGCACCAGCGCGGACTGGTTTCACCACTGTTTAGCCACGCGGAGCGCGGCGGCTGTATCGCCGGAATCTGCGGCGGGTTCCAGATGCTGGGAGTCAAAATAGACGACCCGCAGGGCACCGAGAACAACGGCGTGCCTTGCGCCCGCCAGGGCCTCGGCCTGCTTCGCATGTGGACCTTGCTCCAGCCCGAGAAGATTACCCGCCTGGCAAGCGGGCGCATTCTAAGGGCGGAGATCTTTGGACAGGACGTGCGAGAATCCATTTTTCGCGGGTACGAGATCCACGTTGGGGAGACGAGGTACGCGGATGAGACCAAACCCTTCGCCGAAATAACGCGCGCGGGGTCGAGCGCTGTCATCGCGGATGGCGCCGTAAGCGCGAACCGGAGAGTGTTCGGCACCTATATCCATGGAATCTTCGACGACGACAACTTCCGGCATGCATTTCTTGACGCGGCGCGCGCCGCCTGTGGCCTGGCGCCTCACGCCGCCAAAGCCTTCTTTGCGGCAGAGCGGCAATCCCGCCTGGACCGCCTCGCCGCACATGTGCGCCGGGCACTTGACCTTGAAATGATTCGGAGCTGGGTAGGCCTGTGATTTGTGATTTCTGATTTGTGATTTGCGACTGGTAGGTGGTGATCGTTGATTGGGAGACAAGCCGCCACTCAAGGCCCAATCACAAATCACCAATCGCAAATCACAAATTGTCCACCCGATTTCTACAGGATCTTGCCGCTCTTGCGGTGCGTGCGTAAGCACTCGAGTTGGTCGTAAGCAACCGCCATCACACAAGCTCCTCCCGCGATGGAGATGCTTGCTTCGACGAGATGCCGCATGACGTCGGCGCGGCCGGGCGTGTGAATTAAAACCGCCTGGGCAACGCCGTGCCCGGTCACCACCAGCCCCGTCAAAACGCACAACACCAGAATAGCCACCCGCCAAACCGTCTTCATTGCAGTCGCACCTGGCCTTTCGAGTCTCGGGGTTGAACACCTCGCCTTTCTGGTTCATACACCTAACGCAGGCCCGGGTCAACTGGCATTCTGTGGGGGGTTAAACGCCGCGGCGGGTTTACCGCGCCACGTGACGAAGTAAACCCGCCGTCGGTTTTTGAAATCTGCAGGGCTACACACTGAGCAGGCAGCCCCCGCCCAAGTGAGCTTTGAAACGAAGCGAATCAAAGGCTGAGAAGGTAGTCGGCTGCGGTCAAGTTGCCGAATTTCACGGCGTTGACGCGCTGGCCGACCACGTTCGCGAAGTATTGTAGAACCGCGGTCAGTCTCAGAATGGCTGTGTTCTCGCCAAGCTTCAGTAATCGCCGTACGGCCAACGAAAGGAACTGCCACCGGAAGTAAAGGATCAAGAGGCGTTCGTCGTAGGTATAGCTTTGATTCACGTTGGCGGCATTCTTGAGGAGATAGGTCAGAGCGAGGAAGTCGCACCTGAGCATCATGCGCAAGCGAGAATAATCGACCGGCGCACCGAAATCCTCCAGCGACCTTCGCAAAGACGGGAACTCCAAACGGTTGGCATTGGCGATGGATTGAAAATATTCCCGGTCGAACTGCCGACACAGAATCTTCCGGCAGGTGACTTGGAAATAGAAGAAGAACAAAGCCGTCGAAAGGATCAAAATCAGCACAGCAACAATCATGGCCGTCCACCCTGCGTTAGAAATTCGAGTCCGCGGTAACCTCGGCCAGAACCGCTTTCTCGGGCCGGGCACCCTTAGGTCCACGGTCTTTGACGCGTACAAGCGCGTAAGCCCAAACTAAAAGCATCGCCAACGTGCACAGAGGTATGGCGAGGGAATTCAATAACTGAGCGAAACGCTGAGCTTCGGTGAGGTGAACCAGAGCCAAAGTTGCCGACGGTCCGGCAAATTGGATGCCCACCCCACACACCAATAGTCCCAACTGATCGTCCGTCGATTCGATTTGTACCAGCAGGAGGTACAACATCGTATTCAATACCAAGCAAGCAAAGTAGAGGTTTTGGTTGAACTCAAAAATGAAGTATGGGAAGAGTGCGCTTAACTTGTGGGAAAGAACCAAGACAGAAACCCCAACCACCAGCACGAAAACGAAGGCGAGTAAGAGACGAGCGAAGCCCCACATCTTCACCTCGTTGCGGCAGGCACGTCGGAAGAAAAAGCACACCAAAAGGAAGGCGCTGAGGACTAGGAGGAGGTCCGTGCCCCAGTAAACATAGAAATACTGCGGCGAGTTCAAGCCGTAACTGTGTAGCGTGAAGGCTCGCGGTAGTGCCGCAGCCAGCAAAGAAAGCAGGTACAGAGCCTGCCCCTGCCGCTTTCCCCACTCACCGATACGAGCAAGGTAGTACAGGAGCGCAGCTTCGGTCAAAACACCAGCGTACTGCAGCACGTGACTGGCAATGTTGCTGTTCATGAGCGGTCCGCGCGAGAGTGCTCAAACGGCCATCCCCCGGATCGCCCATGCGACTCGGAGCTCGTTAGTTGCTCGGCGGCTGCGGCGGCTTTGGAGGCGGTGGTGGAGGAACGGGCGGAACTGGATCAGTGCCGATCGCCACCAATGTCGGGGTCCCCGCGTAGGTCGCGTTTCCAGTGACCATTCGCCGAACCGACACGGCTGTCAGGACCACAAGCAGCGCAAGCAGCAACGTAACGATTAGGTTCTTCATTAGACTCTCCTGGACGAAATAGATCCGCCGACAGATAGGCCATCGGCATAGAGGAAAGCCTAAGCTTGCATTCCATGAAAGTCAATACATTTCTGCACATTTTTTGCGCGCAGAAGTATTAGACATATTGTCACTGTGCGGAGCTGCGTCCTGCGGTCGTTTGATTCCTCTAGTTTCCTCCTTTCATATCGTTCGTGACAGTTATAACGGCGATCAAAATAGACTGCAAGAGTACAAGAGTACTGGGTACTAAGTACTACATTTGAGACTCGCTTTTCCCACATCGGAAACCCCGCTTCCAACGCCTACTGATCCTACCACATTTCGGGGAAGATATTAAGCATTAGGTACACCCCACGGCATGACCGCATCCTACGCAGATCAGGACAGGCCGCCGCCCCTCCCTAAAGCAGCTCTCTATGCCGGTTGACCCGAAGGGGGGTGAGTGGCATCATACATTCTATGAGGTCCGTGCGGACCGGGGGTGATGCGCGATGCGAAGCCATTATTTGCGGAAACTGACTCTGTTGGCACTGGGCCTGTTCCTTTTTGCCGGCCTTGCGCCGAGGGGGAATGCCCAATCCACTGACCAGGAGCCCTCGACGGGACCTACTCCCGATGTGGGTCCGACCGTTCTCGCTCCGAAAAAAACTCAGCCGGCTCCCCCGCAGCCTGAGAAGAAGCCGGAGCGGATCAACCCCGACGAAGTCTTCAACATCTCGACCGCAACCAATCTCGTCAACGTCGATGTCATGGTAGTCGACAAAGACGGCAACCCCATACCTAGTCTCAAGCAAACCAATTTCAAGCTTTTCGATGACGGCGTACCGCAGACCATCTCGAACTTCGGCACCGAGCAGGCCCCGATGACCACTTGCATGGTCATTGAATTCAGCAATCGGTATTGGCCTCGCCTCTACCTGGCTCTGAGGTACGCTTACGACTATCTGCACTTTATTCAGCCCAAGGACTGGACGGCAGTGGTTTCCTTTGATATGAAGCCGCAAATCCTGACCGACTTCACGCAGGACCGATCGCAAGTTCGCGGGGCGCTGGACACGCTACGGATCCCCGGATTCAGCGAGATCAATCTGTATGACGCGATTGCCTTCACGCTGGATCGCATGAAGGACATCAAGGGAAGAAAATCCATCCTCGTTGTCTGTACCGGGTACGATACGTTCAGCAAGCTCACCTACGATGAGATCCTAAAGATCGTGAAATCCTCGGACACCGCGATTTACCCCCTCAGCATCCTGGAGTGGCTGACAGTCCGCTCCATGAGAGGAGACACCATTAACTCCCTGCAAGCGCGGAACGGGTTGGAAACGATCGCTAAATATTCAGGCGGCCAAGCTTATTTCCCGCGCTTCGAAGGAGAACTGCCCGGGATTATCGAGCAAATCAACGGGCAACTGCGCACACAGTACGGCCTGGGTTTCGTTCCCACAAACCCGGCCAAGGACGGGAAATTCCACAAGCTGAAGGTTGATGTCGTGGACGATCAAGGCAACCCGTTGCGGATCGTCAACCCCAAGGGGAAGGTTGTGAAATACCGCGTTGTGTCGCGGGAAGGCTATTACGCGCCGAAATCGTAGGAGTTGTCAGCTTTCAGCTGTCAGCTCTCAGCTTTCAGTGTCCCTCTGCTTTGAGCGCTGAAAGCTGACGGCTGAAAGCTTCTTCTAGTGCCGGAAGTGCCGCGCACCGGTGAACATCATGGCGAGCCCCGCCCGATTCGCGGCCTCGATTAAATCCTGATCCCGTACCGATCCTCCGGGCTGCACCACGGCCACAGCGCCGGCTCGCGCCACTTCTTCCACCCCATCCGGGAAGGGGAAAAACGCGTCAGAGGCAACCACCGTTCCTTCCAGCGGGTGCTTCAACTCACGCGCTTTGGCGGCGCCTAGTTTCACCGAGTCCACGCGGCTCATCTGTCCGGCGCCGACCCCCACCAGCACTCCTTCACGCGCATAGACGATGGCATTTGATTTCACATGTTTCACCACGCGCCAAGCGAAGATCAGTCCTCGCATTTCGCTTTCCGTGGGCTGGCGATGCGTCACGCATTTCCAGTCCTGAGCGCGCGCGCCCAGCGTGTCCGGAGATTGCACCAGCAACCCTCCCCCGATGGCTTTGAGCTGCAATCCTTCCTCATCGCCGGAGGCTGTCCCCAAGTCCAACAAGCGGAGGTTCTTCTTCTCCCCCAGGCGCTCCAAGGCGGCGGGCTCGTATCCGGGGGCCGCCACGGCTTCGACGAACAACTTGGACATTGCTTCCGCGGTTTCGCCGTCCAGCGGGCGATTAAAGGCAATGACGGAGCCAAAAGCGGAGACGGGGTCCACCTCCAGCGCCCGCTGGTAGCTCTCTCGAAGTGTGGCAGCGGAGCCCACTCCGCAGGGATTCGTGTGCTTCACGATGACCGTCGTCGGCTCGTCAAATTCCTTGACCAATCGCCAGGACGCCTCAAGATCCACGAGGTTATTGAAGGATAGCTCCTTACCCTGGAGTTGCCGCGCGGAGGCCAGGCCGCGCCCGCCGGCCCCCGGGTCCACGTAAAGCGCGGCCCGCTGGTGAGGGTTCTCGCCATAGCGCAAATCCATTGTCTTACGATAGTTCAGGTGGAGGCGCTCCGGCAGCGATCCGCCATTCGCCCAGCGCTGGAGGGTTGTAGAAATGGCCCCATCGTACGCCGCTGTTGTGGCGAAGGCCTTGCGCGCCAGGCGCGCGCGCGTCTCGCGCGAGATGCTACCCTGGTTCGCGCGCAGTTCCGTGAGTACCGGTGAGAAATCCTGGGCATCCACAACCACTGTGACGTCGCGGAAGTTCTTGGCCGCGGAACGGATCATCGAAGGTCCGCCGATATCGATATTCTCGATGAGCTCCTCCAGCGTCACTCCGGGCTTGGCGGCCGTTTTCTCGAACGGATAGAGATTCACCGCCACCAGGTCGATGAACTCGATGTGATGCTCCGCAACCTGCTTTTGGTGATGCGGATTGGAACGAATGGCAAGAATACCGCCGTGAACTTTGGGATGAAGCGTTTTCACTCTCCCGTCCAGCATTTCGGGGAAACCCGTCACGTCCGAGACGTCGCGGACCGTCAGGCCGCTCTCGCGCAGGAGTTTGGCCGTGCCCCCCGTAGATAGGATCGCGACCCCCAGTTCCGCCAAGCCCGCAGCGAAATCCACCACTCCGGCTTTGTCGCTGACGCTGATCAGCGCTCGAGAGATTTTTCGCATGGATGCTCCTCAATTAGAAGCTGTCATTCTGATTTACGCCTTGCAGGGACGAAAACTTCCGTAGTTGATGCTACCGGCGCGCAAGCCGCCGGCTCGCGGCCGAAATTCCTTGCTTCGCTTGGAATGAAACCCGTCAGGCTTTGGCCGCCTTGAAGATCAACTTGCCATCCTCGGTGCTGATCCAGAACTGCACACTTGCGCAGCGGAACATCGACTTGATCTGCCTGGTCTTGTCGCAGAGGTATTTCTGAAACCGCAGCGGGTCGACCTCCACTCTCCGGCCCAACTCGCGCTGGGCGCTGATTATGGCTTGCAAGATCTGGTCGGCCTTCTCCGGCTCGATCTCCGGATCCGAACAAACCACGCAGACCATCTTGGCGGCTGTCAATGCCTCCAGCCCCTGCCTTTGTTGCGCAAACACGCCACGCCCTTCCTCTTTCTCCATGAGCCTTCTTTTCCAGAGAGCACTCTGGACGGCATATTTCTGTGCCAAGGCGTTGAGCTTGTAACGCTGGCCGAAGTTCAGGTCAGACTGATCGGCAGTGCGCCTTTTGATGTAGGTTTCAACACGATAAACCGAATCACGCGGCGGTCGCTCGGAATTTCCGTTGAAGTACACTTCCCACTCAATCTTCAGGCGGCGAATGTCGTCTTCGAGTTTGATCAGTTCGTCATCAATGGTCACAGAGTCGCCTCGCGAACTTGCTGCAAGCGGGGATTATACCCATGCTCGAGTGAGGCCAGTCAACCGGAAAGTGGAAGAGGTGCGGGCAGGAGGCCCGCACCCCACGCCTTCGCCGCGCTACACCCGTTGACGCTCCTGTACAACTATGCTCAAATGACGCTCTGATATGGAACATTCTGAACGTGATACCGGACCAGAGGTTGCCGCACTGCTCCGCCAGATCCCGGCAGTGAATGAAATGCTGAATCGGACCGCGCTGAAAGAACTGGAAGCGCGGGTAGGGCGCCGCCTTGTGGTGGAGTGCACGCGCCGGGTTGTCCAGCGGCTCCGGGATGGAATCGTTGAGGGCAGCCTTTCAAGTGTCTCCCTGGTGGCATTGGAGCAGGAGATTGTCTCCGAGGCCGAGACGGCCACCCACTATTCTCTGCGGCCTGTCATCAATGCCTCAGGGGTGATCTTGCACACCAATCTGGGCCGGGCTCCGTTGGCGCGTAAGGCGGTGGAGCATCTTGCGGAAGTGGCCACCCGCTATTCGAACCTGGAATACGACTTGGAGTTGGGAGAGCGGGGTAAGCGGGATGTCCACGCGGAGCGGCTGTTAGGCCAACTTCTCGGCGCGGAAAAAGCCCTCCTGGTGAACAACAACGCTGCCGCCGTACTACTAGCTCTGAACACTCTCGCCGAGGGAACAGAAGTGGTCGTCTCGCGAGGCGAGTTGATTGAGATTGGCGGCTCTTTCCGCATCCCCGAGGTTTGCGCTAAGAGCGGCGCGATGCTGCGCGAGGTCGGAACTACCAACCGCACCCGCATCGACGATTACGCGGCGGCCATCAATGAACGCACTCGCCTGCTGCTGCGTGTCCACCCGAGTAATTTCCGCATCGTGGGCTTTACGGCTCGTCCTTCCCTGGCGGAGTTTGTAGAGCTTGCGCAAAAGCACAACTTGATATCGATGGAGGATCTCGGCAGCGGCTGCCTGATTGACCTCTCGACGAAAGGCATCCGGGATGAACCCACGGCGACCGCCTCGTTGAAAGCCGGCGTGGATGTGGTGACCTTCAGCGGTGACAAGTTGCTCGGCGGCCCGCAAGCTGGAATCCTGGCCGGCAAGCGCGAACTGCTGGAACGAATCCGCAAGAACCCGCTCTTCCGCGCCTTGCGCGTAGACAAGCTGATCATCGCGGCACTGGAAGCGACGATCTCTCTTTACCTCCACGGAAAGACTGACGACGTTCCGGCCTTGCGCATGATCAACCTGCCTGTGGAAGCCATCCGCAGGCGAGCCACGGGCTTGGTCGAGAAGATTTCGGCTCACCCTCGATTTTCAGTTCGGGTCCGGGACGGTGAATCGGTAATCGGAGGCGGGTCAACCCCCGCGCAATCGCTTCCCACTGCCCTGCTCGCGGTGACGCACTCGAGCCACAGTGCGCAGGAACTCGAACAGCTCTTGCGCCGGAATTCGCCTCCGGTTATTGCCCGGGTTGAAGAGGACGCTCTGCTGCTCGACCTCAGAACCGTGTTTGAAGATCAGGACGTTGAACTATTCGAAGCCTTGGAAGCGATTGCGTAGACATTCCGTGTAGGGGCGGTTCGCGAGCCGCCCCTATATGACGCTCCGGACAGTAGTGCGACGCGAAGAAACCGTTATGCGAGCCCTTGTCTTTGACGGAAAACTGGCCGTGCGGGATATCGACAAGCCCATTCCCAAGGCGGGCGATGCCCTGATTCGAGTCACGCTGGCGGGGATTTGCGGAACGGACCGCGAAATTCTCAAGGGCTACTCCACCTTCCGGGGCGTCATTGGTCACGAGTTTGTGGGGCGCGTGGTGGAATGCGAGGATCCCGCCTGGATCGGCGAGCGAGTGGTGGGTGAAATCAATATCGCATGTGGTGAATGCGAGTGGTGTTCGCGGGGCCTCGGCCGCCACTGTCCAACGCGGACGGTCATGGGGATCGTGGACCGCGCCGGGTGCTTTGCTGAGTATGTTGCGCTGCCCTTGCGCAATCTGCACCGGGTTCCAGCCGTAGTTCCGGATGAGTCCGCGGTGTTTGTTGAGCCGCTGGCTGCCGCCGCTGAGATTCTGGCTCAGATGCGCCTCGAACCCGGCACGCAGGTCGTGGTTCTTGGCGACGGCCGGTTGGGCCTTCTGGTAGCCCAAGTCCTGAAAAACGCCGGAGCGGAAGTGACCCTGGTGGGCAAACACGCCTGGAAGCTTGAATTGGCAAGCCCCTGGGGCATCAGGGTAATTACGGACAGCCAGAGCAAGTTGCGGGCCGCCAGTGTTCCGGTTGTCGTGGAGGCCACCGGCTCGCCCCGCGGTTTGGAAGAAGCTTTCCGGCTAGTCCGGCCACGCGGGACCGTGGTGATGAAATCCACTTTCCATGACCCCGCGCGCTTTGACGCAACCAAGCTTGTCGTGGATGAGATCACAATGCTCGGCTCGCGGTGCGGTGAATTCCCCACCGCACTGGACTTGCTGAAGAACGGGCAAGTCAAGGTGCAGCCTCTGCTCTCAAAAGTGTTCGCGTTAGAAGAGGGTCTTGAAGCCTTCGAGTACCTGGAGCGGACAGCCTGCCTGAAGGTCTGCCTGGCGAATCGGCAGTAGGCAGGTGGGCAGTGGGTAGGTGGGCAGTGGGCAGGTGGGCAGTGGGCAGGTGGACAGGTGGGCAGAGTACAGGCTGTGAAAAAAGCCCCCCTGGCTGTCATCCTGAGCGAAGCGAAGGATCTGCATTTGTTTGTCTTCAGGGAGATACTGCAGATGCTTCGCTCCGCTCGGCATGACAGGCAACCTTTTTCCGCAGCTTGAGTAGGCGGATGGGCAGATGGACAGGCGGTCTTGGGTTCCCCACCTACGACCTACCATCTACCGCCTACCCTTGCAATCGTGGATAATGAGGTAGAGGAAATTCTCTTGACCATGAGACGAACAGGATACTTTTCCAAGCGGGCCGGGCTTGCCGTACTGCCTCTTGCAATGGCGCTCAGCTTCTCCATGAGTGCGATAGCTCAGGACGAGCAGCAAGCGCCTTCCCCGCCCCCGGCTGATCTGCCCGGCCAGGTGAACAGCCTGGCGCAACAACTCTACGGCGTGATGCTCGAAGACGCTACGCCCATTACCGACCAGATCCAGAAGCTGGTGCTCGCCCAACTCCAGGAGTGGATGATGGACCGCTCGCCCACGGATGTCGAGGTGCGCCGGGATGTAGACATGGCCTTTTCAACGCTGCATTACCCGCTGGTTGGGCAGGCGGCGGCATTCGCGCGTCCCTGGAAGGACCAGGTGGTCATCGGGGCTGGTTACACTCTGGGCTGGACGAACATCGACCGCACCAACGTCCTCGCCATCTTTTCCAACCAGGAGGGCCATAGCCACCTCGTGACCGTGACGGGCTTTATACCGCGCACCGATCTCCATTACGCGTTCCCCGAGGAGCAGGCGGGCGACGCTTTCCGGTTCTTTGTCTATGGGTTCAGATTAGGGAAAAGCCAGCCTCGCTTGAGCGTCGCCTATTATTCTTTCGATGGAAAGAACTTGAAGTCTTTGTGGGAGGCCCGCGACTTGTACGATGGCAAGATCAGCTTCGGGAAAGATCGAGTGGTGATCCGGTTCCTGAATGAGGCTGAATACGTCGCCGAAGCCGCTCACGGGCGCAGACCGCCACGCCACCAGAACGTTTACGCCATTAAGCCCACGGGTCTGGATATCCAGAGCGAGCAGGAGATCCCCTAGTGAACTGCTGCCGTCAGGACGCTACACTTTAAGGAGTGCCAGGCGTTGGACATCCGCGTCATCAATCTTGACCGCAGCAGCGACCGGCTTTTGACGTTCGAAAAGCTTAACAGCCACCTCAATCTCAATTTCCTGCGCTTCTCGGCGGTCGATGGAACGGACCTCGAGCGAGGCCCCCTGGTCGATCGCGGCATTATTACGGCCGATCTCAGCTACAGCGACGGGGCGCTGGGATGTGCCCTGTCGCATCTCGCCTTGTGGGATCTTGCCATCGAGCAGAATCAAACGCTCACGGTTTGCGAGGACGACGCGATCTTCAATCGAGGCTTCGAGGTGGCTGCCGAATCGTTAACTAAGGCGCTCCCAGGGGACTGGCACATGATTCTGTGGGGATGGAATTTCGATTCAGTCCTCTTGTTCGACATGATCCCGGGTGTTTCGCCGTGCCTTGGCGTTTTCAACCAACATCGGATGAGGATGGGAATCGACGCGTATCAGTCCGCCCGTTTGATGCCGCGACCATTCCGGTTAGTCAGGGCATTCGGCACTGTCGGGTATACCGTTTCTCCGATGGGCGCGCGCGCGATGAAACAGCACTGCTTGCCCTTGCGAAACTTGGAGGTTTTCTTTCCTGGCCTCGAACGGGTGCTGCCCAACTCGGGTCTCGACATCATGCTCAACGATGCCTACCCCAGCATCTATGCCTACGTAAGTTTCCCGCCGCTGATCATTACCAGGAACCAGCGCAGCCTTTCGACGGTCCAACAAGAGGCCACCAACTGAATCCCATGGGTGAGAAACCATCTCTCGAACCCCGTCTCCACGAGCTTCTGGAAAGAGGCTTGCAGCACCATCGGGCAGGGCGCATGGCCTTGGCCGAGGCTTGTTACAAAGCGATGCTCGAGATTGATCCACGGTGCGCCCAGGCACTCCGCTTGCTGGGCTTGGTGGCGCAGCAAGCCGGCCGACATGAAGAAGCCATCCAGTTGATGAGCGAGGCCCTCGTCCTGGCTCCGGATGACCCGCGTACTTTGAATGACCTGGGAGGTTCATACTTAATCCGTGGCGAGATTGAATCTGCGATGAGTTGTTATCAGCGCCTGGTAGAGCTGCGCCCGGACTTCGCACGAGCGCATTACTGTTTCGGTGTTACACAGGAGCTGCTCAAGCGCCTCGAGGCCAGCAAGGACTCCTACCGGCGCGCGGTCGCGCTCGAACACGGCTCTGCGGAGTTCCACTGCGCTCTGGCCCGAGTTCTATACAAAAGTGGCGATCCCCAAGCGGCGGCCGAATTCTTCGAGCGCGCCTTGGCTCTGGACCCGAACCGATACGAGATTTACAACGGCCTTGGCCTCGCCCTCACCGATCTGGGGCAATACGAGGCGGCCGCTGAGATCCTTCAGAAGGGGTGCGCGCTTCAACCGGAAAGCGCCGAGCTTTCCGCCAGCTTAGGTTACCTCTTTGAAGCTAAAGGAGACCTCGCTTCCTCAGCGGAGGCCTACCGTCGTGCGATAAGGTTCGCACCCAAGCTGGCGGGCGCACACCGCGAGTTGGGCTTGGTGCTTTTCGGCCTGGGTGAGCTGGCCGAAGCCGAAGAATGCTTCGAGCGCGTTCGAGCCTTGGACCCCGACTCCGCTGAAGCCACGTTCTATCTGGCCACGATCCATTTGCTCGAAGGCCATCTGGCGCTCGGCTGGAGCGAATATGAATCGCGCTGGCGGACCGGCGCGGGGCTGCGCGCGCGCAGAACGTTTCCCCAGCCCCAATGGAAGGGCGAGCCTCTGGAAGGTGCACGGATCCTGATCTATGCCGAGCAGGGTCTGGGCGACACCCTACAATTTGTGCGTTATGTTCCTCTGGTCGCCGCGCGGGGAGGCCAGGTGATTCTGGAGGTCCAGCCCGGGTTACAACGCCTATTGACCGGTATCGAGGGAGGGTGGCAAGTGCTCAGTCGTGGCCAAACCCTTCCAGACTTCACTTGGCAGTGCCCGATGCTCAGCCTGCCCCTGGCGTTTGCAACAGAAATGAGCACGATTCCCGGGCAAACCCCTTACCTCTACCCGGACCCGGCCCTCAGCGAAATCTGGAAGCAACGCCTCGAGGGTGCTACATTGCGGATCGGACTGGTCTGGGCCGGCGGCCCACAGCACGGCTTTGATCGCTGGCGTTCCATCCCTTTGGCACAATTCGCGCCTTTGACGAACCTGGAAGGCACAACCTTTTACTCGCTGCAGACGGGTGAGGCGGCTGAGCAGGTAAAGCAGTTAGAGGCCCCGGTGCGCCTGGTCGATCTCCGCGACGAGCTGCAAGACTTTGCCGATACAGCGGCGATTGTCGCCAACCTCGACCTGGTGATAACGGTTGACACGGCCGTGGCCCATCTGGCCGGCGCCCTGGGGAAACCGGTCTGGATACTGGTGACCAACGCGCCGGATTGGCGTTGGTTTTTGGAGCGAGAGGATTCCCCTTGGTACCCCACCGCCCGCCTGTTTCGTCAATCGACGCACGGAAATTGGCAGGAAGTCCTGGCTCGCCTGGAGCGGGAACTCCGCACGTTGCTGGTGTTACCCTAGCCACTGCGGATTGTGGGCAGTTCCATCGAAGTCCATGGTCGTCTTGAAAGGTTCGAACTCGCCGCGCGCCGCAAGGGGCGCGGTCTTCGCCAGAAGTGCGGAAAGCTGTTCTTCAGTAAGAGGCCTGAAGGTGCGGGCGGCATCCAGGGCCTGCTCGAGGATTTGCAGGCTGTCGCAGCCGGTGATGACAACGGAGGTGGGCAGATTCATGGCGTAGTGCAGGCACTCGACGGGAGTCACTGCGTTGCTCTTCAGCACAAACCCGTCGCCCATCGACTTCATTCCCAGCACCCCAATGCCGTGCTGCGTCAGAACCGGGACCACTTTCTGGGCGAAGCTCTTATAGTGCGCGTCCATAACGTTCAAGGGCATTTGTACGGCGTCAAAGACAAACCCGTGGCTGTGAGCTGTGTGCAGCATCTTCAAATGGATGTCCGGGTCCTTATGGCCTGTGAAGCCGATATAGCGAAGCTTGCCTGCCTTTTTCGCCTCCATCATGGCTTCGAATGAGCCGCCCGGGCCGAAGATACGGTCAGGGTCGCCGGGGCGAATGACTTCATGGAACTGGACGAGGTCGATCACGTCGGTCTGAAGGCGCCGCAGCGATTCGTCAATCTGCTGCGCCGCCAGCGCCTTGACCTGGCCGTCAATCTTGGTCATCAGGAAAACCTTCTTGCGGTAACCATCACGCAAGGCCTTGCCCATGCGCACTTCGCTGACGCCGTCGTTGTAGTCCCAACAATTATCAAGGAAGTTGATGCCCCGATCGACAGCGGTGCGAACGATGCGAATGCTTTCCGCTTCGTCCTTCTGCAGACCGATATGGAAACCGCCCAACCCGACCAGCGACACCTTCTCGCCACTGCGCCCGAGCTTGCGGTAAGGGATCTCGCCGGTCGCCGCCGGCGAGGCCGGCGCGGCTTGGAACAGTGGAACGCCGACGGTTGATGCGGCAATGCCCAGGCCCGTACAGCCCAAAAACTCACGGCGATTGGGTTTTCGTGAATTCATTGGATTACCTCCTGGTTTTCACGCTGCAGTGCAGTCTTAAGCTGAGCCGGTCTTACCCCCGCAACAGCCGAGATAAAGCCCCGCGACTACATCCAACTCCAGATTTCGCGTACGCTTGCCCTGAGTGACACCATACGCCAATGCTATCACAATTCTCACCTTGTAGGCCTTGCGAGCTTCTCGTTTATCCATATCCTTCCCTACCGAAGTTCGAGGCTTTGCAGCATCGCGTCGAAAGTCGGCTTGTAGGCGTCAAACAGGGATTGCGGGGCGATGAAGATCAGCGAAACCAGAAAGTCACTCTGGCGGGTCGTCACCAACTGGTCGCGCTCTTTCTGGCCGGGAAGCGGCGAGTCGGTTTCGAGCAGAGTGGAGAGGGCCGAGCGCCCCTTGAGGTTCATGGCTTTTTGCTCCATCACCCGCAGGTTGGGATTCGAGCTGCGCAAAGTATCCAGCATTTCTTGTGTAGCCTCGACAAGTCCCCACGCCCCCTCCCCGCCGCCATGGGGCTGGAATCGGCTGATGGACATGCCGTAGGCCTGCGCCGCGCCGGTTTCCGGCACCTCGACCATTCCTCCGGGCGGGACCAGAACCACGGCATCTTCGTTGCGCTCGACGCGCCAGTTGTCGGGATAAATGATGGAAATGCCGTAGCCGGCAAACTTGATTAATCGGGCCGAAGGAGGCGGAGGCGGACTGGCGAAATTGGCAGCGACAGGCGGAGGAGTTTCTGCGTTCGACCGGGCGGCGAGACTCAGAAGACGCTTTTTGGCATCCTCGAACGCCGGGCTCCCGCCCTTAAGCTTCTCGGGCTGCCCATACATGAGGATATCGCCGCTCGCGTCCGCATCGATTCTTTTTACGCGGTCGACGGGGTTGGGATGGTCAGAGAAAAACTGCGCCGTCTTCTGCGGGTACTTATTCTCGACGATCTCAAAGAACTCGGCCAAGGCGTGAGGATCGTAACCGGCTCGATACAGAATGTATGCCCCCACCGCGTCAGCCTGGATTTCAGCGTCGCGGGAATTCTTCAGCAAAATCGAGTTAAGGCCAAGATTGAGGCCCATGGCCGTCAACTGGCCGGTTAGGCTCCCCGACCGGCCAAGAATACTTTCCAGCAGTGCCAGCGGGGCCTGCGCCAGCAGCGCCTCGGAAGCCTGGTGCGTTCCGTGGCGCATCACCACGTGACCGCTTTCATGCGCCAATACTCCGGCAAGCTGCGCTTCATTTTCAGCCGCTTCGATGGCCCCTCGGTTCACATAGATGTACCCGCCCGGCAAGGCAAAGGCATTGATGTCGGGACTGTTGATGACTCTAAAAGTCCAGACATAGGCCGGGTTGTTGTTGGGCGCCAAGGAAGCCAGTTGCCGCCCCAGATTGTTGATGTAGCGCAGCACCTGCGGGTCCGCTATAAGGGGGTATGTCCTGTCAACTTCCTCGGCGCTCTCCTTTCCCAGTTGGACGTCCTGCTGGGCGCTAAACAGGTTGAAGCCCGGCTTGAAGCCCGGGGTATCCATGCCCCACGCCACGCCCAATGCGAGAAAAAAAAGCGCGAGGGCCATTGATGCCGGGAGTCTGATGTGCGGCCGCCGCCGCGATTCGCCGTTCATTGCCTCGATTCCCTTACGATTTAAAGTGGCTCTCGCAGCTCCACCTGTTCAATTCTACCTGTTTTCCCAACCCTAGAGGCTGCGGAGAAACTCTTGAACGCTGTCATTCTGAGCGAAGCGAAGAATCCCCGCAGTTGCTCTTTCAAGAAACTGCGGAGATCCTTCCTTCGCTTCGCTCAGGACCGCCCCGATCAGATCGGGGCTCCTCAGGATGACAGTCACAAGGGCTTCTCCGCAGCCTCTCTAGCCCAATTCCTGTATACAGCGTGGTCTCCCAGTTCCTCTTCGATGCGCAGCAGGCGGTTGTATTTTGCCAGCCGTTCGGAGCGCGTGATGGCTCCGACCTTGATCTGCCCGGCGCATGTGGCAACGGCCAGGTCCGCCATCGTATCGTCCTCGGTTTCGCCGGAGCGCGCGCTGACCACGCAGCGATATCCGTGCCGTTTCGCGAGTGCGATCACTTCCAGGGTTTCCGTGAGCGTGCCGATTTGATTCATTTTAACAAGCACGGCATTGGCGGCTCCGGTTTCGATCCCCTTCTTCAGCCGGGCGGGATTGGTGGCGAAGAGATCGTCGCCGATCAACTGCACGCGTGGACCTAGCCGCTCGGTCAAAAGCTTCCATCCGTCCCAGTCGTCTTCGGCCACTCCATCTTCAAGGGAGATGATGGGATAACGGCCGCAGCATGCGGCGAGTCTTTCGACCATTCCCGCGGCGTCTGTCTCCACTCCTTCGCGGAGCATCCGGTAGCGGCCGTTCAAATAAAAGTGGCTCGAGGCTACATCAACCGCGATGGCTGCATCCTGGCCGGGCCGGAGTCCGGCGCGCTCAATCGCCTCGACCAACAGCTCGAAACCCTGCTCGTTCGTCTCGAGGTCCGGCGCGTAGCCACCCTCATCCGCCACGCCAGGACGATAGACGGCGCGGGAGATCAGCGTGTCCTTCGCGGCACGGTAGATCGCCGCCGCATCCGCGAGCGCTTCCGAAAAGCGGCCGGCGCGCAGGGGAATCACCTGGTAATCCTGAAAATCAATGTTCCCGCCGCCGTGAAGCCCACCACTCATGATGTTGACCATGGGAACGGGAAGCTCGGTCGCCGTCACACCGCCCAGATAGCGATAAAGAGGCAGGCGGTTGCAGGCGGCCGCGGCGCGAGCGGTCGCCATCGAGACTCCCAAGAGGGCGTTAGCGCCTAGCCGGCCTTTGTTTGCGGTACCATCCAGAGCAATCAGGCGGTTATCGATCCGAGGCTGATCCATCGCGCTTTCACCACGCAGGGCCGGCGCGATGACCTGCGCAACGTTGGCGACGGCTTCTAACATACCTCGACCAAGATAACGCGTTGCATCACAGTCGCGAAGCTCAATCGCCTCTGCTTTGCCCGTCGACGCGCCGGCGGGGACAATCGCCCGGCCGAATGTGCCATCGATCAAGAGGACCTCGACCTCGAGAGTGGGATTGCCCCGCGAGTCGAGAACCTCGCGGGCGCGGATGTTAGAGATTAGCGACATTGTGTCTTCCTCAAACCACCCCCAACCCCTCCTCATCTGAGGAGGGGAGCCCGGGAATTCCCCTCCTTGGATAAGGAGGGGCTAGGGATGGGTGATTTCTGAGCCTTTCCTTTGTTTTCATAGACATTCCCGGATCGTTCGTAGAATTTTGGGGTCGCCGGATGGCGCAGAGCCCTGCCGTCTGGGGTCTGCGATGTCCCGGAGGGACAGGTCAGGGCAAGCGGCACAACCTGACCGGCCTGCGCCTTCGGCGCATCGCAGACATTCAAAGGCAATGTCTGCGCCAGGCCACGACTGTTTGTCGTCTTCCTTTGTTTTCATAGACATTCTCGCTTTGTTCGGACGAATTCGAGCCGAGCAGTCGAGAGTCGAGGAGTGTCAAACCGTCGGTGCCCGACCCAATCCGTCTTCATTTGGCCTCGACTCCTGAACTCCTCGACTCTTTATTTTCATAGACATTCTCGCTTTGTTCTCCCGTTTTTCGATGGCACAAACCCGGTTTCACGCCAAGGCGCAAAGAACGCCAAGAACGCGGAGTCGCACCACCCCCAACCCCGATCTCCTCCGAAATCTAGGCTATAATGTTAGGCACAGCCTGTCAAGGAGTTTCCGGGGAACCGCCGATTTGGAATTTAGAACGGCGGTTTTACGACGCCGAATGGCGTTGATATGCCCGCGCGCAGGGCGGCCACAAGGGCCGCCCCGACTATTTGACTCCGCGGTTCGGGACTTCGAGCGCCTTCCTGGCGGCAGACATTGTGTCCTCTAAACTCTGTATTCCCTCCAGCATCAGCCATTTGGAGAAACGTCTGGCGTGCTCCTTCGTCGGTTCGTCGCGGATGTATTCCACAGGCGACTTTCCGTCGATACGGGCCAGCATCAGGGCGCCGAGATGGCGTATGGTCATGCTCTCAAAATCCACCAGCGCAGCCCCTGCGGCTACTCTCACTAATTCTCCCCAAAACTCGCGGGCTGCCAAAAAGTAAGGCCCGGCAAACTGAGGTTGGTGAAACGCCTTTAGAAAGAGATGGTTCAGAAGAAATCCTGAGTCGAAGGCCGGGTCGCCCCAGTGAACGACCTCGAAATCAATCAGGAAAATCTGCGTGCCCTGGACGAGCATGTTTTTGGGGCTAAAGTCGCCGTGCACCAAGGCGCTGCGGATTTGCCAGGAATCGTGGATCAGTTTCTGGATGAGGGGGCGTACGTCGGGATGCCGCGCTGCGGTAGTGCGGTAGTAGGGATCGATGCGGAGTTGGTCGAACACTATGCGGTCCGCGAACGCTGTGCGGAATGAAGGGTCGTGATGAGAGGCGGTAATCATGCTTGCCAGGAGTTTTCCTGCCTGCCGCGCCACGCCCATGTTGACCTGGCCCTCGAGCAGCGCCTCTTTCCATGTGGCTGACCCCGCCGGCGCCGCGGTCATCACGAAAAGGTAGTCATCATGGCCGACGTGGACAATTTGCGGGACGGTATCCGGACCCAGCACCGGACCTAGTGCCTGGATCGCCTCCGCCTCCCGGAAGATGCGGCTGCGCTCCGAGCGCCAGTCGTCTTTGACGCGCAATTTCCCGAGGGACTGCTTTACCACCCAGCGCCTCTCCTCGCCATCTGGCCCCCTCCCTTCAACCAGCAGAACGGTGTTGGAGACGCCACCACCCAATTCGCGGACAGACATCGACCGGCCAGACGGCCAGAGACCTTGCCCCGCAAGATAATCCTTAACATTGCCGGGGGAAAGGAGGATGGGCTCTTTACTCATCAGGACTACGCTCCGCGAAACTTCCTGGCGACGGGCTGACCCGTGGCATCAACGGTGTCGAGCAATTCGTACACTGCCCCGCACGTGGGACACACCACCTCAGCTTTGCGGCCGTCTTCTTTACGGCACACTTCCTTCAGCACTCCGAAATGGCCATCCGGAGATAGAAAGTACTCGAACATGAATTGATTGCAGCGCGCGCAGTACTGCCTCCGGCGCTGCGCACTCTCATGAATCATGGCTCTGTCCCGTTCTCCTCCTCTCAAGAGAGTATTGCATCTCTCGAAGGCGGGAAACAGGAATTAGAAACTGGAATGCACCGGAAATCCTATCGACGGAATTTACATCCTGAATGCGAAGTTGACCGCCCCCCTGCAAACTGCAAACAACCATAACCGGCCCTGGGGCTAGTCGCCACCGCGAAAACGAATTATAATGGGTATGATAATGGAGGCGGGCCGTGAAATTGAAGCTAAGGGCGGTGGGAACGTCGACGGGGATTATCGTACCAAAGGAGATGCTGGTTCGGCTGAGGGTAAAAGAGGATGATGAGCTTTTCGCTGTGGAAACGCCGGACGGTTATCTACTCACGCCCTATGATCCTCAGGTCGAAAAGCAATTGAAGCTGGGACGGGAATTCATGGCAAAGTATCGCGACACGTTTCGGGCTTTGGCCAAATGAAAGAGCCCAAGTGGATTGATCAGCGCGCTCTGGTGCTCCTGCAACGGGAGAGCCTTGCCGCGCACGGAGGACGACCCGGCATCCGCGATCAGGGGCTCTTGGAATCCGCCCTCGCGCGCCCCCGCCAACTCCGGACCTATGAGGCGAACACCGATCTTGGCCGCCTGGCCGCGGCTTACGGAGTGGGGTTAGTGCGTAATCATCCTTTCGTAGACGGCAACAAACGAGCCGCATTCCTTGCGGTGGGCCTTTTTCTTGGGTTAAACGGATATCATTTGGTTGTCGACCGTGCGGACGCTGCACGTACAATGTTCGCTCTTGCCGCAGATGAAATCGGCGAACTGGAGTTCGCGGCGTGGATTCGAATTGGCATGAGGTTTCACACCTGAAGAAACGGGGAGCAAACCATGATTGAGCGCATTCCACGTAGAGACTTTCTGAAGAGTTCGGTCGCCTTGGCGATAGACGGCGCATTGCAGGCTGGAACTGTGCGCGCGGGCCAGGCAGCCACGTCCACGGCCGGCGCTAAGCCGGAATGGCGCAACAAGCGGCCGGAGATGCGCTACCGCAAGCTGGGCCGCACGGGCTTTATGATTTCGGAGATGGTCTGCGGCGGCGATCCCATCTCTCCCACCAACAACCGCCATGTGGAGCTGGCCATCGAAATGGGACTGAACTATCTGGACACAGCTCCGGAATACGGGGAGGGCCAGAGCGAGAGGGGCTACGGCGCAATCATTCAGGGCGCGAAGCGCGACCAGGTGTTCGTCAACACCAAGATCAGCGTTTTTCCGGACACGCGCTTCGCGGCCTACGAAATGTTGTACGCGCGCCTCAGCCGCGACGAGCAAGCCGCGATTCTGCGCGAGGTGAGCGAAGACATCGAGCGGCGGCGGGTCACGGTGCCGAATTATTTCGGCAACTATTTTAACGGCCAGATTCGCCAGGTGGAGGAGGCGGCGCTGGCGAATGCGATGGAGATGAAGTACGGCGCGAAAATAGACCGGCCGCGAGTTTACGTCAAGACCATCACCGATTCGCTGGAAGGCAGTCTCAAGCGGCTTCAGACCGATCACGTGGACTTGATGATGTGCCCGCACGCGTGCTCCTCCCCCGCCGAGGTGCAAATCCACGAAATCTATGAAGCTTTCGAACTGCTCCGCAAGCAGGGCAAGGTGAGGTACCTGGGGGTCTCGGCGCATAACGACCCGGCAGGAGTTCTCAAGGCAGCCATGCAGACGGGCGTTTATTCTCTCGCCATGGTGGCCTGCAACATCTTGAACTGGCACTACGTGGCGCCGGTTGTCGAGGAGGCCTACAAGCAGGATTTTGGCGTGATTGCTATGAAGACCGCGCAGGTTATTTTTCAGCCGGACCGTTCATCGACCCCGGTGCCGGAGCGCGCCGCGCTGCTCGAGCAAACGATTCCCGGCGATATGAATTTGCACCAGAAGGCCTACCGTTTCGTGCTGAACAATCCCCACGTTTCCGCAGTGATCTCGCAGATGGAGAACGAAAAGCAGGTGAGGGAGAATTTGCCGGTGGTGAGGGCGTAGCAACTCCCCACCCGATCGGTTGACAGCCCTCTCCCTTGGGGAGAGGGTGTCGCGCTCCCGCGCTTTCATCAGCTGGAGCGTGACGGGTGAGGGGTTATTTCCGCGGAAAGCAGAAGGGCGAAGTGTCTATAGGCGAAGATGAAAACCACAGACAATTCAAATGGCAAATGGCAAAGGTCAAATGGCAAATGGTTTAGCATCTGGGAAATCGGCAAATCGCACACCATTTGAATTTTGCCATTTGCCATTTGCCTTTTGAATTCGCTCGTGCTGTGAAACTTGGAAGTAATCCCTCACCCGTCCTGTGGCGGCTGATGAAAGCGCCGCCGCAGGACACCCTCTCCCCACGGGAGAGGGCTACGGAGCCACGATATCTCGCTCTAGTCGGCCGGAATGTGGCGCACTTTGGTGGCCTGCGATCCCGGCCCGGGCTGCGGCACGGGCTTCGGCATGTCGGAGTCTTTGAACCTGGGCAGCATCTGGTCCGCCATCGCCACGGCGTATACCGCCGAAGCGATTTCGACCGCACCTTCTCTCACATCTTCCTCGTAGATTCGCTCGTAGGTGTCGAGGTTGGTGTGATGGGTGAATGAGCCGTAGTCAAACGCGTCCTGCGCCAACCCGATTCCAGGCAAACCGGCGTTACTGAACGAGGTGTTGTCAGTTCCGCCAGTTCTGCGGCTATCGGAAGGCATCACGCCCATAAAGCCCCATTCCGCGAAGGGCATCATCGCATCGCGCACCATGTCCGCCGCCCCCGGCGGCCCAAACACGGACGCGCCGCGCGGCTTGCCTGTGCCCGAATCGATGTTGAAGTACGCGTCCAGGGCCGCAAACTCCGATTTCTGATTTTCGAAGCTTCCGAAGTGCTGCTGTACATATGCCAGCGAACCCAGCAGTCCCTCTTCTTCCCCGCTCCAAAGGGCGATGCGGATGGTGCGGCGCGGCTGCACGTGCAGAGCCGTCAGAATCCGGACGGCCTCAAGCATCATGGAAGCCCCAATTCCGTTGTCCGTGGCGCCGGTGGCGTCGTGCCACGAGTCATAGTGGCCGCCCAGCATCACGACTTCGTCCTTCTTATCACTGCCCGGGATTTCCCCAATGGCGTTATAGACGGTGGTCCCTTCCGGATATTCCTTGTTTTGAATGTTGACCTTCAGCGTCACCGAGGTGCCGCCTTCCATGATTCGCGAAATGCGCCCGTAATCTTCGTTCCGCATCACCAGGGTGGGCACCGCGCGCGTCCAATCGTAGGTTGCATTCTGCTGCGCGACGATCACTCCGTGGGCGCGTCCGGCATCGTTCACGCGCACCAGCGCGCCGTTATCCACCAGGAACTGATCGACCTGGCGCGTAACTTCCTGGCGCGTCAGTTGCCCCTCCGGCAGTTTCGGCTGTTCGGGAAAGCGGAAGGGGCGGGGATTCTTCGCGTCAAAACGCGACTTCCAGTCGTCTTCGGAACGGCGCATGGGCGCCGGGTTCATTTCTTCGGCTACTTGAACGTGCTTCCCGACGAAAACGATAGCCCCGTGAACCTTGTCTTTGACGGAATTCAGATACGCATCGAGTTCTGCCTGGGTGGGCTGTTTCGGATCGGCGGGTTTTGCCGCCGGAGGCATGGGCGGCGCAGCCCATTTGGGCTCCGGCGGGGGAGGGGGGCCTCCGAAAAAGTTGAATCCACCACCCCTCGGCGGCGCCATTCCCGGCGGATCGATCAACACCACCTGCGCGCTCACGACGCCCTTGGTGCTGGGCGTCCACGCCAACGGCTCAACCATCAATTGACCATGGAACGGCGAAACGGCTTCCGCCTCGAGGGCGACGTTCTCCCAGCCGGGCACGGGGGTCGCCGCGCTCTCCGGCTGAAACGTCCATGGCTCGAGATGCGTGTTGGCAAGGCCCCAGGAAGCCATTGTCCTCACCGCCCAATCATCTGCGGCTTTCAGATTCGGCGTTCCCGTCACGCGTGGCCCGTACACGTCGGCCACTTCATGAATAATCCACATGATTCTCGAATTGTTGGTCTCCTCAGCGCGAATCTGAGCGTAAACTTCCGGGATTTCAGGCGCCGGCGCCGACATCGGCATCGCCGCCAGCATCAGACAGCCAAGCACAAAAATGCCCACCTTAGCCACGTTTCCTCCCACTCGAGTCAAAACCGGCTCAAATCAATTTCGCCTTTTCGCATGATCTTCCAGAGTTGCCTCAGGCACACGGGAGAAGATACACCGCGCCTCGTCAGAAATCAATCACAGGAGCAATTCAGATTCAAGATTCCGAATTCAAGAGAATTATTCGTGGCGAAAATTCTACGGACGGGGGGCCGCAAGCCCTGTGGTGACGTATTTGGCGTTCCAGGACCGCAACTTACTTCCGGCCGGGAACGTCCATAAGACTGGGGGCAACCCAGGGGCGCTGAATTACGCGCCACTGTCATCTTGTCGGCCACGGGTCAAGAAGGTGCGGAAGAATCAAAACAGCTCACGCCAGGGCGCAAAGAAGGGCAAAGGGGAAGTCCTTGCTTTTCTTTGCGGACTTTGAGTACTTGGCGGCTTTGCGTGAAACCGGATTGCCGGTCCGCGGGCGGATTTTGTGGAACTTTTAGCCGGTGCAGGTGGAATACACCATGAAAGCAGAGGATGATGGCCGAACTCACTGACCTTCGCGATGAGCAATTGCTGCGGATGATACAGGCCGGAAATGAGGACGCCTTCACCACGTTGTACCGGCGCCGCCAGGGAAACATTTACCGTTTCGTGCTCGAGATGAGCGGGTCCGCGCCGCTCGCGGAGGACGTCACGCAGGAAGTGTTCATGGCGCTGATTCGTGAGAGCCGAGGTTACGACCCCTCGCGCGGTGCCCTGATCGCATATCTGCTCGGAATGGCGCGCCATCACGCCCTGCGCTTTCTCAAGCGTGACCAGACGTACGTCGCAGGCCCGCTCGCGGAAGAGGGTTGGACGGAATGTGGAGACGCCATTCTGGTGTCCGGCGAAGATCCGCACTCCGCGATGGCCCGCCGGGAGACGATCCATTCGGTGCGGCAGGCGATTTTGAGCCTGCCCGAGCATTACCGCGAAGCTGTGGTTTTGTGCGACTTGAACGAAATGAGCTACGAGGATACTGCGTCGGTCCTGGGTTGTTCGGTGGGGACGGTGCGGTCTCGGTTGCACCGCGGCCGCGCCTTGCTCCTCCAGAAGCTCAGCGGCGGGGTGAAGGTGGAACCCGCCCGTGAGGCCATCGACGGCAGCAGGTGTTTGGCATGAAATGCAAAGACTTTGAAAGTATGATTCACGAGCTTGTCAGCCGTCGGGTAGCTGACACAACAAAGCAACTCGAGGCTTTGGACCACGCCGGCCACTGCCTCTGGTGCGCCCGGCGCCTGGAAGAAGAGAACAAGCTGACGGAATGGCTGCAAGCGTTCGCCGGCAGTCTCCAGGGCCAGCGCGCGCCACTGCGAGTGGAAACAGAACTGCTGCATGCATTCCGCGAAAGGAACCTGCGAGACGGGGCGCCGCTCCTGGGGCTGGCATGGAGACGCTTGTGGCGCGGCTTAAGCTGGGGCCTGGCATTCGCGGCGATTGTGGCCACGGCGTGGATCGTGCTGATTCAATGGCCGCGCCAGCATCGGGGCGCAAGCACGGCCGCATCGCGAATTGCCACCAGCCGGCCACAGGTTACCCCCGATGTTGCGCGGGCCGGCGCGACGCCGGGCGCGAGCGAGCGAAACGCCTCCCTGAAGAGCGACGCTAAAACCCAGGTTGCTCATATCCGGAATCCGCAGCGGCGGGTGCCGGAGGAATCTGCAAGCGAAACGACAACGGACTTCATTTCCCTTGGGACTTGCGACGATTCCCAATGCATGGAAGAGGCCACGCTGGTCCGCGTGGCGCTGCCTGCCGAGGCGCTGCTGGCGTTCGGGCTAGGGGTGGACAACGAATATGCTCCGGACGCCTTGGTCCAGGCGGATGTTGCCTTGGGAAGCAACGGAGTTCCATTTGCGATTCGGTTTGTGAATTAAGCAGTAGGTGGCAGGTCGTAGGTGGTAGGTGGGGGCGTTGAGAGGCGGTTTTTTCCCACATACGACCTCCGACCTACCACTCACCAGAAGGAGACGATATGAAAAAGGATAAATCTGGAATAGCGACGATCTGGGCAGCAGGGATCTGCTTCGTGTGTCTGGCTGCGGCCTTGATGCCGAGCGCCACGGCACAAAACCCGCCGGCCCCGGGCGGCGGATTCGGGAGGGCACATTTCTTCGGCGCCGAACTCTTCTCGGCAGGCAAGGTGGTGACCGGCGCGCCCTATTCCGCGCAAGCCGTTACTGAGCACACCCAAGTTCTGGCGGATGGAAACACCATTCATACCACGACCACCGCCAACGTGTACCGCGACAGCCAGGGCAGAACGCGGCGCGAGCAGGAACTGGGGGCCATTGGCCCCTGGGCCGCCGAAGGAGGCCCTCGTAAAATGATAGCGATTGGCGACCCCGTCGGCGGATCAATCTACATGTTGAATCCCAAGACCCAGGTGGCTCGCCAGATGCCGTTCCCCGCACACGCGGGAGCGCGCTGGAATGGTCAAAGGGCCGAGCGTACGAAAGCTGAGAACCCCAACGTGACGACCGAGTCGCTCGGCACGCAAGCGATCAATGGAGTGACGGCTCAAGGGACCCGTACTACGCGCACCATTCCCACCGGGCAGGAAGGCAACCAAGCACCGATTGTAATCACCATGGAGCGCTGGTACTCACCGGAACTGCAAACTGACGTGATGCGCAAGGAAACCAATCCGCAGTTTGGCGAAACGACATTCCAGTTGACGAACATCGTGCGCGCGGAACCGCAAGCTTCGCTCTTCCAGGTACCATCGAACTACACCCTCAAGAGCGGACGACCCTCGCGTAATGAGTCTTCGGCAGGAACGCCGGTTGAACAGTAATCGCAGTCTATGCGACGGGGCGGGCCTTACGCCCGCCCTCCCCGCGTGCTGCACGGTCCGATTCCGGAATACCGTCACCAAGCGCTGTCGGCGGACGGAGTGAAGAAGGCTCGGTCGCCCGGCGCACACCACAGAGACAATCTTCCTGCCACAACGCTGTTTCCGGTAGCGTGCGTTCCGTCGATGACGCCTACTCTTTGACAAAGCCGTTTCGAGCCGCTGGACACTGAGTCGCAGATGGATTAGGCTAATTTGCGGTCGATGGGCGGCGCCGCTGAGCCCCAACCTGTACAAGACGAGAACGCGATGTCCGTTGCAAAGAATGGCTCTGTCGAATAGGCTTCTACCACGAGCGTCGGTAACACGGTCGTCATGGAAATGTGGCGTCACGCTCTCAGTTTTTTGTCTCCTCTTCTCCACCGGAGTGTCTGCACAAGAGCAACTCGAGCATCCCTACGTCGAGCCAAAGGACGTCAAGCCGGAGACCTGCCTGACCTGCCATCCTGAGAAGAAGCAAGGCCGGTTCGTCCACACTGCGGTCAGGATGGGTTGCCCGGAGTGCCACCAGATCGTCACGGGAAAGAACCAGACCACGATCACCTTGTTTGCACGGGGGGGCAACTTGTGCGCGAAGTGCCATCAGCCCCAGTTGGACCCTGTACTCCATGGTCCCTACAACAACGGCCTATGCCTGGTCTGCCACGAGCCCCATGCCTCGAATTTCAAGGCACAGATACGCGCTGATGTGAATTCACTCTGCCTGGAGTGCCACGCGCCAAAACTCAACCCGGGGAGTACGGTGAGCCTCTTCGGTCTGCAAACAATCTCGAGGGCCGAGTTTGAAGCGGCTCCCAAGATTGATCTTGATCCCAGCTTGCGTTTCGGACATCCCCGCCGGGCTCATCCAGTTGCCGGTGTTGCGGACCCGCTGCACGCGGGCGAGAAGATATCGTGCCTGAGTTGCCATGCGCCGCACGCCTCAACTCTGCCACACCTGCTCGTTTCGGCAGACGGAGGCGGAAGCGTCTGCGACGCGTGCCACCGGGCGATCGACAAACAAAAGGAAGGCAAGCCGAATGGCCAGGCGCAGCAACCGTAGGGTAGGAGCCTTCGGAGTGCGGCAGCGAGGCTGCCGCCTTCTCCTCGCTAAAACGAAGCCAGCAGCCATCCCAAAGGAAGGTGGCAGCTTTGCTGCCGCACTCCAAGGAACCCACTTGCTTACGGAGTGGCTTTCGGGAAACAATCGTCTTGGCACGGGTGACAGGCTGCTGATGTCGAAGAGGGCAGAGCTAGACTCGTGCTGAGTGACTGGAACGCGGTCATTGAGCATTTGCGCTTGCCGGCAACTGCCTTTGAGTGAGGGGAGGGTATCGCATGGCCTGGAGTCTGACACGCAGGAGTCTTCTTTCCTTAGCGGCGCTGCTAGGGTCAGGATTGAGATTGAGCTTCGCAGGCGGGGAGCGAACCCCGAAGTCGCCGGCGCCGAACCTCGGCGTCATTACGGACGAACTGAGCGAGGACTTCGATAAAGCCCTGGAATTCATATCCGAACATTCCCTCGGCTACTGCGAGGTGCGTGAACTCTGGAACAAGAATGTGACCAGGCTCTCCCAGGAAGAGTTGGAGCGCGCCAAGCAATTGATCGAGCAGCATCAACTGAAGGTTTCGGAAATTGCCTCGCCCCTGTTCAAGTACCATTTGCCCGGTATGCCTTCACCGCGCCCCAATTGGGGCGACACCTTCAAGGCCGCCGACTTGACGGATAAAGACACCGAAAATCTGCTGGAACGGGTATTCCGGCTCGCCCCATTTTTCGGGACTTCCAAAGTGAGGGTTTTCAGTTATTGGCGGGTCGAGGATCCGGAAAAGGCTTACCCTTTGGTCCGCGACCGTCTGGCTAAGGCCGCCGCGATGGCGGCTGAGAACAACATCACGCTGCTTCTCGAGAACGAGACCGACTGCAATGTGGGGACCGGAAAAGAGCTGGGACGGATGGTCCGGGAGATCAATTCACCCAACCTGCTTGCTATGTGGGATCCCTGCAATGCGCTGGGGCTGGGCGAGACTCCCTACCCCGACGGGTATCGCGAAGTCCGCGGACTCTTCCGCCATATGCACGTCAAGGACATGCGCAAAGATCCTGCCGCGGGGAAGTTTCGATATGTTCCTGTCGGCAAAGGCGAGATCGATTATCGGGGGCAATTCAAAGCGTTGCGCGATGATGGCTACAAGGGAACGATGTCCATCGAGACTTCCTACGTGCGCCCCGATAAGGACAAACTGGAAGCCACGCGCGAGTGCCTGGAAGGGTTGCTCAGCGTTTGGAAATCGGCCGGTGCATAGGAGTCAGGAGTCAGAATAAAGGCGGTAGCTCTCAGCTATCAGCTCTCAGCCATCAGCAGGCGACATCGCGCCGTAAGCTCCCTGAAAGCTGGTGGCTGACATCTGATGGCTAATCTGACTCCTGACTCCTGAATCCTGACTTCTTTCCCGTCACTTAACATGTTCTCTTCCCGTACCAATTGGCCGCTAAGTCCAAATCGTTTGTCTCTCGAGATTGAAGAACTGAGGCGCAAGGGGGTTCCTCTCGTCGACCTGACCGAATCGAATCCCACGCGCTGCGGATTCGTGTTTGATCAGCAGAGCATCTTAGGTGCGCTCGCCAATCCTCAGGCGCTCTCTTACACACCCGACCCCCGCGGTTTACTCTCGGCCCGGCAGGCGGTGGCGGACTACTACGCTGAACGTGGAATCGCGCTTGATCAGGCGCAGATCTTCCTCACCACAAGCACCAGCGAAGCTTACAGCTACATCTTCCGCTTGCTCGCCGATCCCGGTGACGCCATCCTGGTGCCGCAGCCCAGCTATCCGCTCTTTGACTTCCTCGCCGGACTAAGCGATGTTCGGGTCATCGCCTATCCGCTGTTTTACGACCGCGGAT
>Ga0326727_10004096_pt1 | contig 44738 bp, 37 predicted proteins | sample MB2enrmetagenome_FD_207643 | JGI IMG/M metagenome (GOLD analysis project Ga0326727, IMG submission 207643) | Lab enriched peat soil microbial communities from McLean, Ithaca, NY, United States - MB29MY | ecosystem: Environmental > Terrestrial > Soil > Wetlands > Peat | place: USA: New York... | reverse complement strand
ACCATGCGCGGCCGCGGTTCGGACGGGCCCCAATATTCGTTGCCGATGCTCAGCATGACGAACGAGGGGTGATGGCCATATTCGATCAGGATGCGCCGGCCCTCTTCGATGAGGAATGCCTCCACTCCCGGCTTGGTTGGATCGCCCCAGAAGGGCAGCTCCGGTTGCAGGTAAATACCCAGGCGGTCCGCCACCGCGAACGCCGCTTCCGGCGGGCACCAGGAATGGAAGCGCACATGGTTCAGCCCGTACGCCTTCACCACCGTGAAGTACTTTTCCCAGCCGGCCTCATCCATCGGCGGATGCGCGGTGAGCGGAAACACGCAGCCATCGTGCTTGCCACGCAGAAACACGCGCCGCCCGTTGATGGTGAAGTGGCCGTTCTGCGCCCGAAAATCGCGCTGGCCAACGTACGCGCTCCAGAGTGCCTTCACGCCGCCTACCCTGGCTTCGACGGCCAGGTGGAGCAAGTTCGGATGGAACTCATCCCACAGAGGGCTTTCGGGGTACAAGGACCCGGGCTCAAATGTCTCGAGATAGGCCCCGTCGCTGCCCGTGTTGGCCCGGAACGGGAAGCCACGATTGGTCCCTTCAAGCACGGCGCTGACCTGCGGCTTCGAAGCGTCCACTGTGTGGACGTCGATTAGCAGCGAATGCGGATCGCCCGGCATGTTCCCTAAGATCACACCCTGTATGCCGAACGCCTCTTCAATTCGCAGCTCGATTCTGCCCAGGATGCCATTCCAATTGGTCTGCGTAGCCTCGTCGAGCATGTGGCTGTTCACCACCCGGTCGGGCCAGTTGCTCAGCCGATTGTCGACCAGGATGGCGACCGTGTGCGCGCCGGGACTAAGCTTGCCGAGCCGAATCAGGTGCGATGTGCTGAGCTGCCGTCCGCCATCTCTCGCCTCGCCTCCATCCAGATAGACGGTGACCTTCTTGCTGCGCTCCAGATAGAGCGCCATTTCCTTGCCGTTCCATTCCTGCGGCACGGTGAACGTCTTGCGATACCAGGCAAACCCTTCGTACGGGTAGCGGCGCGTCAGCTTCCATGCCTCTTCCGTACGCTCTTGAAACTTGCCCTTGCGCGCCACGTCGGTGGTGTTGGGCAGGTCGATGGTGTCCGGCAGCGAGTGGCCGGCCCATCCTTCCTTCACCCCGGCGCCATTGGGATCCAAAGCGAATTCCCATTTGCCGGCTAGGCGGAGCGTGTAGAACTCCTCGGTTAGGACGTTCCCGGCCACGGCCGGCGCCACGGAGGCTACGAGCAGCCCCAAACCGGCCAGCAACGAGCCTGTCGAGCGGTTCAGCTTGTGAGGATTCACGATATCTTCCCGCAGCGCGGCGAAACGAGAATTCTGTTCTCGCTGGCCCCCAATGTCACGCCGGCGCCATTCTGTCTTTTGACTCCCGACTCCTGTCTTCTGACTTCTGTCTTCCGACTCCTGACTTCCGACTCCTGTCTTCCACATCCCGCAGGGATGCCGAGGGCACAGCCCTCGTTCACACCGTCTCACCGCGCATCAGATCGATATACGTCTCGCGCTCGCGAATCACCCGGTAACCGGCGCCTTCCACCAGCACTTCCGGCGCGCGCGGCCGCGAATTGTAATTCGACGACTGCACGAATCCGTAAGCGCCCGCCGCGCACACCGCCAGGTAATCGCCGGGCATGGCGTTGGCCATCATGCGGTCGCGCGCCAGAAAATCGCCGCTCTCGCAGATCGGGCCCACCACGTCCGCCGTCACCGGCGGCAGCCCGTTCTTGCGCAGCGGCACGATCTCATGGTGCGCGTGGTAGAGCGCCGGGCGGATCAGGTCGTTCATCGCCGCATCCACCACGATGAATTCCTTCGCGCCGTTCTGCTTGCGATAGAGCACGCGCGTGAGCAACACGCCCGCCGGACCCACGATGGAGCGGCCCGGTTCCACCATCACCTCAAGCCCGGTATCGCGCAGCTTGGCGTGCAGCCCTTCGACGAACTGGGCCACCGCCGGCGCCTTTTCGCCGGGCCGGTAAGCGATGCCCAGCCCGCCGCCCAAATCCAGATGACGAACCGGGCAGCCCTCCGCGCGGAGCTGCCGGGCGAACTCCACCAGCATGTCCACCGCCTCCAGAATCGGGCTCGCGTCCAGGATCTGCGATCCGATGTGGCAGCTCACGCCTTCCGCCGACAGATTGGTGTAGCCGCGCGCCCGCTCATAGACCGCGCGCGCCCGCTCGATCGCAATGCCGAACTTGTGCTGGCCGAGGCCGGTGGCGATGTAGGGATGGGTGACGGCGTCCACATCCGGGTTGACGCGAATCGAAAACCCCGCCTTCACGCCGCGCCGCGCCGCCATCGCGTCGAGCAGCGCCAGCTCCGGCTCGGATTCGCAGTTGAAACTGTGGATGCCGTGGCCGAGCGCGTACTCCACTTCCGCGGCGGTTTTGCCCACGCCAGAAAACACCACCCGGGATGGGTCTCCGCCGGCGGCCAGCACACGCGCCAGTTCGCCGCCCGAGACGATGTCGAATCCGGCCCCCGCTTTGGCCAGCAGCGCCAGAACGGCCAGCGACGAATTCGCCTTCACCGCGTAGCAGACCGTGTGCGGCAGCGCGCCGAAAGCCTCGTCATAGGCGCGGTAATTGGTCAGAATCGTCTGGCTGGAATAAACGTAGGCGGGCGTGCCCACTCGCGCCGCCACATCGGCCAGCGCCACTTGCTCGCAGTAAAGATCGTTGCCGGAGTAGGAAAACATCATCATGGTAGGACAGACCATCGCTCTTTGTGGTCTGTCTTTTTCCGCCGCAGTGCGTCACGTTGACAGACGACTAAAACCGATCGTCTGTCCCACCTAGGCTACCGCAGTTCCTTGCTTTGCGCGGTAGCCGGCTCGGGACCGTAGTTTTCGTGAATCTGCATCGTCTGGTCGCAGTAGAAGCTGCGGCTGCCGCTGGTGCCATACGTTACAGGGACGGCGTTGACCGTATACCCGCCGGGGATAGCCGCGACGGTGAATTTGTACCCCTGCTTTTCGCCATTGGCCAGATCGTTGCCGATCAGGTCGGCCGCCGACGGGCTCGGCGCACCGCTGGCCGGCGGCCCGAGCTCGGTGAGCGATGCCGCATAGCGGCCGTACTGCGATTGGAATTGAACCTCGGCCGTGTAAATGGTTCTAACGGCCTGAATGGCTGCGGTTTCCCGCGTGTACATCTGGGCGCGCGTGAACCTGGGCACGGCGATGGTAATGAGGATGAGGATGATCGATACCACGATCAGCAACTCAATCAGGGAGAAGCCCTTTTGGCGATGGGGCCTGGCATGCCCGGCCCAAGGCAGTATCCGCATACGTGTATCCCTTCATATTATGACGCGCCGGCGCCGCGCGGCGTGCAGGCAGGTTAAGTGTGGGGCAGGATGGCATCCTGCGCGGCGATTGCCAATCGCCGCGCGTGCCGATTCGCGGGGTGCCCTCTGGGCCCCACGCAGCTTAGCAAGCTGCCCCACAAAAACGAACAGGCCCACCGCCGCTATTACCTCTAGCGCAACTCCTTGCTTTGCGCGGTGGCCGGGCCGGGCCTGCCCGGCCCCTACGGATCCGTTGTAGGGCGAGGCATGCCTCGCCCGGGCGGCAGGGGAAGCCTGGGCTATGACCCTATAAGTATCGCATCAGGTGCACGGCCAGAAAGGCGCCGCCGTACGCCAGCGCGCTCATATAGGCAAACTGGGCCAGCGGCCACTTCCACCCGCCGGTCTCGCGCCGCACCACGGCCACCGTGGAAACGCACTGCATGGCGAATGCAAAGAAGATCAGCAGCGCCACCGCCGCGCCCGGGGTCAGATCGTGCCGCAGCGCGCTCTGCAGGTCCATGCTGGTCGAATCCGGATGATCCATGCCATAAATCGCTCCCAGGGTGGCGATAATGGTTTCGCGCGCCGCGAAGGAAGTGATGATGCCGATGCCGATCTTCCAGTCGAAGCCCAGCGGCTTGATGACCGGCTCGATAGTGCGGCCCAGCGTGCCCGCCAGGCTGTCCCGAATCGCCGGAGGATGGCCGTGCGCATAAGGCACGTGCGCCGCCACCCATAACAGCACCGTCACTAGCAGGATCACCGTGCCGGCGCGCCGCAGAAAGACCTTCGAGCGGTCGAACAGCCGCAGCCCGAGCGATTGCACGGTGGGCCAGCGGTAAGCCGGCATCTCCAGCAAGAACGGTGTGCGGCCGCTCTTCAGAATCGACGATTTCAAGATCCGCGCCGTCAGCACCGCCATCGCGAATCCCAGCGCATACAGTCCGATCATGGCCACCGTGCGCACGCTGAGAAAACCCAGCAGTTGCCGGTTGGGCAAGAACGCCGCGATGATCAGCGTGTAGACCGGAAACCGCGCCGCGCACGTCATGAAGGGCGCGATCAGGATGGTGGCGGTGCGGTCGCGCTTGTTTTCGATGGTGCGCGTGGAGAGAATCGCCGGCACCGCGCAGGCGTAAGCCGACAGCAGCGGGATAAACGACTTGCCTTGCAGCCCGACGCGCGCCATGGTACGGTCCGCGATCAGCGCCGCGCGCGCCAGGTAACCGGAATCTTCCAGGATGCCGATGAACAGAAACAACAGCAGCACCTGCGGCAGGAAAACGATCACCGAGCCCACGCCCTTCCAGACTCCGTCCACCAGCAGCGAGCGGATCAGCGAGGGCGGCAGCGTAGTTGCAATCCAGTTGCCGGAAACTTCGAACAGCCATTTCACCCCATCCATCAGCGGCGTGACGTAGCTGAAGATGGATTGAAAGACCGCGATCACCACGAAGGCGAAGATCAGCGGCCCGGCCACCGGATGCAAAACGATCGCGTCCAGGCGGCGTGTCCACTTGGGGGCGATCGGCGCGCGATAGTCGGCCTGGCTGCCCACCATCCCGGCCCACTCGCGGCACTTGGGGATGTCATGCAGCACCGGCAGCGACCTGGGCGTGGGCAGCGCCATGGCCCCGCAGAGAAATTCGCGCACCTGCTCCAGCCCTTCGCCCTGCCGCGCGCTCACCAGCGCCACCGGCGCACCCAACTCCCTCGCCAGCGCTTTGGTATCCAGCGTGCCGCCCCGGCTGCGCAGGTCGTCGGCCATGTTGAGAATGATCAGCGTCGGCAGGCCCAGCGCCAGAATCGGCGCCGCCAACATCAGATGGCGTCTCAAATTGGTCGAATCGAGCACCAGCAAAATGGCTTCGGGCTTGGGCGTGTCCTGGCGCCGGCCGGTCAGCACATCGTACGCCACCTGTTCGTCTTCCGAATGCGGCGAAAGGCTATAAACGCCCGGCAAATCGATCAATTCAACGGACTGCCCGCCGTCAAGTTCGGCGATGCCGGTGTGCTGCTCCACCGTCACGCCGGGAAAATTGGCGACCTTCTGCCGCAAGCCGGTGAGCCGGTTGAAAAGCGTGGTTTTGCCGGAGTTGGGCGGCCCGATGACGGCCACTGCCTGTACGGCGGCGCTGGATGATATGGCAACCACCGCCGGGCCGCAGCCGGCGCAGTCAGCGCACTCGCTCATGCTTTCCTCGGAACCCGTCCCTTATGGTGGATCTTGAGGCGCCGCGCGGTTTCGCGCCGCACCGCGATCTCCGATCCGTCCACCTGAAACACCCGCGGATCCCCGCCCGGTGCGCTTTGCCCGGCCACCACCCGCGCCCCGGGAAGGAAGCCAAGCTCCATCAAACGGCGCGCATCCTCGACCGGCAAGTCGATCTCGCTCAACACCGCTTCATCGCCGCGGCGCAAATCCACCAGGCTCGCCGGCAGGATTTCGACTACGCCCTTGTTGCCACTCAGTTGCATCTTAATATCAGTATGCGCGCCTCCGAAATCCTTGTCAAGATGCCGCTCGCCCGATTTGCGCCTGGCTTTCTTCACTCCCTGCCCCCAAGGTGTCAAGTATAGCAAAATAGCACTTAGAACCATGAAGCCTGAGTACCATATACGGCCCTTCCGAATGTCCGACCTGGATGCCGTGCTGGCGATCGAGCGGGCCAGTTTCGGCGCCGACGCTTACGATCGCAACTTGTTTGCAGAGCTCTTCGGCAAGTGCGGGCGCCTGTTTCTGGTGGCGGCCGCGCGTGGCGGCATCCGCGCCTACATGGTCACCGCGGCAGCGGTCCGCCGTGCCACGCTCTCAGCCGAGCTGGTTTCCGTCGGCGTCGCCCCGGCTTGCCGCGGCCAGGGGATTGCCTCCGCCCTGATGCGAAGCACGCTGCGCCGTTTGCGGTTGCGCAGTGTCCGCCAGTTCTCGCTCGCGGTGCGCGTGTCGAACCGGCAAGCCCAGGCGCTGTATGCGAAATTCGGGTTTGCCAGGCTGCGCCGCGTCCGCCGCTATTACGAAGACGGGGAGGACGCGCTGGTGCTGCGCAGACTGCTGTAGCGCGGCTGGGTGTTTGATCGCGTGAAGGAGAAAATCAATCGGCAGGCGGAAGCGCCTGCCCCACCCGATTCCGGTAACGCCGGCGGTCTGGCAAGTCCGCCGGCGCCACATCTACTTCTTCAGCAGCGCATTGGCGCACCAGAGGACGGGCGCCTGGCCGTGCGGATTGCCCTTCTGGGTCGGGCGGTTCAGGTAAAAATTCACGTCATTGGTCTGGCCGGTGCCGACGCAGACCTTGTCCACGTTGCCGTCCTGGTCGATGAACTTGTTGACGCCCAGCCAGCCTTTGCGCGCTGCCTGGGCGTAAGCCTTTTCCTTGAGCCAGCCCCTCTTCACGCCGGCGATCATGGCGTAAGTAAACATCGCGGTACAGGAGCTCTCCTGATAAGACTCGGGGTGGTCGATCAGTTGATGCCAGACACCGTCGGCGTCCTGATACTTCAACAGGGAGGCCATCATGGTGCGATAGCCCTGTAGAATGCGGGCGCGCTTGGGGTGGTTGTCCGGCAGGTCGGTGAGCAGTTCGGCCATGCCGCCGGCCACCCAGCCGTTGCCGCGGCCCCAGAAAAAGGGAAAGTCCGGCCCGTGATAGAACAGGCCGTTGGGCCTCTGCAGCTTGTCGAGGTAGGCGGCCATTTCGAGCGCGGCGCGGTCCAGGTAGACCTTATCGCCGGTGGCGCGGTAGGCCTGGAGCTGGAGGATGGTGATCATGTACGCGTCGTCGATCCAGAAGCGGGTCTCGCCGGAAAGGCCCTCCGGCGTGGGGTTCTCCCACTGCTGGTCGGCCAGCTTCTTGCCGAGGGCGAGGTATTGCGGGTCCTTGGTGCGGATGTACAGCTCGAGGGGCACGATGCCGAAGATGGCGTGGTCGACGTGGCGCTGCCAGGAAACCAGCTTCTGCTGTCCCACTTCGGTCCGCCAGGGGTCATAGCGCTTGACGAGCGCGCCGGTCATCGCCTGATCGTTGGTCAGCTTGGCGAACTCGAGCGCGGAGTACCAGGTGGAGTCCTCGGCGTAGTGGACAGAGGGCTTCGTCGGAATCCAGCGCGGGGGATCGAGCATGTTTTGAACGATCTTCTTGCCGACTTCCACGGGCGACGTGCCGGCGGGCCAGTGTGTGAATTCCTTCTTCTGTGCTGTCGCGACGCCGGCGAGCCCAACGATCGCGAATCCGGCGAGCAAACGGTGCATCACGGTGCGCATTCTTGTGACCTCACAACGCAGACGAGAAATAGATGACGAACTCTCAAAGTTAACACGAGACGGCGCTTGCCGTTATCCGGGATCTTATTGCCGGGCTCACCGAACCGTTTAGCGAATTCAAATTGATTCGCCCGCGGTTGAGTGGGAGAATTCGGAGGAAACGGCCGCAAAGGCCGATAGCCAGGAGAGAACATGCCATCAACGGAGCAGGCACCGATTCGAACCGAAACATGCGTCGTCAGAAACACGGGGGCGCGGAAGGGGCGGCATCTGTCCGTCACGCCCCAGACTACGGCCTCGCGGCATCTGTACTTCGGGCGCATCGTGCTGGATCGCGGCGACGCGCCGGTGGAGGTGGACACCGGAGAGCGCGAAACCGGGCTGATATGCCTGCGCGGCGGCGCCACGGTCGAGGTAGGAGCCGCGGAATACACGATGGTCCAATACGACGCGCTCTACATTCCGCGCGCGAGCCGGTTCCGCGTGACGGCGGGCGCGGACGGCTGCGATTTCGCCGAGCTCTCCGCTCCGGCCGAGCAGACCCACCCGCTGCAATTCGTATCCTTCGCCGAAGTCCAGAAGGACCCTGGGCTGCATTTCACGGCCGGCGGCCCCAACTCCGAACGCACGCTCAACATCCTGCTCGGAAAAAATGTCCAGGCCGGACGCATCGTAGCCGGAGTTACGTTCAGCAAGCCGGGCAATTGGACGTCGTGGCCGCCGCACGAACACGCGGCGATGCTGGAGGAGGCCTATCTCTACATCGACATGCCGGCGCCGGGGTTCGGTGTGCAGTTCGTCTACACGAACACGGGCGAGCCGGAGCTGGCGACGTTCGTCCGCGACGGAGACGTGGTCATCATGCCGAAGGGCTATCATCCGAACGTGGCGGCGCCGGGATCGCAAATCAATTTTCTGTGGATGATGGCGGCCAACCGCGAAGGCGAGGACCGGCAATTCGGCGTGGTGAACGTGCAGCCCGAGTTCGCCGGCGGCGGCTCCGGCCTGGAACGCGGACAGGCGGGGAGGTAACGCGATGTTTCGTCTGGACGGTAAAGTCGCCCTGGTGACCGGCTCCAATCGCGGCATGGGCGCGGCGATGGCTCTCGGTTTCGCCCAAGCCGGAGCGGACGTGGTTCTGCACGATATCGCGGCCCCCGAAGAGACGGCGAAGCGCATCCGCGAGACGGCGGGTGTGCGAACGCACTGCGTGGCAGCGGATCTTAGCTCGCGCGCGCAGGCGGACCGGCTGATCGAAGAGGCCGTCGAGGCGATGGGCGCCGTGGACATCCTGGTCAACAACGCCGGTATCATCCGGCGCGCGCCGGCGGCCGAACATGGCGACGAAGACTGGGACGCGGTGATCGAAATCAACCTGACCGCGGTGTTCCGGCTCTGCCGCGCGGCGGGCACGCACATGCTGGCGCGCGGGCGGGGGAAGATCGTCAACATCGCTTCGCTGCTTTCCTTTCAGGGCGGCATCAACGTACCCTCTTATGCGGCGGCGAAGGGCGGAGTGGCGCAGATCACCAAGGCGCTGGCCAATGAGTGGGCCGGGCGCGGCGTGAACGTGAACGCGATTGCACCGGGTTACATACGCACGGAGAACACGCGTCCGCTATTCCAGAACGAGGAGCGCCGGCAGGCGATCCTGGAGCGCATCCCGGCGGGGCGCTGGGGCGAGCCGGAGGACGTGTGCGGCGCGGCGGTGTTCCTGGCCTCGGCGGCGTCGGATTACGTCCACGGCCACGTGCTGGTGGTGGACGGAGGCTGGATGGCACGTTGAGAAAGAATGTGGCGCACGCGCCACGGAAGAAGCGTTAGCGGCCGCTGAAGGAGATCAGCGTGCCGTCGGGGTCGCGGACCTCGGGAACTCCGCCGGATAGCTTGACCTCCAGGCCGCGCTTTTTCAGTTCGTCGGCGGCCCGCTTGGGGTCGGCTGCGAATCTGATCTCCGGCGTCCCGCCGGGCACGCGCAGCTTGAGTTCAACCGTCTCACCTGGGGTTCCCGGCAAGCTGAGCACATACCCGCTGCCTTGAAAACCTAGCTTGCCAATGAAGAACGCTTTCTCGGCATCGACATCCTTCGCGGTCATGACCACATTGATCATATGATCGGAAATCAGCGCCGGGTCGACGAATTTCCCGCGGGCATTGGTGTGCAGCGAACCCGGCAGATACTCGGTGTACTCGATCACCTGGCCTTCGGGATCGCGCAGGTTGAACAGGACGTTGCCGGCGTGGCCTTTTTTCGACTCGGTCGGAGTAAGCCCCAATGCCGTGTAAGCCGCGCTCAGGCGATCCAGGTCCGCGGTCTCCAGGCAGATGTGCATGAAACCGAGCGGGTCCGATGGTTTGTCCCGGCGGCATAGCTCGATGTACTGGTGGTCGCTCACCTTGACGTAGGAGGTGGTGGTGCCCTTGTCATCGCCGAACTCGAAGGCCTGGTCCCAGCCCAGGGCCTTGTAGAACGCGCGAGATTTGGCGACATCGCTGACGCGCAAAGCGACGTGTGCGATGCAATCGAGTTTTCGCCCATCCTGCGCGGGGAGCGGACCCGCGCCGCCGAAGCCGGAGAACAGGAGCAGCGCAGTGAGAACGGCGTGACGTGGAAGAGTAGTCATAGCGGTAGATGCCGCGTGCGGCACTGGTTCATGATAACTCCGTTGCGGCCGGCCGGGAGCCAAGTTGGGGCTAAGAAAAGCCAAGACGACTCTCGGCTCAGCAGGCTTGACAGCCCGCGCCACCGGCTTTACTCGAAGGGCTTCGGCGGAAGTAAGAACTGCATACCGAAATAGCCGACGAAGGATGGCTGGCCCTTGTGCGCGGGCTCGACGCTTCGTCCAGCCATCAGAAGGAGAATGAATGGCGGGCGCAGTTTGTAGCGTGCTCCCGCGCCGAGCGTTTGCTGATTGAACGACTGATTGAACGTTCCCAGCCCATAGAACTCGGCGTCCAACTCCAACTTCTTCGACATATCGTGCCCGACGACAAAACCGGCCAGCCACCCATCCGGCCCCAGGTGAACCGCGTTGTAGCCGACTTCCCAGTTGACGTCAACCGCTCCCAGTTTCTTGGTGAATTCGATGGGCATAACAAAGCTGGCGCCCGGCGGAGTAATGCCTCGTTGCACCGAACGATCGGGATTGTTGATCGATAGCTGTGGGAAGATGGATATCCCGAAGCCCTTTTCATCGTTATCGTAAAACCGCCATTTCACGCCGAGCTGATCTTGCCCGAGGCCATATTTGGCGGCGTCCGCTACGTTCTTCACACGCAGCCACGCATTCTCGAAGGTCAGTTGGATTCGGTCACCGAGGCCGTAATTGATGTCAACATCCGGCACGTGACTGGTTGACGAACCGTTGTATAAGAACGGCATATATCCCAGATTGATTTCCCAGTTCCGATTGCCGGGCGTTCCGGGATCGTTGGTGTAATACGGTGGCCCACCCTGAGCACGCACTGAAGAGGGAGCAAGCAGGATCAACATGGTCACCGCCAGCGCGGCGGCGCGGCGTGCCTCGAGTCGGTTTGCCGGGATTGAAATGGGCCTATGCGGGCCGATCATGCGGTTATTGCTCGATTTTAACCGATCTGTTCCGCCGCGCCTTGCGCGATGGCGGCGGCCCGCCGTCTATAATGACGAAGAAGGTTTCGTACAAATCCTGCCCATGAAATTTAAGACTCTCGCGATTCACTCGGGTCATAATCCCCTGGACCACGCCGGCGCGGTGATGACGCCGATCTATCAGACCTCCACGTTTGCTTTCCGGGGAGTCAACCGGCCGGGCGCGTTCGAATATTCGCGCAGCGGCAATCCGACGCGAAAGGCGCTGGAGACCTGCCTGGCGGCGCTGGAAGGCGGCGCGTCGGGTTTCGCCTTCGCGACCGGAATGGCGGCCGAAACCACCATTGTGATGATGTTTCAGGCTGGGGACCGGATTATCGTTCATAGCGATCTGTACGGCGGGACCTTCCGCATGTTCGAGAAGGTATTCCGCAACAAACGAATCGAGGCTGTCTACGTGGACCTTCGGGATCTGGCCGAAACGGAGCGGGAACTCGAGCGCGGCGCCGCGGCGGTGTGGATCGAATCGCCGACCAACCCGCTGATGAATCTGGTGGACCTGCGCGCGGTGGCGGATCTGGCGCATCGCTTTGGCGCCATCGCCATTTGCGACAACACCTTCCTCTCGCCGTATTTTCAGCGGCCGCTCGAAATGCGCGTCGACGTCGTCGTGCATTCGACGACGAAGTACATCAACGGCCATTCCGACGTGGTCGGAGGCGCCGTCGTCACCAACCACGCCGCGCTGGCGGAGAAGATCGGCTTTCTGCAAAACGCGACAGGCTCCTGTGCCGGACCGCAGGACTGCTTCCTGGTGCTGCGCGGCATCAAAACGCTGGCCATCCGGATGGAAGAGCACAACCGCAACGCGCTCGCGATCGCGCGCTGGCTTGAAGCGCGGCCGGAAGTGAGCGAGGTGCGGCACCCGGGGCTGGAATCGCATCCGCAGCACGCTCTCGCGCTGCGCCAGATGAGCGGTTTTGGCGGGACATTTTCGTTCCGCCTGCGTGGCGGCGAGGACGCCGTGTTTGGGCTGCTCGAAAGAGTGCGAGTGTTCACGCTGGCGGAATCGCTGGGCGGGGTGGAATCGTTGATCGAGCATCCGGTCACCATGACGCATTCGTCGGTCGATCCGGCGGTGCTCGCGCGGATGGGAATTACGTCCGACCTGGTGCGGGTTTCGATCGGTATCGAGGATGCGGAAGACCTGATTGCGGATCTCGATGCGGCGCTTTCGGCGCGGCCGTAAGGGCTGGCGATTCTCAATATATTCAATCACGTAGCAAGGTGCACGGGAGGTTTCCGGCGCACCCCACTTGCAATTCTGTGCACAATATCACATACTCGATAGACATTAGGATATAAAACCGGAGAAAACACATCATGGCAGACGCACAACGGAAACGCGGACTCGGCACGCTTGCTTTGCATGCCGGACAAGAACCCGACCCGACGACGACGGCGCGGGCGGTCCCGATTTACGCGACAACGAGCTACGTTTTCAAGGACGCCGAAACGGCGGCGAATCTTTTCGGGTTGCGCGAGTTCGGCAACATCTACTCGCGGATCATGAACCCGACCAACGATGTGCTCGAGAAGCGCTTGGTCGCGCTCGATGGCGGCATAGGCGGGCTGGCGTTCAGTTCGGGGCAGGCGGCCATCAACGCCGCGATCCTCACCATCACCCACGCGGGGCAGAACTTCATTTCCGCCACCAGCCTGTACGGAGGCACCTGGACGCTCTTCACGCAGACGCTGAAAAAGCTGGGCGTCGAGGTACGGTTCTTCAATCCGGATCATCCCGAGGAAATCGGCAAACTGGTGGATGAGAACACGCGGCTGGTTTACCTGGAATCGGTCGGGAATCCGAAGAACGACGTGCCGGATTTTCGGGCCATCGCCGACGAAGCGCACAAGCACGGTCTGCCGGTGATCGTGGATAACACGGTGCTGACGCCGGCTCTGTTCCGGCCCTTCGAGCACGGGATCGACATCGCGGTGTACTCGACCACCAAGTTCCTGGGCGGCCACGGGGTGCATGTCGGCGGCGCCATCGTGGACAGCGGCAACTTCCTTTGGGCGGAGAATCCCAAGAAGTGGCCGGAATTCACCGAGCCGAGCGATTCCTATCACGGCGTGGTTTTCACCGAGGCACTCAAGCCGCTGGGCAACCTCGCATACATTATTCACATCCGCACGCACTGGCTGCGCGACACGGGAGGCACACAGAGCCCGTTTGCGGCGTTCCTGCTATTGCTTGGCATTGAGACGCTGCACCTGCGCATGGAACGCCATGTGCAAAACGCGCAGGCGGTGGCGGAGTGGCTGCTGAAACATGCGGCGGTGACATGGGTGAATTACCCCGGCCTGCCCAACCACTCGCACTACCAGAATGCCAGGAAGTACCTGCCGCAGGGCGCAGGAGCGATTCTCGGGTTCGGCGTGCGCGGAGGGAAAGCGGCCGGCGTCAAGTTCATCAACAATGTGAAGCTGGCGAGCCACCTAGCGAACGTCGGAGACGCCAAGACGCTGGTGATTCATCCGGCGTCCACCACGCATTCCCAGCTTACGGAGAAGGAACAGGCGGAGACCGGAGTCACGCCGGATTATGTTCGCGTGTCGGTCGGGATCGAAGATATCGAAGACATCAAGGCCGATCTGGACCAGGCCTTGCGAGTTTCTCAGGAGTAACTCATCATGGCATCGTTCGAAGACAACTCACTCAGCATCGGAAACACGCCGCTCGTCAAGCTGAACCGCATTGTGAACGGAGCGGGGACGAAGGTATACGGCAAGATCGAAGGCCGCAATCCTTCTTATTCGGTGAAGTGCCGCATCGGGTCCTCGATGATCTGGGACGCCGAGAAGCGCGGGGTGTTGAAGCCCGGCATAGAGCTGGTGGAACCGACCAGCGGCAACACGGGAATCGCACTGGCGTTCGTCGCGGCGTCGCGCGGTTACTCGATCACATTGACCATGCCCGAGACCATGTCACTGGAGCGGCGCAAGGTATTGAAGGCATTCGGCGCCAACCTGGTGCTCACAGAGGGCGCGAAGGGGATGAAGGGCGCCATCGCCAAGGCGGAGGAGATTCATAACTCCGATCCCAAGCATTACTTACTACTGCAACAGTTCCAGAATCCGGCCAATCCCGAGATCCACTTCCGCACGACGGGTCCGGAGATCTGGGACGATACGAACGGAGCAATCGATGTTCTGGTGAGTGGCGTGGGAACCGGCGGCACAATCACGGGCGTTTCGCGCTACATCAAGGGCACGAGAGGTAAGGCCATCACGTCGGTGGCAGTGGAACCGGCGGCCAGCCCGGTGATCACGCAGAAGCTGGCCGGACAGCCTTTGCAGCCGGGGCCGCACAAGATTCAGGGCATCGGCGCCGGGATCATTCCCGATACGCTGGATCTCACGGTGGTGGACCGCGTGGAGACGGTGACCAACGAGGAGTCGGTGGTAATGGCGCGGCGCTTGGCGCGCGAAGAGGGCATCCTGAGCGGCATATCGAGCGGGGCCGCAGCGGTGGTGGCGGCGCGCCTGGTAACGCAACCCGAGTTTGCCGGGAAGACGATTGTCGTCATTCTGCCGGACTCCGGCGAACGCTATCTGACGTCGGTGCTCTTCGAAGGCATCGTATAGAAAGAGCCGGGTGTTCCGACGAAAACCGTGGTTTCGTACTGGCCCGACTCCCCCAAGCGTGGCTGGCCAGCCGGCTTGCCAAACCGAGCCCGTTGCGTGTAAACTCAATCCATTATTAGCGTTCGCAGATAGTTGCGATGCGCCGTTCTACTATTGCAACGTTTGGAGGGTTTACGATTCGGAGGCTTCCTTTACAACGCGCGCTGGCGTGTCTGGTTGTGTGCGTATCCGCACGCGCCGGCATCCTGGTCGTCCGGTCCGAAAGAGGTCTCCAGTTCACCGACGCAGTATCGATCACAGTCAACGGCAAAGACAAAGCTCTCAGTTTAGGCAGCCAGCCCGCCGGCACCGCAGGTTCCAAACGGTCTCCGGCTCGCCTGGCGGGGACGCTGCTCAAGGACAGCGACGCCGGCATGCTGCTGGAGTATGAACCGGGCAACGCCAACTACCTGCTTCCCGAAGGCCTGCCTAAGAACGCGCCAGACGATCCGACAGGCGCCTGGAAGGCCGCCAGGATCGTATACAAACAGTCCACCTCCGACAAGGCCGGAACCGAGGTTTCTTTCGCCGGTTTCGTGGCTTTCCTCCCGGCCGGCGCGGCGGATCTGGCCGCGCTGTGCAGAGACACCGGCGCGCTGCAGTTGATGGGCGGGAAGGGCAAGAGTTTTCCCACCCAAGTCGAACTGATGACCGCCGCGGTAAAGACTTACGGCACCGACCCGGCGATGGCTCCGCTCGAAAAGTACGTGGTGGAAGCGATGCGCAGCCGATACGAAGCCTTCGAGAACGGCGCCGGCGGTATCGATGTGCTGAACCAGGGGCTCGACTTCGCCACGCTGTCGCAATCGGCGTACCCCAAGTCGTTGGAGCAGGACCAACTGCGGCAGCTTCTTACCAGCCGCAAGGCGTGGCTTGACCGCAGGATCGCGGTCGAGAAGGCGTTCGCGGCGGCGGCCCAGTGGGACGCGCTGCTTTTGGGCGGCCGCGATCTGGCGCGTTACCAGCAGGCATTACCGGAGATCGCGAACGATCACAGGCAGGCCTTGCAAAGCAGCCTCCAACTACACCTGAAACTCGCCGCCGCACGCCAAAGCGAGGGTGACTATGGTCAGGCGTACCGCGAGTTCCAACTGGCCTGTCTGCGCAAACCATCGGACTCCGCACTGCGCGAGCGGGCCATGCAGGCATGGACCGAGTATTCGCGGCGGAACGCCATGGACCTGCAACCAAAACGGACCAAGCTCGGCGCCGGCCCGCAGAGCACGGTGGATCGCGCTCTCTACTTCGCCGACCAGAATAAGCGGGAGAGGAAACTCGACGACGCGCTGAAGAGCGTGCAGGATGCCGAAGCTACGCTGCGGACTTCCCAGCCGGCGGGCAGCGTCAGCAACGCGACCTTAAAGGTGTGGTACGCCGAGGCCGATATCCTGGCGGCGGAGGATCGTGTTGCCGAAGCCCTGGCGGTGCTCGATAAATACGATCTGCACGCCGTCGACGAGGAGCGCGCGCCGGCCGAGGCGCTGCGCAATCAACTTCTGTTCAGCCTCAACGCGTCCATGAAGAGTGTGAAAACCAAGCTGGAGGCGGCCTGGTCCGAGGGGAACTTCGGCTTAGCTTACCAGCTCGCCGGCGAAGGCTTGAAGATCGATGCCGAGGATGCCGACCTGCTGTATTATGCAGGCATGGCGGCGTTGATCGAGCGGGCGCCCAAGGTTAGCCACGACCGGCTCACCCACTACCTGGAAGCCTCCGACACGCTGGATGCCAACACCGAGCAGCGGGCGCTGGTCAGCCGGCTGCTGGTTTCCATGGCGGCTTCCCCCGACGCCGGTGCCGGCGATCCCAACTGGCTCTCCGGAGAGAAACTGCCCAAGGGCGTGTTCTATTCCCCGGTCAGCCTCGCCTTCCAGCCGCGCATCGACCATATCGACGGATCCAACAAGTTTCACGTGGCGTTCGAATGGGATGGCGAACGGTTGAAGTCCATCAAACCCACTTTTGAAAACGCCGCTCACGCAACCGGCGAGAAGACCATTTTGTTCGGCTACGAAGACCATGTGCCGCAGGTGGTGTGGGCCACCGATGGCGACGAAGCCCGCCCGCCCGTACCCGCCGATCCCGACGAAGCGTACAAACGCGTTCGTGTACTCGTGCGCAACAGCCCGTTTGTAGATCCTGTCGCGGTCCAGCGCATCACCGGGAAGAACCTGGCGCTGGCAGTCGCAGGCAACCCGTTCTTCAACCCGTTCGTGTGGGAGAAGCTCCACTACTTCCGGATCGCCTACGACGATAGCGGACGCGTCACGCGCGCCCAGGAGTTGAGCGGTCCCACGGGTCCGCCCGCCGAGCAGGTGCTCGAATTCGAATGGAACGGGATCGAACTGACTGCCATCCGGGGCTACCTGGGAAAGACCAAGAACTACGAGCGCACGATGCAATATGAGGGCGGGCGGCTCGTGTCGGAAGAAATTCAGGGCCAGGGCAAGCCCTCGCACATCAAATACAACTACATGGCAGACCGGCTGGTATCCGCAGAGGCGGCCACCGATGCGACCCTGGACAACCGCAACCGCAAGGTGACGTTCCTCGGGAACTCACCCTCCACACTGGTGAAATGATGCGAATCGTTCGATGGATCGGGCACAGCAGGCCGGCCTGGCTGGGTTGCAGTCTGCTGTTTCTCGCAGCCCTGGCTCCGGCGCTCTACGCGCAGGAAACCGGCAAGCGCCTGGCGTTGATCATCGGCAACGACGCCTATTCGATCAGCCCGCTGAAGAACGCCGTGAACGACGCGCACGCCATGGACAAAGCGCTCAAGAGCGCCGGCTTCCAGACCGTCACATTGGAGAACGCCAGGAAAGCGGACATGGATCGCGCCATCGGCGAATTCCTGGATAAGATCGGCCCCGACGACACCGCCCTGTTCTTTTTTGCCGGCCACGGCGTCCAGATCGAGAATGAGAACTTTCTGGTGCCGGTGGATTTCCCTTCGGTGGCAACGATATCGGGGGCCAAGTTCGCCTGCATGTCGGTAGCGCGGATTTTCGATGAGTTGAAACGCAAACGGGCCAAGCGGAACATCGTGATTCTGGATGCCTGCCGGAGCAATCCGGTAGCTGAGAAGTATTCGCTCGAGGCCGGCCTGGCGAATCCGCAAGATGCTCCGGGTGAGTCGTTTATCGCCTTCTCGACGGGTCCCGGCCAAACCGCCGCGGACAATCCGAACGGCCGCGACAGTTGGTTCACCGAGGCGCTGGCCGACTACATCTCGCAATCCGCGCTCACGGTGGAAATCAACGACGTATTTACGCGCGTCAAGAAACGGGTCTCGCAGGCGACCGAAGGCCGCCAAACGCCCTGGACCACTTCCAACCTCACCAGCAGGTTCTACTTCCACCTGCCTCCGAACGGCGACTCCGATAGCGATTCCACGGTGGCCGAGAAATGGATGGAAGACGCGCGGGTCCGCGAGCAGCGCGAGGAGTGGGCCGAGGCGATCAACCTGGTCAACCAAGTTCTCGAAAGGAAACCTGGCGGAGCCCTGGAAAAGCTGGCCAGTTGGAAGCTGCCCTACCTGACGGCCCGCAAGGACGCGCGGGCGCGGTTCGATGCCGGCGATTACGCGGCCGCCGCCGACTTCTACGAACAAGCTCTGAAGTTGGACCCGTTCGCGATGGATGCCGTTCTGCAGGGAGTCAACAGCTACCTGCTGGAGGACCACTTGCCCGAAGCCATCGTGCTGCTCAAAGGCATGCGCTTCCGCGGAAGCTCCGAAGCGGTTGAGACCGCCGACCAGATGCTGAAACAGCTTGCCGCGGTAGCTCCCGAGGCCGCCAAAGAGGTTCAGTCCAGCGTGCCCCAGCCGCCTCCGATCGAAGAGGTTTTCAGCGGCATGCACTTTGGAGTTCCCGATTGGGATGCCGGGAAGCGGCACCTCGAGACCGCGGAAGTCGATATCACGCGGTGGACGAAGGACCTGAAAATGGAAGTTCCCATGCCGGTGCTGATCGCGTCGGCCGCGACTGCGACACCGGCGCCAGCCGGGGCAGAGGCCAGCGCGCAGACTCCCGCCGGGGCGGCGGCGGACCACACAGACGATGCACAAGCCGCGGCCGTGACCAACGCCATCTTTCACGTGGAGGTGATTCCCACCGGAGATACCAGGAACCTGCGGCTCCGCCCCGACGTAGCGGAGGAATTCGGCTACGTGCAATTCGATGGACCCGCCGGTGAGACCCCAGTGCTGTTTGCTGGCAAACAGGTGGTGCTTCCGACCAAGCTCAAGCTTCCCACCGGAAAATACGAAATCCGCACCGTGGATGCAGGGAAAGTAGTCGGCCGGCAGGATCTGGAAGTGACGCCTCTCTCCACACAGACATTCAAGGTGAAGCGGCCATGAGATACCTTGCCCTCACGCTGCTGTGGGCGATTAGCGCCAGCGCGGCCAACTGGACAGACCGCAAGGAATACGACCTGGTGCTGAACATCCGGGCCGAGACCTCGCCGCAAAAGAGGCTGGGGTTGCTCGACCAGTGGAAGACCGCATATCCCAAAAGCGAATACCAGCAGGTTCGCCGGGAATTGTACCTGGCGACCTACCAAGCGCTGGGGGACAGCCCGCACACGCTGAGCGTCGCCGGCGAGATGCTCGCCGGCCAGCCGGATAGCCCGGTAGGCGCGTATTGGTTCACGCTGTTGCTGCCGGAAGAGAAGGCGGCCTCACCCGAGCAATTAGCCCTCGGGGAAAAGGCCAGCCGCCAATTGCTGGGCGATCCGAAACCGGCCGGCGGTGTCGAGTTGATGGCCCACCGCACGCTCGGCTGGATTCATTGGCAGCGGAGCGAATACACGCAGGCCGAAGAGGAATTCCAAAAGTGCTTGCAGGTGGATCCCGCCGCCGCCGAGATTTCGGCGTGGCTGGGCGCCGTTATGGCGACCGAGCAGCAGCCCGACAAGCGGGTGCCCGCGTTGTGGCAGCTTGCGCGCGCCGCGGCTTACCGGGATTCGGGCGCCCTGCCCGACGAGCTGCGGCGCCAGTACGGCGAGGTTCTGGAGCGCCTGTACACGTCTTACCACGGTGACACAAGCGGCCTGGATCAACTGCGCACCGCCGCCGCGGCAGCGCCGTTTCCGCCGGCCGGGTTTGATATTGAATCGGTGGCGGCCGCGGCCCTGCGCAAGCAGGACGAAGAACTCAGCCGCACCAACCCGCAATTGGCGGCCTGGGTCCGCATACGGCAAAAGCTGGAAGCTCCCGACGGAGACAAATACTTTGCGGAAACCCTGCACAACAACCCGCTTCCCAAATTGAAGGGGGTACTGATCAAGGCCGACCCGCCCGGCAAGCCGAACGAGCTGACGATTGGCGTCATCGACCCGGCCCAGGCGGAGATCGTGCTCAAACTGACCACCGAATTGCCGAGCGATGCCGGCGCCGGAACCGTTCTGGAATTCGAGGGGATCGTCGATTCCTTCGTCAAGAGCCCATTCGGATTGACGGTGATTTCCGATCCGTCAAAGATCTCCGCCTGGCCTGCCGCGCCGCCGGCTTCCGGCGAACATAAATAGCGGAGCCTTCGCGGCGCAAGCGCTCCTGAGTGCCGCGTCGAGACTCTTCTCAACGCCTGCGCGCCGGAAGGAAGGACGCGTCGGCACGAATGCCGACGCTGCACGCATGAGTGCTTGCGCCACGGCCTTTCTGGCTAGCGGTGGAGGATTTCCACCTTGGTCACCAGGGTAGCTGCGGGCTTGCTGGAGCCGTTCACCACGTACACCGCACTCTCCGGTTCCGGCTTATCTGCCGGCTTTGCGGCTGCCTTCCGAAGCGGAACCGGTTGGGCCGCCGGCCTAGCAACCTGCTTGAACGGCAGGTCGCGCGTGCCATATTCCTCGGCAATCCGGTCCACGGCCGAGTTGATTCGTCCCGCGGCGGCGACCTGGGTCTGGCCGGACGATGGTTGCGCCCGATTTCCCGGACTCTTTATGCTGTCGGACAATTCGTAAATGTCGCGGGGGTCCCTCGAGAGCACTACGAACAAGGTCTCGGTCCCGGGCGGGTCGTCAATCTCAAAACAGGCATGCTTCGGGGTCCGGACGATTTGCCCGGGGTCGATCCGATTGGTCTGGTCCGACAGTTCCGGCGTGGGAAAAAGCGGGACCCAGTCGCCGCTCGACTGTTTCGACAACACATACAGGTACCCGGACCGGTTGGCCTCCAGTTCGATGGCCACGCAGTCGCCTTTGCGGAAGTTGCGCTCGGGATCCACCGGCTGGCCGGGGTCGCCGCGGGCTCCTACCAGCAGCAGTTTATACCGAAGCCCCAAGTGCAGTGCGCCGAGCGCCGCCGCCCGATCGGCCGCCGGGCCGGACGTGGCGCGCGGCGCGCCAGCCGGAGCCGCTTTGGCCGGCGCCGCCGATTGGCGGACCGGAGGTAATTCGTCCTTCGGCGCGGCGCCAGCGAAAAAGAGCTCCCGCGCGCCCTCCGCCGGCGCTGGCTGTTGCGCCATGCACGCAGTTGCACCAAACGCCGTCATCACGGCCAGTAATCTTCGCATCCGTTTTATCCTCCGTCGTGCATTTCGTCCTCTTGCAAGTTGCCTCATCCGCGGCCGAAAGCTGTTATGGTATAGTATCGAAAATCGCATACGCCCGGAAGCCCCGAGTGATCGGAGCTGCGGAAGATTTTGCTCACTTTGATGCAACTGCCCGCCCGCCTCGGCAAATACGAGCTGCAAGAATTCCTCGGTGGTGGGATGTCGCACGTCTACAGGGCCTTCGACACGGTCATCGGACGCACGGTGGCGGTGAAGATCCTGGTCGAGCCGGCGTCGCAGGATCCCGAGGCCCGCGACCGCTTCCTGGCCGAAGCGCAAACCGCCGCCAAGGTAACCCACGAGAACGTCATCAGCATTTACGATTTCGGCATCGATCCGGAGCTGGGCCTGTTCATGGTGATGGAGTTCCTGCAGGGCGAGGACCTGCGGCACGCCATCAAGAACGGCCATACGGGCGACCTGCGCAGCAAACTGCAAATCGCGCTGCAAATCGCCCGCGCCCTCGATTTCATTCACAAGAACCGGATCATCCATCGCGACATCAAGCCGGAGAACGTTCACATCAACACCGCCGGCGTAGTCAAGCTGATGGATTTCGGAATCGCCAAGAGCGAAGACCTCTCGCGCACCCAGCCGGGCTACGTGCTGGGGACGCCCTACTACATGGCGCCCGAGCAGGTGCGGGGAGAGAAACTCACCAGCCTGGTGGACGTTTATGCCTTCGGAGTTCTGCTGTTCGAGCTGCTGACCGGACAGAAAGTCTTCGTGGCGGATTCGGTGGACCGGATCTTCTACAGCATTCTGAATGTCCCCATGGACGTGGCGCCGTTGCAAAGCGCGGGCGTGCCCCAGCCGGTGATCCAACTGGTGGCGGCCTGCAACGCCAAGGTGGCCGCGGAACGGCCGCAGGGCTTCGCTCCCATCATCGCCGACCTGGAGCGCATGGTCGCCGAGTTGTCGGGGGAAACGAAGGCGGCGGAGGGCCAACCGGTATCCCCCGCGCCGGGGAAGACCCGCAGGCCCGTGCTGATGGCCGGTTTGGCGGCGATGCTGGTCATCGGGATGATCGGCGCATATTTCGCGCTGAAGCCGGCGGCCGCGCCCAAGGTCGTGCAACTGGCCAGCACCATCTCCACTCCCACCGGCGACATGGTGTTGGTGCCGGCCGGGGAATTCCGGTTCGGACAGTTCAAGCAGGTTGCGTCGCTTCCCGCCTTTTACATAGACAAGACCGAAGTGAGCAACGCCGCTTATAACCAGTTCTGCCAGGCGACAAAGCGGCCGCTTCCCGAGGATTTTCCCGGCAACCAGCCGAGCTATCCGGTGGTAAACGTTACCATCCGCGACGCGCGCGAATTCGCCAGGTGGGCGGGCAAGCGGCTGCCGGCCGCGCTGGAGTGGGAAAAGGCCGCGCGGGGTACCGACGGCCGCATCTTTCCTTGGGGCAATGACAAGGGAACATCGCGGGCCAACACGGATACCGGCGAACTGCAGCCGGTCGGCAGTTATCCATCCGGCGCCAGCCCTTACGGCGCCTTGCAGATGGTCGGCAACGCCTGGGAGCTGGTAGACACGCCGCGAACGCCTCCCTCCGATCCTCGTTCGCTCAAGGCGCTGAAGGCGCAGCCCGGCGAAGCCTGGTACATGATCCGGGGCGAGTCCGCCTGGGAGCCCCTGGTCGACGCCGCGATCTGGGATTCGACCGCCGTCCCCGAGGGTTGGAAGGATGCGAAGGTGGGATTTCGTTGCGCGAAAGATGCGAAGTAAGCACCGAGCGCGACTGAGGAGGTAAGTTGGCCAAAATATCGTTGAGCAAGAGAATCGATGCCACCAAGCTCCACCCGCGGACTCTGGCGCCGCTTGCCGGGCCGGAAGTGAACATACCTTTCGGAGCGCTGGTGGAATCGATCGGCGGCGATCACGCCCGTGTGAAGTTTCTCTTCCTGGGCGAGCCGTATTCGGTGCGCCGCGAAGTATTTCTGGATGCCATCGGGCCGGATGAGGCCGCCAAGGCGACTGTCGCCGCACCGGCCGCCGCGCCGGCAGTGGCTTCCGCACTGGTGGAACCGGAACCGCCCGCACCGGGCGCCGCAGAGGCCAGGCTGAAGTTCGAGCGGCTGGACGCCGGCGGCTATGCCGTGGCGCGGGCCAAGGTTCCGGGAGGATGGCTCATAGTTTGCGGCACCGGCGTGACATTCTACCCGGACCCGGGGCACGACTGGGATGGAGCGTCGGTAGAGTGACGCCGGTAGGGCATGATGCAGCTTGCCCGTTGCTCTCCCAACAACGCCCCAATTCTATATCGAGCACCTTTTCTCCGCGCCCGTAACAGTTGGATAGAATAAAGGGCGCGCGAGGAGGTATTCGGATGCCGATGCAAGTCTGCATGGGAGCCAGCATGATGTGCACTTTTGGGATGGCTCCCAGTTCCCTGGTGGTCCTACCCACCAACAAGGTCTTCACGAACATGGTGCCGGACGCCAACATCATGGATCACATTCCGATGGAGAACATCATGCCGTTCGGGATGTGCATGTCGCCGTCGAATCCAACCGTGGCCGCCGCCACCGCCGCGGCGCTGGGCGTGCTCACTCCGATGCCCTGCATTCCGGCGACGACCACACCGTGGACTCCGGGCGCGTCGAACGTGCTGCTGGGCAACATGCCGACGCTGGACAACGTCTCCGAGTTGATGTGCATGTGGGGCGGCGTGATCACTTTCGTTACGCCCGGCGAATTCACGGTGATGGTCCCGTAAGCCTCAGAGCTTCGGCAGAGCCGGCGTCTTCGGCAAGGTCGGCGTCTTCGGCGTCTGGATCACCTTGTATCCGGGTGGGATCTGAAAGGCCGCTGGGTGCGGTTCGCCGGGAACAGCACTGTGACACGCCTGGGTCACATGGCCGAAGGGGCCCTGCATTTTGGTGAGCATGGGCAGGTGCAGCTTCGTGCTGGTCCAGGTTTCCACCGTGGTCGGCGCTTGCGGCTTTTGAGGCGTCGCGGGAGTTTGCGGCGGTGAGGGCGTCCCCGGAGGGCCCTGAGGTTTCGGCGGCGCCGGCGCTCCCGGCATCTGGGCGGCTTGAGGCGCCGGCGGCATCCCAGGCATCTGCGGGGGCTTTGGCATCCCGGGCATTTGCGTAACTTTTGGCATCCCGGCCATCTTGGGCGGTGCCGGCGGCTGAATCACGTAGCGCTTGCCCTCGACTTCGTGGCCCTGGATGACGCTCTTGCCCAAGTCTTGCGACTGGACGCCAGGCGGCTGAGGCGCCGCGCCCGGGACCGCCGGGGGGCCGGCCTGCGGCATCTGCGGAGCCGCCGGCTGGGGCGCGGGCGGAGGCGTAGGCGTCACCAGCGCGGTCTTCTTCACATGGTCCAGCACGATGGTGTGCCCGGCCGCGGGATTCGAGATCACCGACGTGGTGCCGGAATCGACACGCGTCTTTCCATCGCTCGCCCGCGAGAACCGATAGGCCGACTGCACCGGTGGAGCACCGGGTTTTGACGCCTGAAGCGCACTCGTGTATTCGGCGGTAACAGGAAGCACGGGGGCTGGCGAGGATGGCAGCACAGCATTCACAGATTACCACGGCGGGCAGCGCTGTCCGGGCCTTCCTCAGATCTGGGCATTCGACAGATCGGTGTCCCCCTCAACCTTCCAGACGATGGGATCGCTGTCATCGACGTTCGTATGCGTGAAGCCCTTGTATTGCTTTGTAAGCCAGGCGGCAAAGATCGTGTAGTGACGTTTCCTCAGAGTCTCTCCGCGATTCATGATGCTGTCGAGGTCCGACAGGAAATTGGCGTTTGAGGTTGGCCTGGTGGGTATGCCGGAGCCGATCACGTCGGAGTATTCGTCGTCGTAACTGATCATGTGCCCGAACTCGTGGGGCCCGCCCCGCTGCGGCATGCTCGCTCCTTTTGTGACACCTGTGACGTCGACCGAGGCCAACTCCGCGTCGGATCCGACAATCGGCCGGTCGCCCTTGACAAAACTTCTGGCGAACTTGTCGATCTTGGTCACGTTGACGTGGTAATGCTTGAAGATCGTGGCGCCCGTTTTGATCACGATCTCCATCTGCGCGGCGGCCGATCGATGGAAATACCCGCTGGCTCCCTTGATCTCGAATTGGAAGTCCCAGATCTTCTTAGTCGCGTCGACGAACGCCTGGGAAAATGCGGTCTTCTCGGCATCGGTCCACACTAACGCCTGCCCTTTGGTGTCTGGTTGCTCGCTGACTCCGTTGGAGAATTCCAGTTGCAGGACCACCTTGCAGATGAGAACGGCATTCACACCATCGGTGGCGGGCACCAGGCGAAGATCCGCGTAACTCGTCTTCTTCAACGCGGCGGGAGAATCCGCGTCGTCCTCAGAGAAGTCGGGGGAGTTCCCGGATGGAGTGAGGGTGAACATATAACCTTTACTTGGGTCGGAAGCTCCGCATCGACGCTTGCAGCATGTTGGCGTACTGCAGGCCGCCTTCCTCCAACAACGTCCCTGTAACCAGGAAAACCCGAACGCCGCGCTGGCGGAATGTCAAGAACTGACGGAAGCGGCTATCGTCCGCCCCCCATCGGTAAGAGAGGCTGATCTGGTCCGGGCCCTCCGCCCTGGGCGGCTCCAACATCTCAAAGTTCTTGAGTTGCCCCTGAATTTTTTTCACCTGAACGGCGGCGAATTCGCTCAGTTTCTGCTGGGCCGGTAGGTCGCGGAACTTGATGACGATGCTGGGGTGGAAACGGCCGCTGACGGGCAGCGCATAACAGAACGAGGAAGCATCCACTGTGTTCGCCGGAAACTCGATCTGAAAATAGGGCAAATCAAAATTGGGCATCTATGCTCCTCAGAAAATCGCTCCGACCGCCGCGCCCGCACCGGCACCGGATGCGCCGCTCGAATCCGAATCCGGTTGCGAGGCGCTCGCCCCTTGACTGGCCCCGGAAGCAGCGTCCGCACCGGTTCCGTCGATGGCCTGGTCCGCATCCGAACCAGGCTGAACCCCTTGACTTGCCCAGTCGGCGCCATCGTTGGTCTTGGCGTCCGCTGGATTGACATCAGTTACTTTCACGAAAACCGCGCCGGCCGGCGGATCGTGGTCGAGCGTGTTTTCCGAAGACGACTGGGCATTGCCCCGGGCCACCGAACTCGGATCATTGCCGCTTGGGTCGTTGAGTAAAGTGATGTCGTCCCAGCAGATGTCCTTCGAGGCGCCGCTTGAGTCCGAGCCACTCGATTCCGGGGCGGAACTGGAATCGGAGCCGGGATCGCCGCCATTCCCCGCAGTTGGCGAGGAGTCGTCGCCCGAGTACGAGTTGGAATCGCCGTCGGCCATTAATTTCCCGTTCAGAATCCGTGTAACTGTTGGAGCTTTTGTTGAGTGGCTGCGTCGGGCTCGCCTGTTTGCGGCAATTTGTTATCGGCCTGAAAATCCGACAGGGCTTGACGAAACTTGTCCGTCATGGCGTCGCTATCCGTGTCGCACGCGTAACCAAGGTTAACCAAACGATCCTTGATGCCGGTGTTCTTGTCCAACGGATCCAAATCGCCGAGCACCAGCGCGTGTTCCTCGGTGACTCCGTTCGAAACGATTACAAGTTTACCCTGCGAGGCGTCGGGCGGAATGGGTTGCTCCAGCCGCCCATCTGAGTCAGTCTGCCCCTTGAATGACTTGCCGTCGATGATCAGGGTATAGGGAACATTCTTGCGGGGCTGCTTGTTGACCAACAAACGCAACTTCAGCTTTGCAGGGACGCCTTTTAAGACAAAAGAGTGCTGGGCGTCGGTTGGACAATCCTCTGTCGCCTTCCGCAGGTCCGGGATAAAGACGGAATCACCCTCGGCCAAGACGTTTGGGTCTTTGCGCAACTTTCGAAGATCGGCGTTCTTTGGGTCATCCCAGAGGGTCTGCCAAAAAAAACCGTTCTTAAAAGCGATGCTGCTGATGCAGTCGCCCTTTTGGGCGGTATACCATCCGCTCACGATCTCAGATTCTATCATAGAAAGTCCGGCTTCTCCCGCCGGCGTCTTGTCTCATGCAAGATGAGCCTGAAGGCGGGATCCGGCCTGTGAATCCGCGTCATTTCGGCTTCCACGCATCCTTATCCCGGTTCGGGAAAGTGACCTTACAGTTGCCTGGGTCGATGTGATCGACGCGGGCGTGGCCCTTCTCATCCAACGTTCCGTCGGCCACGGTGGATCCATCCGGCAGGGTGATTATGTACGGCTCGCCCGCCACGGGCTTGCCCTGTTCGTCCACCAAATTGATTTCAACCCAATGGGTCTTGTCCTTGTTTTCCTCCGACGCCGGGTCATGGGTTGGAGCGCTGGAAGCGGCCGATTTCTTGACTCCCGCGGCAGCGGGCGAAATCGATGACACGGCATAGCTGGCTTGCGTGAACCCGGCGCCCGCCGGAGGCGACATTTTCCCGGGGTCCGCTTTGTCGGCCTGCGCGGGATCGGTGGGCGAAAGCGGTGACACCAGCGAACCGGCACTGCCGGAGAGCGCGGAGCCGCCGCTGTTGATCTGCACAATCGTGCCCGTGATCGCAACTCCCGACGGGCCAATGGTAATGAAGTTCGAGCCCGCCTTGATGGTGAGGCCCACCGCGGCTTCGATGACTACCTGCATCGCCTTCAAGTAGAGGTTCTGCGTCACCTGGCTGCTGTGGTTGCCGCTGAACTGCTCGATCACATCGCCTGTGACGGCCAGCGAGTTCGAACCGGTGATCTTGACGGCGGCCTTTCCGTTGATGGTCACGTGGTGGTCGCGGGCGATTTTCTCAATCCGGTCGCGAGTGATATCGGTATGACTGTCGCGCTGGATTTGCTCCATTTTGTCGCGGGTGACAATCAGATGCCGGTCCTCGCCGATCCATTCCTTGCGGTCGTTTTCGATGCGAATGTCGATGTCTTTTTGGCTGTGAATGAAGATCTGCTCGCTGCCTTTTTTGTCTTCCAGCCGGATCTCGTTGAATCCGCCGCCGCCCTTGGAACTATACGATTTGACGGTGCTCTTGGTCTGCTCGTCCGGCAAGTTATAGGGCGGCATCTGGTCGGCATTGTAGACCGATCCGGTGATCAGCGGGCGATCCGGGTCACCCTCGAGGAAAGTGACCACCACTTCCTGGCCGATGCGCGGCGTGTAGATCGAACCCCACTGATTCCCGGCCCAGCCTTGCGCAACCCGAATCCAGCAGGAGCTGTTTTCGTCGGCGTTTCCTTCCCGATCCCAATAGAACTGGACGACGATGCGTCCGTACTTATCGGTCCAGATTTCTTCTCCGGACTTGCCGACCACAACCGCGGTCTGGGTGCTGGGGATTACCGGTTTGCGGGCCAGACGGGGCGGACGAAAGGGAACCGAGTTGGGAATGGCTTCGAACTCATTCGAATACTCAAACGGTTCCGGCTTCTTGGAACGGTAACTGGTGTTCTTGCCATGGTGGCGGAGCGCAAGCAAAGTGTAATCCTGGTTGGTCTCATCGCGGAAGTGCTGCGCCAAGGTGAACTTATAGCCGCACTCGAAGCCCATGCAGTTGCTTTTTCCGCGCACGGTAACCAGTTCCACTTCTCGCTCTTCCAGGCGGATCTTGGCATAGCGGTCGCCGTCATCCTTGCTCAAGTATTTGCCGGGATAGTCGTAGTACTCGGCGGGCTGGCTGCTGGAAAGAGTGGCATAGAGACTGGTGTTCGGCTTCTCAAAGTCGTAGTCCTTGAGCGAGGCCGTCCCGGTATTTACTCGATTTTCTTCTTCGACGGTGAAGACAGTGTCCTCATCGAGGAGGCCGCCGACGGACGGTGAATATTGGGCCTTGGCTTTGTTAGGACAGGTTTTGAAAGAGGCCTTATCGTCCGCGAGCACTAGCGTGTGCTTATCCTGGGCCTGTTCGAAGAAATAGAAAATGCCTTCGTCCTCGAGCAGGCGCGAGACAAAGTTGAAGTCGGTCTCGCGGTACTGCACACAATACTCGCGAGGCTGATAGGTGCTCTGGAGTTTGAGCTGATAGTCGGTAAAGCCCCGGTCCTTGAAAATCTTTTCGACGATGTCGGGCACCGTTTTGTTCTGGAAGATGCGGCAATTGGAATAGAGGGTGAGGAACCAAAGCCAGGGCACCATCTCGGCCTGGTAGGCGGCCACGCCGTCGTTGCCGTACTCCATCAGCGAAACGCGGTTGAAGAGCCCGTGGATATGCCGTTCGGTGTCGTCGTCCAGCTTGATGGACAGGACCGCGGCCTTCGTCAGCAGGCCCTTCATGTCGATGTTCGGATCTTCGGCAAGCAATTGCAGTACGAAGCGGAAGGGCGTGGAGACGCGCTCGGAGCCGGCGAAGCTGTCGAGCAGCAGGGCGTCGTCGCCCAGCCCCTGGACCTTAATGCGAAATGGACGTTCAATTTGCGTTGGGGACAAGTTATCGTCCTCCAGCCGGCCCGGCGGCGCGGGCCGGCGCCGGATGCCGCCTACGAATAAGCGAATTCTCCGTTTTCGCCGACCGCGACATGAACCGCATCGGGCTTGAGCCCTTCGGCGATCTTCCCGAGGATTTGGGTGGATATCTCGGGCAACATCGTATTCGTGAGGATATTATCCACGTTTCGCGCGCCGCTTTCCACTTCGGTGCAGCGGCGGGCCACTTCGTCGACCAGGGCGGCATCGTAAGTCAGCGCGACGCGGTGGCTTTCCTGGAGCCGGCGCTGGATCTTGTTGAGCTTGAGCACGATGATCTTCTTCAACGCTTCATCGCGAATGGGGAAATAGGGAATCACGACCAGGCGCCCCAGGAAGGCCGGCTTGAAGATCTTGTCCAACTCCGGCTTGATAGCCTTGACCAGCCCTTGCTGCGCTGGCATGGTTTCCGGGTCGGCGGTGAGCTTCATAATGCTGTCGGTGGCGGCGTTGGAGGTCAGGATGATGATGGTGTTCTTGAAGTCGATCTCGCGGCCTTCGCCGTCTTCCATTTGCCCCTTGTCGAACACCTGAAAAAAGAGCTCCAGCACGTCGGGGTGAGCCTTCTCGACTTCGTCCAGCAGCACCACCGAGTACGGGCGGCGGCGAACGGCTTCGGTAAGCACGCCGCCCTCGCCGTAGCCCACATAACCGGGAGGCGACCCCTTGAGAGTGGAAACAGTGTGGGCTTCCTGAAACTCGGACATATTAATGCTGATCAGATTGCGCTCCCCGCCGAATAGGAGATCGGAAAGCGCCAGCGCGGTTTCGGTCTTACCGACGCCGCTCGGGCCCACCAGCAGAAACACGCCGACCGGTTTGCCGGGATCGTCCAGACCGGCGCGCGCGGTGCGCACGCGCTGGCTGATTCCGGCCAGGGCGTGGTCCTGGCCGATGACGCGGGCGCCGAGGTGCTGCTCCAGCGAGAGCACCGTGGCGATTTCATCCTTGAGCATCTTGCCGACCGGAATACCCGTCCAGGCGGAGACCACCTCGCCGATGATTTGCGCATCCACGCAGACGCGCAGCAGCGGCGTTTCGCCCTGCATGGCGGCCAATTCGTCGTTGAGCGCGGCAAGCTGTGCGCGTAGCTGTTCGGGGTCGGGCGGGGGTGGCGCGGGGGCGGCAGCGGTTGCCGGTGCGGCTGCGTCGGCGGCGGCGGGCGCGGCTTCGACCGGGGGCGGTGGCGCGGGAGCGTTGCCGGTTTCCAGTTGCGAGCGGATTTCCCGAATGCGGGTTACCAGATCGCGCTCCTTCTCCCAGCGGCCGGTCAACTCATTGAGGTACGCTTCGGTCTTGGTCCTTTTTTCGGCAATCGCGGCCAGCCGCTCCGCGTGATCCGCGCCGGCCGCGGCTTCGCGCTCCAGGATGCGGGTCTGCACGGCCAGATCTTCGAGGGTGCGAATGGAATCCTCAATGGCCGGCGGCGTGGAGTTCTGGCCCAGCGCCAGGCGGGCGCAGGCCGTATCGAGGACGCTGACGGCTTTGTCGGGCAACTGGCGGTCCGGCAGGTAGCGGTGCGAGAGCTTGACGCCGGCCAGCAGTCCTTCATCCAGGATACGGACCTTGTGGTGTTTTTCGAGAGTAGGAACCACGCCGCGCAGCATGAGCGCGCATTGGGTTTCGGTGGGCTCTTCGACCTTGACCAACTGGAAGCGGCGCGCCAGGGCGGGATCTTTTTCGAAGTACTTCTTATACTCGGACCAGGTGGTGGCGGCAACCGTGCGCAATTCACCGCGGGCGAGGGCCGGCTTGAGCAGATTGGCGGCGTCGTTCTGGCCAGCCTGGCCGCCCGCGCCGATCATGGTGTGGGCCTCATCGATGAACAGGATGATCGGCGTGGGCGAGTTCTTAACTTCGTTGATCAATCCCTTGAGACGGTTTTCGAATTCGCCCTTGACTCCCGCTCCAGCCTGCAGCAGCGCGAGATCCAGTGTCCGCACGGTGACGTTCTTCAGCACCGGCGGCACGTCGCCCTGCGCGATGCGCAGCGCGAAGCCTTCCACCACGGCGGTCTTGCCGACGCCGGCTTCACCGACCAGAATGGGATTGTTCTGGCGCCGGCGGGTGAGAATATCGATCACCTGGCGGATCTCGGAATCGCGCGCCAGTACGGGGTCCACTTTGCCCTGGCGGGCGTTCTCGGTCAGGTTGACGGTGTACTGATCGAGGTTGGGAGTCTTGCCGCCGGCTCCGCGGGGCTTCGCGCCCTCCGGCGCGGCAGCTTCTTCCGCCGCCATTTCCGCGCTCTCGACCGAATTGCCGACGATACTCAGGAAATCTTTCTTGAGAGAGTCGGCCTGAATCTTCTGCAATTCCCGGCTGACCTCGCGCACAATCCGGGCCAGTTCCTCGTCGGAGACCAGCGCCAGGATGGTGAACCCGGTGCGGATGCGCGAGGCCTCGAAGTCGATCGAGCCGATGGTCCAGGCCTCGGTGAACATCTTCAGCAGCGACGGGCTCAGCGCCGGCGTGCGTGCGTTGCCGGACTTGAGTTTGTCGAGGCTGCGCGTCAGCTCCGCCGACAGGCGCGACTTGTCAACGCCAAATTGTCTCAGGATGAAGGCGAAGTCGCCGTCGCTCGAATCGAGCAGTTTCATCAGGTAATGCTCGATTTCGACGTCATAGTGAGTCCGGGACAAGCAGAATCCCGCGGATGCCTCTAGCGCCAGGCGCGCCGAGTCGTTCAGTTTCGCGATGAGTGATCGTAGATTGAGCCCCATGTGTCCTCCTCCTATGCCAGAAGCAATACCGTATCCGCGGGCGCGCGATCGAAGTCCGGTCCGGACTTCATCCAGGTGAACCAGCCCAACCGCGGCCCCGCCAAACTATCTTCGCCCAATTTGCAGCGTGGCACCACTGCGCGCTCGAGAACAAGCTGAACCTCGATTTCCAGATGGGTGCCGCAGGCGAATCGCGCCAGATCGCACAAAGGTTCGTAGGCGGCCCCGCCCGGCAAGAACTCCAGGTACCGCTCCTCGGTCAGCGGGCCCAATTTCAGGCGTATCCGCGACTGCTGATCCCAGACTTCGTCGCCCACCACGGTGCCCACGCCTAGCTGCGAGCTCAACGTCGGACCGCTGCCCAGATCGCACTGATCGGCTTTGCCGAGCGGCTGCCAGGTTCCCACGAACTGCTCCACTTCCACGGGAATACCGAAATAGTCCTGGAGCACGCCGCGGACCGCAACGGCGGAGCGCGGCTGCAAGCTCAGCAGGCCGGAATAATAGAGCATGGAATCGTCGCGGACCACCATGCGGTCCTCGAGGCCATCGGTGCCAAGGCCGATCAGCGACATGAGGTACTTCGAGACGCGGTCTCGTCCGTCGCGCTCGTAGGCCACCGCGGAGCGGTACTTTTCCCATGCCTGGTAGAACAGGGAAATCATGCGGTGGTTGAAAACATCGAAGAAATCGGCCAGCGTGCGGTCGCGAGAGCGAACGCGCGCGAGAATCATTTCCGTATAGACCCGCGGGAGCACACCCATGGGACCGGTCAGGCCCATGAAATTCACGGCCATGGCCGGCACATCGCCACTCCAGTCGATGGAATCGATCTGGCTGGGCGGAAACTCGAGCGTGTTGTGGGCGCGGAAGCGTACGGCCTCGCGAGTGGCCGGCGTGAAGCCGCCGGGCGTCTCAAGCCGATTGAAAATCCGCAGCAACAGGCGCACGGCCTGGAAGAACTCGAAGCGGCCTGGATGTTCCTCGAGGTCGCGCCGCACCTCCGCCAGGGAGGCGGCCGGCGGCGTCAGACCAGGATTTTCTGTCCCGCTCGTGGGGGCCATTCGCGGATCACCTCCTTCCTCTGCCGGGAGCTGGCGCTGAGCTGGGTGAAGCTGTTGAGCGTCGCGTAGAGAGCCAGGAAGTGCTCGATCACGCTGGCAAACAGGTAGACGCCGCCGCCCACGAACTGCTCCTCATCGAGCTCGAGTTCGACGCGGGTTCCGCGCGCGAAGGTCACCCCGTGTTCGGCGACGATGGGGGCGAAGTGCGGGCGGCTTTTCAACGCGGTGATTCCTTCGATCATTTTCTGGGCGAATGGGGACTCGGTGAAGTCGTAGAGACGCAGGATCTGCTGGAGAGCGTCGCGGCCGTCCTCCACCAGCGACAGGTGATTCAGGGAAAGATGCGAAACCAGGTGCCACAGCGCCATCTTCGAGGTGGGTGGTCGCAACGGAAGAGTGGGTTTGGTCAATGCCACGATGCTCTTGATCGGCGTGCTGCCTTCCAGTTCGAAATCGCCGTCCGCATTGCCAAAAGGCAGGCGCGCGGGCAGGTTCCGATTGGTGCAGGTGGTGCGCACCGTCAGCGTATCGACGTCGGGGAAGGCCGTGCGGCCGGAACGGTCCACCAGCGATATGTACATGTCCGAAGCGTCGTCGTTCAGGCGATGGGAAGCCCGGCGGTTGGCGATCCAGTAGCATTCGTTTCTGGCGCCGGCGGCTTCCTGACGGTAGGAGTAAAACGGGCGGTAGGTGACGATTTCGTGGGTGTCGGAGTCGATGGAGGCGACCTCGTCGAGGGAAAAGACCTCGGTGGCGGCGGGCCGCCGGATGTCGGGTTTGATCTCGTATTCGTATTTCCGCTGGTCGAGCAGGATGGGTTCGGTGGTTTGCGGGTACAGATTGACGATGGGAACGCAGCCGAGGCGGAATGTTTTGGGCGAAATCCCGATCTCCAGGCGCTGCGCGCGCTCCTCGTCGCCGGCGCTGGAAAACAGGAAGATCAGCTCGGCGTTGTTCCGGAAGCCGGCGCCCCACACCGTGTCGAGGCCCGTCACGTCCACGAAAAGGAACTTGCTGGGGAACGCGAAAAACTCCTGCAGGATTCGATAACCGATGTGCGAGCGGAGCGGGTACGGCGCCATCCCTTCGTCTTCGGCGAATCCGACCGGGCGCAGCGAGCCAGCCGGCAAAGTCACCGGCGGAACTTTGGGGTTGCTTGGGTCGCGAACCACGATGCGGGTGAGCTTGGAGCAAAGCAGCTCATACAGCGCGTGCACCAGGTTGTTTTCGCCGGTGAGATGAAAGCGGAGGCGATCGAGTTCCAGCTTGGGCAGAGGGGCGTCGGGCGCGGAAGTTACCGCCAGGCGGAGGGCGTAGGCCGCGTCGAGCGCGCGCAGAGGCGGGCGCAACTGGTTGGGGCTTGTCCATTCGGCGCCGGTCACGCTCACCGGCCACACGGTGGTGTCATAGCAGGTGCGGAACTTGCACGGGACGCCGCCGACGGGACGCGAATAGAGCACCGTGCCGCTATCGATTTCGAGGCCGGTGGTCAGCTTGCCGCGCTCCATATCTAGGTGGAGCTCGACGATCGACATGGAAGGAACGGGCCGGATGAAATGCGGGTAAACGATCCCGAGCAAGGCTTCCGTGATCTCCGGAAAATCGTCGTCCAGCTTCAGATGCACCCGCGCAGCCAGAAAGGCGAATGCCTCCAGCAGGCGCTCGACGTGAGGGTCTTCGGATTCCTTGGACTCCTCCAGCATGAGCCGGGCGGCTATCTTCGGGTACTTCCCGGCGAACTGCGCTCCCACCTCCCGCAGGTACGTCAGTTCACGTTCGTAATACAGCAGGACGTCATCCCGCATTCTGAACCTCGTACTGGTTGGTGGTCAGTTGCAGGACGGTGTCGAAGGAGATGTGTTCGGGCGCCGGGTCCATCATCAGCAGGGCTTCGATGCGGAAACGGAACGTGCGGGTCTTGGCGACCAGCGGTTCGATCGGCACCACGCGCACCCTGGCCAGCCGGGGCTCGAAGAATTTCAAGGCGGACTGCAACTGGCGGGTCAACTTGGCCTCCGCGGCGGCTGACCCCAGGTTGTATCCGGTGAAGTCCGGCAAGCCGTAGACATAAGCCGAGCGGTTGAGCTCGCGCAGACCCTCGGGCGGCGGAAAAGCCACCTGCCGGGAATTGAGGAGCCATTCGAGGTCGCGCCGCACGGCATCGCGCAGTGTGCGGACGGACTGCGCGCGCGTGAGGGGCGCTTCGCTCGAGTTCCGCGGGTCGGCGTCGATCAGCCGATCGAACACCGACAAAGTCACTGCCGCATCGGGACCGGGTCGGGGCATGGTTTATACGGAGAGCGCCTGAACGGGATCCAGGCGGCAGATCCGCTCGAACAGCGCCTGCTTGGCTTTCGCGTCCGCCTGGATCTTCTTGCTGCTTTGCAGCAGGAAAACCAGGGCCCGCGCGATCGTCTCGCGATCCTCCCAATCGTCCAGTTTATGCGTATCGATGGCGGCCGCGAGATCGTCCAGCAAGAGCTGGGCGATCGAGTCCTTGCCGGCGGCGATACAGATCTGTGCCAGTTGCGTTTTGCGCAGGAAGCGGGCGCGGCCGTTGGGGGCGCGTTCCACTTCGCGTTGCAGAATCTCGACGGCTTTCTGCTGCTGGCCCGCCCGCATGGCCTCCTGGGCGAGGGCCTGCGGATCGACAAACCGCTTCTGCCAGCCCGGCGCGCGCGAATCGTCGGCGGCGGGACCGTGTGGCGCGCCGGGTAGCGGGGGCGCGTCGGATGGTTCGGCGAGCAGCTCGCGCAGCCATTTCTGCGTTTCGGAATTGGCGGCGGGCGTGTCGTCGGTAAGCGCGGCGTCGAGCAGTTGCGGGAGGTCGCGCAGCAGCGTGCGCAGCTCCGAGCGAATGGCGACCGCGATCGCGTTGTAATTGTCGCCCAGCGCCGTGCAGGCCTCCACCACGAAGCGCTGCAGGTCGAGCCAGGCGCGGCTGCACGGAAGGGCCATGATTTGCTCGGCGAGCTCCAGCAGCTCGGCCCAGCGGTTGCGGTTGGCCAGCGCCTTCACCTGCTGGCGGAGGTCGCTGGGCGGCGCCTCGAGGACCACCGGATCGGAGGAGCCGCGCAACTCGCCCCAGCGGAGGCCGCGCAGCATCAGGTAAGCGGCCGGGCCGAACGGATCGCGCTTGCGGAGAACCGCGGCCGCCGCCACCACCGCGGCGATGGCCTCGCGGCGCTCGGCGGGCTCCGCGGAAACGTGCGAGCCCAACCCGATGGAGCCGCCAGCGCCCTCGGCGGTCTCGATTCCTTCGGCTCCGTCGGCCGCCCCTTCCTGGGCTTCCACGGGAACCTCTTCCACCGGGTCCGGTTCGGTCTCCCGCTTCTTTTGCAGCAGGTTGTGGACTACCTGGCGGACTTCCGTCAACGCATCGCTCAGTCTGCCGAGCCCCGGCGCCGCATCGGCGAATTTCTGCTTGCAGATTTCGTCGAGCTCGGCGACGGCCGCAGCGGCGGCGTCGAATTGCTTTTCCAGGTCGGCGTAAAAGGCCTTGGGTGTTTCGACGAAGGATTTGTCGAAAACCTCTGGCGCTAGTTTACCCTCTTTCAGCGCCTTTTCGCGGGCGGCTTTCTGGTCCTTGCTCTGCGCCTGATCCTCGAAACCGACGACTCGCGACTCCTTGTACTGGATGAAACTGTAGCCGTCTTTGCACAGCGGAACGCTCTTGACCGCCATGATCGGCAACTGGATGGACGATATCGCGCCGCCCACGGAGCCAAGCCAGTCCAGCGGAGCCGCTCGTTGCTCGGCGTCGCCCTCGTCCAGTTCTGGATAGAGAGTGTCCCAGAACTTATCGAGTAGGCCGTGGCACAATTTCAGGCCTTCACAAAAGCCGCGAATGCCTTCCCGCTTGAGCAGAGCTTCGGAGAGCCAGACCGCCAGTTGCAGGTCCTTGCTCTGGGTGGCGATGGCTTCCTGGCAGAGCTTGGAGACTTGGCCCCAGTCGGCAACCTTGCGCTCGGTTTGCCAAGCGCCCTGGTTCAGCTCGTCGTCTTCGCGGCGGGCCTCCTTGATCTTGTCGTAGATGTGAGCGTAGCGGAGATTTTGACCGCTGGGGTTATCGCCCGGAATGGGATTGAGAATGTCTTCACGCAGTGGCATCGGAAGTGAACTCCAGCGACCGGACCTCCAGCAGCGGAACTTCCTCGCCATCCACGATCAGCATCTTCTGCCCTACCGGGAACTCGTGGCCCTCATCGTCGGCAACCCACTCGGTCGAGCGGCCCAGCCAGACCGACTCGTCGTCGGACTTCCACGAGAACGGATAGATTGCGGGAATCAGCACTTGCCCGATGTCGGTTCCCTTAAAACTCGGTCCGGTGAGGACGAAAGCGGGAGTCCACAGGGTGTCGCGCAGCACGCGAGGAGGTGCGATTTGAACGGAGGCGATGTGCTCGAACGGGATCCACAGATAGGCTCCGGCGGCATATAATTCCAGGCGCGAACCGATTGCGGGGTCCGCGTCGCTGATGGATTGAAACGGCTTCCCATTCAGCTTTCCCGGCGGGGACGTGGGTGCCGGTTCCTGGGGAAACTCCTGCTTCTGAAACATCGAATTGCGGGTCTTCTCGCCGTGCAGCGCGGAGTAATACAGCACCGCGCCCATTTCGGCTTCGGGGCTGCCCTTGGCCAAAATGCCCAACTGCTTCTCCGCGCGGTCGTACTGCCCGGAGAAGCAGAGGAGCTCGAAAAGAAACGTCCGCAGCGCGGTATCCGCAGGGTTGTCGCGGAGAGAGGCGCTGAGGGCTCTCTCCGCTTCCCGGACCTTCCCGGCATCGAGAAGTTCCTTGGCTTTCATGTTGGGGCCTGAGTGTTAGAACTTCGTGTCCGCCGCAAAATTGGCCGTCCCCGTCGCAAGGTCGTAGCCCTTGGGGGTGGCCGCATCGAGCGATCCGTCGTCCTTCTCCGGCTTGTAGGCGACTTCCACGCCCTGGTAAGCGAAACTGACCGATTCGGTGGGGTTCTCGTTGCTGCCCGATAACTGCACCGATGTGATCAGCGCATCCTTGAGGTAGATGCGGAAGTAATCGTCCTGTTTGTCGCCGACCGGCTTGTCGTACAGGATGTAGACATCCTTTAAGATATTGCCGGTGGCGCAGTGATCGAACAATAAGGAAGTGGTCTTGTCCAGAACCTTCATGATAGTCAGGTTGGAAAAGTCAGCCCGCCCGGCTTTGGCTTCCTTGCCGGACGCACCGGGACCATAGACCGACGTCTGGCTGACACCCCAACTGAACGATAGGATGTCGATGGCCCCCGTCTTGCTCGTGCTGGGACCCTCGACGCCGTCAACAAACAAATACGCGTTTACAGCCACAGATTTCTCCTTTCCTCCGTCTCTAAATCGAACTCTTTACACAGAATTGCGCCACGCAGCCCTACTTGGCCGGCGCCGGCAGATCCGCCACAAGACGCAGCGAAACTGTCAACTCCTCAAGCTGGAAGTGCGGCCGCAGAAACGCGACGGCCCGGTAGCAACCCGGTTTTCCGGGGATTTCGGACACGTCCACACGAGCCTCCCGCAACGGGCACCTCGCCTTCATCTGCGGCGACGCCGTGTCATCGGGAACCACGTACCGGGTTATCCAGCGGTTCAGGAAAATCTCGGCGTCGGTGCGCGACATGAAACTGCCGATCTTGTCGCGCATCATGGCCTTCAGATAGTGCGCGAAACGCGAGACGGCCATGAGATAGGGAATCTGACACGATAAACGGGCATTGGCGTTCGCCGAATCGGTGTCGTACAGCTTCGGCTTTTGGCAGCTCTGTACGCTGAAGAATGCGGCGTAGTCGGTGTCCTTGCAGTGCACCAGGGGAACGAAGCCGAGGTCCGCCAGCTCCTTTTCGCGCCGGTCGGTAATCGTCATCTCGGTGGGGCACTTCATGGCTATGTCGCCCTCATCGGTGTAGAAGTTGTGGACCGGCAGGCCGGTTACCAGGCCACCCCCTTCCACGCCCCGCATGGCGACACACATGCCAAACTGCGTGAAGGACTGGGTCATCCGCGAGGCGAGGGCGAAAGCCGCGTTCATCCACAGGTACTTCGAATGATCGCTTCCGTCCACGTGTTCCTCGTAATTGAAGTCTTCCACCGGCTTGGTGTCCTTGCCGTAAGGCAGCCGGCCCAGAACACGAGGCAGGGCGAGGGCTACATAACGGGAATCTTCCGACTGCCGGAAGCCCTTCCACTTGGCGTACTCCGTGCTATCCATGATCTTGGCCAGGTCGCGCGGGGCGTCCAGGGCAGTCCAGGAGGGCAGGTTGAGCATGTCGGAACTGGCCGCGGTGCAGAACGGCGCATGAGCCGCCGCCGCCACATGGGAAATCTGGTCCAGCAACTCGATGTCCTCGGGGTGCTTGCCGAACTCGTAGTCCCCCACCAGGGCGCCAAAGGGTGCGCCACCGAAAACGCCGTACTCTTCCTCGTAAACCTTCTTGAACAAAGCGCTTTGGTCGAATTCTGGCGCCCGCTGCAGATCCTTCAGCATCTCCTTCTTGCTGCAGTTGAGAACGCGGATCTTGAGCATGGTGCCGGTTTCGCTTTGATCCAACAGGTACTTGAGCCCGCGCCAGCTTGCTTCCAGCTTCTGAAACGAGGCGTGATGCATGATCTCGTTCAACTGGATAGACACTAGGTGGTCGATTTGCGCAATGCGGGCATTGATCATCATCTCCGCATCGCGCGCGATGGTCATGGAGCCTTCCAGTACCTGCGCCACGAATTCCTTCACCAGGTTCTTGCCGCGCTCGCGTGAAGCCGGCTCGACGCCAAAGCGGCCTTCTTCCACGATCTGATCGAGCAGGCTTTTCTCCTCAACCTGTTCGCCGGCAGCCGCGGCAGCCTGTGCGGTCTTTACCTCAGCCATTGGAATCGCCTCCCTTTCCCTTTGCCATCTCACCCTTCAACTTGTCGAGCTTTTCGGTATTGCCGACGCTCTCCAGCAGCAACTCTTCCAGCTTGTCGTTGCCCTGCAGGCTGCCGCGGAGATCGGACAGCCGGGTCCGCAGATCGAGCAGCTCCTTGAGCGGCTTGACCTGGCGTGCCACGTTCTGCGGCTCGAAGTCTTCCAGTTTGGCGAACTTCAAATCCACCTTGAGGTTAGCGGCTTCCGGTTCTTCGCTCAGCTTGTTCTCCACGGAGAAGTTGAGGTGCGGTTTCATGCCCTCCAGGACCGTGTCAAAATTGTCCGGATTGACCTCGACGAATTTGCGGTCCTTCAGTTTGGGCAGGGGCTGCTCGGGCTGGCCCGTGAAATCCCCCAACACCCCAACCACGAAAGGAAGCTCCTTCAACTCGATCGCTCCCCCCACTTCGACGTCGTATGTGATCTGTACGCGTGGGGAGCGTACCCGATCCAATTTATGCTGCGTACTTTCTCTAGCCATGGAACCTCCCGAATAATTCGTTCAGTGAGACACACTATATGCGACGCGGGAGCCAACGTCAAGTTTTTTGGCCAACTCGCGTACCAGATCTTTCCGAAGGGGACCGTTGGTGCGAAACCTCACACCAGCACCAGACGGCGTTCCACCAGCTTCCGCGTCACCGCACAGCACTGCTGGCGCACCTGCTCCGGATCGATCTTGACCACCGCCGCGAGATCCCGCCCCAGGTCGTTCAGCGTCCGGCTCCCATCACATTTACGCAGGAAATCGGCCACCAACGGATCAAGCGCCAGGGAACTAGGGAGGGCGCCGGGCCGCCTGAGCTGCATCGAGGCTGGCTTCCACTCCCCCGCTTCCAGGTGCAACTGCTGGTCGATCCTCACATCGGCCGCCAGCCGCGGCTTCCAGGCCATCATCCGGTCAACGGAGCGGTCGCTTTCCAGCCTGTCCTGATTGGCGAATAGTTCCACGACGGCCTCGCCAAACGGCTCCTTGGAGTCCAGGCTGGTCACCTCCTCGATGCGGATCCAGTTCTGGCCGGATTTTCGCCGCAGGGCCAGAATTCCGCCCTGGATCTCTTCGACTTGACGGGCGCGGTAATAGGCCATCCACTCGTCGAATCTCTGGTTGGCGGTCAGCGGCGAATACGGCATCATCCGTCCGATGCGTTCCGAGGCGTATGCGGCGGCCGAGCGGGCGTAGCTGCGGAGCACCCAGGCGTCGCAGCCGGTACCTTCCAGCCACTCTTTCAGACGGTCCTGCCAAGCCTGCCCCCTCACCTGGACCCACTCGAACGTGATTTGCAGAAAGCCGCCTTCGTTAAGATGGCGCGGCGCCGCCCGGACGAGCTCCCGGCAGTAACCGTCCAATTCCATGCTGTTTTCGCAATAGATCTGCTCCGCGGACGGGGTGACGAAGAACGGCGGATTGCTCACGATCAGGTCGAAGGTGCGGCCCTGGACGGGCTCGAAGGTATCGCCGGTCAGGCAGTCGATATTCTTTACGCCGTTGAGCCAGACGTTGAAGCGGGCAAACTCGGTGGCGCGCGGGTTCAAGTCGGTCGCCACCACTTGGCGGCTATGATCCGAGGCGAGGACCGCCAGCATACCGCAGCCGGTGCCCAGATCCAAAGTTGAATCCGAAGGCCGCCGGACGGTGAACATTTGCAGCAAGCGCGTGGAAGGATTGGGCCACAGAACCATCGCGGAGGATTCCGGCGACTCCAGCGTGCCGGCCGGATCGGCCGCGAACAGAAAGCCCTCGCACGGCGTCAGCATCACCGTGGGAGTGAGCCGGACGCCGTCGCGAACCAGCATCCCCGTTTCCAGCATCTGGGTAACCACCGGTGCCGGGACCACGCTCGCGATGGAGTCGGTCTCCAGCGGCACGCCCAGGAAAAACCAGCGCAACAGGACGTCGAGCGCGGTGAGTTCGGAAGTGCGCTCCAGCAGGTCCGGAAGGTTGCCTAGCCGGCGCGAAGGCAGCTCGCGCAGCGTCGGGTTCTGCTTGAACTGTTCGTGAGTGAAGCCGGCTTCCCTGAAGAACTCGAGAAGTGGCTTTGGATTCTCGCTGAGGGGTGTGAGCATCGGCGTCCTCACGACACTGTACCGCAGAACGTGGCACGGAAAAACGATGGCGAGGCTGCCCCGCGGCGAACGGCGCCGCGACACGGCAGAGCCGGATGCGCCGATTCGGCTGTGCGCCTGAAGTTTGCCCCTCCAAACGGGACGCTGCTGCCGTGGTGCGGCTACCAGGAGCTTCTCGCAACCCCTTTGGCCATGTCCACGATCGCCAGCTTCACCAGGGCGTCATCCTCGAAGGTCAGGTAGTCGGCAAGCTCGCTCGTGTCGTCGGAGGGTTGCGACGCCTTTGGGCCATTCATCGCCCAACCGATTACCCCTTTGCCGCCTTTCTTGAACAGCTCTTCGGACACCTTCGACGCAACGCTCGCAGTCAACTGGTCCATCCCCGGCAACGGCCCAAGCAACTTCGTCGCCACCGGCACGGCGGTCCTGGCGAGGACGCCCTGCACCAGATCCGACTTGGCCAATTCGCCCACCGCCGGCGCGGCCAATTGCAGCGAGCCGGTCAGGATCGACTGGCCCAAAGGCTTGCCCTCGAGAATGCCTCGATAAGTGTCGGCGCTCGCGCTGATCACCGCCTTAACCGCTTTCACCCCGCCGCTCACCGATACACCGCCCACCGCCGGAATGAACGTGAACACCACCCCAGTCGCCGCTTCCACCGTGGCCAGGCCGACGCTGCCCGTGTCCTCGTACTTACCCCATGTCTTGATCAACGTGCCGGCGCCCGTTCCCAGCGCCGCCGCACCAGCGCCAACCCCGCCCGTCCCCAACCCGACCAGGATAGTAGCGGAGAGATCCCGCACCCATTTCAGCCCCTCCACGATATTGCCGTACGTTGCGACGGACTTTTCGAGTTCGCGGTAGGCATCCTGGCTGACCATCTTCATGAAATTGTGGAACCGGTCCTGTAGACGCTTTGTTTCCGAAATCAGTGCCTTCAACTGATAGGCCACCGATTCCGCCGACCGCTCGAACTCTTTCACCATCTGGACCGAGCTGGTGAGCGTTTCGGTCTGCGTATCCTGCCGGACCTTCTCCCAATCCACATCCACATATTGGAGGTCGGGCAACCCCCAGCTCATGGGGTTCACAGTGGTCTGGGATTCCCTCACAACCCGCGCGCAGTCCAGTTGGTTCCCGGCACGGGAGTAGCTGCGGATGATGCGCCAGACCACATCCCAGTCAACGGAATACTGTCCGTTCTTGGTTTCAACGAGCTCGTATGCCATATGTGCCGGTCCTCCGTTCCGGCAAGGCGACCCCTCGAGTAATCCGGAGTCGCCAGTCCTTTTCACCTGGGATTGTAGCGCGTCGGAAACCGCCTTGGCGCACGACAGTCACGTTGTAGGGGCACGCCCGGATCGACCAGTTGGCTTATCTGGCAAGTTCTGGTACTGTGAATGCGAATGCGGCGATTGCAACCGGTGATCTGGACCAAGGGAACGTTTCTGACACCCCAGCACCTGCAACTCCAGGATCGCTTTCTCGAGAACCTCCTGGAGTTCCACCTGGAAAGTCTCTCGTTCCGGCCCTGGGGCTTCGCCACGCTACAAATCAGCCGGGAGGCACTTGGCGCCGGAGTCTTCGGTATCGCCAGCGCGTCCGGGCTCCTGCCGGACGGGCTGATCTTCGATATACCCGCGTCCGACGGCGCCCCGCCGCCCAAAGAGCTGGCGGAATGTTTCGAGCCGGATCAAACCACGGTCGACCTCTACCTGGCGGTTCCGCAATACCGCGAGCGGGGTCTGAATGTGGCCTCTTCCACGCGCGACAGCGGGGCCAGGTACCGCGCGGAAATCGAGGTGTTCCGCGACGAAAACACGGGCATGACCGAGAAGCCGGTGCAGGTGGCGCGCAAGAATCTGCGGCTGCTGGTGGAAGGCGAGAGCCGCGATGGCTACTCGACATTGCGCGTGGCCCGCGTTCAGCGCAGCGAAACCGGCACTTTCCAACTGGACCCCAGCTTCGTACCGCCGCTGGTGGATTTCGCCTCGAGCGACCACCTGGTTTCGATGGCGCGCCGCCTGGTGGAAATTCTCACCGCGCGCTCCAGCGCCATCTCCGGAGTGCGGCGGCAAAAGAATCAGAGCCTGGCGGATTTCACCGCCGCCGATATCGCCAATTTCTGGCTGTTGTATACGGTCAACACGGCCTTCCCGG